>ENA-UOOH01000052-UOOH01000052.1-fermentation-metagenome-genome-assembly--contig:-NODE-52-length-120781-cov-106.488230_pt1 | contig 120781 bp, 86 predicted proteins | sample MGYA00245778_ERZ724025 | MGnify/ENA primary metagenome ERZ724025 (study PRJEB28704, sample SAMN03018313) | fermentation metagenome | biome: anthropogenic terrestrial biome; feature: soil... | reverse complement strand
CCGAATTAAGCAGTGAAAACAAAAAGACTATTTCTGCATATCATCAAATATATTTAAATTTGTAGTTGCGTTGTGTATTGATTTTCTTATAGATATTTACATTGCGCACGTAATAAAGTTATGCTGTTATTTTCACATTGAACATTGCTCGTTGCCTTCAGGATATCACTTAGTGTTGTGTGCAAAACTTTTGCACAAGTTTCAACTTAATATCAGCTGAATTGACTCTTTGTTCATTAATTAAATTATTTGAAATGAAAACTCCCAGATCGGTAGTAAAAGCTCACGATATCAGTCAGCTCAGGTTTCGCGATACGCCGTTCGTGAAGCTTATGAACAAACGCATTTACAACATCCTAATGGTTGCATCTAGATACGACATGTTTATACTTGAGGACGATGGACGTGTGGATGAGCAGATATTCAACGAGTACACATCCCTTAATCTGCGTTATCCACCCCGCTTTAATCAGGTAAGTAACAGCAGAGAGGCACTGGCTGAACTAAAACAGAATCACTATGAGCTGATTATCTGCATGCCTAACATGGACAACAGTGATACATTTGAACTTGCAAAACAGATAAAATCACGTTATCCCGAAATACCGATTGTGCTTCTCACCCCTTTTTCCAAAGCGGTGACCCAATCGTTGCGTAAGGAGGATCTGAGCGGGATAGATTATGTTTTTAGCTGGTTGGGTGACACTGACCTTTTGCTGGCAATCATAAAGATTATTGAGGACTATATGAATGTTGAGCACGATGTGAAGACAGTGGGAGTGCAAACAATAATGCTGGTTGAAGACTCAGTCCGTTTCTACTCCTCGGTACTTCCGTTGCTATATAAGTTTGTTCTTTACGAATCGAAAGAGTTCTCAAAGGAGGCGCTAAACGATCACCTGCGAATGCTTAGAATGCGTGGGCGCCCAAAAATACTACTTGCACGAAACTACGAAGAGGCGGTATCTTACTACAAGAAATATGGTGACAATATGCTGGGTGTTATTACCGATATGAGTTTCAGCGTGGGGGGAGAGAAAGACAGGTTGGGAGGTAAACGCCTGGCTGAGTGGATCAGAACAAAAGATAGTTATATTCCAATTATCTACACATCTTCCGAATCGGAAAACATTAAATATGCTTGTGAAGCAGATGCGGTGTTTATCGATAAAAACTCCAAAACTTTTCCGCAGGATCTCCGCAAGGCTATCAAAGAGAACCTGGGTTTCGGAGATTTTATTATTACATCTCCAAACAAAAAAGAGGAGATTTTCCGCATCAAGAATCTTAAGGAGTTGCAGATGAATATCCGTAATATTCCTGATGATGCCCTCTATTATCACCTTTCACGTAATCATTTCTCACGCTTTTTCTATTCACGTGCCATGTTCCCGGTGGCAGAGATGCTGAAAAAAATTGATGTTTCCGAGTATGCGAGCATGGATGATGCACGCGAACTAATTTACGCCACAATTGTGCAGTACCGACTGATGAAAAATACAGGTGTAGTGGCTGTGTTCGAGAAAGACCGATTCGACCAATACTCAAATTTTGCCCGTATTGGCGAGGGGTCGCTGGGAGGGAAAGGAAGGGGGCTTGCATTTATTGGATATATGGTGAAAACGCATATGGAGCTGAATAAAAATCCCAACTTTCCCGTTACAACACCTAAAACGGTGGTACTGTGTACCGATATTTTCGATGAATTTATAGAAGCTAACAATCTCTACATAGTGGCACTTTCTGACAGGAAAGATGAGGATATCCTGAAGCATTTTCTTGCTGCCAAGCTGCCTAAAAGGCTGGTTAGCGACTTTTTTGTTTTTTTGGAAGCTATCGAAGGACCAATTGCCATCCGTTCATCGAGTATGCTGGAAGATTCACAATATCAGCCTTTTGCCGGAATATACTCTACATATATGATTCCTTATGTGAAAGACAAATATGAGATGGTACGCCTTCTTAGCAACGCAATCAAAGCAGTTTATGCATCGGTTTTTTATAAAGATAGCAAAGCTTATATGGCTGCCACGCAGAATCTGATTGATCAGGAGAAGATGGCGATAGTTCTTCAGGAGATGGCTGGTTCACAGTATGGTAAGTTGTTTTATCCTGCTATATCGGGCGTTGCGCGTTCAATTAACTACTATCCTATTGGAAACGAATCTACTGAGGATGGTATTGTTGATATGGCTTTGGGATTGGGAAAGTATATTATCGACGGGAATCTCGGACTTCGTTTCTCACCACTGCATGCATCCGGGATTCTGCAACTGAGCACTCTCGATCTGGCGCTAAGGGATACACAAACAAGGTTTTACGCTCTCGATCTCGATTCGGTATCAAAAGATTTTACAGTTGATGATGGGTTCAATCTATTGAGCATTAGGCTTAAAGAGGCTGAAAAAGATGGGCCGCTCAGATATGTCGCCTCTACATACGATCCTCAAGATCAGGTTATTCGTGATGGTTTCTATGAGGGAGGGCGCAAGATTGTATCTTTCGCAAATATCCTTCAGCATGGTATGTTCCCGTTGTCAGAGATCCTCGACAAGCTGTTGAAGGTAGGGCAAAAAGAGATGGGACGGCCTGTGGAGATAGAGTTTGCCGTGGATATAAGAGATCATAAGTTTGCTACATTTTATGTACTGCAAATTCGGCCGATTGTCGACAACAGAGAGGTGGTGTATGAAGATCTGGAAAATATAAATGTAAAAGATTCAGTGTTAATGTCAAAAAATGCACTTGGAAATGGAATATCAAACGATGTATTCGATGTGGTATATGTGAAGACTGAGTCTTTCTCTGCATCCAAAAATCCTCAGATAGCCCGTGAAATTGAGTCCCTGAACAGCATGTTTGCAGAAACCGGGACAAATTATGTGCTTGTCGGCCCGGGTAGATGGGGCTCTTCCGATCCTTGGTTGGGTATCCCGGTTAAATGGCCCCATATATGTCAGGCACGCTTGATAGTGGAGTCGGGTATGGAGAATTACCGCATAGAACCGAGTCAGGGCACACATTTCTTCCAGAACCTTACATCTTTCGGTGTGGGATACTTTACAGTGAATCCATTCTTGGAAAATGACGGTTACTTCGATGAAATGTTTTTGAATCAACAGCCTGCTATTCACGAAACCGAATATATACGTCATGTGCAATTTGAGAAACCTCTTGTCATCAAGATCAATGGAAAAAAAAGGATCGGAGTGGTCATGAAACCAGTTCTATGACATTTTTAATCATTAAAAACACACTGTTTACCTGGTAAAGCAACCCTTTACCGGGATATTTTTTATTTGTTTTTTTTAAAGGAACTGTTCCGGTTAAATAGTTTATTATTATTAATAATGATTAAATAAATCGTATTGATGCAGCGTTTGAGATTTCCATTCGTCTATTGCAATGTATACTTGAGATTTCATATCATACTATTAGAGTTTTTAATCAAAACAAAAAGTCCATAAAACTGTTTAGTAGATAGTTAATACGTCACCGCATTAATATAGCCCTCATGTGAAGAGTAAATCAATCAATCCTGCCCAAAGCCCTGATTATCATAAGTCAATGCTCGATCGATACGCCGAAGTTGCATTTGTGTTAACACTCTTATCAGTTCGATTATCATAAAGCAATGTGTTTCTGATGCAGGTGAGTTTAACTACAAAATAATTAATCATATGAAAAAAATTTTCCTGACGCTGTTGTTTCTTGTTCATGTTTTCGGAATATATACACAGAACAGTCAAACTGTTAATAATAAGCACTATGTAAAAGATTGGATACGGGTTGCCGAATTCGAAAAGAAGTCGCTTCCCCAATCAGCGGCGAAAGTGGTGGATGAGATATTGAGTAAGGCAATTGAAGAAGAAAATAGCCCCCAGGCTATTAAAGCAGTGATACATCTGGGAAAATATGATCTGGCGGTTGATGCACAAAATGATTCACTTATATTCCGCAATTTGCGACAAATGCTCCTCAAAAGTAATGATATGGTGGAGCGCGCCGTATTGCACTCTATGTTGGGAGAACTCTATTTGCAATATTATCGGAAAGACTCGTGGAATATTAATCAAAGGACTGGATTGGGGGACTTTGTACCGACCGATATAAAGGAGTGGACACGTAATATTTTCTATGATAAGGTAATAGAGCATCTGAATGCTTCTATTGCTCCAGAGGGGGAACTGATAAATGCAAAAGTTGAATCCTATACTGACGTAGTAGAGCTGGGAAATGATTCGAGACGGTTTTTCCCTTCGTTGTACGATTTTCTGGCTCGTCGAGCTATTGAGTTTTTTGGGCAGGTTGATACCGGTGAGGACTTGAGTTATACTCTGGCAAAACGGAATATCACACAGGAGTCTCTCTTCTCTCCAGTTGAGGATTTTGTAAAACTGCCATTCAATCCCGAACTCAGAGAGTACAATCTCTGGGCTTTGGAAAGTTATAGAAAGCTACTGGGTTCACTGAAACAACGAAGCATGGACGAGTCTCTTCTACTGACGGAGTTAGAAATGTTTGATTACCTGAGAAAACTCTCCTCAGCCCACACTTCTGCGGCAAGGCCCGCGCTGGAGAATCTCCTGGAAAAATGGGAAGGGAACGATATTAGTGTTGAGGTCATCGACAAGCTTTCCCAGCTTTATCAGCAAGAGATAGATTTGATGGATCCAGCAGATTCTATCCAGGCAAAAGAGAAGACCGGGGAGCTGTATGAATTGCTGAAAAATACAATTTCCATTTTTCCAAAGTATGAACGTATTTCCATACTTGAAAACAGGTTGTCGCAACTTACACAGCCGTTTTTCACAATCTCAGGAGCGAGTACTTTTCCTATAGAGGGAGAAAAAAGGCTGAAAGTTGACTTTCGGAACATCCGCTCACTAACAGCAAAACTCTATAGAATCCATTCACCCCTTGATGTGCTGACAGAGAGGTCAAAAATCAGAAGCCAAATAGCAGACAAACGTGAGTTTTTAAGAGAATTCAGTATATGTATCCCCGAAACGGTTGAATATTGGAAAGGGGAAACATCGTTCGTGCTGAACGCCGGAGCCCCCGGAACCTATATGTTGACTTTCAGTACTTCACCAGAAACAGATTATAGCGGAGAATCGGAATATTATTTCGCAGTTTCCGATCTGGCGATTTTTGCCCGTGAAGCATCCGATAACAGGTATGAGTTTTTTGTTGTGGACAGAACCACCGGTACACCAGTACCCAGAGCAGAAATAAATATTTATAAGCTGCCAGGTAACTGGAGTAATTCGCAGCTTGCTCTTGATCAGTCCATTACTTCCAACAATTTGGGACTGGCAGTGTATGATAAAAAGATTCCGAACAACGATGTATTTTATCACGCTGTTTTAAAAAATGACAACGGCTCGATGTTGAGTCCGCTGCCTTTGGATTATTATGATTTTTCCGACCTAAAAAGTGAACCGCGGAAAACGACAAGTATCTTTACCGATCGCAGTTTGTACAGGCCCGGACAAACCGTTTTCTTTAAGGCAATACAGGTTCGTACAGGTATTAAGGAGCAGTCCGTTATAGCAGGGGAGACTATCGATCTTGTGCTGAGAGATGCCAATTACAGAGAGATCTCCAAGCAGACCCTTACAACCAATGAGTTTGGCTCTGTGGCGGGTGAGTTTGTATTGCCTCACGGCATTCTTTCTGGAAATTTTGCGATCACCTCTCAAAACGGGACAGTTAATTTTCAGGTTGAAGAGTATAAACGTCCTACTTTTGGGGTATCTTTCGATAAGATAGAGGGAACCTATCAATTTGGTGAAGAGATCACGCTCAAAGGAAAGGCGGAAAACTTTTCCGGGATAAAACTGCAAAATGCTACGGTAACCTACCGAATCACTAGACAACACACTTATTGGTGGAGATGGGCCAGCTTGCCTGAATATTTCACTGCCGGTAGTGCAACTACAGGTGATGATGGGAGATTCGCCATTACATTCACGCCCCGGAAACCTGATGGCGAAAAGGGTCGCAAACGTATTTACACGTTTAATGTGGAAGCAACTGTAACCGATAGCAATGGAGAGACACAAGCAGGTGTATATAGTGTTACTGTAGGAGATATATCGATGTTGTTGCATATCGACATGAATGACCGATGGGAGAGAAACAACCCTGAAGAACCTCTGTTCTCTGCGAAAAACCTGGATGGACAGGAAATTATGGCATCAGGTGTTTATTCGTTGTACACAGTTTCTGAAAACGATTCCATTGCAGATAAAGTGTTGATGGGTACTTTTGTGACCGGAAAACAGGAAACGTTGAAAAAACAGCTTGCCCTGCTCTCTTCTGGTAAATATCGGTTGAAACTGCTTACTGAAGATGAACGGAATAACCCGGTTGAAACGGAAAAAGACTTTATACTTTTTTCATATAGAGATAAGCGGCCCCCTGTGAAAACCAACGATTGGCTGATCGAAAAAAACAAAACATTCGCCGATGGAGAGCCGGCTGAAGTGATACTTGGTGCTTCCGATTATGTAAATGTGCTGTATGAGCTATGGCATGATGAAACAGTGTTGGAAAGAAAATGGATTAAGCTGAACAATGAAACCCGGTTGTTTTCTTTGCCTTATAAACCGGAGTACAAAGAGGGAGTAGAGCTGATGCTTACCTACGTAAAAAACGAGCAGTTTCATGCGCATCGTGTAGCGCTAACTCCGAAAAAAGAGGTTAGGGAACTGGTGGTTAAGTTAGATGTGTTTCGCGACAGAATCCGCCCCGGATCGGGGGAGGAGTGGCGTCTGTCAGTATTAGATGCTGTTGGAAAACCTGTTGTAGCTGAGGTCCTTGCATCAATGTATGACGTGTCGCTCGATAAAATATATCCTAACCAGGGATGGGGGGACCACTATTTTTCGCTCCTTTCACAAGGCTATAGCCCAAAGTATCAGGGAGACCTCTCTTTTAACCCCGGGTTTGGCAGTGGCTATTTTAGCCGACCGTTCAAAGAGGTTATCTCTTTCCAGTTCGATCGTTTTAACTGGTATGGATACTCGTTGTTGTATTCAGGCAGGGTAATGTTTCGGAGTGCCAAGGCGGGAGGTATACAGACTGAGAATTATGAAGCATCTTCAGAACAGGTTATGGTAAACGAAGATATGGTTGTACGTGAGAGTGCTTTGAAGGGTGTGGACGTGGAGAATGAGAGAGATAGTGCCCGTCGTTCCCCGTATGCGCCACAATCCCCTATAATGGCAGAAGATACCAGCATGGATGTTGTACCTCAGATCCGTCGTAATTTTAATGAAACCGCTTTTTTTTATCCGCAGCTAAGAACCAACGATAAGGGAGAGACACAAATTGCTTTCACCGTACCCGGGAGCAATACCCGTTGGCGTTTTCGTGTGTTGGCTCACGATAAGAAACTGAATAGCGGGAAGGCGGAAGCTTATACTGTCTCGCAAAAAGAGCTTATGGTGACGCCTAATATGCCCCGGTTTCTGCGTCAGGGCGACAGGGTAAGTATCTCTGCAAAGATTTCCAACCTGTCGGAGCATGACATTGATGGAATGGTGAAGATAGAACTTTTTGACCCATTAACGGAACAACTCTTTTCCGGTATTTCGGTTTCAAATGCCTCCCAGTCGTTCCAGCTTTCAAGTGGCTCTTCTTCCGATGCTTCGTGGATTTTTGATGTGCCGTATGATCACGACGTGATAGGTATCCGCATTATCGCACAAGCTGAAGATTTCTCGGATGGAGAACAACATGCCCTTGCGGTGCTTCCCAATCGGATGTTGGTGACCGAGAGTATGCGAATGGATGTGAATGGTAACGAGACAAAATCATTTTTCATGGAGCGGTTGACGAAAGAGATATCTGCAACCGCGCAAAGTTACCGCCTCTCTCTCGAGTTTGCGTCTAATCCTGCGTGGTACGCTGTTCAGGCGCTCCCCGTGTTGAGTAACCCTGGAAGTGACAATGCAGTTTCGTGGTTTTCTTCTTATTATGCTAATACCCTGGGCGCTCATATAGGAAAGTTATATCCTAAAGTGACGGCTATGGTTTCAGCCTGGAAGATGGAGGGTGGGACCAAGGAGACTTTCCTTTCAAACCTTGAAAAAAATCAGGAGTTGAAAAATGTATTGCTTGAGGAAACTCCCTGGGTGATGAAAGCAAAGAATGAATCGGAGCAGAAGGAAAAGTTATGGTTGTTGTTCGACCTTAACCGGAGTATGAACCTTACAAGCTCTGCGTTGGATAAATTACGGGAACTGCAAACCAACCAGGGTGGCTGGAGCTGGTTCAAGGGTTTCAGTCCGAGTGTAAGCATCACGCAATATATCCTGTATGGTTTTCAGCAACTCAGGAAGCTTAATGCTGTGGAGTTTACGCCAGATATCCTTGTAATGCAGTCGAAAGCAATCGAATTTATAGATGAAGAAGCCAGACGCCGTTTTGAATCAGTTAAAAAATACCATAAAGATTGGCGAAAGATGAAAACTATCTCGGTAACAGATCTTGAATACCTCTATGTACGTTCGGAATACAGCGACTTTATTATGGACTCTGAGGTGCGTAAGATGACCGATTTCTATCTCTCAGTGATACAAAAAAACCGGACCTCCTATAGCTTATACGAGCAGTCTCTTATCGCTCTGCTGATGAAGCGTGAGAATAATTTTAGCATTTTAGCGGAGATACTGGACTCCTTAAGGGAACATGCAACCGTATCAGAGGAAGAGGGAATGTACTGGGCTAATAATCGCGGTCATGTGTTTATGTCGCAATCAGCCATTTCGGCCCATACCTTTATCATGGAGGCATTTCGTGCTGGAGGTGCATCAGAAACAGAGATGGATAAGATGAAGCGATGGTTGCTCAAGCAAAAACAGACACAGATATGGGAAACTACTAACGCTACTGCCGATGCTGTATATGCTTTGCTTAGTACGGGGAGCGACTGGATCTCTTCACAGGGAGAAACTGTTGTAACTATTGGCAAGCGGCGTGTTAAGCCGGATAGCAGTGAGTTTGGAACTGGATATTTCAGTCAATCCTGGAGTATCTCAGAGATAAATCCCGAAATGGGAAAAGTAACAGTCGAGCATAAGGGTAATGCCCCTGCCTGGGGAGCACTATACTGGCAGTACTATGAAGATATGGATAAGATTACCAAAACAGACGCCTCTCTTGATGTTGAAAAACTCCTTTTTGTAGAACAGTCAGGGCCGTCGGGAGCGGAACTGGTTCGTATCACGAAAGAGACTCCACTGAATGTTGGTGATAAAGTTGTTGTGCGTATCACTGTCAGGACGGACCGCGACATGGAATTTGTAAATCTGAAGGATATGCGTGCAGCCGCTTTTGAACCTGCCAATCAGGTCTCCGGTATGAGTTGGCAAAACGGGATACCCTACTATCAAACCAGTAAAGATGCTTCTTCCAATTTTTATTTCAACTTATTGCCGCGTGGTACCTGGTTGTTTGAATATGCGGTTTATATAAACCGTACCGGCAGCTATTCCAGCGGCATCACTACAATTCAAAGCATGTATGCACCTGAATTTATCTCTCATACCGGGGGAAGCCGAATAATTGTTAAATAGTAAACAAGGGTTAAACTATTTTGTTATTATCGTGTCTGAAAAAATTATTGGAAACGAAAAGAAATATTCAAATGAAAAAGTTGAGTTTAATATTCGTATTTACCGTTCTGATTAGCGGAGCAGTCTTTTCACAGTCGAAGGCTGATATGGAATTTAAGAAGACTGAGCATAATTTTGGTACTATCAAAGAGGAGATAGGTGCAGTAACCACTCAATTTGAGTTTACCAACAAAGGTAATAGCCCCCTTGTCATACATAGGGTGACAACATCATGCGGGTGCACTACGCCCGGATATACACGAGAGCCGGTTTTGCCCGGTAAAAAAGGAGTAATTTCCGCGCAGTATTCCACAGTACGTCGTCCTGGCACATTTAACAAGACTATAACCGTTTATACAAATGTACCCGACACAGTTTACATACTCACAATCAAGGGTAATGTGACTCCAAAAAGATAAAATAGACTTTCTGATTGTCTATACAAGCCGAATGAATTATCTTTGTATAAAGAGTTCATCCGGTTTTTTCAATTTTTGATAAAGCAACAATGGAACACCCCGAAAACGACCCCAAATATAGCGGACTTATGGTAAATAAAGGTATCTCTCGACCACCAAGTGTAAATCCTTATATGAAGAAACCATTGAGGAGCAGCACGCTTTCGGTCACTGAATACGTGGAAGGCATCTTGTCTGGTGACAGAGTGATACTGAGCAGGGCTGTAACACTTGTGGAGAGTTCACGCCCGGAACATCAGGATATGGCACAGGCTATTATCGAGAAATGCCTGCCATATGCCGGGAATTCTATCCGTGTGGGCATCACAGGTGTTCCCGGAGCTGGGAAAAGCACATCCATCGATGCTTTCGGGATACATCTACTTAAGAACGGGCATAAACTGGCAGTGCTTGCCATTGATCCTTCAAGTGAACGTTCGAAAGGGAGTATTCTAGGAGACAAAACCAGGATGGAAAAGCTCTCCCGCGAGCATGATGCCTTTATACGCCCCTCTCCCTCGGCTGGATCTCTGGGGGGCGTAGCACGCAAAACAAGGGAGTCGATTATCCTTTGTGAAGCAGCCGGATTCGATTACCTTTTTGTGGAGACTGTGGGAGTAGGCCAGTCGGAGACTGCAGTCCAGTCCATGGTAGATTTTTTTCTGCTGATTCAGTTAGCCGGCACAGGTGATGAGCTGCAGGGTATTAAACGGGGAATTATGGAGATGGCTGATGGTATTGTAATAAATAAAGCCGATGGAGATAATATCGATAAGGCAAAGATGGCACAGCGGCAACTGAAAAACGCACTGCATCTCTACCCAGTCCCTGAATCGGGATGGATACCCGAAGTGCTTACCTATTCGGGATTTTATGATATTGGGATAGATGAGGTTTGGGATATGGTGCACCGGTATGTTGATTTTGTGAAGCTGAACGGATATTTCGACCGCAAAAGAAAGGAGCAGGCTAAGTTCTGGATGTTTGAAAGCATTAACGAGCAGCTAAGAAACGGTTTCTATCGTGATCCGGAGATTGCAAAATTGTTATCTGACCTTGAAAAAGAGGTGCTTTGCGACCGTAAAAGCTCATTTGTGGCAGCCAAGGAGGCGCTTGACAGGTATTATCAGCGGAAAAAATAAAAAAATTTCACTGATTATGTACAACGGTACAACTTTTTTACTTAATTTTGCAACACCATACAAGAAGGCGCACTCTTCTAACGGTTAGGAAAATTGTTTCTCAGGCAATGAATAGCGGTTCGATTCCGCTGTGCGCTACTTTCGAAACTTAATACCATCATACGTTTGTTCTAATTATAACTTTCATACATCCATACATCTAACTTTTTTAGTTGTTCTTTCCAGCTTTTTTCTGTAGGTCTCTCCGGAAAATAAATTATTCTTAAAGGTAAACTCACCATAAGCTCAACATGCCTTAAAATAAACTATGCATATCTCTAAATAATGAGCGAATCATCAAATAATCCTTACTAAATTATATTTGTTACTTAGTAATTGTTAGAGACCTTTGTATTCATTAAAAGAGCTGTTCATTCTTTAAAATTAGGAATTAGTGTTATAATGTATTATTTTTACCGCGAATTTGAATAATTTGAAATATAATATTAAGGAAAAATGAAATATCGTTGTTTTGTTTTAACGGTGTCGTTGTTAGCATTTGTGTACATCGACACATTTGCGAGAAAAAATGAACCCTCTTTCGCCGTTATTGTTGATCAGGAGGTGATGGATAACTGTAAGAGTGCTTTAGAAAAGTATGCTGCTTCAGTAGAAGCAGATGGACTTAAAACACATATTATTGTTGACAGATGGAATATCCCTGATTCCATCAGAACGGTATTGTATACTCTATATAAGACTGATGGTTTAGAGGGAGCTGTATTTATAGGAAATATTCCTGTACCCATGATCAGAGACGGGCAGCATCTGACAACTGCATTTAAGATGAATCAGCAACGTCCTTGGGAGTACTCTTCAGTCCCTTCTGACAGATTCTATGATGATTTTAATTTGAAGTTCGATTACCTCAAAAGAGATTCGGTTAACCATTTGTATTACTATTACAGTTTGTCATCCGAAGGAGCTCAATCGGTGAATAGCAACATCTACAGCGCACGGATTAAACCACCCAAATACAAGGGTAAAACACGCTTTGAGCTTATTGATGCCTATCTGGAGAAGGTGGTAAGAGAGAAAGAATCAGTACGGGAGATTAGCCGTATCACTTATTTTGCTGGACAAGGATACAACTCCAATAGCATGGTAGCACGGGCTGATGAAAGAATTTCGTTAATAGACCAATTTCCCGTATTGGCCCAAGGAAAAGGCCATCTCAACTATATCGATCATACATTCGATGAATCGGTTAAATGGCGCCTTATGGCAGAGCTCTCAAGAGAGGATCTTGATCTGGCTATTCTGCATCATCATGGTGCCGAGGATACGCAGTATCTGAATGCCAGCCCGTATGCAAGCATGGCGGACCGATGGCTGGATATGGCGCGTAAGTTTTTCCGGGGAAAGATCCGGAGTGCAAGGGATACAATTGCCTCCAAACAGTACTATATTGAGAACTACAATGTGCCGGAATCATGGGTGGCTGACGCATTCGATCCTGAAAGGATGAAACAGGACAGCCTGATCGACGCCGCAATGGATATTCATATTGCAGATCTTGAAGGTTTTACACCAGGAGCCCGCTTTATTATGCTGGATGCATGCTTCAATGGATCCTTTCATCTGGAAGATTATATCAGTGGTCATTACATATTCAATCCGGGACATACTGTAGTGGTCAAAGCTAATTCGGTAAATACCCTGCAGGATATCTGGTCCAACCAGTTGATCGGTTTGTTGGAGCTTGGTGTGAGTGTGGGAAACTGGGCTAAGGAACAGTTCACTCTTGAATCACACCTGATTGGTGATCCCACCTTCCGGTATGTAAGTAGCCGGAAAAAGGGGCATGACTTCAACTATGCCATTGCACACCGGAGAGATGAAGTCCGCTTTTGGAAGAAAATGGCAAAGGAGGAGCATCCAGAAATCAAAGCACTCTCCATGAAAATCCTTTTCCAAAAGGGTGTAATGAACCCTGATCAATTGTATGTGATACAGACCAGCGATGCTCGTCCTACCGTAAGACTGATGGCTTATCAACTCATACAGCAAAGTGGTAGTGATATGATAGTTCCCTCCATCAAAGCCGGATTGTATGACAATTATGAACTTTTACGCCGTTTTGCTGGAATCGATGCTTCCAAGAATCAATCGCCTGCTCTTCTTGATGATATCATGCTGTTGCGGGTTTCTCCAGGCATCACCAAGCGAGTTGATTTTCAGATCAGGCGAGCTGCCGAGCTATATCCCGTAGAAGCAGCACTAGTTGCCTATGACAAGCAGCTGGAAGGTAGGCGTGGTGTCTGGTATGAACAGAAGAGGGAGGAGAAAGCCAACTTGGAGAGAGTTCTTGCTGGAAACGAGAAGAATATGATGGAACTGCTCGATCCAAAGGTGGAGCAACGTAGCAAGCGATTTAACATCACTGCTCTGCGAAACTCCAACCAAACAGCTTATCTTGATTCACTTTTCCAGTTTATGAAGGAATCAGATGATCAAAGCCTTAGACTACTGTTGGCCGAAGCATTTGGCTGGTATACCCGTTCCTGGAAAAAGTGCGAGATTGTCGATTTTTGTAAAAGACAGGCTTCGGTTGAGACAGACGAAGTTGTTAAAAATGAACTGTTGCGTACCGTAAAACGCTTGACGGACTAATTATGTAACCTGATTTTTCTATTAAGGAGCATACAGTATGATAAAAAATCTTATACTTAATCCAATTATATCACCAAGGAGACTGCTTTTGTCCATCCTTTCCATATTGGGGCTGTTTATCCTTGGTGCGGAACAACTCTCCGCGCAAGAACTCCTCTCTTCCGTGAGAGGAAGGGTGGTAGAGCAGAATGATCCCTCTGTGCCGGTTGAATTTGCCACGGTGCAGGTGCTCCCGCAAGGGTCAGCCACCACCACCAACAACAAAGGTGAGTTTTTCTTCGATCGTCTCTCGCCGGGGCGTATCAACCTGAAGATCGAATTTCTGGGGATGGAACCGATCGATACCGCTTTTACCCTTGGTGCCGGAAAGCATCTGGAGATCTCCTTTCAGATGCAGGAGAGCACCTTCCGGTTGACAGAGATCACCGTGGTGGCACAGGAGAGCAAGGCCGGCAGAGCCACCGCCTCCCTTGTCTCCCGCCAGGCGATGGATCACCTGCAGACCAGCTCGCTGAGCGATATCATGCAGTTACTACCCGGTGGTATCACTTCTTATGAAAGTGGTCTCTCATCGGCCAAGACCTTCAATATCCGCAGCCTGGGAGCCAACCCGCTCAACCAGGGGATACCGGTACCGGCCGATGCTGCCAATATGAACAGCATGGGGACCGCCATCGTGATCGACGGTGCTCCCCTGTCGAACAATGCCAACCTGCAGACGCTCTCACCGGCCATCAGCGGTGGTGGCGGTTCTATAGGAGGTGGTTCATCACCCAACTCGGGTCTCGACATCCGCTCCATCTCAACCGATAACATTGAGTCGGTGGAGGTGATCCGCGGCATCCCCTCGGTTGAACATGGCGACCTCACCTCCGGTGCGGTGATCATCAAATCGAAAGCGGGCAGGGAACCACTCACCATCCGTCTGAAGACAGACCCCAGCATCTACCAGGCCTCTGTGAGCAAGGGCGTGAGCCTGGGTAAAGAGAGGGGAAACCTGAATGTAAGCGGTGATTACGCCTACAGCATAAAGGATGCCAAGGAGTCGTATGCCTATTATCAGCGCGCAACGGCTCGGGCAATGTATTCCAATCGTTTCAACAAACTATCCAGCAACACCTCCTTCGATTTCTCGCTGGGCAAAGATACACGGGAGAGAAACCCCGATGATGAACGCAGTCAGCTCGAAACGGGTGCACGCGACATTGGCCTGCGGTTCAACACCAACGGCACCTGGAACATCCGCAAGGGATGGCTGAGCAACGTGAAGTATACGCTTTCGGGTAGTTACCGCGACAAGCACTCCTATCAGAAGAAGCTGCTGGGCAATGCTTTTGCCGCCTATTCCATGTCAAATACCGACGGAGCCGTACTGAGCAACCGCCCCGGTCAGAAGGTGTATGACAACGAGGGACGTGAACTGACCAATATCCCCGCCGGTGAGGCCAGCCTGATCGCCACCTATCTTCCTAATGAGTACTTCAGCCGGTACGATATCTACGGCAAGGAGGTAAATCTCTTCGCCAACCTGAATGCCTCCTTTTCAAAGACGTTGGGAGCGGTGAACAACCGGATCCTGCTGGGTACCAACTTCAGAAGCGACGGCAACCTGGGCGACGGGAAGGTGTATGATCCCTATAACCCTCCGAATCGCAGCCAGAGCGCGGAGAACTCGTCGCCGCGCCCCAGAAAGTATTCTTCCATTCCGTTTATCAACCAGTTGTCGCTCTATGGAGAGGAGAACCTCACATGGAGCATGGGTGAGAGGGAGTTGCTGGCACAGGCAGGTCTCCGCTACGACCTGGTAAACAGCAAGAGCATCGTCACCCCCCGCACCAATCTCTCGTTCGATATCTTGCCCCGCAAGCTGTGGCTGAGGGGTGGCTTCGGGGTGACAGCCAAAGCGCCGACAACACTCTATCTCTACCCGGAAAATGCCTACTTCGACCTGGTTCACTTCAACAGCCTCAACTCCTCATCGGTGCCGGAAAATGAGCAGTTGTTCCTTTCCACAACACGGGTGTTCAACACCCGGAACAGGGAGCTGAAAATGGCTGCCAACCAGAAGGCGGAAATCGGGCTTGACCTGATGGTTAACAGGATGCGTTTTTCCGTGACGGCCTACAACGAGCAGCTCAAGAACGGATACAACCTGGCTACCACCATCGATTCCTACCATTTGCTGAATTACATCATTTACGAGGAGGCCGTACAGAACCTCGGCACAATACCCACTCTGCGGGAGAAGGAACGACACAATATCTTCGTCTCCCATGCTACCCCCACCAACGACGGACGGTCACACAACAGGGGGGTAGAGTTCGATTTTGACTTCGGCAGGATCCATGCCATCCGCACCTCCTTCGTGCTGAATGGGGCCTATATGCGCTCCACCGACTGGAATGATGGCCACAGCTTCAGCAACAAGAAGAATCTGAATGAGCTGGAGAGAAATATCGGCATCTATGAGAAAGGTAAAGAGAAATATGAAAGAGAGCGTCTAACAACCACCATACGGGCTACCCATAACATTCCATCTATCGGATTTGTGCTAACAACAACTGCACAGGTGAGCTGGATGAACAAGTACTGGACCAACTACGGTAACGACACCACCTTTGTCGCCTATATCTCACGGAAGGACGGATCGGTGAAGCCTTTCGATGACTCCAAGAGAGATGATCCCGAGTTTGCCTATCTCTTCGAAACAAGGAGTCCCACCCGTTTTATCGCGGAATCCTACTTTCCGGTGCTGCTGATCAACTTCCACCTGACCAAGGAGATCGGTGAGAATCTGAAAGCATCGTTCTATGCAAACAACATGTTCAACAGCAGGCCGCTCTATGAGAGCAAGCGAACCCCCGGTTCATTTACACGACTCAACATCCCCATGTATTTTGGTTTTGAGCTGGCCCTGCAATTGAAATAGAAAGCAGTGCTCAATAGATACATACCATTTATTTCGTTAGATCAACAACAAGAAATCATATGAATCAGAATATAAGAATATACATCCTTCTCCTTCCGTTGATGCTGGCACTGCTCTCCTGTGAGCAGTTCCGGAGTGTCTCCGGTACGGAAGAGATGGTTCCCCTGAGTGCCACCATCAAGGTGAATCTCAATCTGGGTACGGCGCCACTGCCCGATCAGCTGCAGGTGAAGCTGGTCAATTTTGCCGAGCGCTATGAGCTGACCACCACCATGACGCCCAATCAGCCGGTCACGGTAGAGAACATCATCCCCGGCATCTACACCATCACGGTGAGTGCGGAGAAGAGCGAGGATGGGTTTACCTACAACTACAATGGCAACGTGGTAAATGTGGGGATCGTAGACAATCAGGAGACGATCACCATCGATGTGGGTGCAGCCAAAGCGGGAGCGCTCCTCTTCAAGGAGGTCTATTACAGCGGATCACGAACCCCCACCGGAGGTACCTACTTCCGCGATCAGTTCTATGAGATCTACAACAACAGCGACCTCGAGCAGAACATACGGGGACTCGCCATTGCCCTTATCAACCCTCAGACTGCTACAGCCAATCTGCCTGTTTGGCCGGGAGAGGATGCTGACCAGTATGTCTATGCCCTGCATATCTGGCAGGTACCCGACACGACCGATTTTCCCCTGCAACCGGGTGAGTCGATCATCATCGCCCAGATGGCCGATGACCATACAAAAGCCAACCTCAACCCCACCGCACCGGTCAACCTGCTGAGTGTCGAGTTTGAAACATTAGTCAAGACAACCTCTCTTATACAGGACAACCCAGCCATCAACATGAAAATGGCTTTTTGGCCAAAACCTACTAATCAGTGGCTAACCTCCGTTTTCGGAGGGGCTTTTGTCCTTTTTATCCCCACTGAACCGATTGATCCCAACAGTCCCAGCGAGGTGGTGAGTCCCGTGGGTTCAACCGTGCAGAGCTACCGAATCCCCATCGAATCGGTGGTGGATGCCCTGGAGAACGTGGGGAATACCAACCAGATGGAGCTGAAGCGGATGCCGGCGGTATTGGATGCCGGTGCTGCCACGGTGAATGGGACCTATGTGGCCAAGAGTGTGGCCAGGAAGGTGAAGGAGACACGTCCCGATGGAAGGGTCATCCTGCAGGATACCAACAACAGTACCGAAGATTTTGAGGTGATGGATCTCCCGCAGATCAGGAGATACGATGCGCAGGCTCCCTCCTGGAACACCTGGAAATAGCAAAAAAGAGGAACGATTATGAACAGCGTATATAAACAATCTATCAAAGGGCTTTTGCTGACGGCTGTAGCCCTTCAGTTGATGACCTACACCACGGCACAGGAGCAGAGAACATTTTCATCCCCCCTCACTATTGAGATGAGGAAGGCACGTGCCAACTGGTTTGAGAGCAACAACGGTGCCGGAATAGGTCTGGACAGCCTGAGGAGTTATGGCTCTCTCGAGGCCGGATATCAGATGACCGACGGTGAATTCAAAAGGGTACAGCAGGGCGAAAAGGAGCGCCAGCTCAGTGTGGAGACAGAGGGTGGACAACAGCTTGGCAATGCTTATGCCTGGGGTCGCTTTTCCTATCACAACGAGACCCTTCGCGATACACGATTCAACACGGCGATGCTTGATCCCTACCGGGGAGTGCCCTATTATCCGGTAGATCCCAACCTGAGTGACTGGAAGAAGCAGAATTACAACTTGCAGATGAGGGTGTCATCGAAACCGTTATTCGATCGTTACCTTCTGGGTATCCGGGCTGACTATACAGCCGAAACGGGAGCCAAGCAGGTAGATCCACGTTCGGAACTTTACCTCTATTCAATCAATGTGAAGCCGGGCATTATTGCGATATTCGGATCCCATCGTGTGGGACTGAACCTGGAGTATGAGAATATGATCCAGGAGACGCGGGGCCATAGCAACAGCGATGACCAGGTTAATCAGGATGTTTTTGTGATGCGGGGGCTGGGCAACCACTATACAGCTGTGATCGGAGGCCTGCAGTCTTTGGGCAGTTTTGTTTATGATGCCAACAAAGTGGGTGCCGGCCTGCAGTACGGCTGGCAACAACAAGCTCTTCGTTTTTTCGCAGAAGGGGGATACAGCTTCCGCGTGGAAGAGGCGGTCAGGGACATCGCCAAACCCCGGAAAGAGGGAACTGTCCGCCAGCAGGAACTCTATGGACATGCGGCACTGCTGCATGAAGGAGTGAACCTGAACCGGGTGGCCCTCTCCTACCGCAGCAGTCGAACGGATGGTATAGAGTTTGTACAGGTGCTGGACAACACCTATGAGGTGCAGCAATGGGTCGATATTTACAGCAGCGTCCGCTCCACATACCGGCGCGATACCTACCGCCTGTCGTACGATTTTTACCGCAATGTGGGGCAGGAGTACAGCTGGAAAGCGGGCCTCCATGCGCTTTACACGGTGACGGACGACAACTATATTATGCCGGCGTCATACATGAAGATCAGGGATCTCTACCTTGGTGCCAATGCAAAGGTAAATCTTCCCTCAGGACGCAGCTCCCGCTGGGTGCTTGGAGCCAATATTGTTCGGAAGGCGAACCGTGAAGGTGGCTACCTCTATGGAGGAGCCGATTCCGAATCTGCTGTTATCACGGAATTTATGAATCCAGATGTGGTATATTTGAAACAAGATTATTACAAGGTGGGAGGTAGTGTCAGCTACTTTTCTGCTGTTGGTCTCCAAAAGAGCAGCGGTCTGTTCCTAAGGCTATCAGCCGATTATTACAGACCAACTGAAGGTGAAGCAAAGAGAGTGGTTACCCAACTGGGGATGGGACTTACCTTTTAAAATAATAGTGTAATATGGTCCTTGAATTTGACTTTTTGAATCGCTATAACTGTTTGCTATGTTCAAATAGCTTATCAGATTATGACAATTTCATGGAACTGATACACCTAACTTCTTACCGTCAGTTCGCCGCGGAGTGAAACAGACATGAGCCGGCTTACCTCGGTAGGTGTCTTGCCCTGGCCGAACAGTATCATCAGTTTGGCGAGAGCTGCCTCGGTAGTAATATCATAACCGCTCACAACGCCCAGCTTCTCCAGCCTTTGCCCATTTTCGTAGCGATGCATCTCAACAGACCCGTAGAGGCACTGAGTGACATTGACGATTACAATTCCTTTTTCCATGGCATCGCGAAGCAGATCGGTAAACCATGGATAGATTGGTGAGTTCCCCGTTCCATAGGCTTCCAGAACCACACCTTTCAGTCCCGGAATTGTGAGATGTGCTTTCACAACCTCTTCCGTGATACCAGGGAACAGTTTCAATATTATTACATGGTGATCCATGTCGTAATTGAAAAGAACAGGCACAGAATAATCGGGCTTCAGGATGAACCGGTCGTTATAGCGAATATCCAGACCGGCCTCGGCAAGGTATGGATAATTGGGACTGTTGAATGCGCTGAAATGTTCGGAGTTGACTTTGGTGGTGCGGTTTCCGCGCATCAGCAAGTTCTGCATGTAGATACACAATTCAGGGACAGCAGGATTGCCGTAAGCATCTTTGTCGGCTGCGATCTCAAGTGCCGTGATAAGGTTCTCCTTGCCATCTGTTCTTAGTTTGCCGATAGGCAGCTGTGAGCCGGTCAGGATAACGGGCTTGTTGAGATTCTCCAGCATAAGGCTAAGTGCCGATGCTGTATATGCCATTGTGTCTGTACCGTGAAGAATAACAAATCCATCGTATTTGTCATAATGATCTTGAATTACTTGGATCATCTGTTGCCAGATAGGGAGCGACACATCTGACGAATCTATTGGAGGATCGAATAGGAAGGTGTCAACATTGAAGTTAAGACGTTTTATTTCTGGAACATTTGAGCGGAGGTGACTGAAGTTGAAAGGCTCCAGAGCACCCGTTTCAATATTCTCAACCATCCCGATGGTCCCACCGGTATATATTAAAAGCACTTTTGCATTACTATCTATCATACTGCATATTTTTTATGCAAATGTAGCAAAATGTAATCATATACTATCCATTAGATACAATATTTCTTGTGTCTCATTTGTCTTCTTTTCTTTGACTATTATACTTTTCCCATTCATCGAACCAAATTGACAATAATTTGTTTAGAATGATACAAAATAAACAATTAATGATACAAATATGACGACACATTCAATCAAAACGGTTTGGAGAGAGAATAATATTTTTGATACGGAGCTCGACGGGCATACCGTGACAATTGACCTGCCGGAAAGTGCGGGCGGAAATGATGCAGGCCCCGTGCCAAAGAAGCTGTTGCTGGTTGCTGCTGCAGGCTGTACGGGCCTGGATGTTGTGTCTATTGCCCGTAAAATGCATATCGATCTGCAAAATTTTGGTATTCGAATAGATGCTGAAATGACGGAAGAGCACCCCAAACAATACACTTCAATGAAGGTTATTTATGAGTTTGAAGGAGATAACTTGCCTAAAGATAAACTTGAACGCGCCTGTCAGCTTTCGTTCGACAAATATTGCGGCGTATTGGCAATGTACAAAAAAGGAGTCCCTGTAACGTATGATGTCGTTTTGAAGGATTTGTAAACTTTCCTGCATCATTACGGAAAAATTTCCATATTTTTAATAACTTTGCAGCAGGTTTATCAATAGAACTTCATTGGACAATATTCATAAAAATATAAAGAACTATGCAAACAATGGACTCTTTTAATTTTGCCGATAAAAAGGCATTCGTTCGTGTGGATTTCAATGTCCCGCTTGATGATAATTTTAATATCACTGACGATACTCGTATTCGTGCAGCTATACCTACTTTGAAAAAGATTTTGAAAGATGGTGGAAGTGTTATCATAGGATCACACCTGGGCCGGCCGAAAGGACCGACAGGTAAATATTCACTCAAACACATTCTCCCTCGCGTTTCTGAACTGCTGGGTACTGATGTGCAATTCGCCAACGACTGCATAGGTGAAGAGACCGAAGCCAAGGCAGCTGCACTGCGCCCTGGTGAAGCATTGTTGCTCGAGAATCTCCGCTTCTATGCCGAAGAAGAGGGGAAACCTCGCAGTCTGGCTGCTGATGCTTCTGAGGAGCAGACAGACAAAGCTAGGAAAGAGATAAAAGCATCGCAGAAAGAGTTTACAGGTAAACTGGCATCTTATGCCGATGTATATGTGAACGATGCTTTTGGAACGGCACACCGTGCACATGCATCTACAGCTCTTATTGCTGACTATTTTGATGCTGATCACAAACTTTTCGGTTATCTTCTGCAGAATGAGATTATAGCAGTGGAAAAAGTGATGAACGAAACGGAACGTCCTTTCACGGCTATCATGGGCGGATCAAAGGTATCCACGAAAATTGATATTATCAAAAATCTGCTTGACAAGGTTGACAACCTGATTCTTGCCGGGGGTATGACATTCACATTTGCCAAGGCTTTCGGCGGCAAAATTGGTAATTCTATAGTTGAAGAAGATAAGCTGGAGCTTGCTAAGGAACTTGTGGAGCTGGCAAAAGAGAAAGGGGTGAACCTGGTACTGGCAACTGATGCCAAAATTGCTGACAGCTTCAGCAACGACGCAAAAACCGATTTTGCTCCAGTGGATGAAATACCCGACGGATGGGAAGGCCTCGATATCGGCCCCGAGTCTGAAAAAGCTTTCGCCGAGGTAATCAGGAACTCAAAGACCATCCTTTGGAACGGTCCTGTTGGGGTATTCGAGTTCGACAACTTCGACAAAGGGTCACGTGCCGTATCAGATGCAATTGTGGAAGCAACACGTAGAGGGGCATTCTCTCTAGTGGGAGGAGGCGACTCTGTGGCATGTGTTAACAAATTCGGACAGGCCGGAAATGTGTCATATGTTTCAACTGGAGGTGGAGCACTGCTTGAAATGATTGAAGGAAAAGTTCTTCCTGGTATCAAGGCAATCCGCGGTTATTGATTTCTTGTAACTTATTAGCGGAATGGGATTATGAGGGTGAATCACAATGTGATATCATCCTCAATTTTTTAAATTTGACTTTACCTTTTTACGCCTTCCGGTGCTCCCTTCATTCAAATAAATCCATCCATACATATAATTCAGAGAGTGAGTTATCAGGTAGAAAACTACAACAGCAAAAAACATTACTCAGCCCAATCTATGTATTCTCACCATTTTTTTGTAATTTTGAGGCTTTATTTAAAAACAAATTTAATATTTTGACAGAAAAAGAATTAGTGTAAATTCGGTCTGTCTCAATATACATCAATCTTGGCAGAATGAATATTTCGTACAACTGGCTAAAAGAGTATCTGCAATTCGATTTATCACCACAGGAGACCGCCGATGCGCTCACATCCATTGGCCTGGAAACCGGAAGCGTGGAAGAGATTCAAACCATAAAGGGCGGATTGGAAGGATTGGTTATAGGTAAGGTACTTACCTCTGTTCACCATCCAAATTCTGACCATCTGAACCTGACAACTGTTGACATAGGCAATGGCGGAGAACCACTGAGGATTGTTTGTGGTGCACCCAACGTGGCAGCAGGTCAAAAAGTGGTTGTTGCTACAGTAGGTACTAAGCTTTATTTCGACGAAGATGAGATCACAATAAAACGCACCAAAATACGCGGAGAAGAATCATTCGGGATGATTTGTGCCGAAGATGAAATAGGGATAGGCACATCACATGACGGAATTATTGTCTTGCCAGACGAAGTTTTGGAGGGTACACCAGCCAGTGAGTATTACAACGTTAAAAGCGATTACGTGCTGGAGATAGATATCACTCCCAACCGCGTTGATGCAGCATCGCATTTTGGTGTAGCCAGAGACCTCGCTGCATGGCTCAAACATGCAGGAAAACCATACAAGCTTACAAAACCATCTGTTGAGGAATTTACCGTTGATAAAAAAGAAGGCGGCGTAGAAGTGATAGTGGAGAACAGGGAGGCCTGTCCCAGGTACTCAGGGCTGACAATACACGGTGTAACAGTGAAGGAGAGTCCGGGGTGGCTTAAGAACAAACTTCAGCTTATCGGGCTCCGTCCAATCAACAATATTGTGGATATCACCAACTTTGTAATGTATGAGACGGGGCACCCAATGCATGCTTTCGATGTGTCATACATAAAAGGTAATGAGGTGGTGGTACGCACTTTGCCCGAAAAAACCAGATTTGTAACACTTGACGGACAGGAACATGAACTGAATGAAAAAGACCTTATGATCTGTAATGCTGAAGAGGGTATGTGTATTGCCGGGGTTTTCGGGGGGCTTGTTTCAGGTGTAACAGAGGAGACAAAAGATATTTTTCTGGAGTCTGCCTGTTTCCACCCCACATGGGTGAGGAAAACGGCCCGCCGCCACGGACTTAACACTGATTCTTCGTTCCGATTTGAAAGGGGTACCGATCCCAACAATACTGTGTATGTGTTGAAACGTGCAGCAATGCTTGTAAAGGAGCTGGCTGGTGGCGAGATTGAAGGTGAGATAAGAGATATCTATCCTGACCCTGTGGAAAAGCCACGGGTGGTATTGCCATACAAAAAAATATATTCCCTTACAGGAAAAGAGATTCCCGAAGAGACCATAAAAAAAATTCTTCACAGCCTGGAGATTGAAATTGAAGATGAAACGGAGATTGAACTCACGCTGCGTATTCCTACTTACAGGGTTGATGTTACACGAGATGTGGATGTGATTGAAGATATTCTCCGTATTTACGGATATAATAACGTGGAGATAAGCGATTCGCTGCAATCGAGCTTATCGAACCAGACACCTGCTGACCGCAAGCATAAGTTGCAGACACTATTATCCGAACAGCTTTCGGCTAACGGTTTCAATGAGATAATGAACAATTCGCTCACAAAGAAAAACTATTACGAAAAGCTTGAGAGCTTTCCGGCAAACAACTGTGTAGCGCTGCTGAACCCACTTAGTAACGATCTGGGCGTAATGCGGCAGACACTTCTTTTTGGGGGACTTGAAAGCATCGCCTATAACCGTAACCGTAAATATGGCGATATACGTTTTTACGAATTCGGCAACTGCTATTTCTTTGATAAAACAAAAAAGAGAGAAGGCGAAATACTCGCAGAGTATTCCGAGGAGACACATCTGGGATTATGGATTTGCGGCATGCGCAACCATAAAAACTGGGCTGCGGCCGAAGAACGGAGTTCTGTTTTTGAACTGAAGGCGCATCTTGAAAATATTTTGAAGCGACTGGGGGTCAATTTAAATAAGGTGCAGTATGAACCGCTGCAGAACGATATTTTCTCCACTGGAATGGGCATAAAGACGAAGAAACAACAAATTGGCAGCTTTGGAATTGTTTCGCCGGCTATTTTGAAAACGTTTGATATAGAGACCGGTCTGTTTTTTGCGGAGATGAACTGGGATATGCTGATAAAAGAGACAGAAAAACAGTCGGTAAGTTTTTCGGAGATTCCCAGATTTCCAGCTGTAAGCAGGGATCTTGCACTGTTGATCGATAAAAACATAACCTTTGCCCAGATACGACAGATAGCTCTTGACTCAGAGAAAAAGCTGCTGAAACAGGTTTCACTTTTCGATGTATACGAAGGTAAAAACCTGCCTGAGGGCAAAAAGTCTTATGCGGTGAACTTTCTGCTACAAGACAAAGAAAAGACGCTCAACGACAAACAGATTGATTCGGTGATGCAGAAGATCCGGCAGAATCTTGAAAAAGAGCTGGGCGCACAACTAAGGTAACCGATTAATTTGTTACCGGTTATAATATGTATCAAAAAACAAGCCAAATTATATATTATGGGAAGAGCATTTGAATATCGCAAAGCACGAAAATTTAAACGCTGGGGAAACATGGCCCGCGTTTTCACAAAGCTGGGGAAAGAGATTACCATAGCCACTAAGTCGGGAGGCCCCGATCCAGCCACAAATCCACGTTTGAGGGTACTTATACAGCAGGCAAAAAAAGAGAATATGCCGAAAGAAAATGTGGAACGAGCAATAAAGAAAGCGACAGACAAAGAAGCATCAGACTACAAAGAGGTTGTTTATGAAGGATATGGGCCTCACGGAATTGCAATAGTAGTGGAAACCGCCACAGACAACCCTACGCGCACCGTGGCAAATGTCAGGAGTTATTTCAACAAGCATGGCGGATCGCTAGGTATTACCGGTAGCCTTGAATTTATGTTCGATCATAAATGTGTGTTCAAAATTGCGGAGAAAGAAGGTGTCGCTCTTGAGGATCTTGAGCTGGAGCTAATAGACTACGGTGTTGATGAAGTGGAAGTTGACGAAGAAGATATCATCCTGTATGGTGACTTTAAATCTTATGCCGAAATTCAGTCATACCTCGAAGAGAATGGCTTTGAGATCCACTCTGCCGAGTTTGAGCGCATACCGCACGATACAAAAATCCTCGATGAAGAACAACGGGGGCAGATTGAAAAATTACTCGAAAAATTTGAAGAGGATGAGGACGTGCAAAATGTTTTCCACAACATGGAAGAGAGCGGTGAAGGTGAAGAGGAGTAAACCGGCAAAGAAATATTATGTTTGTACCGTCAATTTTTGAAATCTAAATTCTATGAAACAAATACTTTTTTCGTAATCTTACCGTTATTGCTTTGCTTTTTTTCTTTTTCTGGGCTGTAATTCTTATATTTGTTTATACACACAAGAAGAACTGTAGATTTCGATGCAGGCGTCACAGGAAGAAGTGTCATCTGATTGATAACTGATTCAAAATACCAGTCAGAATAGATGTCTTGTTGTTGCTCTGAAAAGAGGATCGTTAATAACGGTCTCCTTGGATAATTGGCCTGTACTAATTGTATTTTATAGTGGCATTGCAGGGAATCTATAAGATTGATTTTATATGAAGAACTTAGATTACGGGATAATAGGGAATTGCCGTACCGCAGCATTGGTTTCTAAAGGGGGGAGCATCGATTGGTTGTGTTTGCCCGATTTCGACTCTCCTTCCATTTTTGCAAAGTTGCTTGATAAAGAAAAGGGTGGCAGCTTCCATTTCGAGGTTTCGGATGAGTACTCAATAAGGCAAGAGTATCACGGCAACACCAATATTCTCCTTACAAGGTTTGAGTCGCCGGAAAACGGATTCATAGTTTTTGACTATATGCCCCGCTACAGAACATCTGAACTGCGTCATTACATGCCGCCTGAGATTCACAGGTATATTCGCGTAATAAAGGGAAAACCTGTGGTAAGGGTAATTTACGACCCGAAAATCAATTATGCCCGCGAGGAGGTGAAGCACGAAATTTCAGGGAACTACATCAAGACCTATTCTGCAGAAGACTCTGAAGATAAGATATACCTTTATTCCAGCATGGATTTCGAAAAAGTGCTCAACCGAGAGGAGATAGAGCTTACGGAACACCATTTTTTCCTGTTGTCATATAACCAGAAGCTTATTACGGTAGATACCAACCGTATCCTCCTGGAATATGAGCGTACGAAAGTTTATTGGTTTAATTTTGTGAATCGTTCCAGAGATTATCTGCAATATGATGCGATGATTAAGCGCAGCCTACTGGTATTAAAGCTTTTATCATATCAGAGCTCGGGAGCAATGCTGGCTGCAGTAACCACAAGCCTGCCGGAGAGCATCGGTGAAACACGGAACTGGGATTACCGGTTTTGCTGGCTCCGCGATGCATCCATGTCTATAGATACCTTGCTCTTTATGAAGCAGAAGACCGCGGCGGAGCGTTTTATCGGCTTTGTGAAGCATATTATGAAGTCACGTGAAGAGAAAATTCAGATCATGTATGGCATTCGGGGCGAAAGAGAGCTGACTGAGGAGACACTGGATCATTTGAGTGGTTATGAAAACTCCCGCCCGGTACGTATTGGAAATGCCGCTTATTATCAGGAACAGAACGACTCTATAGGCTATCTGCTAGATGTGATATATAAATACTACCTCTATTTCCCGGGTACTCTTGATGAAGTGGAAGAGATATGGGAGATAATAAAGAACCTTGTCCGGTCGGTAATGGCCTCCTGGCGCAAGCCGGACAGAAGTATTTGGGAGTTCCGTACCAGGGAGAAACATTTTGTGTTTTCAAAAGTGATGAGCTGGGTGGCTTTAGATAGAGCTTCTCTTATTGCCAACCTTCTGCAGAGAGACAGCTATGCTGCGAAATGGCGCCACGAGGCCGATCTGATTAAGTCCGAAGTACATGAAAAAGGGTGGAACCAAGAACTGCAATGTTTCACCCAGGCTTATGATAACACCGATTACGACTCATCTTTACTCCTGATGCAGTTCTACGATTTTATTGAACCAGGAAACGAACGTTACGTGAAAACAGTAAAGGCAATCAAGGAGAACCTCTATCACGAGGGGCTGATGTACCGCTATAAGTCTGAGGATGATTTCGGACTGCCTTCCTCCTCTTTCACCATATGCACCTTTTGGCTGATAGAAGCACTTTTTATGATTGGTGAAAAGAAAGAGGCACGTGCAATTTTTGAGAAAATGATATCATACTCCAATCATGTGGGGCTCTACAGTGAAGATCTGGATTTTAAGACCAAGCGGCAGCTGGGTAATTTTCCACAGGCTTATTCCCACCTGGCATTTATCAATACGGCAGTGCTATTTTCCGAAGAAAAACAGCTTTCCAAATTTATCCGTCCCTAAAACCTGTGGCAGGAGGATGGATGGCAGGGTTACCGGGGGAGAGTTTGTGTTTCTGCAAACCTCTTTCTTTACTGATTGCCCTGTTTCCTCCGGATGTTTGTGTTCGGTAGGGCAGTCCCGAAAGTGTTGATCTTCGCAAATGAGCCGGGATAGTTTGTATTGATAAAGTCAATCAGCTTCTCCCGTACCGAGACCCGCAGGTCCCAGTTGCGGGAGGAGTCGGCACTGCTCACCAGCACCCGCAGTTGCTTATACCACTCCCTGCTGTCGGTCACCTGTATGTTCTGCACCCGTCCGTCCCAGTTGGGATCCCCTTGCACAATGCGGGTCAGCTCCTCGCGCAACGGTTCCAGTGGCAGGTCGTAGGAGACAGGGAGAAAGAGGGTGCCCAGTATTTGCGAGCTGCTGCGTGTCCAGTTCTGTATCGGGTTGTTGAGAAAGTAGTCGATGGGCACGATCAGCCGTCGCTCATCCCATATCTTCACCACTGCATAGGTGATATGTATCTCTTCGATGCGTCCCCACTCCCCCTCGATCACCACCACGTCATCCAGCCGTATGGGTTGGGTGAAGGCGATCTGTATGCCTGAGAAGATCTGACCGAAGCTGCGTTGTGCGGCAAAACCGATGATGATCCCTGCCACGCCGGCTGATGCCAGCAGGCTCATCCCCAGCTGGCGCACCTGCTCAATGGTCATCAGTGCGATGGCCGTGAAGATGAAAATGATGGCAATCACTGTGATGCGCTCGATCATGCTCATCTGCGTGAGCCGTTTCCTAGCTTCCAGGTTGTCGGGATTTTGGATGTCGAGCTGTTTTTGCCAGTGGTGGAAGAGCGCCCTGACCACCTGTACCACGATCCAGCCGACAGTGAGGATCAGCATGATCTGGCTGATCTTGCGCAATACACCGTAGACCTGTTTATCTTCACTGAGCAGGCCGCTGAACAGGTTGAGCAGCAGGGCGAAGATAAACCAGATGCCTGGCAGGGTGAAGAGCCGCACCATGAAATCGTCTATCCGGCTTCTGCTTTTGCGGGCTCGACTACGCCACCGCCTGATGATTTGACGGTATACGGCTGTGAGAATGCCGAACAGTGCCAGGAACAGCAGCGCAATAAAGGGGTGTCGGAGGGGGTTCTCCAGTGAAAGAAGATGATCGATAAATGTCATTTTTCTCGGATTTTATTGGATTAGTTTGATGAGGAAAGGAATAACAGACGATTGTAGCGGGATGCGGTACTTGGCTGCCGGAGAGAAGTTGCCTACCTTAATGCTGATGCCGGCCGGTGGCAGTGCCCGGAACATATCCTCATCGGTAGTGTCATCGCCTATAGCCATTATAAAATCGTAGCTGTCCTGTTCCAGCCTGCGAACTACTTCACTCCCCTTGTTGAAATCAGGTGGCTTTACCTCAACTACTTTGTTACCAGGCACTATCTGCAGGTTCAATCTTGTACAGGGTCCCATAAGGGCGTTGATTAGCTGCTGGGCACGAAGTTCGGCAAGCCATATGTCAACATTGCGGTAGTGCCACACAAGGGCTGCATCTTTCTCCTCCATATATGATCTTGGAGTCTTTTCAATTGTGTGCCGTATGATATCAATTATCTCATCATCCCAAATCACTTTTTCAAGCAAGTTGTTGTGCCACTTTCCGTTTTCTTTATAGAACATGCCGTGTTCAGCAGCAAAATCGAGATGCGATAGCTTAAACCAGTTGTCGAGAACCCTCCTGTTTCTGCCACTGTTTATTACCACCTTGTTCTTTCTGTCGGCAGTCATCTTACTTAATAGATCTATTAGCATGGACGAAGGTTGGGCATCATCGGGGTTTTTTACGAATGGAGCGAGTGTGCCATCGTAATCTAGAAGTATTAAACGGGAAGATGCGTCATCATAAGCGCTCTTTATCTGGTTGAGTTGCCTTTTCCCTACTATCTTCTGCAAAATCTCTCTGTTCTGTGTTTTGATAGACCGCAGCTCTTTAACAAAGTCGTTTGCCCATTTTTTTACCGTCTCTGTTGAGATACGTTTTTGCATATTTTGCAGCCTGTCTATTTTCTCATTTTCAGGCATACTCAAAGCCTCCAAGATGGCCTCCTCAATCTCAACCGTGTCATTGGGATTTATTGTTATAGCATCCTGCAGCTCAATGGAGGCGCCTGCCATTTCACTGAGAATGAGTACTCCAGCCTTCTCGCGTTTGGTAGCAAGGTACTCCTTTGCTACAAGGTTCATTCCGTCGCGAAGCGGTGTAACTAGGGCAATCCCTGCAATATCATACATTGCAATAAGCTCTTCAAACGAAAAGCTGCGGTAAAAGTAGTATATGGGAGTCCAACCCAGCCTTGAGTATTTGCCGTTTATCTCACCAATAGCCTGATCTATCTTTGTCTTCAGGTCTGCATATATATCAACAGTGTCGCGGGAAGGGACCACTATCATTGTTAGTGACACCTTTTCGTGAAATTCGGGATGGTGTTGCAAGAACTTGGAAAACCCCTGAAGACGGTGCAGAATGCCCTTACTGTAATCCAGCCGGTCAACTGAAAGAATTACGGTATTGTTGCCTAACTCCTTCCTTAACATCTCCGATTTCTCCTTTACCTCAGGCAGTGTGGGTGCATTGTGGTACTGTTCATAATTTATGCCCATGGGGAAAGCATCAACGTGAACAATCCTGTCTTGCAGGTTTATTTCATCGAGGTTGCAATTCAGATCGAGTACCCGGTAAATGGCGCTGATAAAATGTCTCATGTACTCATGTGTATGGAAACCTATAAGGTCGGCGCCCAGTAAACCTTCCAGTACCTCTTCACGTTCAGGGAGAACCCTGAAAAGCTCGTATGATGGAAACGGAATATGGTGGAAGTAACCGATGCTGGCTTTTGGCTTTTCGTCTCGAATCATTTTAGGCAAAAGCATCAACTGGTAATCCTGTACCCAGATTATATCATCTTTTTCGATGAATGGCATTACCTCGCTACAGAATAGAGCATTCACTTCGCGATATGTCTCCCAGTACTCCCCTCTGTATTCAATAAACGAGAAAAAGTAATGACACAGCGGCCATATTGTGCCGTTGCTGTAACCTTCATAATAGTTTTCTATTTGTTCGGAAGATAAAAAAACAGGATGGAAGTTTAGTTCATGCAATTTTTCCCTTATCTCCAGCTTCTCATTTTCATCTTCAGTATGAATCCCAGGCCAGCCAACCCAGTATAATTCCGACTCTGTCTCAAGTGAACCGAGGCCGGTAGCCAAACCTCCCTCACTTCTGGTAATACAGAATTCTTTCTCTTTTCTCTCAATTTTAACCGGTAGTCTGTTGGCAATGATTATTATTTTCATTTATTATTTTTTTATGGACATTCCTTTTTAAGTGAAATAAACACTGTATTCAATTTTATAATTGATATGTTTAAAAGGAACTGTCTGCTGACGTAACATATACCTATAACGTCATAATCAAATGAAAGATTAGTGTTTAATATATTTTCACAATTGCTGTTTTGCCAAATTTGATGTTAGTGAACAAAAAGAGGTTATCGTTTGTAGCTTCCACTTTTTTGTAGTAATTTCGTGGTCTCAAAGAGTCTGTACAGGGAATTTCTTAACTAAAATTTCAAATTTTTAGCAATCATATAATTATTATGGCAAAACAAAAAAACTATTTAACCTGCGACGGTAATCAGGCAGCAGCGCACATCGCCTATATGTTTAGCGAGGTGGCCGCTATCTACCCGATCACACCATCATCAACGATGGCTGAATATGTGGATGAGTGGGCGGCTGCAGGAAGAAAGAACATCTTCGGACAACCTGTACTGGTGCAGGAGATGCAGTCGGAAGCCGGTGCTGCCGGTGCCATGCACGGCTCGCTTCAGGCAGGGGCACTTACTTCAACATTTACAGCATCACAAGGATTGTTGCTGATGCTGCCCAATATGTATAAAATGGCGGGCGAATTGCTACCGGGGGTATTTCACGTGTCGGCACGGGCACTCGCATCACATGCATTGTCAATTTTTGGCGATCAACAGGACGTGATGGCTGCAAGGCCTACGGGTGTTGCCCTTTTTGCAACAGGGTCGGTACAGGAGGTAATGGATCTAGCTGCAGTAGCACATCTGGCAGCTATTGAATCCAGGGTTCCATTTATGCATTTCTTCGACGGATTCCGTACATCACACGAAATCCAGAAGATAGAGGCATTATCAAACGATGATCTGGCTCCGCTTATCAACATGGATGCATTGAAGGCTTTCCGTGACAGGGCTTTGAATCCTGACAATCCTGTTACAAGAGGAACGGCTCAGAACGATGATATCTATTTCCAGGCACGTGAAGCTTCCAACCCCTTTTATGATGCCGTTCCTGAGGTGGTTGAAAAATATCTTGAGAAACTGGCTGGCGTGACTGGCCGTAAATATGGTTTGTTCAACTATTACGGAGATCCGAAGGCCGAAAGAGTAATTATTGCTATGGGGTCGGTAACCGAAACCATACGTGAGGTTGTAGATCACCTGAATGCCAACGGTGAAAAAGTGGGAATGGTGGCTGTTCATCTCTATCGTCCTTTCAAGGCTGATGCTTTCCTGTCGGTTATTCCTGAAACGGTTAAACGGATTGGAGTACTGGATAAGACCAAAGAACCGGGTGCTCCCGGACAACCTCTCTACCTCGATGTGAAAGACAGTTTTTATGGCAAAGAGAATGCTCCTGAGATTGTTGGAGGTATTTATGGGCTCTCTTCTAAAGACACCACTCCGTCACAGATTATCTCGGTATTCGAAAACCTTTCAATGAAGCTGCCGAAAAATGATTTCACTATCGGTATCGTGGATGATGTTACATTCAAGTCACTCCCTGTTAAAGAGGAGGTGTCTATGGATGAGACAACCTACGAAGCCAAATTCTACGGGCTGGGATCAGACGGTACGGTCGGGGCCAACAAAAACTCAATAAAGATTATCGGAGATAATACAGATAAATATGTGCAGGCATATTTCGCCTACGATTCCAAAAAATCCGGTGGATTCACCTGCTCACACCTTCGATTCGGCGATAACCCAATACGTTCAACCTATCTGGTAAATACGCCCAACTTTGTAGCATGTCACGTTCCGGCATACCTGCACCTGTATGATGTGACCGCAGGACTTAAGAAAAATGGAACATTCCTGCTTAACTCACTGTGGACTAAGGAAGAGGTGCCCAATCACTTGCCTGATAATGTGAAAAAGTATTTTGCTAAAAATAACATCAGGCTATATATTATCAACGCTACTGAAATTGCTGAGGAGATTGGACTGGGCAATCGTACAAACACCATACTGCAATCTGCATTCTTTAAGATATCCAATGTAATACCTTACGACCAGGCTGTTGATCAGATGAAGAAATTCATAGTGAAGTCATACGGCCGGAAGGGTGAGGATGTGGTGAAGATGAACTACTCAGCCGTCGATCGCGGAGGCGATGTGGAAGAGGTAGAAATACCAAAAGAATGGGCCGATATTCAGGTTGTTGCAGAAACGCCGGATGATGCACCGGAATTCATCAGGAAAGTGGTGCGCACGGTAAATGCTCAGCGAGGCTACAGCCTTCCCGTATCTGCTTTCAGTGGTCGTGAAGACGGTACATGGGAACAGGGTACAACCAAATATGAAAAGCGCGGCGTTGCCGTGAATGTACCAGTTTGGAAGCCCGAATCATGTATTCAGTGTAACCAGTGTGCATATGTATGCCCGCACGCAACTATTCGCCCGTTTGTCCTGGATGAGGATGAGCAGAAAGGTTTGGACGAAGATGTGGATATTCTTAAGGCACAGGGTAAACAGTTTGCAGGAATGGGATTCCGTGTCCAGGTGGACGTGCTCGACTGTCTGGGCTGCGGCAACTGCGCTGATGTATGTCCCGGTAAAAAGGGAGAGAAAGCTCTCGAGATGGTGCCCATTTTAACGCAATATGAGAACCAGAAAAACTGGGATTATATGGTTAATAACGTTTCCAGTAAAGCACACTTGGTTGACGTTAAGCTTAACGTGAAAAACTCGCAGTTCGCGAAGCCTCTGTTTGAATTCTCAGGCGCATGCTCTGGTTGCGGTGAAACACCCTATATAAAGCTGATTACACAGCTTTACGGCGATAGAATGATGATCGCCAATGCTACCGGCTGTTCGTCTATATATGGAGCATCGGCTCCTGCTACGCCTTACACCAAAAATGAAGAAGGTAAAGGGCCGGCATGGGCAAACTCACTTTTTGAAGATAATGCAGAGTTCGGTTACGGGTTTGTGATTGCTCACACAAGTATGCGTAATCATATCCAGGACCTTATGCAGAAAGCACTACAGTCTGATGCATTCACGGATGAGCAGAAGGGTTTGTTCGGTCGGTGGATTGAATTTAAAAATGATACAGATGAATCGAAAAAAGTGTCAGAAGAGATAAAGGCATCACTGTCTGGTTCTACTGAAAAGATTGCTCTAGAGATACTCTCTCTTGAAAAGTATCTTGCCAAAAAATCCATCTGGGTGTTTGGAGGCGACGGATGGGCATACGACATAGGTTTCGGCGGACTCGACCATGTGCTGGCAAGCGGACAGGATATCAACGTGCTTGTGCTTGATACCGAGGTATATTCCAATACCGGGGGACAGTCGTCAAAGTCCACGCCCATTGCGGCAGTGGCTAAGTTTGCTGCAGCAGGAAAGCGTATCCGCAAGAAAGATCTCGGCATGATTGCAACTACTTACGGATATGTATATGTAGCGCAGGTAGCTATGGGAGCCAACCAGTCGCAAACACTGAAAGCTTTTAAAGAGGCAGAGTCGTACAACGGCCCTTCAATCGTTATTGCCTATTCACCCTGTATCAGTCATGGGTTGAGAAGGGGTATGGGATTTTCTCAGGCCGAACAGAAAGCTGCTGTTGAATGTGGTTACTGGCATCTGTGGCGATATGATCCCCGTCTGGAAAAAGAGGGTAAGAACCCGTTCCAGCTCGACAGCAAGGAGCCTGACTGGAGCAAATTCAAAGACTTCCTTATGGGCGAAGTGCGATATACGCAGTTGACAAAATCTTTCCCACAGCAAGCAGGAGAGTTGTTCGATGCCGCAAAAGAAAATGCACAGTGGCGCTATCGCTCTTATAAACGTATGGCTGCAGCATCTTTCGCAGATACTACCGCAGGAAGTGAAGCGGAAGAAGAACCGGCAGGTGGAGAAAATTAAAAATCAATTGTTTTTATATTTTTTTTGAGGGTGCCACATTATGTGGTACCCTCTCTTCATTGATCCACAAAGAGGTTTCATCTCTCTATATGGTAAAATAAATAGTTGTATCTTTGTTTTTCAAAACATAGTGATCGTATGAAGATTCAAATCATTAACGGGCCAAATCTCAATCTGCTTGGGTCCCGTGAACCCAGTATATATGGCAACAAAACGTTTGACGACTTCCTCAGCGAACTGGAAGAAGAGTATCCTGAGATAGAAATTGACTATTTCCAGTCGAATATCGAAGGCGAAATTATCGATAAGATACATGAGGCAGGCTTTGTTTGCCAAGGTATTATTCTTAATGCAGGAGGCTATACACACACATCGGTGGCAATACGTGATGCTATAAAATCGGTTGTTGCGCCGGTGGTTGAAGTGCATATCTCCAATGTTTATGCACGGGAGGAGTTCCGCCACCATTCAATGCTTTCGCCCGTTTGTTTAGGGGTGATTGCCGGATTTGGAACCGATTCTTACCGGTTGGCTGTTGATGCAATTATTTTGGCAAACAATAAATAGATATAAACGTTAAATAATACATACTAAGCTTACGGCCAAAAATATGCATAAACATACTAAAATTATAGCTACCATATCCGATAAAAGGTGCGATGTGGCTTTCCTGGAACAACTATTCAAAGCCGGAATGAATGTGGTTCGGCTTAACTCGGCTCATCTTGACGAAGATGGTTTTTTAAAGATTATCCGAAACGTAAGGGAAGTATCTGAGCGGATTGCTATATTGGTCGACACAAAAGGGCCTGAGATAAGGACTACGGTGGCTGAAAATCCAATCAAACTAAAAACTGGCGATAAAATAAAAATAGTTGGAAATTCCGCCGGTGTATCTACTAACGATTCTATCTGTATAACATATAATAATATAGCCGGAGAAATGCGGGAGGGCGATGATATACTGATTGATGACGGTGAAATAGACCTTCAAGTTCTTGAGGTGAAAACCGATCATCTCCTCTGTCGAGTGATGAATGACGGTATCATCGGCAGCCGTAAAAGCGTAAATATCCCGGGTGTGAGAATTAACCTGCCGGCCATTACTGATAGGGACAGGAAATTTATTGCACTGGCAGAGAAGCACGAGGTGGACTTTATTGCACACTCTTTTGTCAGAAACAGGGAGGATGTGCTGGCAGTGCAGGATATACTTGATGAGCTGAAGAGCCCTATCAAGATCATAGCCAAAATAGAGAATCAGGAGGGTGTGGATAACGCCGACGAGATATTGGAGGTTGCCTATGGTATCATGGTGGCTCGCGGCGATCTGGGTATAGAGGTGGCACAGGAGAAGATTCCAGGCATTCAGCGTGTACTTATCAGACAAGCTATTCACCACAAGAAGCCGGTGATAGTAGCAACGCAGATGTTGCACTCTATGATTGATCACCCGCGTCCCACACGTGCCGAGATAACAGATATAGCAAACGCCATATACTATCGTACCGATGCCGTGATGCTCAGCGGAGAGACCGCTTACGGGAAATATCCTGTTGAAGCTGTCAGTACTATGGCGAAAACGGCATATGAAGCGGAGTTGACAAAACTGGAGGAAAACGATATACGTGTCCCATACAATACTGATGACGACCGTGAAGTGACTGAATTCCTGGCAAAACAGGCAGTGAAATCTTCAGCTCGGCTTAATGTTAAAGCTATTGTAACTGACAGCCATACCGGCAGAACAGCCAGAGTGCTGGCCGCCTTCCGTGGAAGAAGTCCCATCTATGCCATTGCCACAAGTAAAAGGCTTGCACGTGAGCTGGCACTGTCATATGGCATTTGGGCAGAGTACCAGCAGGGTAAAGGAGACGGTAATACCAAAGAGAGCCGTAGAGCCTATTTTACTGATGCTATCCGTAAGCTGATAGATAAGAAAATGATAGAATCAAAAGACCGGGTTGCTTACCTGGGAGGTAGTTTCGGCGAAACAGGCGGTACAACATATCTTGAGATAAGCGAGGCTTGGAAAATTCTGGAAGCGAAAGAGAAATATATTTTGCCTGACTATACAATGTGATGATTCTATTGTGCAATGAACGTCAACATAAAGACAAAGGGTTACAATGAATAACAAGTTAGAGGAATATATTCTATCCCATATAGATGCAGAACCGGACCTGCTTAAAAATATCGACCGCGACACGCATGTGAAGATGCTGCAGACGAATATGAACGCCGGGCATTTGCAGGGGAGGCTATTGAAAATGATTACTCAGATGATCCAGCCGCAGCGGATCCTCGAAATCGGGACCTTTGTCGGGTACTCGGCATTGTGCTTTGCCGAGGGGCTTGGTGAGATAGGTGAACTGCATACCATCGAAATAGATGACGAACTGGAGGATTATATCCGTCAGAATTTTGCACTTTCAGAGCACGGTCACAAGATAAAGCTCTACATTGGCGATGCCATGGTGATAATTCCCGGCTTCGAAGATGAAAGCTTCGATATGGCTTTTATTGATGCTGATAAGAAACTATATTGGGACTATTTTGAGGCAATTGTTCCAAAAATCAGAAAGGGTGGTTTTATCCTTGCTGATAACACGCTATGGTACGGTAAAGTGGTGGAAAAAGTGAAAAGCAACGATTGGTCGACCAAAGGTGTTTTGAACTTTAATGAAAGGCTTTCATCAGACCATAGAGTAGAGAAAGTGATTTTGCCTGTCCGCGACGGGCTAACACTCATAAGAAAAAAATAGAAGAATATGGACTCAAACAGACAACAGAAGGTAAATCGACTTATACAGAAAGAACTCAGTGAAATATTTTTAGTCGAAACCAGGAAGATGAACGGCGTATTGATCTCGGTGACAACCGTTCGCGTATCGCCCGATTTGGGGCTAGCACATATCTATTTAAGTGTTTTCCCGTCAGAAAGGGCTAAGGAACTGGTTACAAATATCGGCGATAATGTGAAATCTGTCCGCTATGAATTAGGTAAGCGTTTGAGAAATCAGCTTCGGGTCATTCCTGAACTGATGTTTCATGTGGACGATTCACTCGATTATATAGAGAATATCGATAGATTGTTGAAAGACCTGTAAAAAAACTATCTCCGTTGAACATATCATTTTACATAGCACGCAGGTATCTCTTTTCCAAGAAGTCGCATAACGCCATCAACGTTATTTCCTTTATATCGGTGTGCGGTATTGCCATAGCCACTATGGCTATGGTATGTGTGCTCTCGGTTTTCAACGGTTTTGGAGGAATAGTGGAGGGTATGTTCAACGCATTTGATCCCGATCTGAAGATCACTGTAAAGGAGGGAAAGGTTTTTGACTGGCATACAACTAAGTTTAGTAAAGCCCTTGAAATAAAAGGGGTGAGGACAGTATCAGAGTCTCTGGAAGAGAATGCGCTTTTTGTTTTCGAAGGGCGGCAAGTGCCCGTACTTGTGAAAGGGGTTTCGGAAGACTTTAAACTGATGGCCGGCATGGAGAAACTCATAGTGGACGGCTCATTTAAGCTTCGTGAGGATGTGGTGGATTACGCTACGTTGGGAGCTGGGCTGGCTGTGACGTTAGGTGCCCGCCCTGGTTTTATCAACCCCATAGAGATCTATTCTCCAAAGCGCAATGTAAGGGTGAATCTGGCAAATCCTACTGCAGCATTCACCTCCGGGTATGCGCAGATAGGCGGCGTTTTCAGCCTTAACTCACCGGAATATGATGAACAGATGGCCATCATTCCTATTGAGCTTGCACGAACCCTTTTCGACTACGAAAACGAGGTGACATCACTCGAAGTGAATCTTCTTCCCAACACCCAGGTGAAAAGAATAAAGCGGGAGATAGAACATATACTGGGAGATGACTTTCTTGTTGAGGATCGATTTGAGCAACAGAAAGAGTCGTACAGAATGCTGCAAATAGAGAAATGGGTAACATTCCTTATTCTGGCATTTATCTTGCTCATAGCTGTGTTTAACGTGGTAGGCTCTTTGTCTATGCTTATCGTAGAGAAACTCGAAGATATCAGAAGCCTCAGGAATATGGGGGCCTCCGACAGGATGATTTCCCGCATCTTTTTGTATGAAGGGTGGCTCATTACTTTTATCGGGATTGTTGCAGGTATTGTGACAGGTTTGATTTTATGCCTGTTGCAACAGCACTTCGGCCTGCTGCGACTGAGTGATATACCCGGTGCTTACATTATAGATGCCTATCCTGTGATTGTACAACCTGCCGATATATTGGTTGTTTTTACTGTTGTAGGTGCTATAGGATTGCTGACAGTGCTTTATCCGGTAAACAGCTTGAAAGATAAACTCAATTCAAATTCAAATTAAAAAAATCATTTATATGAAGATAGCCATTGTAGGAACAGGTTATGTGGGGCTGGTCTCTGGAGCTTGTTTTGCAGAGATGGGTGTTGATGTTACTTGTGTAGATATTGACAGTGCAAAGATTGAAGGGCTTAAAAAGGGATCTATACCCATCTACGAGCCAGGATTGAGAAGTATTGTAATACGAAATTACGAGGCCGAGCGACTTCATTTCACTACCGATCTTCCTTCGGTGCTGAACGATATGCAGATTGTTTTTATTGCCGTAGGTACTCCCTCAGATGAAGACGGGAATGCCGACCTTTCATATGTGATGACTGTAGCAAACACCATTGCTGATAATATGGTTAAACCGTTGCTGATTGTCACCAAAAGTACTGTTCCCGTAGGAACTTCTCATCGTGTAAGCGATCTGGTGAGGAAGCGGCTTGATGAACGCGGGCTGAAGGATTTGAAGTTTCATGTGGCCTCCAATCCCGAATTTCTGAAAGAGGGCGCTGCTGTGAACGATTTTATGAGCCCCGATAGGGTTATCGTGGGCGTTGAGAGCGAAGAGGCGAAGGAGTTGATGACCAGGCTGTATCGACCTTTCCTGTTGAACAACTTCCGTGTTATCTTTATGGATATTCTCTCGTCGGAGATGACCAAATATGCCTCCAACGCAATGCTCGCAACACGAATCAGCTTTATGAATGATATTGCGAACCTGTGTGAACGGGTAGGGGCCGATGTGAACATGGTGCGCCGCGGTATGGGAAGCGATTCCCGCATAGGCAGAAGCTTTCTTTATCCCGGCTGTGGTTACGGGGGAAGTTGTTTTCCCAAGGATATACGCGCAATCATCAAGGTGGCAGAAGATGCGGGATATGAAATGGGTGTACTGAAAGCCGTAGAAGCGGTGAATAACAGGCAAAAAAATATTCTGTTTGAGAAGTTCAGACTTCACTACAATGGCGATATGAAGGGGAAAACTGTTGCAGTATGGGGATTATCATTCAAACCCGAAACCGATGATATGCGCGATGCTCCATCGCTCACACTCATAAGGAGCCTGATTGATGCAGGTGTGTTTGTACGTGCCTACGACCCTGCTGCTATGCAGGAGGCACGTCAATATCTTAACGAATCGGTCTATTACGCCACGGATATATACGATGCTGCCAACGGAACAGATGCGCTGATTGTGCCCACCGAATGGAAAGAGTTTCGCATGCCCAACTGGGATATACTGAAGAAAATCATGAACAACCATGTCGTGATAGACGGTAGAAACATCTACAACAGAGAGGAGCTCTCTTCCTTCGGATTTATTTACAGTGGTATAGGGCAGAAATAAGTCAACAAAAACACTAAATACCCTGGATTTTGATATAAATTACCCCGATGTGGAAGCCTGTAGAAAAAAACTCAAAGAACTAAGGGGCCAAATGGGAAGGATACAAGCGATATCAATCCATATGGAAAATGGACAATAAATTGCGCGACGTTATGGGCAAACGCGACGATGAGTACAAGCTTGAAGTGTCCAGTGAGTTGGACAACGCGTTCTTTTCCACCGTAATATCCCTTGAGGACTGAGATAAACTGTTAAAAAGCGGCCGCTGGAGTCAAAAAAGGCCAAAGGGGGGCATAGGCTATTGATAGCTGCTGTAAACTATACCCTCTATTTCAAGTCAAAAATTTTTAATAGGAACAGATGCGGATAATCATATTATGAAAAATAACTGTAAACATCAAATTCTTCCGTGTTATATGAGAATGCAAACATTCCCTTTTTTGATGCTGCTGTTTTTTATTGTATCATTTCAACTTACTGCACAACATTATACGATCAGCGGCTATGTTACAGACGGAGAAAACGGGGAGTCGCTGATTTCTTCATCCATTTTCGAAATCGGTTCGTCCAAAGGAACGGTAACGAATAATTTCGGTTACTATTCGCTAACGATTCCCGCAGGGCAAATATCGCTCAAGTATTCTTATGTAGGCTATAGTACATCGGAACAAACGTTTTATTTGCAGTCCGATACGGCGTTGAACATTCGCCTCTTCCAAGATGCTGTTTTGCAGGAGGTTACAGTTACCGGTGATTTCTCGAGAATGGGAGTCAAGAGTTCACAAATGAGTGCTATTGAAATTCCTGTCAACCAGATAAAAAATGTTCCTACCTTATTCGGTGAGAATGACCTTATCAAGGCGTTGCAACTATTGCCCGGAATACAGTCAGGGACAGAAGGCTCAGCCGGATTGTATGTACGCGGAGGTGGACCGGACGAAAACCTCCTTTTGCTGGATGGTGTCCCGATATATAATGTGAATCATATGTTCGGTTTCTTTTCAGTGTTCAATAGTGATGCTATCAAGAATTTAACCCTGTATAAGGGTAGTTTCCCGGCACGGTTTGGCGGCCGCCTCTCTTCGGTGGTAGATGTGCGTATGAAGGATGGCGACGACAGGAAGATACATGGAACAGCAAGCATTGGGCTGATCGCTTCAAAAATTCAACTGGAAGGCCCTATCATCCAGGAAAAGACGACATTAAACATGTCGTTACGACGTACCTATCTGGATATTATTGCGAAGCCTCTCATTAAAGAACTAGGTGATGATGGTGCGAATGCAGGATATTACTTTTATGATGTAAACACTAAATTAACGCATAAAATATCGGATAAGGATAAACTGTATTTAAGCGCCTATATCGGTGATGATGCCATATATAATAAAATGGATGATGGTCGCACATATGGAAATAATTTTATGACAAAGGATTACTCCAGACTGGACTGGAATTGGGGTAATGCTATTGCCGCACTCCGTTGGAGCCGTATCTTAAATAATAAATTATTTTTGAATACAACCGCTACATTTACACGTTATCGTTCTAATTTAAGTAACGTCTATGAAAGATTGACCTCAGATTTTACCGAACAGGAACATAGACAAACATCAGACGAATCACGAATGAATTATAGTTCTGGCATACAGGACTGGACGTTGAAAGCGGATTTCGATTTCACATCAAATGTGTATAACGATGTAAAATTTGGGGTTGGCTATGTGTATCATATATTCAGTCCTGATGTAAAATCGATAAAAATCGCCGATTCTCAACAATTCGATCAAAATATCGATACGATCATGGGCAGCCCGAAAGTATACGCACACGATGCCAGTGTATACATTGAAGACAATGTATCCATTGGAAAACGACTTAAGGCCAACCTTGGAATGCATTTTTCAATGTTCCATGTCCAAAACAAACACTATACTTCGTTACAGCCCCGTATCGGATTGAGCTTACTGCTCAAAGATAATTTTTCGGTAAAAGCGGGTTTCGCCTCCATGAGCCAGTATATTCATATGCTGTCGAGCAATGCGATCAACCTGCCGACAGATTTATGGGTTCCAAGTACCGGCAGCATCCAACCGATGAAGTCCTGGCAGTATGCTGCTGGAGTTTTCTATTCGATCGATAATATAGCAGACTTTTCCGTTGAAGGCTACTACAAGACGATGGATAACCTGCTTGAATACAAAGACGGAGCTTCATTTACGGGTGTGTCTACTGAGTGGGAAAAGAAGGTGAGTATGGGGCGAGGCTTTGCCTATGGCATTGAATTCCTTGCCCAGCGATCATTCGGCAATACAACCGGATGGTTGGGTTATACTTGGTCTAAATCCAACAGGATATTCAATAAGTCCGGTAATATCGTCAATAACGGAAAAATGTTTCCTTCCAAATATGACCGCAGGCACGACGTGAGTCTTACCGTCTCTCACAGGCTCTCTGAGAAAATAGACGTATCCGCTTCATGGGTATTTGCTACCGGGAACGCTGCTACTTTTGCCCTTCATCGGTATGCGCCTGCTGAGTCTCCGGCTAGTTTCCCAACTTATCTGAATTACAGTTATTATACAGAGTCGATTCCCCATGTTGAAGGACGAAACAATTTTCGTTACGGCAACTACCACCGGCTTGATCTTGGCGTGAATTTTCACAAAAAGACCAAACGTGGGAACCTGCGCACCTGGAATATCAGTATTTTCAATGCGTACAGCCGAATGAACCCGTTCTATGTGTATGTTTGGGATGAAACTACCGTAAATCCGGAAACAGGAGAACAGAAAACAATAAACCTCCTGAGGCAGTCTACTCTTTTTCCCATTATTCCTTCAGTAAGTTATTCCATTAAATTTTAAATGAAATGAAACGAAAAATATATCCATTGTTCATCGTAACAATATTTTTAATGTCCTGCGAAAAGGATATCGATTTCAAAGGAACCATATCAGACCCATTGCTGGTGCTGAATGCTACACTTACTCCAGACTCCATAGTTTCTATTCAACTTACCCAAAGCCAATTCGTTCTAGGGGAATTTAAACCGTTCCCCACTGTCAGGGATGCTGATGTCACTCTTTTCGTAAATGGTGAAATGAAAGAGAAACTTATCCACCAGTCTGATGGTATTTATATGGGTGAATATTCCCCAGTACCAAAAGATGAAATTAAAGTCGAAGTGATAGTAGATGGTTATAACCGGATATTCTCCCAAACCGTTATCCCCCATAAACCCATTATCACTGTGACTGATTCAACTGTTTCTACACGAACTGTTGTTGCCAATGAAACAGTCTACAGAACTTTAAAGTTACAATTAAAATTGAATGATATATTTAACGAAGAAAATTACTATTACATTAAAGGGGCGCGAAATTACTATTGGGAAGATAAACTTTTGTTATCATTGCCTATTTCTTTAGATCTCAGTAGTGTATTGAAAAATAATGTGATTGATGAGGACATTTTTAATGAGATTATTGGGAATGATTTGGATAAAAACAGATCAGCCAACCTTTTTTCAGATCTCTTAATTGATGGTGAAAATATTCTCTTTGATTTTCACTTATCTGACATAATAGGCTCTATTACATCTGTTAACGGCGATGAATTGGATGATGATATGAGTATAGAATATATCATAGAGATTGGAGAAATATCGGTAGAACTGTACCACTATCTAATCTCAGTCAACAAAGCATTGGTTAATGAGGATATGCCTTTTTTTGAACCATTTAGAGTGTACACGAATATTGAAAATGGTATTGGTATCTTCGGTTCCTACAATTCTTACAGGTTGAAAACTCGTTTTAAAACGAAATTCTTACCCTATGATTTATACTTTTCATACAGTTATTAGTTGAGGTATTTAAAAAATTTGTCTGATTTATTACATTAGAAAGAATCAGACAAACTTATAATAGAAAGAAATATTTTTTTTAAAACTTTGATCCAAATATTTACTCCAACATCACTAAGTTTAGTAGAAGTAAAAAAGGAGCAAACCTGTAAATAAAGAACTAAAAAACGTACCCAACTTTAAAAGCTAATGCTGTCAAATTATAAGTCTGTTCGTGAATTCGATTGTCTCTTCCCATTTTCAAATGGGAACGTTGCAAATCATATGCAAGAGAAAAAGACAAGTCATGTCTGTTTGACAATGTGTGTAAAATACCCAATGATACAGAAAAGAATGCACCGCCTTTTATTTCAGAATTGATGTCCTCTCCATTCCACGCAGAAGACTGTTCGGAGGGCCCGCTAAACTTTTTAGAAGAAATTCCATAGCCCAGTTTTACTCCGGCGTATGGAGTAATAGTGTTCCGTTTGTTTAACGAGACGTTAGCATGTAAATACACGGGAACAAAAGTCAACTTCCTCGCTTTTTCATGATATATATTTCTATGCATAAAAACGAGTCCGGTACCGACTCCTGCATTAACAACATTGTTAATACCGTATGAAGGTGAGAGATAAATTTGAAATGAATTGTAATCACCTTTATCTAACTTTATTCCATAACCTGTTTCCAAATGTAGGTTTAAGTCTTTGTTCCCCTGTGCATTTACAACGGAAGGGTAGTTAGATAATAACAATAATAACACTGATAAAACTGTTAAATAATTCTTTGTATTCATTTCCTGTATTGATAAATTATGCATCTAATTTAAATTAGTTATTTGTACAAAAGGAGTTATTTATGTAATATGAATTCATTATGCCCAACCTTGAAGCATAAAATGTTCTAAATCTACAAGGAACACATATCCATCCATGGCATCATAAGTAAAATGGACTTGTGTAATTATCCATTTACGCCATAGGTTAGGATTCACCTGATCAACAGAGAGAAAACCATATGGAACTTCGAATAGATGATTATGAGAAGAATATCCATCCTTGGTGCCAGAATGCAACAGTGTATTATAAATGCCAGCATAAATTCTAATTCGAGTTAATGCCCAATGGTTATACCAAATATTCAGTGCTCCTCTTTTTCTGAAAACCAAGTGAACTTCCCCTGTTAATGGAGAATACTGATCTTTATAACCCAGATTACGGCCTGTAACTGCTTTTATCTTTCGTTTATTCATTACATAGCTTACTCCTGGAGTTACCCGAATTGGTATCGCACCTTCAAAATCTGCTTTACGAGTTTGAGGTAATTCATCTAAATATACTACTTCAAAATCACCATCATTTAAAGTTAGATTTAGCTCTACCAATTTTTCATACGTAAAAACATCACGCATATCTCTCACTTCTCCGGCTATAATAACTTTTCCTTCTCTATTTGTAAGTTTAGCAATTGCTTCATCACTAACTGGCAAGTATGCTGAGTAGTCATCGCCATGTTCCGGATAATATAGATCAGGAAATTTCACTTTAAATTCTTCATATCCTTCAATACGATCATAATATGATTCGGCTTCTTTCATTGCCTGCACAAATTCTGCATACAAAGATTCGAAGCCACTACCGTCGGCTGAACGAGTTAAGGATGTCAAGGGTATTTGATTGTTACGTACTTTTTCAACAGCTTCCTGGAAAGCAGTTTCATTTTCGAATGAGAGAATTCCCTTGTCAAGTCCGATAATTGCTTGTTCTACATCCTGATTGGGAATTTGTATTTCTTCTAAATTATTATTGCATGAAGCAAATAAAATCCCTACTAACACTAATTCTAATAAAAATAATTTTTTCATTGTTTCTAGTATTTAATCTAATTGAGTCTGCTCCGAAAACCCCAAAACCCGATTTCAAGAGGTCGCAACTCGCTGAAAATCGATGGTGTTTTTTATGGGATTTTCAGCAAAAAAGACTTATCGGAGGGGACTCATCTAATTTAAAAATTCAACTCCTTTGGAGATGGAAATGTGCTTTATGGATTTACCTGTAATACATAACTTTACATTATGTGAATAAAAGCAGCAGAGTCATGTAGTGTTAAAGGGTAATTAGTTTGTAGTTTACTTTCCTTGAAATCCTTTCAGTATCAGAAAATGCAAGACAAATGAGAATAAAAATAGTCAACACCTCGGTTATTGGACAAATCCCACTACATTTTATAATACGTTTGAAGATAATGCCTCCGTTTTTCTACAAAATCCACCTCCTTTGATGGCGACTGTTTAATTGTTCTGATTTACTGATAAATTTAATTTGACTGATCAGCTTTTTAAATTTTGTTTTGTAACAAATATAAGATATTTTTCTTACATACTACCTATTAAGAATTAATTTACGCTTTGATAAATATAATTAACGATACATTACAGAGCATATGGAAAATTGACAATAAATTGCGCGACGTTATGGGCAAACGCGACGATGAGTACAAGCTTGAAGTGTCCAGTGAGTTGGACAACGCGTTCTTTTCCACCGTAATATCCCTTGAGGACTGAGATAAACTGTTAAAAAGCGGCCGCTGGAGTCAAAAAAGGCCAAAGGGGGGCATAGGCTATTGATAGCTGCTGTAAACTATACCCTCTATTTCAAGTCAAAAATTTTTAATAGGAACAGATGCGGATAATCATTAGATACAATTTAGTAATGAGTCCACTTTAAAAAGTCTTTTATGAAAAAATGATATTATATTTTCAGGTGATTATTACGTCATATCTTTTATTTTGAGGCTTTTTCAATTAATGCTTCGTTAAAACTTCATTTATAATACTGACAGTCAATAATTTATGTCACATCCTTAAAAAGCGTCATACTCGATTGATATTCAGTAAATTATAAGAACTGTTTTAAAAAAATTACCGAAGTATTGAATCAGACACAGTAATGGGTTATGTTTTTCAAAAAACAATCATTCCTTTTTTAGAAAGTCTGTTAAATGAGGATAAAAAAAATCCTCATTCAGCACCCTCCCATAGTCGTCATACAGCATCAATAAGTGTGAGGCACTCCAACTGAAATGAGGGGCTTTTAATCTTTCACCGTTATTAGTACCATAGTTTTCGTGAATAGGAGCATTATCTTTTAGGCCCTCCAATCGGTCGAATACCTGTAATGTATATTCATCTGCCTTTTTGCTGTAGCCGTAATTACGCAAACCACGAATAGCAAAGTAGGTCTGATCGAGCCATACGGGCCCTCGCCAATATCCTTCAGAATTATATTTTGGATTATCGGCTGCAACTGTTGGAAATGGAATATAAGTTGAGAACTTAGTTGAGTCTTCCAGCAATGGCAGCATTTGAGCCACCTGATCCTTAGTTGCCACTTTTGTCCATAAAGTCGCATAAGCCTCACATCCATACTCTTCAATGAATTCTCCATCGGGCAGGCGACGATCAAAGAAAAACTTATTCCTTTTGTCGAAAAAATAGTTTGCAACATTATCTGAGCATATCTCTCCTTCGAAAGGAATACCCAGAATAATTGCAAATTTCTTTAATAATTTTGATTCCAGAGCAAGGAATGCATTCAGATCTACACTTTCCTGATCCATACTCCATGCATCATCGAAAGGAATATTTTTCAGCATTGCAGTATCATCAAATCGGATGGCATTGTCCATTCCGCTCTCCCATGCTGCAGCCTCCAGAGTACCGTCTGAGGAACCATATTCGCATATACCGTTATTATCATGGTCGCGTTTAACGTACCACCAGTTATAATATGCCATAAGCTGCGGAAACATCTCCCTGACAAAAGCAGTGTCATTTGTATTCGTGAAAATTTCATCAACAGCCCAGCAAGCAAGAGGTGGTTTGCTATTCCTTCCATTATTTTCAGAAGGATTGGTATAGATACAATCAATAATCATTCCATCCGGTAGTTGATAATCAAACATAGCCCGTATGTTATTCCTGGCCAACTCAGGATTGAACTTAGCCAGTGCTGCAGCAAAGCGCCATGAGTCCCATGCCCAAAATCCTACAAAGTAACCAACTGCGTGACTTGGTACAACTCCTTCATGCAACAAACCTCCACGATGAGTCCGCCAATTTGATATAAGTGTAACAATCGATTTTACAGCAATGCGATCATATTCCGGTTTCATATCGGTTCTAAGAACCTTTGTAAGATATCTGTTCCATCTTTTCTCATTTTCAAGCAAACAGATATGCTTATCGTTCAAAATTTTCAAACTCTTCTGTAGCCCTACAGCCAACTCTTTATCGGAAGTAAAAAATGAGATAACAACCTGTGCTTCCTTGTTAGCATCGTTGCAGACAGCCTTGTAGTTGTTTTCACTTTTTTTGATAAGGATATCTGGTCCGAAAGTGAGCAAAACAATTTCGCCTGAGTGATGACGCGCCACGACAAAGTTCTTGTTTGTTTCTATTTCCATCTCATCGTTCCACTCATCACCACTGAACGCCAGTGTCCTGTCTTTATCAGTAACAATGGTCAACAGTGCATTTGATGCATCTATAAAATGTAGTGTCTGACTGATTCTGCCATTTGCTGAGAGTGCCGACAAATAGATTTCACCGGGATAATAATTCGTTGAATCTGGAGTGAACACGTCGTTTTCAAAGTCTGCAAAACTGACCTTAACGGCTGATTTTGCGAGCCACTGACGTCGATTCATATCGAGGCTGAAAGGTCCACAAAAACCATTGACCCACTTTTTGTCCTCGGGAATGGTAAAGCCCATCCAGGAGCCGGCATCGGTGAACCAGCCAATAGCATTCTTCAGTGAATCAGGGGTATAGGCAATATCGAAAATATTTTCGAATTGATATCTTTTCCTCTCTTCAGCCCTGTGAGAGCAAGGTTTGCAAGTTATAAAACAAGCAATTAAAATTGGAAAAAGAAAAGATAGAAAGTTATTATTGAACATATCTCTGAATTATTGTAGCTTGATGAATGTTATTATTTAAACCAACTATTATTTGCCTCTTGTACTGCATCGTCTTTTGCATTTAATGGCTGAAGCGTGAAACTATATTTCCACTCTTTGGGTGTAATAGTATATTCTGGATGTACCTGAGCTCCCCAGGTATTGTCGCCTCCTACTCCCATCAACCGGTGGTCGATATTCAACCAAACCATATCTTTCTTTTCAATGCTACCCCCATGGCGCCGTTCCACATTAAAAGGAACATAATCAATATCCTCTTGCGGAAAATTCCATGCGCTTACGTTCAGAGGCTCGGTACCTCTTATTAGCACACCCTCGCCATTATTATTGCGAAGAGCGACCCAGCGTACATCTGTTTTATTTGCTGTCTCCTGTGCCCTGACATAAGGATGAAATTGATCCCAGACTGAAGCTGTGTAAAGCCCTATCAAAGAACTTGTTTTACGATCAGCATAGTTCTCATGAGGGCCCCGCCCAAACCAGGTCATAATATCATACTCAGAATTGAGTATCATCCTCATTCCTAAACGTGGCATCTCCGGTAATTCCTTGCTACCTGGTGTAAAGTGAAGTAACACTTTGACAGCTCCATCAGAACGGACCAGATAAGTGGTCTGAAAGGTTGATTCCTGTTCAGGCATTTTATAGTTAACTGTTATTGTTGCAAGCTTTTTGTCTCTGTCTACAGTACAATTTATCTCTTTAAGCTGCATGTCCCTGGCTGCATGTCTCCAGGTTGCGCAGCGGTTTAAATGTCCATTTGCCACATCATTATCGGTTAGAGGGCGCCAGAAGTTAGGCCTGAGTCCTTCCTTAATGATGTTTTTATTATTATAAGTCAACTCTGTCATCTCTCCTGTACTTTTAGAAAATACAATACGAAAATCTAACCCGTTTAAAATGAAATTATCTGTTGTAGTCTCTGAGTTAAGCACTCCTTTTACCTCCTTTACAGGGACCTCCGTATTAATTATAGGCATTGCCCACTGCTCCATTGCTGATAAGTGATTTTTGGGAATAAGCAGTGATGCCTCTTTTGTATAGGCTTCTAATTTAAGAAAATACTCTCTCCCATTAATCTGAGTTGATTTAATCGGCAAAGATATCAGTCCAAAAGAACGTGGTGCGATATCAGGAAATTCCATCTCTCCGTTTTCTATGCATATACCATCAGCTTCAATATTCCATCTCAGCACATAGTTGTCTAAATTTATAAAGTCGTGTCTGTTTGTTATTTTTATTTTATCTGATGTAAAAGGGAAAGGTTCAAAATGAATATATTGATACACCTTCTTTACTTCATGGATGTGGGGATGCAGTGAACGGTCTGCTGCAACCAGGCCGTTGGCGCAGAAGTTTGAATCGTTAGGTACTTCCACAAAGCCCATATCTCCTCCGTAGCCCCATATACTATTTTCTTTCTCATCTTTAATGGCAAAAGTAGCATCCACCCAATCCCATATAAATCCGCCCTGCAGCTGGTCGTATTTATAGATCAGGTCCCAGTAGTCCTTAAGATTTCCAACGCTGTTACCCATGGCGTGTGCATATTCACACAATATCAACGGCCGGCTGTCGCGCTGGTTTACATGTCGTTGCAGTGCCCAAATACGGGCATACATTGGGCAGTAGATGTCAGATTTTGAATCATACCCCCCACCTTCGTATTGCACAGGCCTGGATGGATCAGTGGCTTTGGTCCAGTCATAAATTGTTTCTAAATGTTTGCCGTAACCCGATTCATTCCCAAGTGACCAGGTAACTATTGATGTAAAATTTCGATCGCGAAGAACCATTCGACTCATACGTTGCATAAACGGCATTTCCCAGTCAGGATTGTTTGCCAGGGTTTTGTCTTTGTGGTTCATCATACCATGACTTTCGATGTTGGCTTCATCTATAAGGTATAATCCAAACTCATCACACAGAGAGTACCATTCATAGCGGTTTGGATAATGACTTGTCCTTACCGCATTGATATTGAATTGCTTCATCAGCCTAATATCTTCTATTATGCTTTCAACGGTGATTGAACGTCCGTTGTTTTTATCATGTTCGTGACGGTTGACCCCTTTAAATAAAATAGATACACCATTTATTAACTGCATGCCATTTTTCATCTCAACAGATCTGAAGCCAAACGGATGAACAAATGATTCCAATGCCTCACCATTGGTATCAAAAGTATTAACAACCAATTTGTATAAATAAGGTGTTTCTGCACTCCAGGGGTGAACGGCAGGAAAGAGATTTCGGGCATTCAGAGTCGTGTCTGATGAAGATTTAATTCTCTTGGTGTGTTGATAAATTACTTTATCTTTATCCATCACCTTTACTTCTACTGTCGCTCCCGCTTTAGGTTGATTTAACTTGATATCCAGGTTGAACTCTCCATCTTTATATCTGTTTACCAATCCTGCAGTCAATATGAAGTCTTTTACGCGAATTGATGGGCGTGCATACAAATATACATCACGCTCAATGCCACTATATTTCCAATAGTCCTGGTCCTCGAGGTAAGATCCATCACTATACCTGAAGACTTTGATAGCGAGCTTGTTGGTGCCCTTTTTTAGAAGCTTTGTTATATTGAAACGTGCAGGCAGACGACTATCTTCGCTATAACCTGCCAGTTCACCGTTTACCCAGCAGTAAAATGCAGATTCCACTCCTTCGAAGTCAAGAAATATATTCATTCCTTTCCATCCTTGGGGTATAGTAAATTCACGAACATACGCACCCACGGGATTATAATCTTCCGGTACATATGGAGGATTTGCGGGGAAAGGATAATCGACATCGGTATAGATCGGTGCGTCAAATCCCTGTAATTCCCAACTTCCCGGAACTTTTATATTATCCCATTCTTTTGTGTTATATTCGGGTTTATAGAAATCTGTCGGTGCGGTATCGTTGTTTTTTGAATAAAAGAACTTCCAGATGCCATTTAATGAAACTCTCCGTTCTCCCTTTTTGTTTATTTCAAACCGCTTTGATGCATGCAGTGATTGTTGAAATAATGCATTTGCCTCATTTATGTATGGTACAAAATGTGCATGAGCTGGCTCGCGATTTATTTCATTGATAAGTGGATTTTGCCAGGGTACATTATCGGCTTTTGACAAAAAAGAGACGATAATGAAAATAAATAAGATATAATTGGAGAGTTTCATAATTAATTGAAATATTTATATTGAACAGAAAAGGACTACTAGGAAGGGTACACTTAAATCTACTGTAAAACCATGAAAAATTGAAACAATGACAAAGCTTTGTCCCGAGAAGCGGGCAATTATAGGCAAAGTAGTATCCATAGTTGTTGCACCACCTGCCGATATTGGAGCTAATTTGCCAAAGTATTTCACTAGTAGCGGTGCAAAAAGCAGGGTGATTATTTCACGTGAAATATTTGAAAGCAATGCAATTGTTCCCAACTCAGCACCTTTATACTCGGTTATGAAGATACTTGATAACGAATAATAGCCGAATCCTGCCCCAACAGCTAAACAATCTGTTAGAGTACGATGTGGCAGCATAAGACTTGTTAATGCGCTGCCTGTTAGAGTGCCCAGGATAGTAGTTACCGGTAACATCACCAGACGGGGATTTAGCGAACGAAAGCTTTTTAATGTTTTGGAATCATTACCTATACTAAAGCCAACAAAAAACATAAGTGCTGCCAGAGCATAATAACTCAGTTTGCTCTGGGCAAAATCGTAAGGAATAAGTTTGAACACCCCTGTAAGAGTGCCTAAGATAAAGAAAGCCACTATTACTAAGCTCCCTTTCATTGATGAGCCTCCCCTTTTGTGTCCCTATTAATCCATTTCCATAAATAGCGAGCTCCCACAACGCTGCCCAAAACAGCACCAATAGTAATTACGAGTGCTTCCAGCCCAATAGTGTGAAGCCCGTTCATTATAGCCTGGTCGCTCCCTACGTCTATTCCAAGCAGAAAGAGCAATATCCATATAAAGACTGTTATCACTCTGCTTGTGCATGTTATCCTCTTCTTCCTAAACATATACCCAAAGAGAATGCCAGAGAGCATCAGTGTAATAATTAAAAACATAGTTGTTTCGCTTTAGAATTGACAAATAATTCAGATTATATACAAGGCGGCACTTATTAAAATTTATGCCGCCTTGACCTATCTATTTAAATTAATCGTAATTAGTTTAACTTTCGCATCCATTAATTAAAAGGCAATTAGCTAAACATTAGATCTCTATTTGTTTAGAGATATATCTGTTGAGTTCTCTCCGAAAACCTCAAAACCCAATTTTATCGGTTTGCAACTTATTGAAAATCAATGTTCATCTTGTGAAATTTTCAAGAAAAAAGACTTATCGGAGGAGACTCATCTGTTTCATACGAAAGTTCAGTTGTTAGTCGATTTGATCGTTGGCATTTATCTCTGTGAGAGGAACAGGGTAGAATGAGTTTTTCTCTGTATCGAACGTTCTCCCAACTGCTGTCATTGCTTCTTTTAATTTACCCCATCGGCGCAGATCATACCATCGCCAGTTCTCCAGTGGGAATTCAACAATTCGTTCATGTTCTATCTGATTGCGTACATCTTCCTGCGATGTGCCCGACATTCCAGGCATATCGCCGTGAACACTTCTAACCTGATTGATCAAGGGAATGGCTTCTGTGGGTTTTCCCTGTTCATTCAATACTTCAGCTTTCATAAGCAGTACGTTGGAATAGCGCATGAGAGGAATGTTGATTGCACATCTGCTTTTTGAAAGAGCGTCCATATCAACAGGCATGAATTTTCTGAAAGCCGGGCGGTTATATGCATTTCCATCGCTATCGCTGAACCAGTCGTCGTAGTTATAGCCATAGACACGACCGGTTCCATCATTGTAATAGTCACATTGAAAGAAAATTGTTTCATATAAACGCGAATCATAGCGACCGGTTGTTGCAATCTCCCCCTCCTTAAAGTAGGTTTCCATAAGTTTATTGGAGGGAAGTATTTCGTCCCATCCCCATAGCTCTTCAACACCTATCCAGCGATGTAACTGAGTGCGGTAGCTAGCTCCATTTGCGGTACTCATTGATGTTTGCAGCTCGAAAACAGACTCTTTGCAGTTTTTATTACTCCCATCAAACATACTTGAGAAATTTTTCTCAAGTTCATAACCCTCCACTTTGTTAAATGCATTAAGTGCTTCTTTCAAAAAGTCAGTTTTATTGCTCTCCTCTTCATATGCACGTGTAAGGTAGGCAAATCCCAGGTAAGCATAGGCAGCACCCCTGGTTGCCCGTCCCAGATTATCGGCATTGTAAGAGGCCGGAAGGGCAGTGGCTTTTTTCAAGTCTGATATAATAAAATCCCATGCGTCTGAACGTGATGAAAGTCCTTTATTTAAATCTTCCTGATTGGTAATATACTTGTCACGAATAATTATCTCTTTCCAGTTAAGGATTAGTTTCAGATGATAGTAAGCCCGCAAGAAGTGTGCTTCGTTCACTATCTGTTCTCGAACACCTGTATTTATTTTATCATCAGGGATAAGTGATACTTTTTCAATTACCTGATTTGAAAAGCTTATACCCTTATAATTATTCCACCAATAGCTACTAACCTGTGAATTACCGTTTGTGTTGGTGAAATTATAAAGATCTACCCAGTTAGGATAGTTTCGTGCGTCATTACCCATAAGAATTATATCTTCGCGATAGGCTTCAACCGGCCATTTTACCTCGGCAAACTCCCATACATCGATGTAATATTCCAGTTGAGAATAAGCTGCTGCTATACCGGCTTCTGCATCATCTTCACCTCTCCAGAAGCTACTTGAAGTTAATTGATCGGGAGACTCTACCGTTAAAAAGTCTTCACATGAGCTTAGCATGTGCGACATGAGTATGAGTGCGGATATATAAATATATTTCTTCATATTATGTTTTTTTATTTAGAATGAAAGTTGAGCACCAACTGAAAATTGGCGGGTAAAAGGGAAAATTAATTTATCGATCCCTGCATTTAAAACGCTTGAGCGTGAGAATTCAGGATCAATCCCTTTATAACCTGTAATAGTAAATATATTTTCACCACTTACAAAAAAACGCAAGTTGCTAAGATGTAAATAATTTACAGTTTTCTTTGGAAAAGAATATCCCAATTGCAACAGGCGGAGACGGATAAAATCACCTTTTTCTATAAATCTGTCCGATTCTTTTAGGTTGCCGTTCGGGTCGTTATAGATAGCACGGGGCACATCAGTATTAGTATTGTCAGGCCTCCAGGACTGAAGGGAAGAAGATAAAAAGTTTGATCCTGAGTTCATCCCTTCATAGAAATATTTGTTGCCGTTATAGATTTTATGTCCCCAGGCGCTTCCAAGTACTGCCGAAAGATCGAATCTATTGTAATCAAGAGAAAGATTTAGGTTTACTTCAAAGGTAGGAATTCCCGAACCGCAATATATTTTATCATCATCATTAATTGTGCCATCTTCATTTGTATCTACAAATTTTATATCGCCTGCATCAGCATATGGCTGGTACTTTTCGCCGTCTGCATTTACATAAGAACGTGCCTCAGCATCACTTTGGAAAAGACCATCGGTTTTGTAGAGATAAAAAGCGCCGATTGGTTTACCTTCCCGTGTCTGAGTAGGGAAGTGCTCGGTACCATATTTCAATCCTTCCCCATAGAGCACTTGACCTTCGTCTGCCAATGAAATAACTTTATTGTTCGTCGTGCTGAAGTTCAACCCTATGTTATAGTTGAACTCCCCTTTTTGTTCTCTCCAGTTAGCTTCAAATTCTACCCCCATATTACGCATTTTGCCAACATTGAGTATAGGGTTTGTCAATCCTGCCGATGGCGGGAGTGCTTTGATGATTAACAAATCTTCTGTCTGATTGTAGTAATAATTTAAAGAACCTGACAGCCTGTTATTTAGTAAACCATAATCCAGTCCAATATTTTTTGTATCGGTGGTCTCCCATTTCAGCGAACGGTTTTCCAGACCGCGCGCAATGCTCCCTGCCCAGGCGTTATCACCGTTGCCTTTTACATATCCCTGATACATAGTGTTATATGTGCTGATTAAAGCCTGAAAATCATAATAGCCCAAAGCATTTTCATTACCAAGTCGCCCCCAGCTGGCTCTTAATTTTAAATTGTCAATGATTTCGTTCTTAGGGAAAAAAGACTCTTCGGTTATCCTCCAACCCAGGGCAACAGATGGGAAATAGCCCCAGCGGCTGTCAGCTCCGAACTTTGAAGACCCGTCACGCCTGACAGTTGCTTGCAATAAATAACGGTTGTCATAGTTATAATTCAATCGGCTGAAAAATGAAGCACGATTGTATTCCCACTTCGATCCATCACCACTATAGGTCCCTCCTGTTCCTGCACCTATTGTTGAAAAATTGGGATCTAGAAATCCGCCTGGTATTTCATTAACGACCAGGCTGCCATTTTCTACTTTGTATAGTGTTGTTTTACCTTCTGCAGCTACTGTGTTCCAAGTATATTTGCGTGCAGTCATCGATGTACCTGCCATAGCATTAATACTATGCGCTTTGAACTCTTTATTGAAATTCAATACATTATCCCAGACATTCTCTTCCCAATAAGCAGTTGTTTCGTTATAGAAAGTATAATCACGTTTCGATTTTTCATCAGCAATATAAGGGGGAGTATGATACGTTTGACGTTCGTTTACACCACGATACGAATAGGCCGTTTTAAAACTGAGCCAATTGGTGAAATTAACCCCGACAGACACATTACCCGATGTATAATACTGTTTACTTGTCGACTTTTCGTAATGCTGGTCAGCAACTATATTCCTGTTGTTAGGCAATCCATCAAAATTAGTAAGGCCAAATCCATATTCTTCATTTTCGTTATAAACTGGTACCAATGGTGATATCATATACATCTCCTTTATCTGATATTCAGGCTGTTTGCTATCTGTAAATTTAAAAGAAAGATTAGCATCAATATCAAATATGTTCTTTTTGGCTTCTATTTTCATACGTGCATTATCTTGACGGAATTTGTTACCCAGGAAAATCCCCTTATCATTGGCACGGTTGTATGAAATTGAATATAAGGACCCATCTCCCCCACCTCTAACGCTCAGCATGTAGTTTTGTGATAAACCTGTGCGCAATACAGCATCTTGCCAGTCTGTGTCAATTCCTGTATTTTTAGTCACATAATCAGGAAGGTTTGCCAATCTGTTTCTCCAAGATCCATTGCCCTGGGGATCATAAATATCCTGGTGATTTTCAACATGGTTGTTCCAGTTTTCATACATCTCTTTGTGTTTGGATTTATATTCCTCAGCATTCAGCAACTTTAGTTGTTTTGAGATATCAACCATACTTACATATGTGCTGAAATCAATTTTTGTTTCCCCTTTTTTACCATTCTTGGTAGTTATAATAATTACACCATTGGCCGCAACCGATCCATAAATTGCTGCAGCAGCACCATCTTTTAAAACTTCCATCGACTCAATATCCTGGGGATTAACATTCTCAATATCACCGGGAAACCCGTCAATAATATATAAAGGCTGGTTGTTCCCAAAAGTTTTTACACCACGTATTTTCACTTCCACACCTGCACCTGCATTTCCACCGGACTTCATAATGTTGACACCTGCAATTTTTCCTTGTAAAGCTTCTGCAGGATTGGTCGTGGTGCGTTTTGAAAGTTCTTCAACATTAACAGATGAAATTGCTCCGGTCATATCACTCTTTTTTAGTGATCCATAACCCACAACAACCAATTCTTCCAACATCTCAACATCTTCTTCCAGGATAATATACAGTGTTTCTCTTCCATTCAGTTTAATTTCTTGAGTGATGTATCCAACATAAGAAATTACAATAGTAGCATTTGGCGAAACATTTAGACTGAAATTACCGTCAAAATCCGTAACCACTCCCTTTGCAGTTCCTTTTTCTATTACACTGGCCGCAACTACAGGCTCATTGTTTGTGTCAAAAACAGAGCCGCTTAGTTGAATATTCTGCGCCATTCCACTAAAAGGAGTAATAAACAGTATGAAGAAAATAATCTGCATAGTCCAACTCCAAAAACAGTATTTTTTACCCATATAAATTAATTTTTTAGAAATATATAAAATTTACACTGAGTAAAATTAACAAAGATGAAAACCGTCGGCAAATAATCAAACACTACAAATTAACTACAGACCAGACTTGTAGACCAATTAACTTGTCTACATCAAGTGAAGATATATGGCTGTAATATAGTGTAATGAGAGAATACAGATGTCTACAACTGGTAATATGAAATAATCAAAAAACAACTTTACAAGTTTTGAAGGTATTCGGTTATATTGTCACTTGAAGATAAGTTAAGAGATTTTCTTAAACGATAACGATTCATGTTGATGGTTTTTGGTATTTTCCCGGTAAGTAATGCAATTTCTTTGGTTGATAGATTTATAAAAAGCAACAATGCCAGGTCCTTTTCTCCTTGTGTTAGGTCGGGATGAAGCTTTGTTAACCGTTGCAGAAACTCCATGTTTTTCTCCTCTACGTTCATTAAAATATTGTTCCTCTCTTTGTCCATGCTTTGGTATTGGGCAATGAAAAGATTGAGGCTTTTTAAATGATTGCTTAGTTCATCGCCGGTCATTTTGTATCCTTGCCTGATCATATTGCGTAACTTTACTAAAAGATCATTCTTGCTCTGGAGGAAGACTGCAAATGTTGTAAGTTCTTTTCTTGTGTTATTTAGAGATTTTTGAGCATTCTCCAGTTCTGTTTTCTGTTGTCTCAATTTCAATTCTGCAAGCTGACGATTAGATTGCTCCAGCATATAACGTGCCTCCATCAACTCAATGAATTTCTTTCGTTTATACCATTTTGAGAAAAATAAACTTATTGTTACCAGCAAAATAATCAGTACTATCAAAATAAAAATATTGCGCTTAAGTAATTCTATTTTATAGTTTTGCTCTTTATTTTCCGCAGCTCTTTTTTGATTCAAATATCGTTTGTTTGAAATATCCTGCTCCACACTTCGCAGTTTGTTGCTACTTTGCAGTTCATTACTTAACAAGTATAGTTTTTCGAACGATTGATAAGCTGTTTTATAATCCCCCATGGCAGCATACACCCATGAGGAATATTCGTAGTTGTCGCAAATAAGTTCTTTTGCTCCAATTGATGTGGCAATTTCAAAGGCTTTCGACAATGCTTTTAACGCATTATCGTATTGATTAGCATAAAAATATTGCTTTCCCAGGTTATTGTAGTTTTCTCCTAACGACCATTGAGCGTTCAGATTTTTATTGATGACGATAGCCTCTTTGATATATTCAATTTTCTTTTCATTATCACCCTTATATAAAGTCAGGTTGTTAAGATTCCCTGCAACTTCTTTCATAAGCTTTAGCGAGCGGTTAATGCTTAATGCTTGTAAAAAAAACTGCTCGGCAATATTAAATTCATCCAGGTTGTAGTGTATTATTCCACGGTTATTATAGCACAATGCAATTGAGGCGGAGTCACCTGTAGTTTTAAAAATTGAAGTAGCTTTGTCGTTGAATTCAATTGCCTTATTGTAATCAGTCAGACTGCAATAGAGTCCCCCCATAAGTGCATATATTCTACCCTGCAGTGTACTATTGGATGGTGTAACTGATTCCAGGGCATCATATAGCATTCTTATGCTTGAATCAAAATTCCCCAATAATTTCTCTGCCAGGCTATAAGCCAGCATCGCCTCAACCTTTTGGTCGTTATTTTGCCCCTCTTTTTCGTACGATGCTCCAAGCTTAATTGCTTTTGCCGCATACAGAACAGCCTGTTCGGGGTTTGTAAAAAGTATCTCCTTTGATTTATCGATCAACTTTTCCACTTCGTCATTTACAAAAACATTTGGAGCAGAACTTAAATGTAGTACAACAAAAAAATTGATAACAATTAGAAAAATATAAGGTTTCATGCTGATACATTTACTATTCCAGCAAAAATAGTTATTAATATTGAGATATTTATCTTTATCCGGTTTAGAATGTTTCCGTTTTCAGTAAGATCAGGAAATTTGATTAAATCCGCCTCAATGAACATTGGTATCGCACTGGACAGTCGATTTTCTGTTGATCTGTTGCCTACAAAGATATTACAAGAGACTTTATGATGGTATCTCACTTGAACCAATCTTGTATATAAGGAATTTTCCAGGAAACTACAGGGTATTGAAATCAAATGAAAATAAACTAATGAGGCAGCTGTCATTCCGTCTCATGGATACGGTCAGGACTTGTAGCATGTACTTAAGGATTTTGTCAGTACCTATGGCCGCGCATGGAGTGTTTGTTTCCCGAGGAGCTTGGAGTGCCGGCAGAGATACGCTTGCTGCCGCGGCGGCTTGTTTGGCGGGGCAGGGTAACAGCCTTTTCTTCACTGCGGATGAGTTTTTCAAAATCTATCAGCTCTTTTTCTATCCTTTCCTGTTCGGCTTTCATCTCTTCTGGCGTGGAAGTGTATTGCGAGATGGCCAGGTTACGGGGGTTCATGGTCTTGTAAATCTCACCATAGTAGCTTCGTTTTCTGAAAAAATCGTCAATGGTGCCGCTTATACTATTATTGAAGGCTGAAGACATCACGGGTATACGGCGGGTGTAGGGTTCAAGTTCACTGTATGGTATCCAGAACAGGGGGTAGCGGGTAGCGGAGGATGCAACTTCTTCATGCCGGAAAAGGATGGGGCAGAGGGCGAGGGGCTTCACCCGTAGTGTGGATGTTGTATTGTCGAAGTAGTATGCCTCCTTCAGATAGTAGCCCAGCACCTCTTTGGAGGGCACATCGGCATCGTTTACCACAATTGTACCATTGACTGTATCGTGATATATATCGAACCGTCTTAATAGTTCCGAAAAATCGGTCAGGTACTCCTCCGTGAACTCCTCACGGCCATCGAGGTATTCATAGGCCTGGATACGTTGTGCTTGCAGCAGGCGGAAGATCATGGAGAAAAGGTCTATTCTGCCTTCTGAATGTGCTCCCGTATAATAGAGCGGTGCGTTGGCCTCGTGGGAGAGGTCGAGATAGCGGTAAATGACACGCGACCATTTTGCATTTTCAATCTCTTTATCCTGCCCTCGGCTCATCTGTTCCATGCGGATACTTGTGGCGGAACTCTGTATCAGTGACTCACTCTGCCGTTTCCGCTCTATCCTCTCCCTTGCCGTTTCCTGAGGGTATATTGCTTCTATTCCCCCTACCAGCAGCATGATCAGTATAATGGTTATTGTTCTCATATGATTCTATTCTAACGCTTTGTAGTCATTCTATTTACTCTCCATTTTTTTATTGTACTCTCACTTCCATTACCGCTATCTCTCGTTCGGTACCGTCGGGGCCGGTAGCTTTCACACCGGATATATAGAAGTAGCTTCCGCGTGAGAGACGCCGTATCTGCTCTTTCTGCCTTTCCGAAAATAGGCTTCCGTTGGAGACCTCGGGTATGGCGTTGCCCATGGAGTCGAAAAAAACAGTACGGAAGGTTCTCACCTGAAAGGGTACGGAAAGAATGCCATCGTCTATAGCAGCTTTTATGCCATCGGCCTTCATCAGGGATGCTTTAGGCAGGTTCCCTCCTTTAAACATTATCAGATTCCCTTTGGCATCGCTCTGCTCGATATATGGGGAGGGGTCGGGGAGAGTGCGTACCCTGAACTCCCGGGTAGCCACCCGGCGATGCTCTCCGCCAGCAGTACGTGCGGAGACGGTGATGGCGGTGTTTTGTCCTGCTGCCGCTGGATGTGCAATCCAGCTGTTCCCCCGCCGCGCAAGCGTTCCGTTGGTCATTGTAGCGCTTACATCCTGAGGTGCGATTCCAGGAACGGAGATATCTATCTCGTTGCCGATACCTGCGTACAAAACGTTCATCATTGCAGGGGCAATGGTGGCGGACGGTTCGACCACAGTGTAACTTCCCGAAAAATTGCGGCGAATAACGTGACCGTTGCCACCGGTTATCTCCAGGTATCCTTCCACTGGAAAGGTGCCGGCGTTGTTTGCCGGGATGGAAACAAATCCTTTATCTGCATCATCCAGCAGCTTGCCGTTCACAAAAACGCGCGGATGCCTGGTAGAATCTTCAGCGGAAAGGATGACTCTGGCGTTGTAGTCGCTGCCACGTATCACTATGCCGGACTCGGGAATTATATATGCGTTTAGCCGATTTACACCGATGTCACCTACATCCACACTATTAAGGATGTTGGTGAGGGCTTCCCCTTCAGATGAGCGGATGTCATTCTCAATCTTCGTTAACATGGTTATTGCCGCTGTCAGGGGCATATGCTCAAAAAGGGAGGCCTCCCAGCTTTTGTTCCCAGTTTTGTATTGTGTGCTGAGGTTTTTTTTGATAATCGCTTTGTAGCCGGGGTCCGGAACTAAAAGTGCGATCGTTTCACGATAGCTGTCGATGGCTCTCCTAAGTTTTTTCCCTTCTCCGTTAACAGGGGACAGCATCACTACTGATGCAGCTTCCTGATCTTCTTTGTGTTTGATATTACTGATATCTGCTCTCTTTCCATCGGCCTTCCTTACCATACGGTATTTTAGCTCATTGATATAGCTTGTGAGTGAGTCGCTCATTGTACGCACCTGTACTCCTTTCCGGTACCACTCTCCCGCCTTTTCCGGGTTTTGCTGATTGTAAACTGACAACTTGTTCATAATAAGCTGGTTCCGCTCTAGCATTGTGGCAGAGGAGTTTTTAAGGCTGTTATCCACCAGCTTAAACCCGTCAAGTACTTCAACAGAGACGTTGAGGGCAAGCATGGCTATAAAAACCAGGTACATCAGGTTGATCATCTTCTGGCGAGGGGAATTGGGACTGTTTACTGCCATGGAGTTGGTTATTATGGATTGTTGTTTGCAGTGTTATTGCTCCTGTTTAGGGTTATGGCATTCAGCATCCTGGCATATACTTCGTTCAGTTCTTTGAGCCTGCCGGCCATTTTTTCTGTCTCCTCACTGATAACAGACCCATCGGGTATAGTATCGTTGTACATTGTTTTGATACGGGCCAGTCCTCTATTGATCTGCTCAATGGTATCGATTTGCCCGCTGATGCTCCTTAAATGGATCTCATAGATGGAGTTTAGCCCCGACAGGGTACGGTTGAGGTTTTCTATCTGATTACTGTACTCACGGGCATGCAGGGATAGATTTTGTGTTATCTCTGTTTCGGCATCCCGGGTAAAAGGTTGTGAAACAGGTTCTCGGGGAGTCATGCCGCTGCCATCATCTTTATTCTGACGGACACTGGCTTTAGTGGTGTACCCAAGGGGATTTGATACTCCAGTTTGTGATGGTGCAGTTGTTGAATCGTTAAGGCCTGTTGTTTGTGAAGAAAGGCCGGGATACTTTTCCGGTTTATGATTAGAGAGGGCAGGGAACACCTGCTCCCAGCGGTAGTCGCGTACCGGGGTGTCGAATGCCGAAAGGATAAAGACAACCACTTCGGTGATCATACCGAAAAAGAAAATCTCGTTGCCGAAAGGGAAGTGCAGCAGATTGAACATCGCTCCCAGTATAACGATAGCTGCGCCAAAGCTGTAGGCGAAATTGATGAACCGTTTTCCCTGTTCACCTTGAAGGAACTTTTCTAGCCTGTTTTTATATTTTTTGTATGCGATCATATCTTTTTTTTGTTGATGTTCTGTTTTATCTGCTTCCTCCCACCTGTGTTCTGACACAACGGAATCCTATAAAAGAGCGCCCGCGGTTCTGGAACTCACTGTCGCGCATATCGGAGCGGATAAAGGTGGATATATCCTTCCAGGAGCCTCCCTTTACCACTTTTTGTTTCATCATGTAAGGGTCTTCTGTAGTGGCATTGTAGCTGTATTCGGGATTCAGGTCGCCCATCAGTTCATTTCCTGAACCAGTATAAGCAGTAGATGTCCATTCGGCTACATTTCCCGCCATATCATATAAACCCAGATTGTTTGGGCTAAAACTTCTTACCTTTGCCGGTATAAGGTGATTATCGGCAGCATAAGCTCCGTCACCTGGCTTGAAGTTAGCCTGGTAGCAGCCGCTTTCGCTTGTTGTGCCGTCGCTTTCCCAAGGATAACTGTTCCCGGAATTGGCATTCCTTGCAGCCATCTCCCATTCTGCTTCGGTGGGGAGACGGTATTTTTCAATCTTAATGTCTTCCCGGTTTATACTTCTCCTCAAAAACATAGTACGCCACTCACAAAAGGCGGTTGCCTGTTCCCATGAAACTCCTACCACGGGATGGTGTGCATATGCAGGGCTGGCAAAGTAGTTGCGCATATAGTAATCGTTTTTGGCATTTGGAAAATCGTTAACCCAACAGGTGGTGTCGGGATAGATATTTACGATGCGAGTGTGAACAAAATCGTAGAGGCTGCTCAGCGGACGAGTGATGGTCTCATTCACTATGCGTCCGTCGGGTGCTATGTATGCCGTATCTTTCGAGATCAATACCACCTCATCAGGGTTAATTGAAATATCGGTGTTGAGTGTCCTTTCAGCCGGATTCAGACGATGCTCACGCTTGGCCGCTTCTGCCTCATCGAACCACTCATAACGGAAGTTCAGCTGACTGGCATCGAGCATTCGTTTTCCGGTGATGGGGTGTATTTTGTAAATGCTGTTTATGGCTGCTTCTTCCTCTTCAGTATTTCTTGTCCATGGAATGGGGAGTGACCAGTTGAGGTGGGGTGTGACAGGGTCTCCATATTCATCTTCGCTAATCTTGTAGAAATCATCACCCGCCCATGCCGGATCGGCCAGCCGTTCACGTATAATGGAATCGCGCACCCAATAAACAAACTGCTTGTATTGTGAATTGGTGATTTCGGTTTCGTCCATCCAGAAGTTATCTACCGAAACACCCCTGGTGGAAATGGTGATCCCCCATAGCGAATCGATCTCACCCGGGCCCATGTTGTATGCACCGCGAGATACCAGCACCATGTTGTAGGGAGTGGGTTCATTCCACACCTTTCCCACGGGTACGCCTGTGAGCTCTCCCCCCGTGCTGCTCCAGGTCCAGCGCCTTCCACAGGAAATGACCGTGGTGAACAGCAGTAATAATAAGATGGATCTTCTCATGCAATATCTTTTTAAAAATCAATTATAAATTCCTTTATAGATCTTTTTGTTTCTTCTCAAATCGGTGCTACCCTGGCTTTCACCTTATTTTCACGTTTTTTACATCACATCACTTTTATGCAACAAATCTGAAGTATCATTCGGGTAGTAAACGATTTTGCTTTACGCCAAATCACTTCTCTACAAAAGCCTGATGCTTTTATGTGGCTGACGGGCCGACTTAAAAATGCAGGATGAGATGTTGTACCGCAGATACAATTCGTGGCTGCCCCGGCTATCTTTTCCCATTCCCTTAGAATGAAAGGAGCAGGCATAACCAAACTCCAGATCTTCAAGGTTGGCCCCTGTAAAAATGGCATACCCGTCGCCTTTCCGCCACGAGATTCCGCCGGAGTATTTTTTATCATATTCCAGACGAATTGTTGTCAGCACCTGTGTATCGCCGGGTTCGGTTTCAAGCAACACTATAGGTTTTATTTCTAACGGATAAAACAGTCTTATATTGCATCCGGCAATAAAAATATAGGAGCGCGGAACAAAAGAGTCAGTAGAATTGGGTTGCAGGTCATTGTAGTTAGTGTTGCCTGGGGATGCGTCGGTTATACTAGCTGTATTTGAGGCAATGGGAGTATTGCCGGTGATGGAGTCGCTGAAAACGGAAAACCGTGGACGACCGGTGTGCATGGCTGATATGCCTGCGAAGCTGTTATCCCCTATCCAGGAGATACCTGCATTTAGGTCGAACACTTTTCCGGAGGCACGATAAACTTCCACTGTGCCCCTCATATCCTGTTGGGTGTGATCGCCGGTAATACTGATGCTTCCCGGATCGAAGGCAAGGTTGTATACCCCTGCCTGTAAACCTATGTTTAGAAATCCTTTGCCTGCAGGCTGCCTGAGGCAGTACTGAGCTGCCAGCAGTGAGTTGCGAAATGTCCCGCTAACATCGTAGTATGCAACCACACCGGCGGCATGCAGCCTGTTATGGAACAAGAAAGGCATATCGCCTGTAATGAGCATTCTTTGCGGGGCGTTTTTTATACCTGTCCACTGATATCGGTACAGTACAGTTGCTCTTATCTGGCTACCCTCGCCCGCAAATGAAGGATTATAGTAACCTTTTGCCATCCAGTAGTGACTGAAAGGAGCATTCCACTGAGCCTGCATATGTAGTAGACAGCAGGCTGACAGAAACAGTAAACACAGAAACCTTCGTTTTCCCATCAACTATATAACTGAAAAGCGATGGAAAAATTGTGTTTAAGCGGTTACTTCTTAGCTTTTCATCATCTCAGAAAAATATCTTTTATTTTTTGCGAAAAGTGTATATGAATGTTAACAAGATGCCGCCTGCTTTTTTAAAAAAGGGCTGTCCTTTTGGAACAGCCCCATCATTGATATATTGATCTATTGTTTACAATAAAATATTATCTGTTATGATCTTTTATTTCCACAAAATCCACATCTTCCGCTTCACTTGATTCAAATCTTTTTTTTTGATATTCGATGATACGATTTTCCTGTGATTCCGGTTGTTTATTCTGTCTGGACTGTTGCCGGCCGTAATTTGAAGAATGTCTTGTACGTTTTCCCAATAGCCATCTTCCGAATGATTTCATCAGGAAATAAACAGCCATGAACACTAAAAAAAATTTAATCAGAAATCCCATATGGTGAATGAAAAATATTTAATAATAAAGTAAAGATACAATGAATCGGACAATAGATTGATTATGTTTGTATTATTTAACGAATTGCTACTTGTTGACCCGGGCGCTGACTGAAGTGAAAGAAGGCGTCATATATTCTGCAAAATGCAGGATGGATTGATGCCAGGCATGACTTAAATGACGGCAGATGCGACTATTCTTCGGATTCAGATGCAAAAAATTTGCTTGAAAGTACAATTGAAAGAACAATATATGATACTATTCCAAAGGCAACACCAATTATACCCCAAATGGCAATAAAAGCTATCATCAGCAATATTAAAAGCAATTGTCTCTCATTGCCTTTTAATCTGATCTGTTTTATTTTAAGTGAAAACATCGGTATTCCTGAGACCATTAGAAGAGACATCAGAAATATTGCACCGGCAGTAATATAAAAAAGATATTCTTTTTCACTGGTCAAGACATGCAATCCGCAGCAGTAGCTTACCCAGAAGAGCCCGTTAGCGGGTGTCGGGAGTCCCATGAATGTAGTAGTTTCTCTATCATCGATATTGAACCGGGCAAGCCTGAGTGCGGAAAAAACAGGAATAAGGAATGCCAGATATGGGATAAATAAGCTGCCGGTATCCAGATAGCCGGGAAAGAGGGAGTGGTCACGCAGCAGAATAAACACTGCTGATGCCGGGGCAACCCCGAAACTGACTACATCGGCAAGTGAGTCCAGTTCTTTCCCAATGGCAGAGTATGCTTTCAATATACGTGCAGCCATCCCATCCAAAAAATCGAAAAGTGCAGCAACAGCGACCCATATTGCCACAGCCGTGAAGTTTCCCTGAAAGGCCATAGTGATAGCTATACATCCTGAAAAGAGATTAAGTAATGTTAAAATATTTGGTATCTGTTTCCGCATAACTATTTATCTTTTTGGGGCAGACGTGCAAGAAAGGTTGCGTTGGAACGCACCTCTTCGCCAAGGTCAACAAGGATTTCACTTCCGAGCGGCAGAAAAACATCCATTCTGGAGCCCAGTTTTATAAAACCTAACGGTGAACCTATATGTACCTCATCGCCTTCATTTACGTAGGTGACAATCCTTCGTGCAACAGCACCGGCAATCTGCTTTGTTAGGACTTTACCATGATCGGGAGTCTCAATCAGAATGTTTGTATGCTCATTCTCGTGACTCGATTTTGGCAGGTATGCAGCATGAAAATTTCCCTCCAGGTGAGACATGTGGATGATTTTTCCACTCACCGGTACCCAGTTAGAGTGTGCGTTAAAAAACGACATGAAAATGGAGATCTGTATACATTCTTCTTTGAAAAACATTTTCTCAAACACCTTTTCTATAACAACAACCCTGCCGTCGGCAGGTGCGCTCACCAACCCGTGAAGGTCTCCCTTATAGACCCGGTCGGGTTTTTTGTAAAAGTTAAGTGCCATTGCAAACAAAATTAACGACACCGCCAATATAACTACCGAAAAGAGAGTGTTTGGAAAAAAGTAGAAGATAGCTGCATTAATCATTAGAAGAGCTGCAAAAATTTTTACCAGCGCAATTTTACCCTCTTTGTGTATCCTTATCTTCATGCTTTTTAATTGGTTTCGAAATGACGTTTTTGAAAAGTTGAATCAATAGCGTTTGAGTTAGGCTTGGTTTGAAAAATGCTGTCCGACTTTTTTTCTATTTCCTTACGATACTTTTCAGGTACATATCCATCACTGAATTCTTTATCAATATAAGGAACAATGGCAGGCAAAACCACCTCAACACGCTCAAAGAAGAACGACTCTTCCTTTATGTTTTTCTTTATTATCAACTCGTTTTTATCGAGCATAAGTATCATATTAAGTATAATGCTCAGAAAAAGCATCATGGTACCCGCTGCAATAACGGCACCCAGCAATCGGTTTATGATACTAAGAAAAACCATATCGATAAATCGCTGCAAAAGGCGGCCTATCAGTGAGAGTACTATGGCAATTAATGCAAAAGCAAGGATAAAGGATAAAACCTTTGCAGCATCGGTTGAGAGATTACTTATATTGATTACTCCCGGTAAAATTTTCTCCGCGATCCTTCCTCCGAAAATAGCTGCTAGCACTACTGTTGCAAAACCTATAACCTGCATTACGAATCCCTTGCGGTATCCGTTGATGAAAGCTACAAGCAGAATAATACCTATGGTCAGATCGAACCAATTCATTATTTCAGTTAAAGTGTTGTTTGCCCGGCATCAATCTGTTCATTGAGAAAGAGTGATGCCAGTTGTTTGAATTTCCCGGGCGATTCCGTAGTAAAATATTTTACAGTGCCGTTTTTTGTACATTTTTTATCCATCTCGGGATGCCTTTTCAGATAATCGTTCAGGCTTTCGGCTATATATCTTGCCTGAGCAATGGCTTTTACATTCTCAGGCAGGTACTGATTAATCTTCTGCATCAGCAGAGGATAGTGTGTACATCCCAGTATTATAGTGTCTATTAGCGGATCTCTCTCAAGGAGGCGTTTGATATGTTGTTTTACAAAATAATCGGCCCCCGGCTTATCATACTCCCTGTTCTCCACTAAAGGCACCCACATGGGACATGCTTCGCCTGTTACAGTAAGATGTGGATGAAGTTTTTTAATTTCAATCTCATAAGATCGCGATTGTATTGTTCCCTCTGTTCCTAGCACACCAATATGACCAGTATTCGATAAGCCTTCAACAGACTCTGCTGTTGGACGGATAACGCCCAGTACCCTTCTCTGTGGATCTATTGCCGGCAGATTGGCTTGCTGGATGGTTCTCAGTGCTTTTGCCGAGGCTGTGTTACATGCCAGGATTACCAAATGACAGCCTTGTGAAAAAAACCATTTTACCGCTTCAAGTGTGAATTCGTAAACCCTCTCAAAGGAGCGGTTACCATAAGGAGCACGTGCATTATCGCCCAGGTAAATATAGTCGTACCCAGGCATGATGGCCCTTATCCCGGACAAAACCGTGAGTCCGCCATACCCGGAATCGAATATACCAATGGCACCCGCTTTTGCAGAAAACTGCTCCTTCACAATAGTTGGTATTATTTAACGGATACCCAGTTTTTCTTTTACAAATGGATTTGCATCAACTGCGTCGGGTGAAACGAATGCAATACCCGGATTGGCTAGATCGTAGATAACAGTGAAGTTACGTTCAATACCCACTGCCTTGATAGCATTGATGATCTTTTCTTTTAACGGTTTAAGCATTGCCTTTTCTTGACTTTCAATATCTTGCTGAGCCAGTTCCATGAATTGCTCCATCTTGTTTTCAAGTTCGGTCAACTCTTGCATTCTGCGCAGCTTGATGTTTTCTGCCAGTGACGCTTGGTATGTAATGTAATCGGAATATTTTTTATTGTATTCGTTCTGCATTAACTCCAACTCTTTCTTGTAGTTGTCACTTAAGGCAATCAAGTCCTTCGTAGCCTGCACTTTATCTGGTATCATATCCAGTATCTCCGTAGTGTTCACATAAGCTATGAAAACTTGTGGTACTACCTGCTGAGAAAAGAGTGTTCCACTTGTCAATAAAATAAATACACTAAGACTGAAAAAAACTTTTTTTGTCATAATAATCTATTTTTTGTTGAATAATTAATTATTCATTCATTCATTTACAAAGTCTTCTTTATCTCCGTTTCTTCGTAAGATTCAATAATATCACCAACTTTTATGTCATTGAAATTACGAATGGTGATTCCGCATTCATAACCGTATGTAACCTCTTTTACATCGTCCTTGAAACGTTTGAGTGAATCAAGCTCGCCTGTAAAGATAACTATACCCTCGCGAATCAGACGAATACGGCTGGAGCGTTTTATCTTTCCGTCGCGAACCATACAGCCGGCAACGGTACCTACCTTTGATATCTTAAATACATCCAGCACTTCCACATTCCCGGTTATCTCTTCCTTTATTTCTGGAGAGAGCATGCCTTCCATTGCTGCAGTCACCTCTTCTATGGCATCATAAATAATTGAATAGAGACGGATGTCGACACCCTCTTTTTCAGCCTCCTTGCGTGCGCCGAGGGAAGGACGTACCTGGAACCCGATGATAACAGCATCGGAGGCAGCGGCGAGCGTTACGTCCGATTCCGAAATCTGGCCTACAGCCTTGTGAATCACGTTCACCTGAATTTCTTCAGTTGAGAGGCGAATGAGTGAGTCGGAGAGAGCTTCTACCGATCCGTCCACATCGCCTTTCACAATAATGTTCAACTGTTGGAAGTTGCCAATTGCAATGCGGCGGCCTATATCGTCAAGGGTAAGCATTTTCTGAGTGCGTAGCGACTGTTCACGTTGCAGTTGTTCGCGGCGGTTGGATATTGAACGGGCCTCCTGTTCGGTCTCCATTACATTGAAAGTGTCGCCTGCCTGAGGTGCTCCGTTAAGCCCAAGTATCAATGCCGGTTCCGACGGAGCAGCCTTTTCAATACGCTGGTTACGTTCGTTGAACATGGCTTTCACACGGCCGAAATATGATCCTGCTAGCACTATATCGCCCTGACACAGTGTGCCGTTCTCCACGAGTACGGTTGCCACGTAACCCCTTCCTTTGTCAAGTGATGATTCAATGATGGAGCCAGAAGCTCTGCGATTAGGATTGGCTTTAAGTTCCAGAAGATCGGCTTCGAGAAGCACTTTCTCTAGCAGCTCGCGGATACCGGTACCTTTTTTTGCCGAAATATCCTGCGACTGGTATTTTCCTCCCCAGTCTTCAACAAGATAATTCATCTCGGCCAGTTTCTCTTTTATCTTTTCGGGGTTTGCCCCTGGTTTATCTATTTTGTTGATCGCAAAAACAATGGGCACACCAGCTGCACCAGCATGGTTGATTGCTTCAACTGTTTGGGGCATCACGTTATCGTCGGCTGCAACAATTATAATGGCTACGTCTGTCACCTTTGCTCCGCGAGCGCGCATGGCGGTAAACGCTTCGTGACCGGGTGTGTCGAGGAAGGTAATCTTTCCACCCTCTCCCAATGTCACATTGTATGCACCTATATGCTGTGTGATCCCTCCGGCTTCACCGGCGATTACATTGGTACTGCGAATACTGTCAAGCAACGATGTTTTCCCGTGGTCCACATGGCCCATTACCGTTACAATGGGGGGACGGGGAATCAGGTCTTCAGGATCATCCTTCTCTTCGGCAATAGCTTCTATCACATCGGCACTTACATACTGGGTTTTGAAGCCGTACTCTTCAGCTACAATGTTGATGGTCTCTGCATCGAGACGCTGGTTTATGGCTACCATAACGCCGAGGCTCATACAGGTGGAGATGACGTTTGTTACGGGAATATTCATCATGTTGGCCAAGTCATTGGCAGTTACAAACTCTGTGAGCTGTAATATACGGCTTTCTTTCTCCTGTTGCTTGAGCTCTTCCTGATATCTCTGGGCGCTTGCTTCTCGTTTTTCACGGCGGTATTTTGCACCGCCTTTTTTCCCTCTTTTTTCGGTTAGGCGGGCAAGGGTTTCTTTTATCTGCTTCTGAACATCCTCTTCACTCACCTCCGCCTTTATCGGTTTCCTGAGCGACATTCTTCTGTCGTTTCCTGAAGCCTGGTTGTATGTACCGGGTTTATCGATATTGACTTTACTCGTGCGGATACGCTTACGTTTTTTCTTCTTGCTCTCTTCGTCGCGTTCGGGTGAGACAGTGTGTTTTTTCTTTTCATCAATAGCTTCTTTCTTCAGCTGTTTCACCTTTTCTTCTTTCAGCTTTTTACTGTCAAGGGCTTTCTGCTCCCGTTCCAGACGCTCTTTCTTTCGCTGTGCCCTAGATTTCCTGGGGGGGCGTGTGCGATCGTTTATGGAGTCGAGGTCGATTGACCCTTTAACCACTATGTTCGGCTCCAGTTTATTTTTGTGGATGCGGAAAACCTTATCGCTCCTTGTCCCTTCAGCTTTTTTCGCATCTTCAGCTACGGGCTCGCTTTTTTGTTTAGCCTCGTCATCTGCGGGTTCTTTTTTTTGTTTCACCTCTTCTGCTGCTGGTCCGCTTTTTTGTATAGCCTCATCCGTAAAAAGTTTACTCTTCTGTTTTACCCCTTCCACAGGTTTCACCTGAGCTTTTTCGGGGACTGAGGTTTCGGTTTCCTTGGTCTCAGCCTTTTCCTTTTCTGAAATATGTGGTTTCTTTTCCACGGGCTCTGCACTCTTAATCTCCTCTTCTTTTACCTGTGCAGGTTTTTCCTCTATAGTTACTTCAGGCTGATCCTGTTTGATTTCAGGTTCAACTGAAGGTTGGGGAACAATTTCCGGCTCATGGGGGAGAGTTGTTTTATCAGTTTCCGCCGCTTTTTCACTTACCGGCACCTCTTTAATCGGCTCAACTTTCTTTTTGTTGAGGCTGTCCAGGTCGATGCTGCCTACAACATTGAAATGGGGCTTCATCTCTTTTGGGATCTCTGTTTCTATAATCTCTTTTTCCACTTTTTTTCTGGGAGTCTGTTCTTCGGGGAGTTCGTATCCTTCTATTGCAACAGTTTCACGTTTTTCATCGCGGCGGTGCATCTTCTCCCGTGTCTCATTGGCTTCCCTGCGAATATTTTTGTCTTTTCCGAATTCTGCAATCAGTATTTCATACTGTTCATCCTCTATTTTAACGTTAGGATTTGCTTCTATTTCAATACCTTTCTTATGGAGAAATTCAACCAGGCTGTTGATCCCCACATTCAAATTTTTCGATACTTTTATTAGTCTTATAGGCATATATCTCTTCTAACCTTTACTCTCTTTTTATATTGTGAACAGTATTGTTTTTTTATTACTCGTACTATTTATCAGGTACGCACATTATTCAGTCTCATCAGGCGATTTGTTTGTATCCGGTTCATCGTTTGTATCCGGTTCATCGTTTGTATCCGGTTCATCGTTTGTATCCGGAGCATCGTTTGTATCCGGAGCATCCAAATCATCTTCATCTTCAAACTCATAGCGCAAGATAGCTAGTATTTCATCAACTGTACTCTCTTCCAGATCGGCTTCCTTGATGAGCTTTTCACGATTCATTGCAAGTACATTCTTGGCAGTGGAACATCCTATCTTTTTCAGCTGATCTATAACCCAGCCATCAATTTCGTCACGGAATTCATCAAGATAGATGTCTTCTTCGTCCACTCCCTCTATATCACGGAATACCTCTATATTATAACCAGTAAGCATTGATGCCAGTTTAATGTTGGCACCTCCTTTTCCAATTGCCAGAGATACCTCCTCAGGGTTGAGGAAAACTTCGGCACGGCGCTCTTCTTCTTTAATGGTAATAGAGTTGATCCTTGCAGGGCTTAACGCTCTTTGAATGTATAGCGTGGTATTGTTTGTAAAGTTGATCACATCGATATTCTCGTTGCGAAGCTCACGTACGATACCGTGAATACGGAATCCTTTCATTCCCACGCAGGCCCCGACAGGATCGATGCGGTCGTCGTAAGCCTCAACAGCTACTTTAGCACGTTCTCCGGGGATGCGGGCAATACCTTTTATAGTTATAAGGCCGTCAGCTATCTCAGGTATCTCCTGTTCGAACAGACGTTCCAAAAACACAGGTGAAATGCGTGAGAGAATAATCCTGGGATTGTTGTTCTTATTCTCTACACGTGCAACCACAGCACGGGCATGCTCTCCCTTTCGGAAGAAATCACTTGGTATCTGTTCGGTTTTGGGCATGATAAGTTCGTTGTGCTCATCATCCAGAAGCAATAACTCCTTTTTCCATACCTGATAAACTTCACCTGAGACAATTTCGCCCACCTTTTCTTTATACTTATTATAGAGATTGTCTTTTTCCAGTTCCAGTATTTTGGAGGCAAGTGTCTGTCGAAGGTTGAGAATGGTGCGGCGTCCAAAATGATCGAGAGACACCTCATCTGTAACCTCTTCTCCCACTTCAAAATCTTCGTCTATCTTCAATGCTTCCGAAAGGGTAATCTCACGGTTGGGATCCTCCAGTTCATCGTCTTCCACTATCACACGGTTGCGCCATATCTCGAGGTCGCCTTTGTCGGGGTTAATGATGATATCGTAGTTCTCATCAGTACCGCTGCTTTTGGAGATCACATTGCGGAACGACTCTTCCAGTACACTTATCAGTGTGGCTTTATCGATATTTTTCAATTCGTTGAATTCTGAAAAAGTATCGATGAGACTGATGGTTTCTTTCTTCTTACCCATATATTATTTGAATCGTATAAGATATTTTGAATATTTTACTTCATTGAATGCGAAGCGGATATCTTCTTCCACTTCAATTTTACGTTTGGCGCCTTCGGGCTTAATCTTTTTAATGATCGATAGCGTGAAGCCGTCATCATCAGACGATTTGAGCACTCCCGTAAGCTTTTGCCCTTTTTTGCTTAGGACCTCAATCTCTTTCCCTTCAAACTTTTTGTATTGACGCAGTATTTTGAAGGGTGAGGTGAGTCCGGCCGATGTTACAGTCAGCTCATAATCTTCTGTATCGCGATTGAGCCTCGACTCAAGGTGTCTGCTTAGATCAGCGCAGTCATCAATATCCACACCCAGATCGTTGTCAATCTCAACTGTGATGGAATTGTCTGCGCCCACTATTACATCCACCAGATAATTTGCTGAATTCTTCAAATACTCTCCGGTGAGGCCGATTATCACCTTTTTTTCAATCATATCCCTTTCATGAACAAAAAAGGAAGCGGTGTTTCCTGCTTCCCTCGTCCTTTACGTGTGCAAAGATATTATTTTCAAACGGATTCACAAAATGTTTAGTTGTTTTTTTGCTCGTGAATAGATTTTGTTATCTGTCAAACAAACATGTCGGAAATATCAGGATTGGCTCAAATTAATTAGACTCACAGCCATGTTGCGTTTATAGCTAAATATTTTTAAAGGCGATGTTTTATGGTACATACTTTCATACAGTTTGTATTCTTAAATGCTCCAGTTCACTTTTAAAAGTTGTGTTTTACAGCTCATACCTGTACGCGACCGTTAAAGGCGTGGCCAATGAGAGAGAAGAATCGGGGAAGCATGCAACGGGCACCCCGAAAAATACCGTGATATCATATATCTATATATACTTAGCATGGATGCATGCGAAAGTTCATAAATTTATAATTATTCCTGGGAGTACCTTACCGTGTCAGCTGTCATTGAATATCAGAATCAGGTGGTGGAATATCTATCTGTTTTTCTTCTGTTAATGAGACTATCCCTTCATGATTGCGAATTCTCATGATCGACTCATCCTCGGCAAAACCTATTATTACACCGAACTCATATAACCGGGTGATGGTTAAGCCTTCTTCACGCAAGCTCTCGGCCAATGAGTTAAGCCGGTCTAAATAATATTCAGATATTGTAATTACGATATGCCTCATTTTAATAAATTTATCTGGCCTTAAGGTGCAATGGATAACCCATCACCCACATCCTCCGATGATAAAGGAAGGCTTCTGGCCAATTTCCTGAATTCATTCTCGATATTCTGAGCCGTTGCGCCTGGATATTTCTCAAATAGAAGAGCCATGATTCCTGCAACATGAGGAGTGGCCATGCTGGTTCCAGAGATAGTGCGATACCTTACAGGCATTCGCCATGAAGAATAGATTGCCACACCGGGAGCTGCAATATCAACCAATCCGGTTGGATTGATAGCCCTGTTTGAAAAATCGGCAACATTCAACTTCGAATCCAAAGCGGCAATTGCGAGGATGGAGGGACAATCGGCCGGACTTCCCACAGGGCTGAACTTGTTTTTTGAACGTCTGCTCTCATTGCCTGCAGCAGCAACTACAATTGCACCTTTTGATTGAGCAAAAAGGGCAGCTCTCTCATACGCTATGTCGTATGCCTGACCGGGGTCTACCTTCGATCCCAGCGACATGGATATCACCTTGCATCCACCGTTGGCTGCCCATGTCATTCCGTTAAGGACCCACGACTGGGCACCGCTCCCTTGATTACTCAATACTTTTCCCGCATAGATATGCGATTTTGTGGCTACCCCGTATCGCAATCCGTTCTGATCTACAGATCCGCATGCTGTCCCAATACAGTGAGTCCCATGTCCGTGAAAGTCGTTAATTGACTCATCGGGGACAAAAGAGCTGGCAGTGATACTCCTACCTTCAAAATCGGGATGGCCTGTATCAAAGCCGGTATCCAGTACCGCAACCTTTATGCCCTCCCCGCTGTACTGTGATTTAAGTGCTTCAATAGCCTCTACACCCCATGCCGATATAATATCTGTGTCAACAGTAATATCGTCGGGCAGATAGACCACTTTTTCCTGTTCAATAATATAATCTGCCGATGCTTTGGCTACCTGAAGCCGTTTAATCCGGTCATCTTCAATCCCCAGAAGGGCTATGCCTAAATCATTAAAAACCAGAGCATCCGCATCTTTTATATTACTTTCGTTAGGGGGCTTAGTTACGAAGTCTGCGGTATTTGCAACTGAAAGGGCCCACTCTGACTTTAAGAAGCTAGTGACTCTCGCTATACTTTTAGCTCCCTCTTTGAGAATTAACAGGTGCCTGCCCGTGTACATGGGATTATCATCACCCTGCTTGTCATAAATCTCTTCTGGAAACTTACTAAAAGAGGTCTCCCGGTTATGATTATCCTGCAATAATGACTGTTTCCCTAATTTTGGAGGTTTCATACGATTAAAGCTATTTTTTTCAAAGACTTCATATAGGCTCTTATATGTCAACCCGAATCCTATTAGTTTCATAAAGACGATAATTTATAATCATAGAACTCTTTATTCAACTTTTACATCTGTAACTTTTGTGGTAGAATAGTTCATATTAATGTGTTGTCGCTTGATTGATCAGCAGGTAATATTTACAGAAGAATAGTTCATTGAAAAGGTAAAATTAATTTTCACGCGTGGCCGCTGACCAGCGAAACGCCATAACATCTCAAATAGCTATCTACGTATCGCATCGATAAACGTGTGAGTTAAACTCCCCCAAAAATAATAACAATTTCGTTGGAATGCTGTTCAAATCAATCCATTTCTTTAATGAAATCTTCGTCAACTATTCTTAAATTAACAGTTCCATCTTTATCTAACGAACCCTTATTGTCTGCTTCAACTATTCCCTTTGCCAGCAATACATTTAGTGCAGCCCTCTCACGAATGTTCATACGCTGATGAGTATTGAACCTGTTCCCTTCACCTTTAATTTTTTTCAGTATCAGTATTTCATCCTTACTTAATAATTCGATTTTCAGCCTTGCATCGGTTTCCGATTTTTGAGAAATCTCATTATTTGCTCCCTCTCTCCATATGGCAATCTCAGCCTTTTGTAGTCTGTTATCTTCCATGATGGAGAAAAGGCTTGGGAGGTAAAGTCTTGTGTAAAAGTATCCTGAAATAAATCCGGCAACAAAAAAATAGATAAGAACCGCAATCATTATGGGCCTTGCAAAATCACAATTTAGGTTTTCACAGTCGGCATTCACCAGTATATAGTCTGCAATACTTTGAAGACAACCCGGTATCTTGCCCAGTTGGGTGAGAGTGACCCCCAAGATAATCTTGGTTAGCCAGTCAGATACATCTTCGAGATTGGTGTTCGGGTTGTATTTGGTGTCTCTGCCGTAATTTTCCCCAGGGTTGTAGTCCCTGTTGAGACGGGGTATCCCGAAGATAAAACCCAAAACAGCTCCTGTTATCAGTGATGCAAGGGCTACAATGATTATCAGTCCCAGAAAATCCCAATAGGTTAGCGAGATTGTAGCGCTCAGAAAGCATGTTATAATACCTGTAACAATTAATGACAAAGGTAACAGATGAATTGCATGTTTCATTTTTAATGGCTGTTCGTTCTTTTTCATAGTTTTGTGAAGTTAGTTGTTTAATCCACTGCTTCTGCTATCACTTCCGTACTGCTTCGTACCTATAAAGCATCGAAGGGCTATTAAATCCTCAATTCCATAATATTACCTCTGAGATATGTCACTTTAAGCATAAAAGCCCCTTTTGAGCAGATATTCAATATCGACCTTTGCCTGATTGATGTTTTGTACGGCTTAAAACATTTTTTATGGAGTGCAAGATAACGGAATCTTTTGAAAAAGACAAGATTATAGCATCATTTTTGATTTCCGACCAGATTGTTGACCCTGTTAAGGACGACGCCCAAGCATCTCGTATCAGAAAATCCCGGTTGTTATTATCGAAGATAATACCTATCATTATCGAAAATATTGTGTACTTTTGTCCGTTAAAAGGACAAGAATTGTGTATGAAAGATGAAATTATGGAGAGTCCTGACAGAGGTAAAATTGTTTTTGACAGGAGTGTTATCGACTTCGTTACTGTTGCCGTGGAATTCTGTGCTTTTCTTGAGAATGAAGAGAAGATGCCTCGCAGCAAGTGGGTGGATCGGATGCTTAAGATTCTGCCAATTCTATATGTGAAAGCGTTATTGTTGCCAGATGTAATATCTTCTGATGAAGACCTCCCGGCCACATTCGTACGTGAAGAGGATTATAACAGAGTGGCAAGCTCGGTGGCGAATATAATGGGTGAGGAAAATGTTTACCTGGATGTTTTTGTGGATGATATGAAGTATAGTGACACACCTGTTTCAGCTTTTATCTCAGAAAATGTTGCTGATATTTACCAGGACATAAGGAATTTTGTATCTGTATATCAGCTTGAGCTTACGGAACAGATGTATAGTGCGTTGTATTTATGCAGGGAGAACTTTAATATTTTTTGGGGTCAAAAGCTGGTTAATGTGTTGAGGCCGCTGCATGCGCTGAAAATAAAGGAAATGGAGTTGCCGGGTGAAGAAGGGAATTTAATGGGGGAAGAGTTGTGGGATTGACTATATCAAAGGAACAGTTGGCTGAATTACCGATAGAGAAGTTCGAGGGAAAAATATTCGTTATCGATAATGAAGGGGATTCGAAGAAAGCTTGTGAGTATCTCTCCAAAATGAATGAGCTTGGGTTTGATACTGAAACCAAGCCGTCGTTCAGACGTGGACAGGTGAATAATGTGGCGCTGATGCAACTTGCAACTGAAGAGGAGTGTTTCCTATTTCGTCTTAACAAAATAGGCTATCCCGATGAGCTTGTGTCGATAATGAGCGATCCGGGGATCAAAAAGATAGGCCTTTCGTTGCGTGACGACTTTGCCGCAATTCGTAAACGTTCAGTACGTAAACCTGTGAATTTTATTGACCTGCAGGTTTTCGTGGATAAATTCGGGATTGAAGATAACAGCCTGCAGAAGATATACGCGATATTATTTGGAAAAAAAATCTCCAAAAACCAGCGCTTATCGAACTGGGAAGCTTCAATACTTAAACCTGCCCAGCAGTCATATGCTGCTTTAGATTCCTGGGCATGCCTCAGGATTTATAAACATTTAACCGGCATATATCAATGAATAGTTACAAGGAAATTGTTCTGCGTCCAGGTAAGGAGGAGTCGCTAAAACGCTTTCACCCATGGATCTTTTCAGGAGCAATTGGCAGTAAGCCAATCGGACTGGAAGAAGGAGAGGTGGTTCGGGTATTGGCATCAGATGGAAGCAGCATGGGAGTGGGGCATTATCAGATAGGCAGTATTGCAGTGCGCATGTTATCATTTAATGATGAGCAGATAAATGAGCAGTTTTACATGGGCAGGCTGGAAAATGCTTTCATGATTAGAAGAGAATTGAACCTGATAAGGTCTGATAACAACACTTTCAGGCTGGTGCATGGAGAGGGTGACCACCTCCCCGGGCTTATAATAGATATTTATGGCAATACTGCAGTAGTTCAGGCACATTCTGTAGGGATACACAGAGATATTGGCCTCATCACGGATGCTTTAAATCAGGTTATGCCTTCAGGTACGCTGAAAAATATATTCTACAAGTCAGAAGGGACACTGCCTTACAAAGCCGGATTATATCCGGAGGACAGGTATTTGTCAGGAGGTGAGGATGTAAGCGATACTGCAATGGAGAATGGATTGAAATTTCATATAGACTGGCTCAAAGGACAGAAAACCGGTTTTTTCATTGATCAGCGCGAAAACCGGAATCTACTGGAGCAGTACTCAAAAAACAGGACCCTGTTAAACATGTTCTGCTATACAGGGGGCTTCTCGGTTTACGCTTTAAGGGGAGGGGCAGTAAAAGTTGACTCCGTGGACAGCTCTTCAAAAGCGGTATCGCTTACCGGCAAGAATGTCTCTTTAAATTTTGGTGATGATAGGCGTCATAACTCATGTGCTGCCGATGCCTTTAAGTATCTGAAACAAATTAAGAATGGCGAATACGACCTTATTGTGCTGGATCCTCCAGCTTTTGCAAAACATCGGGGAGCTGTAAATAACGCTTTGCAGGGATATAAAAAGCTGAATCTTTCTGCACTGGAGAAAATAGCCCCCGGAGGAATTGTTTTTACATTCTCCTGCTCGCAGGTAATTACGAAAGAGCAGTTCCGCCTGGCTGTGTTCTCCGCTGCAGCTATATCTGGACGGAAAGTGCGTATCCTGCATCAACTTACCCAGCCAGCAGACCATCCCATAAATATATATCATCCCGAAGGAGAGTATCTGAAAGGATTGGTCCTTCGGGTAGATTAAATGGTACCAATGTCAAATTATGAATTTGTGAGCACCAATGTCAGGTTGGGTGTTAGAAATGGTGCGTTATATGGTGTCATTGTCAGGTTTTGTTGGTACAAACGGTAGATTAAATGGTACGAATGGCAGTCTTTAGAGTGTGAGAGCACCATTTGTAGATGACCGCAAAGTTGAAATAATTGTACTTTGGATTGAATAATAAACTAAAAATCCGTTTTAAAACTAAATAAAACACTCCTTTTTGGTTAAAATGTGCAAAATGTAATTTTTTTTCCCCTGTAAAGTATGTTTTATAACACAAAAAGGCTTACATTTGCATCGTGTTTTTCATGGTATTAGATTTAAGGTTAACAATGAAGATTGGTTGTCGTGAGACAACCATTCCTTTTTAATACACTTCTCCTTACCTTTTTTGATATCTTCTTTTCCTTTTTTACAAATTATAAACTGTTAGATTGATCTGATTGACCGGTTTATTGTTAATTTTGTACTGAAAATGCTCCAATATGGATTTTAGAACACGCATACAGATCACGGAACCGGATATCTTCATAAAGCATTCTACAGAATTGATGCTTTTCGGATCCTGTTTTTCTGAAAATATCGGCATTAAGCTTTTACAGAATAAGTTTAAGGCAGATGTAAATCCGTTCGGTATTTTGTATAATCCGTTTTCTGTTTCCAATTCGATAAAAAGATTGATCTCGGGTGAACATTTTTCTGAGAGAGACCTTGTTTGCTATAATGGCATGTATCACAGCTTCATGCATCACGGCCATTTTTCAGATACGGATAAACAAGTGTGCCTTGAAAAAATCATGGAGCGATTTGAGAGAGCAGCAGGCATTATTCGTAATGCAGGGCTTTTCCTGATCACTTTTGGAACTGCCTATATATACAAATGGAAAGATAATGGTATGCTCGTGAGTAACTGCCATAAATTTCCTGCGTGCAGATTTCAGAGGTCCCGCCTTCAGGTAGAGGAGATTGTGGAAGAGTGGAACGAAGTTATTACTCAGATTTTATCCATCAATCCCGATTCAAAATTTATTTTTACCGTCAGCCCCGTGCGACACTGGAAAGATGGTGCACATGAGAACCAGGTCAGCAAATCCATTTTGCATTTGGCTGTTGACTCTCTTAGGAATGGCTTCGCTGGTAGTGTGTACTATTTTCCAGCTTATGAGGTGATGATAGATGAACTACGGGATTATAGGTTTTATGAAGATGACATGATCCATCCGTCACCTTTTGCGATAGACTATATCTGGCATCTTTTTGCTGAGGCTTTTTTCTCTTGCGAGACACGAGAAGTGAACAGAGAGTGGGAGCAGATAAGAAAGGCAATTTTCCATCGGCCCTTGCATCCCACTGCCAGATCATATAAGATGTTTTTAGAACAGACATTACAAAAACTGGAGCTTTTTTCAGATCGTCATCCTGAGATCGAATGCGAAGAAGAGAGGGCTCTATTAAAAGAAAAATTATACAGATCATGACTTATAAAATTCAACAAATAGCTTCTATACTGAACGTGTCGCACGATAAGTTGCATCCGGCCGGAATTTCAGTACTTCTTACCGATAGCAGAAAACTGACACATCCTTCTGAAACACTTTTTTTTGCACTTGTAACTAAAAACAATGATGCTCATGCTTTCGTCAGGGAGCTGTATGATTCAGGTGTACGTAATTTTGTCGTTTCAAAACATCTGGATGAATGGGACAATTTTACTGATGCAAATTTTCTGCAGGTGAAAAACAGCTTACGGGCACTACAGAAGATTGCAGCGTATCACAGATCCCGGTTCGACATACCTGTTATAGGTATTACAGGAAGTAACGGAAAAACTATAGTGAAAGAGTGGCTTTATCAACTGTTGGAAAAAAATTACAATATTGTACGCTCACCAAGGAGCTACAACTCACAAGTAGGTGTGCCATTATCTGTTTGGCAACTGGATAAAGAGGCTGGACTTGGCATTTTTGAAGCCGGGATATCTATGCCTGATGAGATGGAACTGCTGGAACCGGTTATCAAGCCTACTATAGGTGTGTTGACAAAGATAGGAGAAGCGCATCAGGAAAATTTTACTTCTCTACAGCACAAATGTATGGAGAAGCTTGAGCTTTTTACCAATTGCGATGTGTTTATTTATGATGAAGACAATGAATTGGTGTCGCGTTGCGTAGACCTGATGGTGCTCTCTCAGAAGGCTTTTTCTTGGTCCAGAAAAAACAGGGACGCGCATCTGTATATTTCTGATATTAAGAAAAAAGATGAAACAACTGCAATCAACTATTCATTTCTTGATTTAGACGAATCATTTGTTATCCCGTTCACAGATGAAGCATCAATAGAGAATGCCATCAATTGCCTTGCCGTAGCCTTGTACCTGCATGTATCACCAATTGAAATATCCTCAAGGATGCTTACTCTTGAGCCGGTTGCCATGCGCCTTGATGTTAGGAAAGGCAAGAAAGAGTGCCTTGTAATCAATGATGCATATAACTCTGATATTAATTCTATCAAGATTGCTCTAGATTTTCAGCAGCAGCGAAAGATGGACCGTCCTTTGAAAAAGACAGTGATTCTTTCGGATATTCTACAGACCGGGGTTCCGCCAAGAACGCTATATAAAAAAGTGGCTGAAATGGTAGAACAGAGCGGCGTTCATAAAATAATAGGAATAGGACAGGATCTTTATGCTAATCACGATCTTTTTGCGATACCCGAAAAATCGTTCTATACCACAACCGAAAAGTTTATTCTTTCCGGTGAATGGAGGGATTTTCATCAGGAGCTTATTCTTCTTAAAGGTGCCCGTAAATACCATTTCGAAGAGATAAGTTTGCTTATTGAGGAACGTATCCATGAAACAATGCTGGAGGTGAATCTTGATGCAGTTGTTCATAATTTCAATTTCTACAAATCGCGATTGCAACCCGGCATCAAGCTTGTATGCATGGTTAAGGCAAACGGATATGGGGCAGGAGCAGTGGAGATAGCCAAAACACTTCAGTATCACCGTTGCGACTATCTTGCGGTAGCTGTAGCCGAAGAGGGTATTTTGCTCAGAAGCGAAGGAATTTCATTGCCTGTCATAGTGCTTAATCCCGAAGTGAACGGTTTTGAGGAACTCTTTTCTAATGACCTCGAGCCGGAAATATATAATTTTCGCATTCTTGAAGCTTTTATCAGAGAGTCTGAGCGAAGAGGGATCACCGGTTATCCGGTACACCTTAAAATTGATACAGGTATGCACCGTTTGGGATTTCTCCCAGAGGAGATACCTCAACTGACTGCTATCATCAAGGCCCAGAAAGGGCTGAAAGTAAACTCAGTATTCTCTCATTTGTCTGCCAGCGAAAGTTGGGTTTTCGATGATTTTACACATCAGCAGATGGCAACATTCGACAATGCTGCAGAAGAGATTGAAAAGGCACTAGGCCATCATTTCTACAAACATATTCTTAACTCTGCAGGGATGGAACGTTTTCCTGCAAACAATTGGGAAATGGCCCGGCTAGGAATAGGATTGTACGGGGTAAGCGCAAGCGGGCTTGACGGACTTAGAAATGTAAGTACCCTTAAGACAACCATACTTCAGATAAAACAGATTCCTTCAAATGAGACTATCGGTTATGGAAGAAAGGAGAAACTAGACAAAGATGCACGTATTGCCACCATACGCTTCGGTTATGCTGACGGGCTAGACAGACAGTTCGGTAACCGTAAGGGAAAAGTTCTTATAAACGGCCATTTTGCACCTATTGTAGGAAATGTGTGCATGGACCTGTGTATGGTTGATGTAACAGATATACCTGCCAACGAGGGAGATGAAGTTGTACTGTTTGGTGAGGGGCTTGGCGTTGTTGAACTTGCAGAAAGCATTGGTACCATTCCTTATGAGATTCTTACCTCTATCTCTCCGCGTGTTAAGCGAGTTTATATAAAGGAGTAATTATATACATTCATTCAGGGAAGCATAACTCATTCCAGGTAACAATAAAAAAATAATAGCATTTCAAGCTGATAACGTCATGGTTAAATAGTATAACCTGTTTCAGGTAACAAAAAAAGCATCTCGGACGAGATGCTTTTTTATTTATTATGTTGCTGTTGAATTACTCAACAAAGAAAATTGCAACACGGTTCCAGTCGTTTTCTGCATATGGCTGTTGGGTATCACCCTTCCAGTCAATAGAGATGCGATCGCTGTCGATTCCGTATTCGTTGGTTAACGCATCGGCAACCGCTCTTGCACGTCTTTCAGAAAGTGCGAAGTTGTATTCAGGAGTACCTGTTTGTTTGTCAGCGTATGCAACTATGTTAACCTTTGCATTTTCGTTTGCTTTTAGATATTCAGCAGTATTGTAAACGCTCACCTGCTGTCCCTTATCAATCTTGGAAGAGTTGATACGGAAGAACACAACGTTGGGAACATAAACTCCTTCTGAAATAACTGTTGGCTGTACTTCAGGACATTCTGGACAAGATTCTGGTCTGAGTCTGAGTTCTTCGTTTTCAGCGCGCAGTCTGTTGATCTGGCTGTTCAGGTCGTTAATCAGGTTGTAGTCCATCAATTCGGCAGGAGTGAAGTTCTGTTTTCCGCCAAGGCCGAATTTAATACCTGCTGTTCCTGTAAACATGTTGTCCCATTCATAGTCTTCGCTATTGATTCCGTCGAACGAGTCTTGAACAACTCTCCAACCAAGTTCCAGGAAAAGAGCTACATTTCTTGACAATTGGAAATTGTTGATCAACCCAGCATTAAAAGTAAATGTCTGGTTTTGATGCTTGAAAGTGCTTCCGTCAGGATTCGGCTTTTTCCAATCATCATCTAATCCGTACATATAACCCATTCCCAAGTATGGAACCAGGCTGTAAACTCTTTCTGGATTATATGAACCCCAAGCGTTAATAACATTGTACATTAAATCCACATGTCCACCAAGCCAGTTGTTTTTAGCAAAAGGAGCATTATCAGCTTCATGTTTAATGTTTCCTCCATCAATAACAAGACGAGCACCCCAGTTAGGAGAATTCCAGCGTCCGAATTCGATTTGACCCATCCATCCAAGACGGTCTGAGAAATCTGAATCCGCATCACGTTCTGCTTTCGTATTATAGAGGTTAGTTCCGCCTCCAAGACCAATATACCAATTGTCACTAGATTTGTTTTTCAGATACACAGTACCATGAGAAACGTTTTGTACTTCTTGTGCACTTATGCTGAAAGCAAGAAGAGCAGAAAATAAAAGTAAACTAAACTTTTTCATAAATTTAAATTCTAATTAAACATTTTTTATTACAATAACTCGATATTTTTTGTTGTATGTTATTTACAGTACCGTATTCAGTACTACCTTATCAGGTTTATGTTTAACGTTCACATTAAAAAAATGTTCGACAATTTGCCATAAAATATACAATTATGGAAGCAAAAGCTTGTACAATTGCGCTTTCTTAGGCAAACTTTGGAATGCAAATATAAAACTTAATTTTCACATAATCTCCTTTTTGTGTAAAAAATCACCAATTTAAGCCTACATATAGATTTTTTTACTATTTTTTCTATTGGAGCTTTACACTAGACAGGATTTATCCAAGGTAACTTTTCAATAGTTTACTTCTGGAGTCCTGCCTTAGTCTTCGTATTGCTTTTTCCTTTATCTGGCGAACGCGCTCACGAGTCAACTGGAATTTATCACCGATCTCTTCAAGTGTCATCTCCTGGCAGCCTATGCCGAAAAACATCTTAATGATATCGCTTTCTCTCTCAGTAAGAGTAGAAAGAGCCCTGTCTATCTCCTTTTGCAGTGATTCGTTGATTAGGGTCCGGTCAGCGATGGGTGCATCATCGTTAACCAACACATCAAGCAAGCTGTTATCTTCACCCTCAACAAAAGGTGCATCCATGGATATATGGCGACCCGAAACCTTCAGGGAATCTGTGACCTTCTCAACCGAAAGGTCCAACTCCTGAGCAAGCTCTTCTGCTGAAGGCCTGCGCTCATTTTCCTGTTCAAATTTTTGAAAAGCTTTGCTTATTTTGTTAAGCGAGCCCACCTGGTTCAATGGTAACCTCACTATTCTGGATTGTTCGGCCAGTGCCTGCAGGATGGATTGACGAATCCACCATACAGCATAACTGATGAACTTAAATCCCCTGGTCTCGTCAAATTTTTCGGCAGCTTTTATCAAGCCAAGGTTGCCTTCATTTATAAGGTCTGGTAAGCTTAGTCCCTGGTTTTGGTATTGCTTGGCTACTGATACTACGAAACGGAGGTTGGCTTTTGTGAGTTTTTCAAGAGCCTGACGATCGCCTTTCTTGATAGCCTGGGCTAATTCCACCTCTTCTTCTACGGTTATAAGATCTTCACGGCCTATTTCCTGAAGATATTTGTCCAGAGAAGCACTTTCGCGATTGGTGATCGATTTTGTAATTTTTAATTGTCTCATTTATCTTTATTAGTCTGATTTTTTTAATTGGAACTAAGGAGGGAGCGCAAAGTTACAAAATATTTTTGTTATTAATTTACGATATAAACCATATTCCAAACATATAGCAAAGGAATATGGTATTTAACCGACTCCTTTGCTATAAAAACACAAATAACTCTGTTTTGTTACTGAAAAGGCAGTAATTAACCTTAGTTAACGCTGTGTCATTTATTACCAGTCAGATCAATGGCAATATATTGGGTTCTTCCATTCGGATAAAAACCTGCTACAAGCAGTACTTTATCCTGACGGTTGCTCGTGGAAGCAATAATTTTGGCTATATCGCTTTCACTGTTAACCGGAGTATTGTTTATTCTCATAATGATGAACCCTTTGTTGATGCCCTCTTTTCTGAAAAGCCCGCTGTTTGTAACACTTACAACCTCTATACCGCTTGATATGCCCAGTTGTTTTTTCCTTTCATCGGGGATCGGTTTGAAAGTAGCGCCCAATGTGCTGATTGAATCGGAACTGCGGGTAATTTCTGTGCTGCCTTCATCATTTTTAAGTTCTATGTTAAAACTATGGCTTTTGCCATTGCGGTCGACTGTCACACTGATCTTGTCACCGGGCCTGTATCTGTTCAACTGGCTCTGTAATTCTGCAAAATTGCGGATAGGCACATTGTTGATGGCGGTAAGCACGTCTCCCTTCTGTATGCCTGCAGCCCTCGCGGCACTGCGGTCACTGAAATCTTCCACAAGAACACCTTTTATCTGCGACAGCTCACGTGCTTTATCTGGGTCCTGACGTCTTATGTTTTCTATATTCGGAACCTGTATGCCTAAAACCGCACGCTGTACAGTGCCATACTCTTTAAGATCGGCTGCAACCTTTCCAGCTATTGAGATGGGAACGGCAAAAGCGTAACCTGCAAAATTTCCTGTTTGGGAAAAAATAGCAGTATTTATGCCTACCAGCTCACCTCTGGTGTTTACAAGGGCGCCCCCGCTGTTCCCTGGATTGACGGCTGCATCAATTTGAATGAACGATTGAATGTTAAGGCTGCCTCCTCCCATAACGTTGCTTCTGTTTTTAGCACTTACTATACCGGCAGTAACGGTAGAAGTCAAGTTAAACGGGTTGCCCACGGCCAGAACCCATTCTCCTACCTCAAGAGCGTCGGAGTTGCCGAATGTAAGATATGGAAAATCTTCACCTTCTATCTTAAGCAGTGCAATGTCGCTCTGCGGATCTGTGCCAATCACTTTGGCTGTAAATTCACGATTGTCGTTTAAAGATACAGATACCTCAGTGGCATTCTCCACCACATGATTATTTGTTATTATATATCCATCCTTTGAAATTATAACGCCGGAGCCGAAACCGACCTGTTCACGCTGCTGAGGTATGCGGTCGCCAAATCCGAAGAAATAGTCGAACGGATTGATATACTGCTGCTGGCTTATTGTCGTAGTTTTTACGTGTACTACACCGTTTACCGACCTGGAAGCAGCTTCTGTGAAATCGGGATACCCTTCTGATGTTGTAAGATTGGTGAGTACAACATTTTTGTCTTGGTTAAATGAGTTTGAATAGGTCCCAATTTCTTTTGATGTCACATTTCCTGATGCATCGGCACGACTACTGTTGTTTTTGCCGATAATATTGTAACCCAGTAAAGTAACTACTGAGCTCAAAATAGCAACCAGTACGATTGCAATTACGTTTTTAGTGTTACTTGTATTCATATTAGTAATATTGAATTTATTTTTTATCACAGAACAACAAATATAAGACAAATAATGTGCAGATTTTCATCAGTAAGATTATCTTTTTAACACTTTTAACTGAATCAATAATTGATTAACCGCATTTAACCCCATCCGCCATAATCAAAAGGAATTTTCAACTGACAAAATGGCGCTTGACCCTTTTTTATGATCGGTTTATCGTCGTAATCCGTTTCTCCTGTTGGCATATTTTCTGAATTGCAAATTATTGAAAGGTTGAAAAATATCAAAAAAGATCAGATTTATATGATATCTTCCGGCTCGAAAGAGATGGCTATTTTTGTTGATTACTGCAAGCTGGACTAAATAGCGGATTACAAAGAGCAGGAAGGTGAACAGCAAAAGCAAGTAGTTATGCCAGACAATACCTAATGCCGTAGCAGCTATGAATACTGTGTAAAACACATATTTGGAGAAGGTCTCACAACCGAATACCCTGGAAGGGAAACCTTCATAAAACTGTTTTGTGTATAAATACTTTGACTTTAACGCTCTCCATGTGGAAAAGTTGTCAACACTGTCTGTTTCAGTTATGCTTTCTGGAGAAATAACCACACCGGTAATGCTTCTGCGTGCAATCCTGTTGATATACAAATCATCCTCACCACCGTCAATACTCAACACCTGCGAAAAGCCTTTATTCTTGAAAAAAAGCTCTTTTTTATAGGCCATATTCCGGCCAATTCCCATGAATGGCCTGTGTGCAATGGCCATGGATAAAAACTTCAGATGATGGATGAGGTTGTCGAATATTATAAAATTTCGCATGTGAACATTTTTCCGGATCAACAGCTTGCTATATCCAAGTACAATCTCTTTTCCATCTAAGAATTCTTTCCCATACTCCTTAATCCATAGTCTGGAGCATGGCCTGCAATATGATTCCGTAAAGAGGAGTATGTCGTTTTTTGCTGCTTTGATACCCAGTGTGAGCGCCAGTTTTTTTTCGTTTATCTCATCGGCTTCTGCAGGTACATAGGTGTGGTAGAGGCGTGGATATCTTAGTTCAGCGGCTTTCAATACCATGTCAGTTTCATCTGATGAGCCGCTGTTTATTACAATAACCTCGAAATTGGGATAATCCTGTTCAAAAAAAAAGGGCAGGTTCTTCTCCAGCTCTTCCGAATTATTTTTTGAGGAGATTATTACTGAGATTCCAGGCAGTTCTTCGTCGGGGACGATACTCCTTTTTCTCTTTTTCTCGTATAAATAAGGTTTTCTGTAAACTGAAAGATAAAAAAAGAGTTGAATCAGAAAGAAAAGAAACAGTGAGCCTGTCAAAATCCATTCAATCATGGAAAAATGTGGTAAAGCTGAAAAGATACTATCCATTATAGCATTGAATTTAATTAAAGAGTATCAGAAAAACAGGATTCAGGAAGATCGCGGCAGTTGTATTGTGATGCCATTGTTTCTCCGTATGCTCCGGTAGAACGAATGGCTAAGAGATCACCCCTTTCTGCCCAGTTCAACATTAACTGTTCAGCGAACACGTCACTAGATTCACAGATAGGGCCTACAACGTCGTAGGGTGTGTATTCATTGTCTGAGCTGATATTTTCAATATGATGAAATGCCTGATACAAGGCTGGCCGGATTAAATCGGTCATGCCGGCATCAACTATCAGAAATTTCTTCTGAATACCTTTCTTCACGTAAAGAACGCGGGTAATAAGTGAACCGCATGGAGCTACTACCGAACGGCCCAGTTCGAAGTGCAGATTCTGGCCTTTTTGTAGCTTCAGGTTTTTTACGAACAACCTGAAATAGGACTCAAAATCAGCCATCGGGAAATGGTTGGGATGATGATAATTTATTCCAAGTCCTCCACCCACATTTATTATCGAAAGCCTTACACCCCTTTTGTTAAACCATTCCTGCAACTCCTCAACTTTAACGCATAGATCCTCGAACGAAGAGAGGTCGGTAATCTGAGAACCTATATGGAAATGCATCCCGATGAGCTCAATATTCGGAGAGGAGTTTATAAGCTTCAGCACTTCCGGAAGATCCCTTTCGTTGATGCCGAACTTGTTTTCTTCTAAACCGGTGGTAATATATTTGTGGGTATGCGCATCAACGTTAGGGTTAATGCGAAGAGCCACACGAGCAGTTTTTCCTTTTCCTTCAGAAAGGGAATTGAGCACCTCAAGCTCAGGTATAGATTCAACGTTAAAGCAGAATATATCATGCTTGAGCCCGATCTCTATCTCCCTGTCGCTCTTTCCAACGCCGGCAAAAACAATTTTACCGGGAGAAAAACCACACTCCAGTGCCTTTAGTATTTCATTTCCGCTTACACAGTCCACACCAAACCCGAAAGAAGCTATCTCTTCCATAATGCGCGGGTTTGCATTCGCCTTTACCGCGTAGTGTATGTGAAACGGCCTATTTTCGGTCTCTTTCTTTATTGTCTCAAGAGTGTTTCTCAACAGCTCCATATCGTAATAATAGAAAGGCGTGTCAAGTTTCTTGAATTTCTCAACTGGAAATGCTCCTTTTATCATCTGTTTAAACGTATATTTGGTGAAAAGCAGATCCTGTTGCTTTTGAAGCAGCAGGAGCTCTTGTTATCAGGACAGCAAAATTACGATAATTCCGGCGATTTTCATACAATTTATTTTTTTTGCAGTGAAGGAGACTTTTAGCAGGGGTACTCAATAAATGAATGGGATGAAAAACTCAATTAAGCTTATTTCCCAATGAAAGAATGTGCTTGTAATAGTTTTTCTTTCATTGGAAGAGAAGCGTCAATCCAGTGAATAGTTAATCCGCGGCGTTCCATTCCCCTGAACCAGGTCATTTGCCGTTTGGCAAACTGATGAATAGCTGTTTCCAGCTGTCCTGACATCTCTTCATAACTGATAACCCCTGTCACGTATAGGGTTACAAATTTATATTCCAGCCCGTAGTAGATAAGATCTTCCGGTGAGACACCTGAATTTATGATTTTTTTCACCTCATCTACCATGCCTTCACGTAATCTTACCTGCAGGCGGTCGCTAATTTTTTTCCGACGCAAATTCCTGTCGATATGAAGTCCTAGTATGATGCTATCAACAGACGGGAATTCGGAAGCCGAAGCTGTCTGTTTAGACTTGAAATCGGCAATTTCTATCGCCCGGATAGCCCGTTTTTTTGTGTCTGTATCGGTGATGTTGTGAAGTGGGCCATAGCTTCGCAGTATTCTGGCCAGTTCTTTCAGCGATTTCTCTTCAAGAGATCTTCTCAATTCGGAATCGGCGGGCACGTCTGGCAGGTTATATCCCTTTAGAACAGACTCAATATAGAGCCCGGTGCCGCCGCAAAGTATGGGCCTTTTACCGCGCGATATAATATCAAGGTATGCAACATGAAAATCGTGCTGATAGTCGTAGAGCGTATACTTGTCGCCCGGATAGCGAATATCGATGAGATGATAGGGTATTAGGGTGCCGTCAACAATGTAATCAGAGAGGTCCTTGCCTGTACCGATATCCATCTGCTTGTATACCTGCCGTGAATCGGCACTCAGAATTTCACCATCCAGCTCATAAGCCAGATGTGTGGCAAATGTGGTTTTGCCACATGCCGTAGGGCCAAGTATTGTGATCAGTCTATTTCCCATATTATCAGCTTTCCCCGGCATCTCACCCGAAAATAGCTAAACAGCTTATTTTTATATACGCATCGTTTGGATAGATGCGAAAGTTAAGTGAGTTACTATTTCTGTGCAGTTATACTGATTTTATTACCAAGAATGTTACTTTAAAATGAAATCTGGTCTTCTGCTGCGGTCAGTTCTCCCTGTGACTCAAGACAAGTTTGATTCGCTCTCAGCACAGTATATATTTTTTTATTCGATTGCAATGAAAAAGACATTTTGGACGGGGCTCAATTGTTATTTCTATATCTTATGCAAATATAACTATTGTCAAACGATTTTACGCAATCATCGTATAAGCAAATTTTTAATGTTTCATATTCAGCTATCCGTTATGTTATAGTTTTAGTGTTGACTGAAGTCAGCTATTTGGATTAGATCCCATTTTTTCAGCTATTTTGTTGCTGTTTTGTTTTGATTTGAAGTCTGATATTTGGAATATGTTCAACTTTTTCTTTCTTTTCGGTTTCAATAGAGTTCCCGGAAACATCTTCATAAGATGAAAAATGAGACTATTTGTTCGAACACCGGTTTTAAAAGAGTTCCCGGAAACATCAGAATATTAAATTTTCAGCTGTTATCGTAAAACATGCAAAGTTAAATAACAAGCAGTCGAAATGTGAGAGTGGTTTTCAAAGCATATCGTTTTTAAGTAAAACATTTTTTATATCTTTGCTATTTGTAATAAAATAAAATCGGAATAATAAAATTTGCTAAATAACAGGAAATAAGCATATTAATACAATATAAATTTAGGTATGAAACGAATCGTTTTTCCTTTGATTTTATCTCTTTTTTCATTCGGGGCAGTGGCTTCTGTGATTGACGTCACGTCTTATGTTATAAAAGATCCGGTACAAGTGCAGGATAGTACGGATTTGTTTCGTAATATAACAGATATAAGCAGGCAAATAGAACGTCATACAAACCAACCGGAAAACACACAGACAGTTTCTCCTGAACAGCCAGAAGTACAGATTATTAATGTTGAGCCGGTTGCAATACCACGGATTAATGTTAATATGTATCCAGCACCTCAACGCAGAGTATTCACATCAACTGAACCCCCTGTTCCCAATGTTAAACATTATTTAATGATTAACCATCTCGATTCACTCTATTCAAGGAAAGAGAATGGGACATTGGAGCTGCCCTTAAGATATTATGATAATAATGCAATGGATGGATTGACATTCAGGGATACACTTTTCTACAGCCCTCTGTTCCTTCCCATGATTTTCACAGGTGAAATTCTTCCGCGAGAATTGTCATTTTACCCCATGGATGAGGACAAAGATAAAGGATTGCTTATACCGCTGGAGAAAACTTTCGCTCCAAAGCTAAGGCACTACGATTTTGTACAGGATGTAAGGATGAACTATTATAAGACCTACCCTGATAAAGTAAAATATACTGTTGAAATTTTCGACACCCTGCCGCGTATGTCTGGGGCGGATGATGTGGTGAAAGAGACTTTTAATCCATTTCGTGAGCTTATAAAAACAGAAACTACATATTCCCTCGATGCACCGGGTGTGGAGGTCGCAACCATTAACCGGAGATATTGGATACGCAATGGAGAACACTCTTTTCAGTTTGCTCAGAACTATTTTTCCGATAACTGGCACAGGGGAGGTACAAATAATCTGAACTTCAACAGTTATCAAAAGTTTACTGCAAATTACAATAAAGACAAGGTGAGGTTCAACAACACATTAGAGTGGAGGCTATCTGTTTTTAATGCACCTGATGATACACTTAGGAGATACCGTATAGGAAATGACCTTGTTCGTTATTACGGCGACTTTGGAGTTAATGCATTTACGAGCAAATGGTCATACTCAATGAACCTGGAGGCAAAAACGCAACTGTTTAATGCTTATCCCACAAACTCTAACGATCTGCGATCCGCTTTTCTAGCTCCTTTATATGTTAATGCAGGTGTGGGTTTGAAATATAATCTGGACAAAAAATCAGATAAGGTGCGTCATCGTCGTGTGAAGCTGGACCTGGCGATAGCTCCTATTTCAATAAACTATAAATATGTAGGGAACTCCTCAATTAATGTGAAACGGTTCGGTATCCCTGAAGGAAAAAAATCTCTAATGGATATCGGTAGCACCATTACATCGATCTTTAAATATGATATTACACGCTACATAGCATGGGATTCACGTCTTACATATTTTACAAGCTATGAGAAGGTGGTATCGGAATTCGAAAACTCACTTAATATGGCATTGAGTAATGCACTCTCAACCCGCATATATTTGAATGTCAGGTTTGATGACGGGGTGCCACCCGATTCGAAGCTAAAATATTGGCAGTACAACCAGACACTCAGCTTCGGATTAAATTATAAGTGGTAGATTATATAAATAACGCGTTTTCACTAAAAGTGTAACCGTTGAGGAAATCGGTGATATTCATCCTTTTCTTTCCCGGCAACTGAAGTTCGTTAATGTGAACGAACCCGTCCCTGACTGCTACTTTTACAAAGGTTTTGTGATCTGTTTCAATTGTTCCCAAGGGTAAGGAGTGATTGCACCTTTCAGCTACTTCCGAGGCAAACACTTTGAGTCGCTCTGCCTCATTGCTGCCGTGCTGGTTTAATTCTGTCCATGCGGCGGGGTAGGGCGATAAGCCACGTATAAAATTAAATATCTCAGAAGCAGTTTTTCCCCAGTCGATACGGCAGGTGTCCTTGAATATTTTGGGTGCTGGCTTCAGTTCCAGCTCTTTTGCGAACATTTTGTCCTGCAGAACCGTATCTGCCTTACCGCTAAGGACTGTATCCACCGTTTTTAATACAAGGGATGCTCCCATCGCCATTAGCCTGTCGTGAACTGATCCTGCATTATCTTGTTTACTGATAGGTGTCTTTTCCTGAAAAATGATCGCCCCGGTATCTATTTCGTGAGTTATAAAAAAAGTGGTTACACCTGTCTCCTTTTCTCCGTTGATGATAGCCCAATTGATGGGGGCAGCACCACGGTATTGTGGAAGCAGTGATGAGTGCAGGTTTATGGTGCCTTTGGGTGGCATACTCCAAACTACCTCAGGCAGCATGCGGAATGCCACCACAACCTGCAGATCGGCTTTCAGTTTTCTCAGTTCATTCAGAAACACCTCATCCTTCAGCTTCTCCGGCTGTAACACTGGTAACCCTTGCTGCAATGCATACTGTTTCACGGGTGATGGCCGGAGTGAATAGCCCCTTCCTGCCGGTTTGTCGGGCATGGTTACTACTCCCACTACATTATATCCGTTCTCAACCAGCGCTTTTAGTGATTCAACAGCAAATTCGGGTGTCCCCATGAACAAAATTCGTGCCTCTTCTTTCTTAATATTGATCGTACTATCCATCTTGATTCTGTTATTCATCAGTTTCGGAGTAATTTTCTACCAGAACTTCCCTGTATGAGTTAAACACTGAAGATTGTGACAGTAGCCCCTGATATACTCCTCCGGAATCTACTACCGGTAGATTCCATGCTTTTGTATTTTCGAATATTTCCATCACCTCTTCCATACTTGTGTGAATATCAATTTTTGATGGCGAACCCACCATAAATTTCTCAACTGTGAACCTGTCGTAAAGCTCCGGACGGAACATGATATTGCGGATATCGTTCATCAAAACAAGTCCTAACAGAACACCACTATCAGTAACAACGGGGAAAATATTTCTTTCAGATGCAGATATAACCTTAACCATATCACCTAGTGTCATTTCGGGAGTTACCGTAGGCACATCTTTCTCAAGCAGATCCTCTACCTTCAGGAAAGTAAGAACTGCCTTATCCTTGTGATGCGTGATCAGTTCCCCACTCTTGGCAAGGCGCATGGCGTAGATGCTGTGCCTTTCGAACATCAAAATTGTTCCATATGAAACCAGAGAAACAATCATGAGAGGAAGGAACAGATGATATCCGCCTGTAAGCTCTGCGATAAGGAAGCTACCGGTAAGCGGTGCATGCATCACACCGGCCATCACTCCCGCCATACCCATAAGTGCGAAATTCTCCTGCGGCAGATAGGTAGTATATCCTAACCGATTGAGTGTATATGAAAAAACAAAACCTGCGATGCAACCCAGAAACAATGTAGGTGCAAATACCCCTCCTGTTCCTCCTCCACCGTTGGTGGCACTAGTGGCAAATACTTTAAAGATAATTACCGGAACAAGAAAACCTACTATTGCCCACCTGCTTGCAATGTTGTGAAAAAAACTTTCGTTCATAAGAGAAAGAAAAGAGTCGCCTCCTGCCAGCAGTGTGTTGATAGTGTTGTACCCTTCACCATACAGAGGAGGAAAAAAGAATATCAGTATGCTGAGCAAAACTCCTCCAAGCAGAAATCTTTTCCAGCTGGGTAAATTGTGGAAGATATCTTCCAGCCAGCCCATTGTGCGAATAACATAGAGCGAGACAAAACCACAGAGAATACCCAGAATAATCACATACGGTATTCGATCGAGTATAAAAGGTTCAACCAGAGTAAAGGCAAACATGGCGTCCATGCCTGTGAGAAGGTATGAAACGGTGGTTGCGGTTACTGCTGTAACAAGAAGAGGTAGTATTGAAGACATGGTAAGGTCGAGCAGCAACACCTCAATCACGAAAAGGATACCGGCAACGGGCGCTTTGAAGATTCCGGCTATAGCTCCGGCGGCACCGCATCCTACGAGAATCATCAGGCTGCGTTGTTCCAGTTTGAAGAATCTTCCCAGATTAGACCCAATGGCTGATCCTGTGAGTACTATCGGTGCCTCGGCTCCTACGGATCCTCCAAGGCCTATGGTTACGGAGCTGGCTATAATCGACGAGTACATGTTATGTGGTTTTATCCTGCTTTTGCGCTGAGATATGGCAAAAAGAATTTTTGTGACGCCATGGCTTATATCGTCCTTAACTACGTATTTTACATATAATCCGGCAATAAGGATTCCCACAATAGGGAATAGGAGGTAGGAAAAGTTAAAATTATCGCGACTGAAATTCTCGGTCAGGAAAAACTGAAAAAAATGTATGGCCGACTTTAAAATATAAGCAGCTGTAGCAGTGAGTATTCCAACAAGGAAGCACACAAATAGCAAAAAATGACGCTCTTTTATATGAGAATCGCGCCATAGCAAAAACTTATTGTGTATCTCTTTAAATTGCATATTTGGAATAAGGTTCCTTATGTTCATCTTAAGGACAAAGATAGCAAAATTGTTTATTTTCTGATAATTTGTATTGTGCCGTCTCTACTTAATTTCACAATTGATGATGGCCTGGATTGGGCTTGTTCTTTTTGCCGATATGTGACAATATAGTCAACTCCGTCTTTTATGATCGCTTTTATTTGTGAAAACCGGGTTGGAGAGGGATCGCCACTCAAATTTGCCGATGTGGATACAATGGGCTTGCGGAACTGTTTACACAGTTCTCTTGAAAATGCTTCTTCTGTAATGCGTATACCAATTGACCCGTCGGGTGAAATAAGATTGGAAGCAAGGTTTTTGGCTCCGTCGTAGATTATGGTGAGCGGATTGGTGGTTAACTCTATAAGGTCCAGTGCGATATCAGGCACTTCTTGTACATAGGAATTCAGCCTGGCCGGATTGTCCATAAGAATGAGCATCGACTTGCTGTCGTCTCGCTGTTTCAGCTTATAAATGCGTTTAACCGCGTCTTCATTTGTAGCATCGCAACCGATACCCCATATGGTGTCGGTAGGATAGAGGATGATTCCTCCCTTCATTAATACATCACAAGCTTTTTTTATGTCGTCCTGCATATTGTTTCCTGTTGAAATTCATTTATCGTGACCCGTAACAATTTATTTTTCCGGGTTAATTTTTTGCATCACCTGTACATCCTCGAAACTCTCTTCACCTGAAAGCCATTCTTTCAATATCCCTACCGGAAGATAGAAGGCTTTCGTAAACAACGAGGTACTCTCCTTGTTTTTTACAGGTACAAAAGCGTAAAGTTGCCTTAATTTTAGAAAACCAAAAGCATACTCTTCAAGGAGTATCAGCGTTTGCAGGCCCAGCCCCTGTTTCCGGAATTTTTTATCTATCAGGATGCCCACACCCGCCCTACGGTTAAACGGGTCAAAATCATACAGGTCGACAGCGCCTGCCGGCTCGGCTGATTCCTTCAGCTCTACAATCAAACGGAGCTGTTTGTCCACATATATATCGTGTCGTGAATCAATAAGGTACTGCTTTAGTGTGAACCGGGAAAAGGGGTGGATTGATGAGCCGCTTTCCCACATCTCAGTGTCATTCTCCCATACGTAGAGTACATCAAGGTCTTCCGGTTCAGGTGCGCGTAACCTGATATTTCTATTCTCCAGGTATATCTTCATTTCCGGGTATTGTTTTAACATCCTGCAGAGGTTCGTTTTTTTCACCCTTCACTTCAGTCAGTGCTGCCAGTTCGGGGTACGATGGCCTGCAAAATAAAAAGGTGATAAAAAATACTACAGTAAACCAGAAAAAGTTCATATTCCCTGAATACCCGTACAGAATAATATTTGTTAGCGCTGCAATGCTTAATATGTATATACGTGTGAATGATAGCCATTTGTATTTCTTTATTGCTGCGCAGGCCTCTAAGGGACTATGAATCTTTTTCATGCCGATGGCGAAATATTTCAATGCTCCCGGAACAGCAACTATGGAAATTATCAAGGTGAATGTTTCCAAAGTGACACTGATCGTCTTTTTCTCATGAAAAAAGGGAAGCAGACGAAACAGAAAAAGTAAAAAAAGAGATGCCAGAAAAATTATATTTACGTAATAATGGGCTTTCAGAAGCCGGATGGCCTTGTCAATTTTATTTTCTTCTCTCATTTCGACAGGAGTTTATACGATTCATCGAAGGGTGTGCGGTTAATAATAGAACGTCCAAGTGTCACTTCATCGGCATACTCTATTTCATCACCAATGGAGACACCTCTGGCAATAATGCTTACTTTTACGCCGTATGGTTGCAATCTTCTGAAAATATAAAAATTTGTGGTGTCGCCTTCCATCGTTGCACTCAGTGCCAGAATAACCTCTTTTATATTGCCGTTACTCACTCTCTCTTCCAGGCTTGCAATCTCCAGGTCAGAAGGGCCGATGCCGTCGATAGGAGAGATGATTCCACCCAACACGTGGTACACTCCCCTGAACTGAATGGTTTTCTCAATCGCCATAACCTCTTTAACGTTTTCCACTACGCATACAAGAGAGTGGTCGCGTGATCTGTCGGCACAGATACCACACATTTCCGTATCGGAGATATTATGGCATGATGAGCAGTATTTTACTTCATTTTTCAGCTTAATTATTGTGTTCGCAAAGTTTGCAACCTTCTCTTTATCCTGCCGCAACAGGTGAAGTACCAGCCGGAGTGCCGATTTTCTTCCAATACCCGGTAGTTTGGCAAATTCGTTGACCGCATTTTCGAGCAGAGTTGATGGATAGGGACTGTTCATCGCGTTGTATATTTCGTGCGCTGACACAAAGATACGATTAATCGATTTATCGGACAAATATCTTTTAAGAGAGATAAATAATGAACAATTGAGATTTTTTTATTCGGATTTCGTTTTTTGTTACGCATAAGTTTGTAAATTTGTAACTTTATTTGGAGGTAAGATTCCATACAGCAGACACTGTTTTTTTAAAAAAATAGTGAAGCATATTTTGTAAAGATTATATTTTCAAAAACAGAAATTTATTTTAGGTTGTAACATTATATGTTTTTGTAATGGGAAATCTCATACCCGTCAAAAATGTAATTTCTGTAAGTTATATTAAAAAGATAAAAGATATGAGAGTACTTTTGGCGACAAGTAAACCGTTTGCTCTACAGGCAGTAAAAAGGATACAAGAAATTGTTGAGTCTGCGGGGCACACACTTGTCATATTGGAGAAATATACAGACAAGTCTCAAATGCTTGATGCCGTGAAAGATGTAGAAGCTATAATAGTCAGAAGTGATATTGTAGATGGTGAGGTAATATTTGCTGCTCCAAACCTGAAAGTGATTGTAAGAGCCGGGGCTGGTTACGATAACGTGGACCTTGATGCTGCCACTCAACAAGGAATTTGTGTAATGAACACTCCCGGCCAGAACGCAAATGCCGTAGCTGAACTTGTTTTTGGCATGGCCATTTATATGCAACGCAATCAGTTTGACGGTTCGGTAGGCCGTGAGCTCAAAGACAGACGACTTGGATTGTATGCTTTCGGAAATGTAGCGAAGATGGTGGCCAGGATTGCCAGAGGTTTCGACATGCCGGTTTATGCCTATTCCCCGACTCTTACTCACGATGACTTGCGCAAAGAGGGTGAATACGGTGTTATTGCTGCATATAGCAACATAGAGTTGTTTGAAAACAGTGATATAGTTTCTTTACATATGCCTTTGCTGGGTGAAACTCGTAACTGTGTAAATTATAGCCTTCTGTCACATATGCCTCAGGATGGTCTTCTTATTAATACGGCGCGTAAAGAACTTATAGTAGAGGATGATCTTTTACGAATTATGGAAGAGCGGCCTCTATTTCAGTTTGTTACCGATATTAAGCCGGACAAGCATGAAGAGTTTCTTGCAAAATTCCCAAAGCGCTACTTCTCCACACCAAGAAAATCGGGAGCTCAGACAGCAGAAGCCAATTTAAATGCCGGGCTTGCCGCAGCCAGACAGATTGTTTCTTTTTTTAAGGATGGAGATGACAAGTTTAGAGTGAATAGAAAATAATAAATATACCAATAAAATGAAAAAATACAATTTCAACGCTGGCCCGTGTGTACTTCCAAGGCCTGCAATAGAGTCCGCAATTGAAGCAATTCGCGATTTTGACAACACCGGAATAGGTATTCTGGAGATATCACACCGTACACCTGGATGGGAACGTATCATGAAAGAGACAGCAGACCTCTGGAAGGAGCTTCTCAACATTCCCGACAATTATAAGGTCTTATTGCTCGGAGGCGGTGCCAGCACTCAGTTTTTTGATGTTCCGGCTAATCTTATGAAAAAGAAGGCTGCATATTTGCAGACTGGTGTGTGGGCCAAAAAAGCAATTAAAGAGGCAAAATTCTACGGCGAGGTTGAAGTTGTGGCTTCTTCCGAAGATAAAAACTACTCCTATATTCCCAAAGGATACACCATTCCCGTCGATGCCGATTATTTCCATATCACCTCCAACAATACTATTTACGGTACGGAGATTCATGAAGATATTGAAAGTCCGGTGCCATTGGTAGCCGATATGTCGTCTGACATTATGAGCCGCCCGGTAGATATATCTAAATATGGAATAATATATGGCGGGGCGCAGAAGAATGTTGGACCTGCCGGTGTGGCATTTGTAATTGTACGCGAAGATATTCTTGGAAAAACGGGCCGCCCGCTGCAGACCATGGTGGATTATCGCACACATATAGGCGCAGCAGAGAAAGACCGCTCCATGTTCAACACTCCTCCTGTATTTTCTATATTCGTGATGCATGAAACCCTGAAATGGGTAAAGGAGCTGGGAGGTGTTGAGGCAATGCACAAGCTCAACAAGGAGAAAGCTGCGCTTCTCTACGACGAGATAGACCGGAATAAACTCTTTGTTGGAACCGCAGCCAAAGAAGACCGCTCCATCATGAATGTTTGTTTTGTGATGAGTGAAGAGTATAAAGACAAAGAGGCTGCTTTCCTTGAGTTTGCAAAAGAGAAGGGAATGGTTGGGATTAAGGGGCATCGTTCAGTTGGAGGCTTTCGTGCATCCATATACAATGCCTGTCCTAAAGAAGCCGTGGAGGCATTGGTGCAGTGTATGCAAGATTTTGAGAAGCAGCTGTAAGAAACGCGCTTCGCTCAAATAGCTTGTCAGATCACATCTGTTTTATCGAATGGGTTTCCGCTAAACATTTCATAGGTCTCATATTTAGATGCATATGTTTTAATTTATATATGCGAAACTTGAGTTAGTTATTGTTCTCTTTTAGAAGAGGAGATGAGTAAGAGAGGGTGAAGTCACACTGTGATGCACTCTCTTTTTTATTTATTTAACTATAAAATAGTACGAGAAAGTTTCTACATTACGAAAAATTCGTAAATTTGTATTGTTTAAATAGTCGTGTGCCTTTTAAAATGTCTGAGTTTAGTTTTTTGAATATTTAAATAGCAGAGATACAAAAATACTTCGACGATTACTTTAAAACAATTCTTATAATTCACTGAATATCAGCAGAGTATGGTACTTTTGGAAATTCAGCATAACTTATTAGCTGTCAGTATTATAAATGAGGTTTTAACGAAGCGTAAATTCAAGATATTATAAAAAATGACTTTCCCAAGTAGGTTCATTAGCTATATGTTTTTAAAAATTGATATGAATTATGGATAGATTAACACCCCAGGAAGAAATTGTGATGTTGCATGTGTGGCAACTCAACGAATGTGCTATAAAAGATGTGGTGGATAAAATGGAAGAGCCTAAACCTCCGTATACCACAGTGGCATCTATCTTCAACAATCTTGAGAACAAAGGATATCTGATAAAAAGGAGATTTGGAAATGTAAAGGTTTATAAACCGAAAATATCTGAGTCTGCCTATAAACGTCACTTTTTGTCTGGAGTGGTGCAGAGTTATTTCGATAACTCCTATAAGGAGCTAGTATCTTTCTTTGCTAAAGAACAAAAGATCAGTGCTGAGGAGCTGAATGAGATTGTTCACCTGATTGAGAAAAACCGGGAGTAGCCCATTTGTTGGACATTTAACTTATACTGATCATGTACTCTTTTCTTATATATCTTGTACAAGTTAACATTGCCATAGTTTTGTTTTATCTTCTGTATATTACAGTATTAAAACGGGATACATTTTTATTGGTGAGACGTATCTTTTTCCTGTCGGCAATTCTATTTTCTTTGCTTTACCCTCTTTTTGTTATTCCTGCATTTGGTGAGATGTGGAACTTTCGCTCCAATTCATTGGAGAAAGTTAATTCTACTGTTATTTTTGAAAAGCCTGCCATGGTATTAGCTACAGAAGAACCTACATCCCTTCCCTCCTTTGCGATATCCTGGGAGCAGGTCCTGACTGCCATCTTTGGTGTAGGAACACTATTTTTTGTGTTGCGGTTTTTCTGGCAGCTCATCTCTATCATGCGAATTCGTCTTAATTGTGAAAAAAGTATGATCTCCGGAATTGCTGTTTACCAGTTGAAGTATGATATGCCTCCTTTCTCTTTTTTCAAATTGATATTTATACATACTGAAAAGCATTCTGAAACGGAGATTGCGCAGATTCTTCTACATGAGCACACGCATGTACGACAGTGGCATTCGCTGGATATTATACTTATCGAGATTTTTTTTCTTTTTTCCTGGTGGAATCCTTGTGTGTGGCTAATGAAGCGGGAAATGGCTATGAATCTGGAATATCTTGCTGATAACGGTGTCCTTCGTGAAGGGGTCGACAGCCGCGAATATCAATTCCATCTTTTACGATTGACTTATCATGAAACTGCAGTTCAGATAGTAAATAACTTTAATGTATCACAATTAAAACAACGAATTATGATGATGAATAAAACTAAGTCGCCCATGGTAAAGCTGGCAAAATATATTGCCAGTTTACCCTTGGCGCTTTTGCTGATTACCGCTAACAGCGTCTATGCTCAACAAGCCGAACCTCAAAAGAGAATATCAGCCACTGATGAAGTTTTTGTAGTAGTAGAGATTCAGCCCGAATTCCCCGGTGGAACAGAAGCAATGATGAGGTTTCTGATTGACAATATCAGATATCCGGAAGAGGCTAAAACGAAAGGTATTGAGGGAAGGGTAATTTGTAATTTTATAGTGATGAAAGATGGTAGCATAGCCGATGTGAATGTAGTACGTGGAATTGACCCGCTGTTGGATGCCGAGGCGGTTCGGGTTCTTGAGTCGATGCCTGAATGGGAGCCGGGCAAACAGCGCGGACAAGCTGTAAATGTACGATTTACCATACCGGTAGTTTTTCGGCTGAGTAGAAATGAAAGTTCTGATTTGAAGGCCGTATGTGTTAAAGCTGATAGTTCGCAGGAGCAGGCCTTTGTTAAGTTTATAGCTCAAAATATTAAATATCCTGTTATTGCGCAGGAAAATGGTATTACGGGGTTGGTAAAAACCAGTTACAGTGTCAGTGATAAGGGAGAGATTACAAATCTTAAAATTGCGGAAGGAGTTGATCCTTCTCTTGATTCAGAAGTATTAAGAGTGTTGAAAATGATCCCGTCAGATATTGTCCTGGAAAAGGAAGGAGGAAGAGCCAATTCAAAAGTCGATCTTACAGTATATTTCAGGTTACAAGACGAGGAATTATCAAACAGTGGTAGCAGTTCTGTTGTCAGTGATATTGTAGTAGTGGGATACGGAGTTAAAAAGACGCCTGAAATAAAAGATCCAAGATAGTTATCAACTATTCTCCTTGTTGATAATTATATCAACATCAAGGGAGGTATTCAATTTTGAATCCTCCTTTGATCTCTATTTAAAGCCGATGCTTATACTTGTTTTTCAGCTTATTATTCCTGTTGTCCGGTGTGGCAGTTGTCGAATAATATCAATTGAATATGTCGTCGATACCTTCGCTCTCCACCATCGGATCATCATTCCGGTAGAAGTCGGGAGAGTAGCGCTTTGAATCATGACACGGGTCGAATTCGGCTGGGATATCAAAAACACCGTCGTCACTGTATTTTAGTTCGCGATCGGCATAAATCTTTTGATAAAACAACCCGTGAATGGGTAACGCCATGCTGGCTCCCTGTCCGTAAGCCATCCGGTCGAAATGTATGGATGGGTCTTCACCGCCCACCCAGCAGCCTGCGACCAGATTGGGGGTAAACGACATAAACCATCCGTCGGAATTATTATTTGTCGTACCCGTTTTTCCGCCCATTTGCCCTTTCAGGTTATATAACCGTCTCAGCCTGCCTCCCGAACCGCCATCGATGACAGCCTTCAGCATATCGAGCATCTTATAGGAGGTAGATTCACTGAAGATCTCTTTCATTCTGGGGACGGATGAGTACACTTCGTTGCCGAACTGGTCTTCAATTCGGGTCACCAATACCGGCTCCACGCGGATGCCTCTGTTGATGAAAGAAGAATAGGCTCCTACCATCTCATAAACTGATGCGTCATTAGGTCCCAGCGCAAGTGAAACTACCGGATCGGCCGGAGTCTTCAACCCGAATGATTGGAGCATACGGGCAAATGTGTAGGGCGAGAATTGCTTCATCAGCCAGGCAGTCACCCAGTTGTCGGAGTTCTGAAGGCCCCATTTGATGGATACAAACTCTCCGGAAGCTTTACGCGTATTGCGTGGTTCCCATGGCTCCCCTACTTCGGGCATAAGTGTTACCGGGCCGTGAATCATTCCGTCGCAAGGAGTCATCCCCTCCTCCATTGCAAGAGTGTAGAGATAAGGCTTGATTGTAGAACCTATCTGCCGTTTGCCGGTGGAAACCATATCATATTTGAAGAATTTGAAATCAGGCCCTCCTACATAGGCTTTTACATGTCCCGTTAAAGGATCCATTGCCATGAATCCCGCACGAAGGAAGTTTTTATGATAGCGGATTGAATCCCAGGGTGTCATCAGTGTGTCTATTTCCCGATGCTCCCATGAGAAAACCTTCATTTCGACAGGTACCTCCTTAAAGTTTTTAATTATTTCAGCTTCACTGAGTCCTCCTTTTTTAAGAACACGGTAACGTTCCGTCTGTTTCATTGCTGCCGTCATCAGATCATCAACCTGATTGCTTACTTCAACAGAGTACGGAGCGTATTTCCTGCCGGCCTTTTCACTGAAAAACTGTTTTTGGAGATATCCGCCCAAATGTTCTTTCACAGCAGCTTCCGCGTAGCGTTGCATACGGGAATCGATTGTTGAGTAAATCTTAAGTCCGTCTGTGTAGATATTGTAGTTCGATCCGTCAGGTTTTTTATTTTTATTACACCATCCGTAAAGTGGATCTTCCTCCCACGAGAGTGAGTCTTCCGTAAACTGTTGTTTTTTCCACGAGGCGTAATTCTTTCTCTGTGGCTTCACGGCCATCATCATTTTTGCCAGATGCTGACGGTAATAAGGAGCGGCAATATCAATGTGACCGGAACGGTTAAAATCCAGTTCAATTGGAAGTTGTTTTAGGGAATCGGCCTGTTGCTTCTTAAGGTGCCCAGCCTTCTGCATCTGAGAAAGTACAACGTTCCGACGCTCTTTTGTAACCTCCGGGCGTCGTACCGGATTATAAAGGGATGAGTTTTTAAGCATTCCAATAAGCATGGCTGACTCATCTACGCTCAATTCGTCGGGGGTTTTATTGAAATAAGTACGTGCGGCAGACTCAATCCCCACGGCATTATAGTTGAAGTCATATTTGTTCAAGTAGAGGTTGATGATCTCATCTTTAGAATAAAAGCGCTCCAGCTTCGCTGCAATTACCCACTCAACAGGTTTTTGAAAAACACGCTGAAGTTTGTTGTTTGCCCGTGGAGAGTAGAGAAGCTTTGCCAGCTGTTGAGTGATGGTACTCCCGCCGCCGCTCTCTCCTTTATTGAGGATAAGTGTTTTAAATACAGCTCTTCCCAAGCCTATAATATCTATACCGGAGTGGGAATAATATCTCACATCTTCGGTCGAAATTAATGCATCGATAAGATATGGGGACAGGTCTGAATAATCCACAAAAATTCTATTATCATCGCTTTGTGAATAGGTGAAAAGCAGTTCGTTATCGGAAGAGATAACCTGTGATGCGTATTTATCAATCGGATTCTCCAGCTCATTAATCTCTGGCAGGTAACCAACAAGCCCTGCCGACACGAGCAGGAAAAAGAGCGCAGCACCTGCCACCATCAGGCCGAACAGGCTCCACATGGCTTTTACGATGTCATATTTCCCTGTTACTTTTTTTGTTTTCGATGCTCTTTTCTGAGCTTTTTTTTTCTTACCCATAACTTTCGGATCTCTTCATGAAGTTTGTGGACAACCAATGTTCGCCGCAAAAGTACATAAAAGCATTGTAAACAAGAAGGAAGAAGTATTAAAAATAGTTTTGTGCGACGTTTAACCCCCCAGTGTTTATGCAACAATACAACAGCATATCTGCAAAGTGATTTGCTTCGATTAAGAATTGTTTGTTGAAAAAGATGAGTCTGCCCCAAAAGCCATTAATATCGAAAAAATATTTATAATGTGCAGATAAACAATATATAATATGGCCCTGTCGCAATGAGATAGGCTTTTCGTACGGGATTCAAAAGATCAAAATTTAAACGTGAAACCGCCCGATGCATTAATGCTCTGTGCCGGGTGCCCATACCAGATATCGAACTTTTGCGACAAGAGGTTGTTTACCCTTGCATTAACGGAAAAGGCATCGGTGATATCGTAAACGGCTCCCACATTAAGATCATTGATATTATCCATTTTTAGATTTGCACCGTCGAAATAGGACCATCTGTCTCCGGCCAGGTAATAGTTAAGTGTAAGGTTCAGGTTGCTCAGCAGATCAAGCGATGCACGAATATCAACTTCAAAACCTGGCATATTGTAGGCTCTGGCATCATTTATCAGTACATCGTTAACCGTTAAATCGTTTACTTCATAGAAGTTTTTTTTCAGCCGCAATGAAAAATCCAGAGGTGACCATATGTTGCCTTGTATTATTCCACCGAAGTGAGAATTTGACAAACTCCCATACACAGGCTTAAGCACCTCTTTATATGGGGATGTTGCCATTCCGTCAACAATATCCTGTCCGTTCAATAGCAGAAAATGTTCATCGTCAGTTTTTTTGTATCCTGCGAAAATATCGAAACGAAACCCGCTCACTTCACCTATTTTTGCTCCTGCGTTAAAGTCGATAAGGGTGAATGATGGTATTACATTGTCATATGGTTGGATGTATCTCGATTCGCTTATCATACCGGGGAATGTGTTGCTTCTGATTCCTCCGTGAACAGTTGCGTAGAGTGAAGAGTGATCTGTTACCCCCCAGTGCAGTTTCACGTTTGGCACAACGCGTATCTTTGTACTGCCTGATATTTGAAAAAGCACATCGGCTCCCAGTCTTGCACTGCTGTTAATGCCGGCAAAGGTGATGTATGGGGCCGCGTTGACAAGGGTGAAGTCGTCTAAATTGCTATTATAAAAGGTGGTGAATAACTTCCCATCCACACCCACTTTGCTTCCAGCGCCTCTGAAAGGTTTTTCGAAACCGGCAATCGCGTTTAACTGTGTCCCTTTTATTCCTTTCGTGTCGACGGTTTCAGCGAATCTGGTGGAGAAATTTTTGAAATCTATCTCACCTCTATAATTTAGTATGTCTGATTCATGCGATTTGATTCCAATTATTGCATTCAAAATGCCCAGTCGCTGATTTTCATTATTGTAAAAGCGGGTATCACCGAATGTATTTCCATAATAGTTGAATGTGGAGTTCAAGTATGAAAGCTGCATATTAAATGTGAGAGCATCAGCTATATGTCTGAATCCAAGCCAACCCCGGTTATCCATGAAATAGGCATTGCTACCGGCCGGATTTACATCCTGCAGATAGTTGATATCACCATTGGTGGAGTTATGATGAAAAGTGAAAGAGAAATCATTTTTCTCGTCTTCTACCAGGCGGTACCCAAAAACTCCGTCCATATTGGCGTAATTGCCTGCGTTGAATCTGATAAATCCTTTTTTCATGTTGTAGGGTATCGCCGTCATTATGTTTCCAGGTGCAGGTAGTGCAATCTCCAGGGGAGGAGTGGTGCGCCCTGCCCAGGTGGAATAGTTGGTGTTGGCCTTTTGAACGGCAGGTTCATGCAAGGCAGGCAGCGAATTTATTTTGTCCGCATCAAACAGTGAGGGTGTGAAGTCTCGCTCCAGTTCCATCTGTCGCCTAAGTAGAGAATCCTGTGTTTGTGCAAATATTCCTGAAGATAATGACAAAATTATTATTGTGAAATATATTTTTCTCATACTATCTGTTTTTTTTATTTTTATTAAGTTTCTGACTTTTGGACATATATAATCCGGTCAATCTGAAAAGTTAGCAGATCTGCATTATTTTTTTAATCCCGGTTTTTATTTAAGTCTCTCATCTATCATTTGACTGATATCAGCCTCACCACCCTTATAATTGGTTCTTAAGCTCTCAAGGTACTGAAGTGCCTGGAACCTATCTCCTTTGGCCATATAGGTGTCCGACAGAACAATAAGAGCACGGGCCATCCAGTATTGATGCGGAGTGCTTTTCTGCATAAACTCTTTCACCTGTGCTTCTGCCCGGTCATACGACTTCCAGCGGTAATAAGTGTCTGCAATGATAAACTGAGCTTCGGCGCCATAGATACTGCGCGTATCCTTTGCAATGAACTGGAAGTCGGCCATTGCATTGTCTGTTTCATTTATCTGCTGATATGCTTTTCCCCGCAGATATCTTGCTTCGGTAACCGTTTCTGCTGAGAGATTATTTCCGGCAAGCAATTCTGTTGCTGCACGAACTGCTTCGTGATAGCCTCCCAGTTGCGATTGAGCGCGTATAACGCCCATTTGCCCAATTTGTTTGTTTGTAGCATTCCTGGCTGAATTAGCTAACCTTGAATAGTCTGCAAGCGCCTGACGTAAATTGCCGTTCTTATACTCTGTCTGAGATGTGTAAATAAGTGCATTGTCGAGAAATTTCACATTGCTTGCATCAATTACTTTTCGGAAATGAGTCAATGCCTGTTGCTTGTCCCCCTTTTCGTCGGCAATCACCCCGAGGTAATAATTGGCATCGCTGCTGTATGCTCCGTTAGGATAAGACTGCAGATACCGGGTCATTGCCAGTTCTGCATCTGTACGGTTGCCCCGCATATATACATTTTCGGCAGCGAGGTAGGTGAGGGAATCCTGGCGTGAGGGAGTGATACGCATTCCACCCGGAAGCGAGTTCGCATATCTTACGTATGAGTCAATATCGTTTATTTCACGATAGACCGTCTCCAGTGAGACCAGTGCATTACGTGCATCATCTGAACCCGGGAAATTAGATATCACATTTTTGTAGGCGGCTATGCTTTGCTGATAATTGCCGCTATTGTAATACAGTTGCCCCAGTTGCACCCCTCCTTGTCCGGCGATCGGGCTTTTTGGGTAATCGGTAACCAGTTTATGTAATACAGTTATGGCTTCGTTCTCCCTGTTAAGCATGGTAAGGGCGCGACTTTTTTCATATAGCGCATCATCGTAATACTGTGAGTTGGGATAGCGGCGTATAAGGTTGTCCAGAGCTTCAATTTTTCCCTGGTAGTTGCGTTGCAGTCCCATTACAAAAGCACGCTGATATGAAGCATAATCAGCAATATCGGGGTTTGCAGTTGCAGCCTGTCCGTAATAGCGTTCTGCTTCACTGAAATTGCGGTTAAAATAGTGACTGTCACCCACACGATTCATTGCGTCGGCATACTCTGGCCTGTTGCGGTTGGTTTCGGCAGAGATATATTGCATAAAAGCATTTGCCGCCTGAATGTACTGTTGTTGTTTGAAGAGAGCATAACCCATACCGTACCACCCTAAAGCATAGTTCTCGTCTGATGATATTGCATTCTGCGTAAATTGCCGGAAGTCGTTTACCGCGTTGCTGTAATTTCCTATCCGGTAATATGCTTCTCCGCGCCAGTAATATGCGCTGTTACGCGCTTTAACATCGTAGTTGCCTAAGCTAATGCTGTTGTTGAAATGCTGTACTGCCTGGTTCATATTTCCGTTGATAAACTCTTGTGCTCCCAGCTGGAAGAGAACCATCTGTTTCGCTTCCATGATACGGCGCCCGGGGTTCTTGATGCGGTTGATGGCGTTAATGGCTGCCGTGTAGTCCTTTGTTGTGAGAAATGTTTCTGCAAGTATATTATTCACCTGGCTGGTATACTGTGAGTTGGGGTATTCGCTGAGGAAATTCTCGAACAGAGTGATGGATTCGCTGAATACCGAAAAGTTGGTTTCATGTGCCAGCAGGGCATAGTTGAAGAGAGCCGTCTCACGCACCTGAGGGTCATAATTGTCGCGTGTAGCTGCCTCGAAAGCCATCTGGGCCTGCTGTTTCTGATTCATTTTTAGATAAGTGTGTCCAAGTTGAAGCTGCGCATTTTGTGAAAGAGCGTCTGGCTCACCTACAGCTTGCTGGAACATATTTACCGCATCGTTGTATTTACCGGTATCGGAATAGGATAATCCCATAAAATAGGCATCGCCCCTGAGTGGTCTGTTGTTGCCGGCAATATACTTCTCGTAAAAAGTAATGGCTCTGGATGGCTGTCCCTGTCTGTAATAACTATTGCCTAATACACGGTACATCTCAGAAACATGTTCACTTGACGGATATCTGCTAACAAAAGCTTCCGACAGCTTGATGGCATCGTTAATCTCACCATCGAAAAAGGTAGCCTGAGCAGTATAGAAGGCCACCTCTTCCTGATATTCCGGATTATTTTTTAATCGCTCAAAACGGCGCAAAGCTCCTGAATAGTCTCTGTTGATATATTCGATATAACCGAGATAAAAATTGGCTGCATCCCTATATTTGTTGCTGTTTTGTGACAGCAATCCGAAATATCGCCTGGCCTCTTCTTTGTTTCCCGACTGCAACTGTGTGTATCCGGAACGGAAGCTGTAATCTTCCTGTTCCGTGAGAGTCAGATAATCAAGATCGGTAAGTCCGAACCATATTCCGGCTGTTTCCCAATCTCTCTTATCGTAATAATACGATCCGATAAGAAAATTTACCTGATGTCGATGTATGGTTTCAGGGTATTTCGTTAGAAATTCTTTCAGTATGTTTCCGCTGGTTTTGTTTCCGCGGTGGAACGACGATATGGCAACCATATATGCTGCTTCTTCTTTCAGGTATGAATCGTTGCTTAATGTGGCAAACCCGGTCAGCAGCTCTTGCGCGCCTACCCAATTACCCTCGAGAAACATCTCTTTACCCTGGTTGAACAGTACTTCCGGATGCGTGTGGTACACTGTTTTTTGTGCCATTGAAAACTGAGTGACAAGTGCAAGGGTGAATAGTAAGATGATTTTTTTCATATATTCAAATTTTTTTACCGTGATATGCTATGCTGTACATTGTCAGATGTACCTCTTTTCCTTTCTGACCGCAATTTTTCAACTCCTTTTCGAATAGACAGGAGCCCAAAATCAGCGGGTTCTAAATCTTTTAACTTTATGAACAGTAGTTCCGAAACATCATCCTGTGCTTTTAATCCGTTGAAATCTTTCATGTTACATCTAAAAAAGAGGTCTACGGTTTGCACTTCAAAGTCCGAATATACGTAAATATTCGGAATGGAAAAAAGGTATTGTTGAGAAGTAACAAATAGGCCGGTCTCTTCGTTCACTTCACGGGCAATAGCCTCTTCTGCCGTTTCATGCATATCGATGAAACCTCCGGGGAGGTCAAGCGTTCCTTTAGCCGGATCTTTTGCCCTGCGTGCTACCAGTATTTCGTCCTGCTTATTTTCTATAACCGCCACCACTGCTGCCGATGAGTTGAAATAATATACAAAACAGCAATCGAAGCACTTCTTCGACTTTTCATTGTTTTCGATAAACCGTTTTGAACCGCACCTGGGACAAAACCGGAATTGCTCAAGTGGATGTTTCATGAATAATTATATGGTAATGTGCTAATAGGAATATAACGGAAATTCCATATTGGAGGTTCCGGTTTCCCGGCATATTGATCTTATTTTCGCGTTATCTCTACTATCCCTGTTTTAGGGAGCTCCCTGTTTCTCTTCTCTACAGCTTGCACCAGATTGTCAGCCAGTTCGGAGAAAGCAATCCCTGTGATACTGTCGCTGTGCAATGCTACTGGTTGGCCATCATCGCCTCCCTCTCTTATGCTCTGGACGATGGGGATCTGGCCTAACAGTGCATAACCCTGCTCTTCGGCCAGCCGTTTACAGCCCTCTTTCCCGAAAATATAATAGCGGTTTTCCGGTAGTTCTGCCGGAGTGAACCATGACATATTTTCCACTAACCCAAGAATTGGCACGTTCACCTTGTTGCCGGTGAACATGCTGATACCCTTGCGGGCATCGGCCAGTGCCACCTCTTGCGGTGTACTCACAATAACAGCACCTGTAATAGGTACCGTTTGTACGAGGGTGAGATGTATATCGCTTGTTCCTGGAGGAAAATCTATTAGAAAATAGTCCAGCTCTCCCCAGTCCGCATCACCAATGAGCTGCTTAAGCGCATTGCTTGCCATCGCTCCGCGCCATACAACCGCATCTCCCTTATTTACAAAGAATCCGATAGAAAGCATCTTAACTCCGTAATTTTCAACGGGGACAATCAAATCGCGCCCATCCCTTTTCTCCAGCATGGGACCGGCATCCTCCACTCCGAACATCTTTGGTACTGAGGGCCCAAAAATATCGGCATCAAGCAGTCCTACCTTATATCCTTTCTGAGCCAGAGCCACTGCAAGGTTTGTGCATACCGTACTTTTTCCGACTCCTCCTTTACCTGAGGCGACTGCAATAATATTTTTCACGCCCGGCAACAAGTCAGGCAAGTCCGGACGTGGTGGCTGCTTTGATTTCACGGATATGTTTCCCTTTATGTCGATGTCTTTGCCGGCATATGTAAGGATGGCTTGTTCAGCCATTTTTACTACCGATTTAATAAATGGGTCGTGTGCTTTCTCTGTGATGAGCGAGAAGCTCACTTTCATGCCTTCAATGCGGATGTTGTCTTCCACCATCCCGGCAGAAACAATGTCCTGTCCCGTGCCCGGGTAACGCACATTTTTCAGTGCATCAATAATGAGTTGAGGATATATTGTCATAATTCAATTTGCCTTTTGAGGCTATTTTTATAATTATAATCGGGCGTTGCGGCCGAAACTGCGATACTCATCTTTTTCAATTTCAACATCAGGTTCACTCCATTCCCGGTCTTTAGGGCATTCGAACCTGATATATTTGATGTTTAAACCGCGCGATAGCCATTGTTGTTCATAGAAAGTCTGAATTTCCAGAATATCATTGTTTAGGCCTGAATGGTACAGATCGTCCGTTTCGAAAAGAAGTTCAAGACCGTTCTCTTTAATCATCGCCTTGGTATAGGTGTATAAAAAATTGCTGTCCGTCTTCAGGTGAATAATACCGCCTTCATTTAATACACTGCTGTATTCCTTCATAAATCGGGTTGAGGTAAGTCGTTTGTTAACCTTTTTCATCTGAGGGTCGGGAAAAGTGATCCATATCTCCGAGACCTCGTTCTCGCTGAAAAAGTAACTTATCAACTCAATATGGGTACGGATAAAAGCCGCATTTGTGAGGTTTTCTTCCAGAGCACAAGTAGCACCTTTCCACATTCTGGCACCTTTGATATCGATCCCGATAAAGTTCCTTGCCGCGAACTTACGTGCCAGCTCTACTGTATATTCACCTTTGCCACAGCCCAGCTCAAGGACTATTGGATTTTTGTTGCCAAAGTAGGTGTACCACTCTCCCTTAAGGGGGAAACCTTCATCTCTCAACACCTCGAAGGGGTATTGAAATACATTACTATAAGTGGCCATGTCTGCAAATTTGGCCAGTTTATTTTTTGCCATTCAAACTGTTTAAATTCAAAAGTTCAATTGCATTAATTGTTTTTCTGCAACACCACAACCCGAATGAATTCGTCTTCTGTATGTCGCTTAATGAAAAAGTTGCTCTTTAGGGCGTAAGCCAAGTTTACTTTGACTATGCTTATTTAGCTTATCGCAATAGTTCCCTAAAATTGGATATTTGCTCATAAAGACATCGTTCATGTTTGCTTGAACAATGTTTATTTGACTTAACGCAAATAGTGCACCACAAAAGTAGCATTTATATGTTAAAAACAGAAAGTTTTTTTTCTATAAAAAAGTTGCAATAAAATATCAATATTCCAATTTAATCTATACCTTTGCTAAGCAATACCTAATAAAAACCTCTATAATATGAAAGTAAATGACATAATGACAAAACTTGAGGCGAAACATCCGGGCGAGTCAGAGTACCTTCAAGCCGTGAGAGAAGTATTGATATCTATTGAGGATGTGTATAACCAGCATCCTGAATTTGAAAAAGCGGGCATTATTGAACGTATCGTGGAACCCGACAGGGTGTTTACATTCAGTGTGCCCTGGGTGGACGATAACGGTAAAGTTCATGTTAATATCGGATATCGTGTACAGTTTAACGGAGCCATAGGCCCGTATAAGGGTGGTATTCGTTTTCACCCCTCAGTTACACTTTCTTCACTGAAATTTTTGGGATTTGAACAGACCTTCAAGAATGCACTTACCACGTTACCAATGGGCGGCGGCAAGGGTGGGGCGGACTTTTCTCCAAAAGGGCGTTCACAATCTGAGATCATGCGTTTTTGCCAGTCTTTTGTGATGGAGTTGTGGCGCAATATCGGCCCTGACACCGATGTCCCTGCGGGAGATATCGGCGTTGGAGGGCGTGAAGTGGGCTACATGTATGGCATGTATAAAAAGCTGGCAAGGGAACATACCGGCACCTTTACCGGAAAGGGGATGTCGTTTGGTGGTTCGCGATTACGTCCGGAAGCTACGGGATATGGGGCTCTCTATTTTGTAGAGAAGATGTGTGCTACCCACAACATCAGCTTGAAAGGGAAGACCGTTGCAGTGTCAGGCTTTGGAAATGTAGCATGGGGTGCCGTGAAAAAGGCAACTGAGCTGGGTGCCAAAGTCGTGGCTATCTCCGGCCCAGACGGTTATATCTACGATAGAGATGGAGTTAATACACCTGCGAAGATTGAATTCATGCTTGAGCTACGCAATTCAGGAAATGATATTGTGGCTCCATATGCCGATGAGTTTTCCGGTGCAACATTCTATCCCGGCAAAAAGCCATGGGAACGTAAAGTAGATATCGCTCTGCCTTGTGCTATTCAGAACGAGTTGAATCTGGAAGATGCAAAACGTTTGAAAGATAATGGTGTTACTATTGTTGCAGAGGTCTCGAATATGGGTTGTACTGCCGAGGCGGTAGAATTCTTTCTTGAGAATCAAATGCTTTTTGCACCCGGGAAAGCAGTTAATGCGGGTGGTGTGGCATGTTCGGGGCTTGAGATGACTCAGAATGCCATGCATATCTCATGGAGCAACGAGGAGGTGGACCGATGGTTACACCAGATAATGAGCGATATCCATGAACAGTGCATATTCCACGGGAAAAACGGGAAATATATAAACTATGTGAAAGGTGCTAATATTGCCGGTTTTATGAAAGTGGCCGATGCCATGTTATCACAGGGTGTAGTATAAAACATATCAATACTATTAATATAAAGATCATGAAAAGAGGGTGAATTGCATACAAAGTGATTTCACCCTCTTTAATTTTATTGGATTTTTAATGCCGAAATTCCTGCATTTTCTAACCAGATAATTTGAAAATATATCTATTCTGTTGATATATAGTGAAAAATTGTCAAACCCTTGTTTTTCTCGAACAATATGGTTACAAAAGAACGGGATTTCAGGTTATCAAACTAGACGGAAAAATTCTTTATAAGGCATCCGACATTAACCGGTTGTTGTAAGAAAATTACTATCCGGCTTTTGACGGATAAAAAGTCGAGACGAAGGCTCTAACAATAGAATGAATTTACATCATTTAAGCAATTCAAAAATCTGCTCGGGTGTGAAAATATTCTCACCTGATTTTTTGTTGCTTTTCAGGAAAAGCACAGGAATAACCTCTTTATTTTTGACTAAATGGGTTTTCTGTACTTTCTCTTTGATGGTTTTAAACAGATATTCGGTATTCTCATTGTCCGACCACTTGCATTCTCCCACGAGCAGACTTTTGCCATCGGTTGATTCGGAAACTACGTCAAATTCCATTTGTTCATCGCGTGAAATGCTTCCCCACCATCGTGATGCCAATCCGTAGCGTTTTCCTTTGAATACTTGTCCGCTGATTGCTTTACGGCAAAGGTTTTCCCAATGCCAAGATACATAACTGTTAAAACGTGCCGAAATCTCTTCCATCACGACATCGGTACGTCCCAATTCAATTAACGAACGGTTGGGAACAACAAATCGGAAATAAAAATCCATAAATGGGTCAGCTACTTTGTAGAGTCCTTTTTTGCTTTTTTTGGGATTGTCTCCGTGTGGTATTTCACGTTCAATATAGCCCAGTGTAATCAACCTGTCTAACGGCCCGGAAAGGCTTGTGGCAGGCTTATTTGCCCTTGCGGCAATTTCTGAAATCCGGTTTGCGCCGTTTCCGATAAGTGACAGCAGTGTAGATGCTTGTACAATATCGCGCATATCGTCGATAAATAACCGGTAAGGCTCCTCATATAACGTGCCTTGCGCATTGAGCAGATTATACCTTATTGATTCCTGCAACGAGTTGCTTTGTAAGCGGATTTCCCAATATCTTGGTACGCCGCCCCACACGGAATATTCTTCAACAGTTCCAATGGGCGTACCATCCAATAACTCATGAAGATATGTAATACCGATGGGTAAGATCTTTAGAACTTGATTGGCACGCCCATAAAGAGGCGATGTGCTGTCAAGTGCCAATCCTTGCATTAACTGTTGTGATGAACCACAAATAATAATATTGTATTTGAGCGTTTTTGCATCAATTATTTTTTGGAGCAGCGAGGGCAGTTCGGGCGAACTTTTTGCTAAATATGGAAATTCATCCAAGCACAATGTAAATCGATTTGTTGCCCGATGATTTAATCCATCGAACAACGCTTCCCAATCCGGGTATATAGCTCGGTCAAAACCTTCAAACCGCATGCCGATTTCTTTCGCCAACAATTCAATTTGGTGCGCCCGCTCTGTTTGATCTGCCATGTAATAGACGTCGGCAGGGGAAAGCACTTTTTTTATCAACGTTGACTTTCCGATGCGCCGTCTTCCATATACTACCACAAAGGATGGAGATTGACTGTTTATAGATGCCGAGAGCCGCTCTTGTTCTTCTATTCTGTTTACAAATTTCATATCAAAGAATAATTATGCAGCACGAAAATAATGTTTCTACTCCATAATTCAAAGCAATCTTAATAAAAAAGCGAAAAAAATATACTTTTGATGTGTACGGTGGTAAATAAGTAAGCACCCGATAAAGTCCCCGTTTTAGTTTACATTTTAAGTTTTGATCTT
>ENA-UOOH01000051-UOOH01000051.1-fermentation-metagenome-genome-assembly--contig:-NODE-51-length-121488-cov-40.919536_pt1 | contig 121488 bp, 111 predicted proteins | sample MGYA00245778_ERZ724025 | MGnify/ENA primary metagenome ERZ724025 (study PRJEB28704, sample SAMN03018313) | fermentation metagenome | biome: anthropogenic terrestrial biome; feature: soil... | reverse complement strand
TTTATATTTTAATTTTATATTTTAATTTTATATTTTAATTTTATATTTTAATTTTATATTTTAATTTTTCAGTATTTTTTTGTCTATGCTAATTGCAGCTACTCTTCCATGATCTAAAGTTAAGAAGTTTATTAAAAGCTTTTTAACATAAAAATGAGTTTATAACTAAATCCACGCTTGAATTAAACCCGGATTTAATTATGAAGATTTAAGGACATTATGTATGATAACTTTTACACGGTCTCTTTTTTTTACAGTTTTATTTGGACTGGGTCAAAATCTAATATTTATTTAAGGGCGCTTACAGATTCAACCATACTACAGATTCAACTATACATTTTAAGATGAGAAAATGCAGGATCAATGTGTAGAGATGAGAAAATGAAGAAAATCAGGATTCTTTCGTGGAACGTGAATGGAATAAGGGCAGTACACAGGAAAGGTTTTGCAGAATGGTTTAAAAGTGAAATTCCGGATATTCTCTGCATTCAGGAGACAAAAGCAACTCGAAGACAGTTTCCCGAAGATATAAGGAACTTTGAGGGTTACCACACTTACTTCTGCGAGGCAGAGAGGAAGGGCTACAGTGGAGTTGCACTCTACACGAAGATAAAACCTGAAAAGGTGGAATACGGCTTGGGGATCGACAAATTCGACCTTGAAGGCAGAACGATAATTGCAGACTATGGGGACTTCGTTTTATTCAACGTGTACTTTCCAAACGGCAAAATGTCCAGGGAACGTTTGAACTACAAGATGGACTTCTACGATGCATTCCTTGAACATGCAGAGAAGCTCAGAAAACAGGGCAAAAACATAGTTGCATGTGGAGACGTAAACACAGCCCACAAAGAAATAGATCTGGCACGTCCAAAGGACAATGAAAAGGTTTCAGGATTTCTACCAGAGGAAAGGGCCTGGATCGATAAGTTACTTGACACGGGTTACGTTGACACCTTCAGGGAGTTCAACAAGGAACCAGAACAGTACACATGGTGGAGCTACAGAACCAGGGCCAGGGAAAGGAACGTTGGATGGCGTCTTGATTACTTCTTTACAAACAGGGAGTTCATGAACCATGTAAAATCATCCTTCATAATGCAGGATGTTATGGGTTCAGACCACTGCCCAGTTGGCGTTGAAATCAGTGTTCACTGATGTTACTAATTGGGCTTATTAATTCAACGGATTTTTATTTTTTAATCGGAGATCTGTATTTTTTTAAATTATTTTTTTTAAATTCACGAAAATTGAATTAAAACGTTGAAATATTTGTTCAAAGATTTTTTTCGAGTTCAAGGATTTTCTAACCTTTTTTAAGAATTTTTTTAATTTAAGAACTTCTTTTTTAATAAAAAATTCATGTTGATCTTTAAGGGGTCTACGAGTCAATGGATCTAAATTCAAAGTAAAGATTAAAAAAACTATGATCAGATGGTGGATCAGATAATATAAAAACTTAAAAGGTTTTATGAGATGCTGAACAACCAGTTAACATGGGATCTAAACGGTCCAGATTCACGATCTAAAATATTATTCAGTTGATGAATTTTACAGAGGTATTTTATGAGTTACAGAGGAGCTTCAAAACAATTTTTAGATTCACAGAACGTATCCATAGGAGATAAAATCAGGATAACCAAGAAGGACGTATTTTATGAGGGAATGGTTCTTGACAGGGCAGAGGATGCGGATGATGAACACGTTGTCCTTAAGATGGCAAGTGGATACAACATGGGAGTTAACATAACTGATTCAAGGATAGAACTTCTTGAAAAGGGTGAAAAACCTGAAATAGAACTTCCTCCGGTTGATGTGGAGAGGGACAACCATAAAAAGGACATATCCATAATATCAACGGGCGGAACAGTTGCATCCATAATAGATTACAAAACAGGGGCAGTTCACCCTGCTTTCACGGCAGATGACCTTTTAAGGGCCACACCTGAGCTTCTGGAGCATGCAAACGTCAGGGGCGAGGCCATATTGAACATCCTGAGCGAGAACATGAAACCGGAGTACTGGGTCAAGACAGCCCGTTCAATTGCAGATGAGATAAACAACGGTGCATACGGTGTTGTTGTTGCCCATGGTACAGACACCATGCACTACACCTCTGCAGCCTTGAGCTTCATCATGGACACACCCGTGCCCGTGGTTTTAACGGGTGCACAGCGAAGTTCGGACAGGCCCTCGTCAGATGCATTTTGGAACCTTATGGGGTCTATTGCAGCCGCCAAATCAGACGTAGCGGAGGTCACAGTCTGCATGCATGCAGAAGAGGATGATCCTGCCTGTTACCTGCACCGGGGCACCAAGGTCAGGAAGATGCACACCTCCAGGAGGGACACCTTCCGCAGCATAAACACCGAGCCCATTGCAAGGATTCAAAACGGAAACTTAAAACTTAATAAAAACATGGACTACAAAAAGAGGGACTATAAAAGGCGTGAGGAATCAGAAGTGGTTCTGCACGACGATCTGGAATCCAAGGTAGCATTGGTGAAAAGCTACCCTGGAATCTCAGCCGAGATCCTCGACCTCTACGTTGACAGAGGTTACAGGGGAATCGTGATAGAAGGAACAGGACTTGGGCACTGCCCAGATTATTTGATACCTGCAGTTTCCAGGGCAACAGACAGTGGAATACCTGTGGTGATGGCTTCACAGTGCCTTTACGGTAAGGTGAACATGAATGTTTACAGCACAGGCAGAGAATTGCTTTCAGCAGGCGTTATATCTGCCCTTGACATGTTGCCTGAAACTGCCTACGTAAAACTTGTCTGGACCCTGGGACAGACTGACAACAATGAAGAAGTCAAAAAAATCATGCAGACCAACCTCAAAGGTGAAATTGAGTCCAGATCATCAAAGAAATTCTTTTTAATCTAAATTTTTTTAATTTAAAATTAAATAAACGGATATGAAAAGTAAGGATTTAAAAAAAGTTTAAACATTTAAAAATGAAATTTTAACCAAATTTAATGCATTTAATCATAGCAACGGTGATATTAATGGATTATGAAGAATTAGGCCTTAAAATAGGTTTGGAAATACATCAACAGCTCAACACGGATGAGAAACTTTTTTGTCCATGTCCATGCGAGCTTACAGATAAGAAACCAGATTACAAAGTTTTAAGGAACCTGAGACCAACCCAGAGCGAACTTGGAAAGATAGATAGGGCAGCATTTGAAGAATCCAGAAGAAAGTTACAATTTATCTACGAGGCATATAAGGATGAAACATGCCTTGTTGAACTGGACGAAGAGCCTCCACACCCATTAAACAGAGAGGCCCTCAAATTATCACTTATAATTGCATCCCTCCTTAACATGAATGTTGTTGATGAGTTCCACACCATGAGAAAACAGGTCATAGACGGAAGTAACACAGGAGGCTTCCAGAGGACGGGACTGGTTGCAACAGCCGGTTACATGGACACGGAGTACGGAAGGGTCAGCATAGAAAACCTTTGCCTTGAAGAGGATGCAGCAAGACGTATAGGGCAGAAAAAGGGCAAAGTCGTGTTCAGACTTGACAGGTTGGGCATTCCGCTTGTTGAGATAACCACGGACCCGTCCATGAAGCACCCCCAACAGGTCAAGGAAGTTGCATACCAGATAGGTCAGGTTCTTCGAAGCACCAAGGTTAAACGTGGGCTTGGAACCATAAGGCAGGACCTTAACATATCCATCAGGGATGGAGCCCGTGTTGAACTCAAGGGGGTTCAGGACCTTGATCTCATGCCAAATATGGTTGAAAATGAGGTTAAAAGGCAGATAAATCTTGTTGGGATAATGAAGGAGCTTCAAAGTAGGAATGCAAATGTTGTTGATGAGATCTACGATGTTGGGGAATTATTAAAGGACACGGAGTCCAAGATAATCTCTAAGGCCATTTTAGAGGGTGGATCTGTTCTTGCAATCAAACTTGAAGGATTTTCGGGCCTCATCGGAAGGGAAGTTCAGCCGGGCCGGAGGTTTGGAACTGAACTTGCAGGCTACGCCAAAAAAATGGGGGTATCGGGTCTTTTCCATACAGATGAACTTCCAGCATATGGAGTAACCCAGCAGGAGGTTGATGCAGTTTCAAAGTTCCTGAAACTGGATGAAAATGATGCATTCATACTAGTTGCAGATGAGGGTGAGAAGGCAAGAAATGCACTGCTTGAAGTTTTAAGAAGGGCAAAAACAGCCATAAAAGAAGTTCCAGAGGAGACAAGGAAGGCAACAGATGATGCAAACAGCGAATATTTAAGGCCCCTACCAACTGCAAGCCGTATGTACGTGGAAACAGACATACCAACAGCCAAGATCTCAAGGGCCTACCTGAAACGTATACAGGAAAACCTGCCGGAACTTCCAGATGAAAAACAGGCCAGAATAATTCAGGAGTACAGCCTGAGTGAGGATCTGGCTCATCAACTTGTAAGGCGTAACAGGGCTGCGGAATTTGAGGAGATAATGGGGTCTTCTGGTCTTGATTCAACAACGGTGGCATCGACCATGGCTTACACACTTAAGGAGCTTAAGAGGGATGGAAAGGCTATCTCCAAACTGACGGTGGACTGTTTGAAGGAGACGTTTAACCTGGTTGAAGAGGGTAAGATCACCAAAGAGGCAGTTCAAGAGGTTCTTGTTGGAGTCTGTGACGGTAAAAGCTCCCCAGAAGATGCAGCACGTGATTTGAACCTTATAATGCTCTCTGAAGAGGAAGTTGAATCTGTGATTGAAGGTATAATCTCATCAAACAGTGAAATGATTGAAGAAAGGGGAATGGGTGCAATGGGGGCTTTAATGGGTAAGGCAATGGCCAAACTCAAGGGCAAGGCCGATGGAAAACTCGTGAATAAACTTTTGAGGAATAAGCTACAGAATAAATAACAACATAAGATTATCTCCTTCAGGGTAACATCAAAAGGACAACAATAAAAAAAAGCTAAAAAAAAGCATTCGACCTTAAAAAGAAAGGTTAAGAAGGGTTTTTATTTAATTCCTTAATTAACATTAAAAAGGTGGTTTTATGGAAGAATATGACGTTGCAATAGTTGGTGCAGGACCTGCAGGTCTTACAGCAGGCATATATGCTGGAAGAGAAGGCTTAAAAGCAGTTATACTGGAAAAAGCCGTTAAAGGTGGAATGGCAAATGCGGCTCCCTTAGTTTTGAACTTCCCCGGATTTAAATCCATAACTGGTCTGGAACTTCTAAAGAGAGTGGGAGACCATGCATCAGGATACGTGGAAATAAAAGAGTCTGAGGAGATCCAGAAAGTAGAAAAAGAAGATGGAATATTTGAATTAATTACAAATAAGGGTCAATACAATGCTAAAACCATTATAATAGCTACTGGAACCAATTACAGAGAACTTGGAATACCTGGCGAGCAGAAATTCATTGGAAAAGGCATATCCTACTGTTCCATCTGTGACGGCATGTTCTTCAGGAATAAGAACGTTGTTGTGGTTGGTGGAGGGAACTCTGCAGCCGAGCACGTCCTTTATCTCGATGATATTGGATGCAACGTTAAAATGATCCATAGGAGAGATGAGTTAAGGGCTCAAAAATACCTTCAAAATAAAATAAAGGAAAAAGGGATTCCAGTCATCTGGAACTCTGTTGTCAGGGAGATAAAGGGAGATAACTTTGTGAAAAGCGTTGTGATCTACGATCGGGTTCGGGACGTTGAGGAAGAGCTTGATGTAAACGGGGTTTTCATAGCAATTGGAGAGAAACCTTCTAGCGAACTTGCAGGTGAGATGGGTGTTGAAATTGATGGGGGATACATCGTTACGGACAAAAACCAGAAGACAAATGTTCCTCATGTTTACGCTGCAGGCGATGTTACAGGCGGTTTAAAACAGATAGTTGTGGCCTGTTCAGAGGGTGCAGTTGCAGCTGTCTCTGCCTACAACGATCTCAAACTGGAAGATTAAGCAGTTTAAGAGGTTAATTCATGGGTAATGTAAAATTTGGACCTGCCGGAAACCCCATTAATTACAAAGGTAAAACACCGAGTGTTTGCAGTTACATAAATCAAATAGGCCTGGATGCCTACGAGTACCAGGCAACCTACGGAGTTAGGATATCAAAACAATCCGCATTAGCACTTAAAGAGAATTCAGATGAAAATGATGTGCTGGTTTCAATGCATGCACCTTACTACATCAACCTTTCATCCAACAAGGACGATGTAATCGAAAGATCTGTTAAAAGGCTTGTTCAGGCTGCTAAAGCATCCGAATGGATGGGTGCCTATCGCACCGTGTTTCATCCTGGTTTTTATACCACTTATACACCAGAAGAAGCAATGAAACAGTGTAAAAATTCAATAAAAGACATTCAAGAGGCTCTTGAAGCACTTGGTGTTGAAAATTATACCCTGGCGCCTGAAACAACGGGTAAAAAATCTCAGCTTGGGAATCTGGATGAGATAATAGAGATATGCAGTTCATTCGATCACTTTGAACCCACGGTGGACTTTGCACACGTCCATGCAAGATCTGGCGGTTCTATAAAGAATAAAACTGATTACAACAAGATATTCCAGAAGCTGGAAGATGCACTGGGATTGAAATCGTTGCACTCCCACTTCACACACGTGGAGTACACAGATGCCGGTGAGAGGAAGCATCACGGCGTTGAGGATGAGGACTATGGTCCCCCTATTGAGCCTCTCCTTGAAGAAATTGTTGAATGTGGCTGGAACGTTACAATAATCTGTGAATCTCCATATCTGGACTACGATGCACTCATAATGAAGGGTCTGTACCAGAATATTTCTAAGATTTAAGTTACCTTGAAGAGGATTTTTGCTGGTGGATGTTAAGCCCTGCTGAATGTTAATCCTTTTTGAAGAGGATCTTCCACTGTTTTTTCAGTTGATCAGCCCTGATCTTCAGGATGTAATAACTAGAACCGTGCCTTTTTTTCTTTTTAATAACCGAGAGTTCTTCCAGTTTCTGCAAGTATAAAACTGCTTCGCTTTCATTTATTCCAAAAAGTGTGGCCACATCCTTTGGGGTTATTTTTCCGTATATATGTAGAAAACTTAGGATCTTTGTGTAATCTTTAAAGGTTGATCTGTCAAAACACTTTCCTGTTTTAGTAAGGTTTGAAATTTTATTCCCTGTTTCTGAGAGCGATGTCAGAACTCCATCTGTGAAGTACTCCATCCACATTGTCAGACTTTTTTTCTCTTCTAAATCCAGGCTCAAAGCATTTAAATAAGCTTTTTCATCTTTTTTGTAGTATTCTTCGAGCGAAAAGTATCCTTTGGTGTTAAAAAGTCTTAAATATAGAATTAAGTCAGTTAGGGCCCTTGCAGTTTGTCCATTTCCCTGGCAGAATGGTTGTATTCGCAGCATCTTCCAGTGTGCTGTGCCTGCAACCGTGATTGGAGAAATTTCAGTGGAGTTGTTGTTCACCCATTTAAGCAGTTCTTCCATCAAGTTGGGCACAAGTTCATGGTTTGGAGGCATGTATTTAAATGGATTACTGCCATTATATTCAAGTTCCACATCAACCTCACGATACTTGTTGTTAGGGTGTACATCTTTCAGTGTATTTTCAGTTAGTTTTTCGTGCATCCTGAAAAGCAGTTTCTCAGTGACCTTGCCATGCTCATGGTAGCTGTCCAGATCTTGTAAAACCTCGAGGTAGCCCTGAATATCCTGATCTTCACGGGCCTTTGAACTCGGTTTAAATTTGAAAGATTTTTTGGATGAAGCTTTGCTAGATTTTTTAACTTTTCCCACCTTCAAAGACTTATCAAGGGATGTGGAGGCAAGGGCAGATCTTAAAAGTGCGCTCTTTCTCAGGTGAAGGTCAAGTTCCGGTGTGATCTCAGCATTTAAAATCATACCCCTGATCAAATCAATTTCAGCCATGTTTCTAATGGTCTTGTTGGTGTATGTGAAATTTGGAAGGTACATATCAATTTTAACCTTTTATTTTGTATGTTTTATATAATGTTGGGGTTTGGTTTCTGGGGCCCCTGTAAATTTCAGTTTTAGTTTTAGAAAATTTGGTGCTCTGGTTTCAAAGGATAAAGCAAAACTTTTATTCATGTTGACATAAACTATAACCCAGTTAATATAAAGGTATTCAAAAAATGAGAGAGTTAATTAAAAAACTCAAAATAAAAAATGTGGTAGGTATTCTTAGTGAAACTAAACAATACATTTCCTGATCAAGTTGTATCAGATAAAAAAGTATTAAAAAGTTTAAATGAGCCTGATAAGGAGAGTAAACTGGTTGTTCTCCAGTCTGTTGGTTATCCCTTTTTGTGCAACCTCGTTGAAAACCCTAAAATAGAGATATTCGACAAAGAACTTTTTGAACTCTATGCAAAGGAGCAGTGGGAAGGCTGCACAGCAAAGGAAGGATCTTTCCTTTTTGATCAGAAGTTACTACCGGATTACGCTTTTAAAATAATAAAAGCACATCCAGATAATTCTCAAATAACCACCAACACTTCCATCATTTTAATGGAGGTCAAGGAATCCCGTGAAATCAAGAAAATTGAAAGTAACGTTCGCATGAACGATGTCATAGGACAGGAGCGTGCAAAAACCAAGTGCAAGGTTATAATGAAGTACCTCCAGGATCCAGACCTATTCAGGGAATGGGCACCAAGAAACGTGCTGTTCTATGGAGCTCCAGGAACTGGTAAGACCATGCTTGCAAAATCACTTTCAAATGAACTTAAAGTTCCACTCTTCCTTGTCAAGGCCACAAGCCTCATAGGAGAACATGTTGGAGACGGTTCAAGACAGATACACGATCTTTTTGAGGCAGCAACTGCATGTGCCCCTTCTGTGATATTTATAGATGAGATAGATGCAGTGGGTCTTGATAGAAAATACCAGTCCCTACGTGGAGACGTTTCAGAGGTTGTAAATGCCCTTTTAACTGAGCTGGACGGTATAGAAACTAACAAAGGGGTCGTTACTATAGGAGCCACCAACAATCCCTATCTCCTTGATTTTGCAATAAGAAGCAGATTTGAGGAAGAAATAGAATTTGTACTGCCCAATGAAAAGGAAAGACTTGAAATTCTGGAATTTTACATAAAATCCATGCCCCTACAAGTTAAGGTTGATGCTAGAAAACTTTCAAAATGTACGAAGGGAATGTCTGGTAGGGATCTCAAGGACAAAATCCTTAAAGTAGCCCTCCACAAGGCAATTTCAGAGGATAAAGATATTTTAGAATGGGAACATGTTAAATACGCCCTTAAACAATACAAACAAAAGAAAAACGAGCCAAAAGAAATGTTTGCATGATTCTGAACATTTTTACCTTTTATATTTTTTTCTTCATATTTTTTATCATGAAAAAGGGATATAAAATTAGTATAATGAATATAAAATTAATGTAGGTTCCTTAAAGGAGAAACTGTTGTTTTTAGGTGTAGTTTTTAGGAAAACCTTGTTAAAACCTTGCTAATTCATTTGAATGACTTGTTAATCCATCTGAAGGATCCATTGAACTCTGAAAGATCCATTGAACCGCTCATTAATGGCTGAAAATAGTTTCTGCAGCTTCTATAACCTCTTTTTCGTCCTTTTCAGCTGCATCTTTCAGGTTCTTGATGACGTCGTAGAAAATGTGTTCTACAAGGACCTTGGTGAGATCATTCACAACCTTCTCATTGTTTTTTGCATTTTTTAATATTCTAAATGCTTTTTGAGTGTCTTTAACCCGTATATTTTCTGCATCTGCCATTATATTTGATATAAGTGGTTCAATTTCAAGATCTTTTAGGGATCTTTTCAGAAGTTCAAATTCGCTGTTAACTATTTTTTCAGCGTCGCAAGCAGCTTCTCTGCGCATTGTCTTGCTTTTATTGGCTATTTCTCGAAGATCGTCAATGTTGAAGAGTTTAACACCGAGATCTACAACATGAGGGTCGATGTCACGTGGATTTGCAATGTCAACCATCACCATCCTTTTGAGGTTTTCAGGTGGCACGGCATTTTTTACCTTTTCAAAGGACAGTATGGGGTGTGGAGCGCCTGTGGCACTTATAACAACATCTGCATCCAGGAGTGCTTCATCAAGTTTATCGAAGCGTATGGCTGATCCACCTAGTTCCCTTGCAAGCTCAACTGCCCTGTCGTGGGTTCTGTTTGCAACAACAATTGCTTCAAGGTTTTTCTCAACCAGGGCTTTGGCAACAAGGGTTCCCATTTTGCCGGCTCCTATTACCAACACCTTCTTAAAGTTAAGATCTCCATAAACAGTTTCTGCAAGCTCAACTGCTGCTGATCCTATGGATATGGATCCTTCGTTTATCATGGTTTTCTGTCGAACGACCCTACCCACATGAACAGCCTTGGTAAATACAGTTTTTAAAATTTTTCCGCAGCTTCCTTCCTTAATACCCTTTTTTTGAGCCATTCCTATCTGGCCCAGTATCTGATCCTCACCGATTATCATGGACTCCAATCCAGATGCAAGTCTTAAAAGATGTTTCAATGCATCATCATCGGTTTCAAAAGTAAAATCAGGACAATCAACAGTTGTAACATCCCATTCATCATCCAGGACAAAGTAAAACTCGGTTCTGTTGCAGGTTTTTATCTGGATGTGTTCGCGGACGCTGTGCTTCTCCATTATCTCTTCAAAGATATCATCGAGTTTTTTGGCTGATCTCTCCATTGTGCTGATGTTTGCTGTTTTATGGTCGACTCTGATATTAAGGATCAAATTACTTCCTCCAACTAACTCCCTGACCTGCTTCCGATTAAACCTTCAACGTAAAGTTTTGCTTCCTCAAGTTTATTCTCTTTTAAAAGTTTTTTGATTGTTTCATCGTTTAAAACTTTATATAAATATGTTCTACGTTCTTTTTGGTCATTTACCCTTTTTTTTAGGAGCTTTCTTGTGAAATCCTGGAGTTCAAGCTCCAGAACATCTTCATCTTTTATTACTTTTTGTATATTTTTTCTTAACTCTTTTGCCATAAGGGGGCTCTTACCACCTGTGAATATGCAAATTTGCACGTCTCCTATGAAAAAAGATGATGGAACGATTAAATTACCCTTATTTGGGTAATCAGCACGATTAATCAGTTTACCTTTAGCCATTCCTGCAATTTTGTTGTTTAAATCCGGGTCACTTGTTGCAACAACCACAAGGTCTGACCATTCAACCCATTCCTTACTACTTTCAGCTGGTTTCAGGGAAGCTCCCATATCAAGGATACCTTTTGAGGCATGATCCCCGAGGATCACAACTTGGGCTCCAGCTTCAAGGAATCTTCTGGCTCTTCTCTCCCCTACTTCTCCAGCACCTGCCACCAAAACTCTTTTTTTTTGCATCTGGAGGAAGAGGGGAGTCCAGCCCATACTTCAGGACTCCAGATCCTTCATTCTCAGTACCCTGGCAGCCATTTTAACATCGTTGTTACAGTCGCTTAGAACCTTGGAAGCCTCCTTTTGTGGTACTTTGAAGGTTTCAGATAAAGTTTTAACACCTTCATCTGCTGCTGATTCTTGTTTTCCAACCAGTTCCTCTGAAAGTTCTTTTTTGAGCTGCATGTATTCGTCAGCATCCATACCTATCCTTCTGAGGGCCATATCCCGCAGTGGACAGGGTTTTGACGGCTTGCAGCACCATACCAGCGATCCAAAGCAGGTTCCTTCGCCGCGTCCCAGTTTGGTTTTTTCTCCAAATTTCTCTTTTATCTCTATATAATCTTGAGGTGTGAGTTTCGCATCTTCCAATGCATAGATAATTGGACAGGGTTTCACAGGAGGACAGCAGAACGCTAAAGCTCTTTTATCCCCACCCCTGCATACGTGTGATGGTGCATCGTCCCATACCATTTTAGTCCTCCTTAAGCATCTTTTTCTTCTCTTTTGTTGTGAGATCTTCAACTATTGACTCTGGATCTCCCTCTTTAAGGATCTTTCCCCCGCGCATCAGGGCGGCCCTGTCGCAGACATCCAGAACAAAGTCCATATCATGTGATATAATCAAGAAAGTCTGGTTTAATTCATCACGAGCTTTTCTTATGGAGTCTGTGACCTGAACTCTTGTTATGGGGTCCATGGTACCTGTTGGTTCATCCAGTATAACTATTTTAGGTTCCTTAATGAGAACTTGTGCCAGTGCCACTCTGTGGCGCTCTCCACCGCTTAACTCTTCAGGATATTTTTCTAATATAACTGCAGCGTCTTTTTCATCAAAACCTACAGCTTTAAGAACGTATATAGCTTTAATTTTGGCAAATTCTGCTGGAAGCTCCAGACTTATGGCTTCTGTAAGGTTTCCAAGTATGTTCCTGTGGGGGTAGAGGCTGTACTCCTGGTGGAGTATTCCAAGGTAAGGTTTGACCCTTCCTCTTCCCATTGGGCCCTTTTCTGTCATGTCGACCCATGTTTCTCCCAGCTTAACCTTTATGGTTCCGCTGCTGGGGTCTGTTAAACCGTAAAGTATCCTTGAAAGTGTTGTTTTACCGGCACCACTTAAACCCACGATACCAAATATTTCACTTTCATTAACAACCAGGTTTATACCGTTAACAGCCTTAACAACACCGCGGTCTATGGAGTAGTAATGTTTTTTAACATCTTCCATTTCTATTATGGGGCCTCCTGTTTGGAAGACCTCCTTCTTCTCTGGTACTGGGACCTGTTTGAGGAATTTTTCCACAACTTCCTCGGGCTGACCCTCTTCAATTATTTCCCCCTTTTCAAGCCATATCACATAGTCTGAGAGCTTCTTCATCACCTCAGGCCAGTGGGAAGTTATGATCATGGTTGTACCCTTGTTTTTCACCCCGTCAAGCAAAGCTTGGTGTATTAACTGGGCTGTTTTTGGGTCTAAGGTACCTGTTGGTTCATCTGCAAGGAACAGCATTGGTTCCTTGGCTATCTGTCTTGCGAGAACGACCCTCTGTTTTTCTCCACCACTTAAGTCCCTTGCTATGTGCGTTACCCTGTGGGTCATCTGGGCCATGTCAAGGAGGTCTATGGCTATGGAAATGCTTTCGTTTTCATCGTGTCCCTTAATAGCTTTCATAACGTTTTCTATAACTGTTTCCTCTTCGTAGAGTGCGAATGTTCTCTGTAGCATTATTGAGATTCTACGCTTGATTGCTGCAAAGATCTGGCGTTCACAGTTCCAGAAGTCAACACTTTGAGCTTCAAATTCGCCTCCGCAGTCACATTTTTTCCCGGCCTTGGATGGTGCTTCAACTTTCATGCAGTTGGGACATAGGGCAATGTTGTAGATGATCCTTCCACTATCTGGTTTGTAATCCTTCATTCCACGAAGCATGTTTATGAGGATGGATTTGCCCGAACCGCTCCGCCCAAGAATGCCTAAAACACTACCTTCTTCTATGGTCATATTCACATTTTTTAAAACAGTTACACCCTTGAAGGTTTTAGTGATGTTTTCAATTTTTATAAAACACATGCATGGTCACCTTTGTAATGAATATATATTCTTAATGTGGTTGAGTTCCTTATTTATATTTAATTAATTAATTTGAAGGGTTCTTATTAATTTTGCCTTTTTCTGACATGTTTATATTGCAGAAAGATCGAATGGAATGGTTCCATCAATGGCTGCCCTTGCAATTGATATCCCATCTGCACCAGCATCCAGCATTTTCCTGGCAGATTCCAGATCCCTTATGGAGTTGTTTCCAACGAGGAAAATATCCGTATTTGCCTTGATCTTTCTTATAATGTTGTAATCAGCATGATCGAACCCTGGTTTCATGGCATCAACATGTAAGTAATCTGCTCCTGCATTTTCAATGGCCTCTGCAACTTCAAGATCGTTTACACCGGCCACGTTGGCCCGTACCTTCACAGAAACTTTGCAATCAGCATTTTTCACAACTTCCTCCACAAGATCATGGAGTTTAGGGATGTTGAAGAGAAGTACCTGTCCGCATCCGGATTCTACAAGTTCTGGCTGTCTGCAATGGGCATTTATCTCAACCATGTCAACATTTTTAAGTTTTGAAACTTTTATCACAGGTTCTGAAGAAGTTGTCCTGAGGTTAACTGAAACAGCTCCGTTCCAGGGGTTTTGATCCTTAACTATCCTGATCTGTTCTTCCACGTGGGATACAAGATCATCAAATTTAAATTCAGGTCTTCCACGTTCAATTATCCTGCAACCAGCTTCCATGGAAGGTTTATCTGCATTGTATCCTCCCAGGGTCACAACATCAAAACCGTATGAAGACATAGCTCTACAGAAGTTTCCATCGGTTATACCGGCCATTGGTGCTAAAACTTCAATAGAATCACCTGATAAAAACAATGATTTTTTCATGTAATGAGTGAACGATGAAATTAATAATCATGAAAATATTTTAAATCATCAATTTAAATCATCAACTAAATTTAAATCATCAACTGATTATAAATGAAACATTTTTAACTGTGTTCACGGCATTGGCATGAAGTGGATGAGTATTAATCCACTCAATCCAGTTCCATTTTGATTTTTTTATAATTCAACTATCCTTAATCCTTATTTTTCATAACATGGACCAAGTTGTAGGTGAATCCTCCTCTGATCTCCTCAAGTGCAAGATCTGCCAGGTTAGCTGCTTTTTCAGCAGTTGGAGCTTTTCCAACACCAGCTTTCAGGGATATGTTTATTTCATCCTTGATCTCCTCTACTATCCTAAGGAGTCCCTCTGGTTCCAGGCCATTACACGGCGACATGAAGTTATCACCGCCTATGAAAAATAGAAGGGAGCCTTCATCAATTAACTTTTTCATTAAAAAGTGCTGAACACGATTAACAATAAAATTAGTGTCGTATGCAGGTATAATGTCCGTGAGGGTGTCTGTAATTCCATTTATATCTATGTGGGCAATCTGCACGAAACTATCTTCGCTGTGGGTCATGCTGTCTATTGCCAGGACTTCCTTTCTTTCCTCTGATTGTGCCCCTCCATAGCTTTGAAGGGCATTGGTTGCTAATTTTTGAGCTTCGTAAGGTGTTTCGGAAGCACCCACCCCCATACTAACTGTTATGGGATATCTATTCCCTATGGACTTCTGGATTCTACGGTGATCTTCCATACTTACACCGTTTGTGACAGCAAGCATGTTGTCAAAGCGGGTGAAGAAAACAAGCCCTCCTTTTGCTGCAAATTGTCTTTGAAGGTCAGCATAGAGCTCCGACTGTAAAATCTGAAGATCTGCCTCGGCCCGAGGTGTGGGAGTCACAGTCCATGGACCATAATTATCGATCTGAGTCAAAGTCATCTGAATCATAAAATTTCACCCAAAATACTCTTGGCTAACATCATCTTATCTCCGATGTTTTTCATGTTGGTGTTTGTTACAACCACATTGGATATTAGTTTTTCTATTTCTTTTTCGTAAATACGATCCTTGATATCTATTACGAATTCATCTAAAAATTCTTGATACATAGCCGCAACGCCTTTACAAGAAACTTCATGTCCTAAAGCATCCATAAACTTTGCAGCCGGACCGCTAACAGGAGTATCACCAATTATAGGAGAAACTGCTGTGACATAAGACTTTTTGAGGGCATCTACAACTCCTTCTATGGATATTATTGGTCCTATAGATGTTACAGGATTTGAAGGTCCAATAATCACCTTATCTGCTTCTTCAATAGATTCAATAAGTCCAGGTGCTGGTTCAACGGTATTGTACTTGATGTCAAGGACTTCAGGTTTTCCCTGATGTTTAACTAGAAAATCATGGAATGCCATGTTTCCTTCATCAGTTGTGATTGTTACATGAGAACTCTCATCGCTCATGGGTATTACACGGGATTTAACACCAAGAGCTTTTCTCTGGATGTCCACAACCTTTGAAAGTGGGTACCGCTCCAGTAGCAGGGTTTTCTGTATCTTTATGGCCCTGTCCCTATCTCCGATTCTGAGGGTTTCAGGGCAGTTGATCTCATTTAAAGTTTCATGTGTTATAAATGTATCATCAGCAATACCGTACCATGTTTTCTCGTTGATGATCCCGGCAAGCGTGTACATGACAGTGTCAAGATCGGCAGCAACGCAAACACCGGAGAAATAAGAATTTTCAAGGGTGTTCACAAGCACGTTAATCTTACGGGGGTCCATTAGTTTGGTAATTCCCTGAATTAACTTTGGGGTCCCTGTTCCACCTGAAAGTATGGTTATCATATCTTCTCTTACCTGCTCTTTGAAGTTATTAACATTCCATCAACGTTCCCTGTTTGGATATCTGCTTTTTTTATCGTTGTTCCATTTTATTTCCTTAGAATTTTCTTTAAAACCTGGATCTATCTTGCTATGTTTTTTTCTATTTGGAAATCTATGGAAAAAATATCCAGCAACATTATATAATTAATTACAGAACATGCCCATTAAAAAGATTTCTATTTAAATGTTGATACTTAAGGATATTTTAACAAATTTTAATAATAATTCACGGCTTAAACAGTATTCTACCCTTTAAATAACGTCCAGATATTCAAACAGGGTTTTTATACTCACCTAAAAACATCATATTTTTTGGGTCTTAACAATGGTTTAACAGTTGAAGAATTATCTTGTAGTGTTTTAAAGTATTCAACGCCTCTTATTATAACAACAGGCACACCCTCATCTGCTTGACCCATTACAATTGATGAAGCAGAAGCTAACTCATCTGCAACTGCTATCTTGGTTGTTTCAAGTTCTCTGCTGTAGAGGTCAGTTTCTCCGCGTCTGTCCCACAGTGCTTTCATGCCAGATACTCCAATTGCAGTTCCCACTGCACCTTCTCTAAAGGCTCGGCCCTGTGTGTCAGATATTATAACTGCAACTTCAGTTCCAGCTGAAGCTTCAAGCTTTGCACGAATATCACAGGCACTTTCATCGGGATCAACGGGCATTGGAGTTGCAAATCCTTCATCAACATTGGATTCATCTATACCTGCATTGGCACATACAAAACCGTGTTTTGTTTCGGATATTATAAAGTCAGGCCCCACTTTTATTATTTCATTTGATTCCTGGATTATTGCCTCGACAATCTCTGGTTTTTTTCTTGTTTTCTCTGAAAGCTCAAATGCAAGTTTGCTTGGCCTTACATCGGCGAGTTTGATCATGTTACCTTCAGATTTTGAGACTGCAGTCTCCGCTACAACAAAAATGTCTCCTTCCTGGATTTTGAGGCCTTCGGATTTCATAGCTTTCAATATAATATCCGCAACATCGTCCCCTTCTTTTATAAGGGGTATCTTTTTTACACCAATGAGTTTCACATCCATTCCTCCACTTCCTGGCATTGATTACAAGGCATTGATTACAAATTATATTACAGAATAATTTTAGAATATTGTTAACAGGATTAACTAATCCAGTTAACTTTAACTAATCCAGTTAGTTAATCCAGATTATATTAATTAAATCCAAATTATAGGTTTGCTTAAGTAATGGTGGTTTTGATCAAATAACTGGTTTTGATCAAGCTAAAAATTTCAACAGATAAAACAAATCAAATGTAAATCTTGTATTTTTCCAGTTTTGTTTTTTTACTTTCATGCAATATTTTTTTATTTTCATACAATTAAATTTAAAATGTTTTTTTTTTTTAAATGTTTTTAAAAAATAGTAAAATTTAAAAAAAAAATTTAAATGGAACTTATGTCCCATTCTGGACATCCAAACGCTGCTGCTGCTGTCACAGGATGGGTAAACTCTGCAAATTTGCCTCCGTCCATTATGAACTGGGCAGCATTGGCAGCATCCCCTGCATCAAATTCTACAGGTGCAGGTTTCGTTTGTTCGTAGGTTGAGATGTAGAAGGACTTACCATCCTCTAATTTTTCAACTCTTAAACCATCGTGGGTCACAATTCCAATGTAAGAACCCTCTTTTGGAGATACTGCACCAGCTATACGTGGGGTGTTGTAATCATCCTTCTCGTAGTCCATTGAAAGGAGGGAAAGTGCTATTGAATCCCGTAAACCCATACCTGAAGCTATTTTATCAGCTATAACATCTGTGTGAGCTCCGTTGGATACCACTGCAGTGTCTTCAACGATCCTTATACAGTTGTAGGCAATGTAAGGGTTTTTAAACACGTCCTTTTCATTTCCCTCTGTTGGTACAATTGAAACCCGGTTCTCAAATGATACTGCCCTCCTGTTTGGAAATGAACGGCTTGAAACCCTGTAAGAAACAAATTTTCCATTTTTGGTACTTCCAACGGCTAATATTCTTCCTAAATACATTTGATCACCTTTTTTAGATCTTAAAAAACTCTATTCTGCGTTTTTTTATTCTCATTTTTTTTATTTCCCTTCTTTCCTCATTCTTTTATTTCTCTTCTTTTTATTTCCAGCTTTAATCTTATTTGAACCCCTTACTCCAAACGAATTATCTGCACATGATTACGTTATTCTACGTGTTAGTTATTCTACGTGTTAGGAACTTTCACAGCCTTATCAGGTGTCATTCCAGCTGGTGTGGTGATATCAATTTCACCGTCCTTCGATTTTATTATTATTTCTCCATTGTCTATGACGTCTGTATGCACTGCAATTTCACCATTTCTTATGTCCTTTGACATATCCACACCATTCACCATAACGGTTTTAAGGCCTGAAACGGGAATTAAATAATATTCTGATGGGCCTTGACTTTGTGATACCTCAGGTTTGCCTGAAGAGGATGTGCTGGTTGCAGCGGCCTGGAAACTGCTGGTTACCATCAAAAATATGAGAATCGTAAAGATAACATCTATAAGGGGAACCAAGTTAACCTGGGCTTTATTCTTTTTTAGTCTATTTTTGTATTTTTCTGTATCTAAAGACATTTAAATGGCTCCTTTTTAGATTATGGTACTGTTTTAAGCTTATTTCATTGTTTCAATTTACTTGAGACGATCTTCATCTTGGTGTTGCACTTTTCCATTATTATGTTTTTAATGCTCTTCTCGAGCATGTTTGGATTTATGGATATCCAGATATTTGCATCGGGATCCAGGAGTTTTCTGACCTTTACCACACCATCAGATTCTTTTAAGGCTTCAACAGCTTTATCTATGTTTGAATCCACCTTTATCTTCATCTCAGCAATTCTCCAGTTGGTCATTTTCTTGGCTATCTCTATCATGTCTATCTCTATTTCTATCCTGCTGTTTATGTAAGAGTAAATTGGAAGAAGGATTATTGCAACTGCTAAACCAGCTATGGTTGTTATAAGGGCAACATTGATACCCATGGCCATTAATGTAGGATTTGCATTGACACCAAGTGCCTTGAATGTGTACCACATACCTAGAACAGTTCCTATAAGTCCTAAAAGTGGGGCAATTTCGATGATGGTTTTTATTGTGTCAAGCCCTTTGGTCATGTTTCCCATTTCCACGATGAAAACCCTTTCCATGGCATCTTCAACTTCTGTTCTGTTCCTGTATCCAATTTTAAGGGCTTCCGATATTATTTTGGACAGTGGGTTCTGGTACTTTCCTATTGAGCGCAATGCTTCAAGGGAGCCTCCCTTTTCCATTGCAATGTTCACATCACCCATTATCTGGGGAAGATCCACCTGTGACATCTTTCTCAGGTGATGAATTTTTTCCATTGAAGATGCAAAGCCGTAGATACCTATGATGGCTATTACATAGGTTATAATTCCTCCGTTTTTGAACATCTCCATTATAGTTCCAAAAGCACTGCTAAAAAGTTCGTATATCATGGTTATCTCCGTCTTATTGTGTTTTTTTAACTGTTGCCCAGGATTTTCTAACGAAATCTGGAAGGTCATCGTAAGGTATTTTTTTCAGGAATGCAATGGTTTTGGGGTCGCTTGGATAACCCGATCCAACGTCCTTAAATTCTTTCCTTATCTTCTGGATCTCCATGTCCCTCTCAACCTTTGCAACAATTGAAGCTGCTGAAACAATAGGGTACTTGTCGTCTGCTTTGTGTTCAGCTACAACCTTAAGATTTTCCCTGTAAGTTTCAATTTCTGCCTTAAATCTCTCTGTTTTAATGTCCATACAGTCTATTACAGCAACATCGGGTTCACAGTCACATATAATCTTTTTCATAGCGATTTTTTCAATTTCATTGAGGTTTACATCCTTTGATCTTAAACTGTCTATGTCTTGGGCTGTTATTTTAACAGGATAACATTCTGCGATTTTTTTTATCTTCCTTGATAAAACACTTCTTCTTTTTGGTGAAAGCTTCTTTGAATCCCTTAATTTCAGTCTATTAAGGTATTTAATCCTGTCTTTTTCGATTGCAACACCGCATACAATCATAGGACCTATCACTGGCCCTCTTCCTGCTTCGTCTATGCCTACTACTTTCATTTTGATCAATGAACCCTGTTTCTAAGAATAATCCTTTGATAATATCCTTCTAATTTCTTTTTTTACTTATATTAAGGTTCTATTCGTATCCTAAACTTTTTTTAATCTTCTTAGCTTTTTAAGTTTTTCTATTTGTACCGTACTAAAATTGGGGTTAAAGAATAATCAGCTCCAAAAATAAGTGAAGATCTATATTATGAATTGATAAACTTGCACTGAAAATATTGTACTGAAAATCTTAATAGAATTTTATACAAGTACTATAGAAAAAATTTTAAGAATTTTAAAGAAATTTATAGAATATATCAAAAATAGAATATTAAAAATTATCAAATATTATGGAATAGCAAATATAGTAGAATTTTTATAAAAAAATCTTTAGGGATAGTTGGAGTGAAGCACTTAAAAAATAGTTCATTAAAAAAATAGTTTAAAAGAAGTGGGTAGAAAAATTATTTCATGGCTTTTAGACGTACTTCTGGCTCGAGTGCCCTTGGTTCTGCAGCCACTATGGCAGCACCCTTAGCAACAACGGTCATTGGGTCGTCTGAGATTTCCACTGGTACTCCAACTTCTTCGAATATCCTTTCTTTTAATCCTTTAAGCTGAGAGGTTCCTCCAACAACAACTGTTTTATTGTAAACACCGGAAATGAGTTCTGGTGACATTCTTTCAAGTACATGTGACAAGGCTTCAATAAGTTTGACAATTACTGGTTCTGCAGCGTCAGCAACCAGTTTTGAATCTATCTCTACCTTTTTAGGTTTGTTGGTTTCCATGGATTTTCCAATGGCTGATGTTTTAAGTATTTCAAGTTCTTTTTTTGAATGGACCATTCCAATCTCTATTTTTGCTTTTTCGGCTTCATGGATTCCTATTTCAACCTTGTAGAGATCTTTAACCATATCAACGATGTTTTGGTCTACGTCGTCTCCACCGTTTCGTATGGTTTCAATGTCAGTTATTCCACCAAGGGATATAACCACGATATCACTGGAACCTGCACCAAGATCGATTACCATGGTACCTGATGCATCTGCAATTGGCAGGCCCGAGCCTATTGCTGCTGAAAGTCCCTCACTTATAACCAGAACATAATTTGCGCCTGCTTTTTTACCTATATCTTTAACTGCTCGTTTTTCAACTTCAGATGCATCTCCAGGTATTCCCACAACGATCCTGTCGATGCTTTCCACATTGTCGTTTGAACCTTGCTCCATTGCGTAAACCAGAAGAGCTTCTGCCTGAGCTATACTTTCTATAACACCTTTTCTGAGGGGTCTTACAGCTATTATATCCTCTGGAGTTCTTCCAAGCATGGATTTAGCTTCTTCACCCACTGCAAGTACGCATGTAGGTTCCTCTTTTTTAGCAGCCACTACTGATGGTATTTTGTATAAATCAAATTTATCTCCGGATGGTTTTGCAACCACTGTGTTTAGGGTTCCTAAATCAATTCCTAAAGTGTTTGTTAAGGCTTGTTTCTTAACTTCTCCTGTCTCTTCATCCTTCTTTCCAAAAAGATTGAACATATTAATCCTCCTTCAAAATTTTGTTAAACTCAATAACGAATATCTTGTTTGTTTTTGCAATTTTTTTGATCTTCTCAATGTAACCTTGATCAGTGGATATTAGAACAGTTGACAGTGCAACATCTGCCATTTTAAACAGTGGATCAATGGTATTTCTCACAAAAGCTGGTAATTTGTTGGTTATGTAAACATCTGTTTCTATGAAGCCTGTGGTTTTATCTTCCAGCAGGAATGAAAGTTTTACCTTGTTCTTTTCACAGTCTCCAATGAATTTTTTCACAGAGTTTTCAGGTCCAACTGTCAGCATAAGATTTGGCTCATTAATAACGTAGTAAGGTGCTATTTGAAGGTAAGAACCACCATTTTCCTTACAAATTAGGCTTAACTCCCTTATTTTGTTTATATCTCCATACAGCAGGATAAAATCAAATTTTTTTGTCACAAATGATTCCTTGGTGCTGATATGTTCCCTGTAAAGGATCTTAACCCTCTCTTTGTTTGTTATGGCAGCATATGCAACATTGTTGACCATTTCTTCGTTACCGGCTATTACGCACCATATTTTATCTGCATCTGCCATTGTAGAAACTTTTGCAGCTTTTCTCAAGGTTTTAATTTTATTCTCTATCATCAATACCACTTCATTTATGTGGATAAAGTCTAGATGAAATTATCATAAATTGAAAATCTATGCTACTTCTGTATGAATATTCTTGTATAAATACCACACAATAAAGCATGAATCCAGTTACAATTTATTGATGAATTTTACTCTATATATTATTTAACCTAAACTAGTTCTATTACCTTTTATTGAATATACTTAGTTAAATATAATTTTTAATAAATTCAGTAAAATCAGCTAACCCCACATCAAAATCCTTGATCCATGATTGTTCAGTATATTAAATCCATGGACATGTTGAAGTTATTAATAAACTATGTCTGGGGCATTTCATGTTCTTAAACGCTGCTGTAACCTGATCTCCACTTGAAGTTTGTGGAGCAGAAGCTGTTGAAGTTGATGTAGATGCCAATGGTGTTTCTCTGGTTATGAATGGAATTTATGGATGTGTTGGGTTCTTATTAACTTCCTATTATTGGCTTTTAATGCTCCAGTAAACTTCATGCTTTGGAATTTAAATGTTTTAAATTACAAACCATTAAATGATAGTTGACTTATTATCAGTACACTTTATCAATACTCAAGTATTATCAATACTTATTTGTCAATACTCAAGTCAGTGGTTCAACATGTTTGTGAAGGGAACTTTAAAAAAAGTGGGAATTTTATTAACACTGGCAGTTTTGCCGTTTTTATTGGGTTACTCCCTTTTAAGCTTCCTACTTTTTTCAGCAATAGCCTTTTTGATGCAGTTTTTTCGGGATCCGAAAAGGAACATTCCTGTTGGGGACGGCATGGTTGTGGCACCTGCAGATGGTAGGGTACTCAACGGGCAGATAGACAGAATAGAAACAGTTGAACACGACGATCTCTTGATGGAATATATCTTAGATGAGGGAGAAAAGGGTATTCGTATAAGCACGTTTATGTCGCCTTTTGATGTTCATGTGCAGAGGGCACCGATTTCCGGTGAGATCGTGAGGACTGAGTACTGTCATGGCAAATTCAAAATTGCGTCTGGAGACGTTCAAAAGGAGAACGAAAAAAATTTAATAATAATAAATTCAAAGTATGGGAAAGTGGGGGTAATCCAGATAGCAGGATTTGTGGCAAGGAGAATAGTCCAGTACGTCCATGAGGGATGCACAGTTGAAATGGGCGACAGATTAGGCATGATTCGTTTTGGTTCGAGGGTTGATGTGATAGTTCCTGCTTCAAGGTTCAAGGTTCTTGTTGAAGAAGGCCAAAGGCCAAAGGCTGGAGAAACTGTTGTTGCTGAATTAATTAAGAGTAAATGATTAAAAATAAATGTGAGTACAAAAAAAATTGATAAAATGAGTTCAAATACAAGTATTAAAAATTACGTCTCTTATGCAGATTTAATATCCATATTAAATGCTTCTTTTGGGTTTTGTTCAATTTTAATGACATTAAATGGTAATTTTGCCCTTTCTGCAACGTTCATGCTTATTGCTGTTATATTTGATTCCCTTGATGGTTGGGTTGCAAGGTTGACTAAAAGGGATGATGAGGTTGGATTCGGAAAGAATATAGACTCTTTATCTGATGTGATATCCTTTGGTGTTGCACCGGGAATACTTCTTTATTCTGCATGTTTACAGTATGACCTACAATACATTAATATAGTAGTGGCTTTCCTAATAGTTATATGTGGAATATTAAGACTTGCACGGTTCAACGTACTCAGTTATTCAGGCAATGATGATGAAAAATTTGTGGGATTGCCAATACCTTCAACAGCTCTGTTTCTGTCATCCTTCTATCTTTCAGGTATGTTCAGAATGGATGTGGCACTGGTGGTGATGGTCATGATATCTGTGCTTATGATAAGTACAGTTGAATATCCAAAGTTTCGGGGAAAGGAACTGTTTTTTGGGGGTAGTTTGTTGATAATTTTAACATGTTTACCCCAGAACATTCTTTCCGCAATTTCAAATCTTCCCCCAAAACTTTTATTCATTGCCCTACTATTATATGTATTAATGGTGCCATTTAGGGATTTATACGCCAAAGTTCGCAGAAGTGGTCCGAAATGCTAGATAAAATATTAGGAAACAAAGATAAAGATAAAAAAGATAAGCCCGATCTCCATAAAAATGGGAAAAAGCCTGATTCAAGTATGGGGGGACGGTTTAAAGGTATGGTGGACAAGGTATCAGGGACAAATGGCAGATCTAATGGGGATAAAGGAAAATCTTCAGATAAACCTTCATTTGATAAAAAGATACCAAGACCAATGCCAAGACCAAAACCTAAGCCCTTGGATAAACCAAGATTAAGACATCCTGATGATAAAAAGAAATCTGCAGGGTTCAGCAGCGGTTTTGGAAGGAAAATCCCTGATGATGATAGGAAAACACTTGTTGGTGCTGCAGTTTTTGGAATTATCCTTATAGTACTTGTGGTGGCAGGTTACTACTTTTTAGTTTACCAGCCGTACCAGGATACCTTGAACAATGCAAAGATGCAGAAGATCAATGAGACCAACACGTTGTTCACAGGGGCACTGTCAACTGATCCTAAAAGAACTTCACTTTTAGCATCAATTGACAGTGGAGTCACACCGGATCAGGTGCTTGCAATTGATGTTAAAGGTCCAGCAACAGTTTCATGGAGAACGTATCAGAATCAGCAGATCACTGCTAAACAAGATCCCTACGGCAGGGTCATGATATCTTATACAACAACAGATGAGAAAAACCGTATAATGAACACTTCAAGTGCACAAACAATAGTTAACGAGTCGGATGCGAATGCTTTGTCCCAGATGGATATAGAAACTCCGAACACCGTTGCAGTTCCAATAATGATAACCCGTTTACAGGCTGCAGGTGGCCTGATAAATGTTGGAGACTCAGTTGACGTGTACCTGAACACGAACTCTTCAAGTAGTGGAAACCAGACATCCAACCAGACATCCACAACCAGCAACGATTCCCCAGAAATAAGTGGAGCAACAGTTCTTGCAATTTTAAGGGCAACGGACAGCGGAGCTGTGGATGCTAACTTAACTGAGGCAGCTGCACTATCAAGTAATTCAGCAAATTACGGCGCGGCAGTATCCCAGGCATCACAAACAGATGTTGAACAACTCTTAAGGGCTGCATCTTCTGGAACATGGAACGAGTCACAGGTAAGTAAACTCTTAAACTCCTACGGATGGAAGTTATCCGACTTTGAAAGGGAATCCAACTTGGGTGAACTCGATGCAGAGTATCTGGTGGTACTTGAGGTTCCAAGGGAAAATGCTCTGTTCCTTATACAGAACATGAACAGTGTGATGTTAACTGTCCCAACATCAAATGCACCAAACTGGATGGTACAGGAGTTAAAATCAATTTATGGTAAAGGTTGAGATTGGTTCTCGACCCACCCCTAAACTTTTTTTGTAGGTGTTGATTGAAAATCAGTTCAGCATGGTTGTAGTTAATAGCGTGATGCTACCTTTTCCTTTTTTAACAAATGCTTTTTTTACCATACCTTGATCTTATTAAGTTAATTACCAAAAGTTTTATACTAATTTTTTCTAAAATCACGGAAAATTAGTTTTTGAATTTGATCAAAGGTCATCTGTGTGGTTTACATGATTTTAAAAGTTTAATAAGTTACGTTCTTAACTATAATTACCAAAAGTTTTATACTAACTCTCAAAAAAATATTCGTTAGAAATGGAGTTTTTATCTCAAATTAACTGTAATTTAAGAGTTTTATCAATTTCAAGAAGTATACTGAATTACATTATCCATTATAACTCTAATTTTATCATGAAGTAATATATCCTCATAAAGCATCATAAACATACCAATTCAAGCATTCTGATTAACCTACAATAATTATTAAAAAATTATTAATCTACAATCTTCAACATTAAGCTATAAAATTCAACATGAAAGTACAGTTTCAAGTGGAATAAATGAGAGTAAGTGTTGTAACTAAAAGAACCGGATTAATTAACGTGTAAACCCATTTTCAATAAAAAAAACATGGATTGAATGATGGAAAAAGTGAAAACCAGCAAGTGAAAATAAATAAATAACAAGAAGATAAAAGTTAATAATTGATCTGAATGAAGTTTAGCACAGATTTAAAGTTTAGCACAGATTTAAAGTTTAGCACAGATTTAAAGTTTAGCACAGATTTAAATTATTGAAGTTGAACTCATTGGGTTGGACAATTAAAAATATTATAGCGTAAAAAGAACGTTAAAAGTTTGTATAAGAACTTAATGATATTATAAGATAAAAGTAATAATATAATTAAGTTCACATCTAAATTAAGCTCATAAATGACTCATAGTAGTTATTAAAAAACGTTTTCAAAAACTCATGAGGATTAATAAGTTAGGTGGCCAAGATGAAAGTTTCAACGGTTCTGATTGCTGTGGGGCTTTTGATAATTTCACTTTACTGCCTCGTAGAGGTGAATTATTGTTCAGAAGTTCAGTCAGTTGTTAAAAACACTTCAGACACTCCATATGTATTTATTCCCACAATAGGGGTTGAACAACCCATAAACAATAAATCGATTGATTACGGTGTCTACCATGAACCTGAATCAGCTGACCCTGGCTCTGGAACTGTTATTCTTTTCGGGCACAGAACACTCCATGGATCACCATTTTTGAACTTGGACAAGCTCAAAGTAGGTGACAACGTAACTGTACAGTGGCCAGGGGTGGGAAACGTTGAGTACACCGTGATGAATTCAACGGTGGTTCCAGCATCTTACAGAATGTCAGTTGATCAGGGAAACGTGCTTTTCCTCATAACATGTTACCCACTTGGATCAACTGCTCAAAGATTGATAATAGAAGCTAAACAGGGAAATATTTATCCAATACAAAAAACAGAGAAAAAACCCAATTCTCAAGTATCCTATGCTCCATGGATCGTGGTGGGATTCCTTGCTCTGGGAACGATCCTGAGCTACGTGTACCCTGTAAAGGAAGAAAGACTCATAATATTTATAGTAACAGTTGTTTTGACCTTGATTCTGGTTGTAGCGTACTTCTTCACTCTTCCTACAGATGGTATTGAATTGTTTTTATCACAGGTCAATAGTCTGCTGGGCCTTTAATTTCTTCTGAAGATTTTGGGTTAAAAGCGTGTAAGTTAACCCAAGATCAATTTAATTCAATAAAAAATTAGTAAAGTTCACCGACATGTTTGTGATAGATCTATGACATGATCCATGATGTATTTACTCCAAATTTTGAAGGTGCTTAAAAATTTTGAAGGTGCTTAATTTGAATGTAGACGAAAAATATTTTAACAATATCTCCCCGAGGGAAAGAGCCATATTTGAAGGTGCCATCACCATGGGAGCCTTGTTCCACCAGTTTGTTGGAACACCTGTAAGCCTTGAAAGTGCAGGCACGCTTGAAAAATCAATAAAAAAGACAATGGAACTTCAACCGTGTATAAAAACTGTTGAAGTTAAAATAGACAGAGAAACACTTGAAGAAGTTAAAAATGAATACGATTACATTTCGCTAACGGGCGAAATGCTTGACGTGAAGGTTTTATCCCACTATGATGATAAAAATGCAGTTATAAGGCTGAAATTCATTGAAGAATTGAACTATCCCCTGATGTACGTTGAGGAAATTTTTTAATTTAATTTTGGATTTGTTCATGTGTTGTTTATTTATTGTTTATCCTTTAACCCCCCCTTTAATCCATAATCAATATTTTAAACCTTAATTTTTAAACCTTAATTTGTCACTTTTCACAATGGCATTCTACAAAGGCATTCTAAGAAATATAAAATGCATTCTAAGAAATTATTTTATATTTTTTTGATTTTGCAGGGATTAAAACAGGGCTTACAGGGATTAGAGCATGGATTTCCCAATTTCCTACAACATTTAAGTTCAGATTTTTGATGACTTCATGTTTCATGCATCCTAAATTAGCATTTATTTTTTATATTATTAAATGCTATACATGATATACCGATAAATTCTATAAGAATACTTCCATGAAATACTATAATCTAGGGATAACATGATAACAGTTAATGAGAATTTATGCAAGGGTTGCAACATCTGCACAGAATTCTGTCCACGTAAGGTTTATGAGCAGTCCGAAAAACTTAACAAGAAGGGTGTTCGGTTACCTGTTCCAAAAAACGAGGATAAATGTAAAAAATGTGGAATATGTGCTTTGATGTGTCCAGATCAAGCAATAAAAGTAGATGAGAAGAATGAAAGCTGAAAAATTATTTATACAGGGTAACGAGGCCTGTGCAAAAGGAGCCATAAAAGCGGGCTGCAAGTTCTTTGCAGGATACCCCATAACCCCTTCAACAGAAGTAGCAGAGAGCATGGCACTGTTCCTCCCAAAAGAAGGCGGATCATTCATACAGATGGAAGACGAGATTTCAGCACTTGGGGCGGTTATAGGTGCTGTTTGGGGTGGTTTAAAAGCCATGACGGCCACATCTGGCCCTGGATTTTCTCTCATGCAGGAGCACGTAGGTTACGCAGCCATGACAGAAACACCCCTTGTTATAGTGAACATGCAAAGGGGTTCGCCCTCAACAGGACAGCCAACAATGGCATCCCAAAGCGACATGATGCAGGCAAGGTGGGGATCCCATGGAGACTATGAGGTAATAACCTTATCACCTTCATCTGTTCAAGAATGCTTTGATTTCACGGTGGAAGCATTCAACCTTGCAGAGAAGTACAGGGTTCCTGTGATGGTTATGGGTGACGAAATTGTGGGCCACATGAGGGAAAAAATTGCAATACCTGAAAAGGTGGGCATCCAGCCACGTAAAAAGCCTGAAGAAGATCCTGAAAACTTTTTACCCTACAAAGCAGATCCAACTGGAGCTCCAGCCATGCCTGCATTTGGAGATGGATATAAAGTTCACATCACAGGTTTAACCCATGATGAACGTGGATACCCTGATGCTTCAAATCCTGAAACCCACTCAAAACTGGTTAAAAGACTCTGTGATAAGATAATTAAAAACAGGAATGAAATAGGAAGGATAAAAACAGGGTTTACAGATGATGCAGATGTAATGGTGATTTCATACGGTGCACCATCAAGATCTGCCATTACGGCAGTTAAAAAAGCAAGGAACGAGGGTATAAAAGCCGGTTACATTAAAATTGACACTGTATGGCCTTTCCCAGAAGAAAAAATTTTAGAAGCTTCGAAAAATGCTCAAAAAGTCATTGTAGTTGAGTTAAACCTTGGACAGGTTTTTTACGAGGTTCAAAGAGTTTTAAGGGATAAGGATGTTGAACTCTTCCCAAAGATAGGTGGAGGAATGCAGCTTCCAGATGAGATACTTGAGAGGATAAAATCAGTTTAATATTGGAATGAGGTTACTGCTTCTGAGGAGTTACTGCTTCTGAAAGTCATGATTCACAGAGTTGAACTGAGTTTTATTTAAGGCAAACTTGCTTGAAGCGTGTAATGAATGCATGTAAATTTACTACTTCAGTTACAAAATTTATTACCTCAGTTACAAACTTCATTAGAAAAAGCTTAATTCTTGATTTTACAAAAGGGAGATGAAAAAAGATGGATAAAACGAGGGAAAGTCGTTTTATGAAGTACCTTCGGAGAGAAAGGCTTCCACACATCTACTGTGCAGGATGTGGAAACGGGATCGTAATAAATACATTTTTAAACGCCATGGAACGCGCGGAAATTGATTTTGAAAATTTGGCCCTTGTTTCTGGAATAGGATGTTCCTCAAGGATACCAGGATACATGAAGTGTGATTCACTGCACACAACCCATGGAAGGGCCATACCCTTTGCAACAGGGTTAAAACTTGCAAATCCTGACCTTGATGTTGTGGTGTTCACAGGAGATGGTGATGCAGCTGCAATAGGAGGCAACCACCTCATACACGGTGCGAGAAGAAACATAGATCTTACGGTTATCTGCATAAACAACAGTATCTACGGAATGACTGGTGGCCAGATAAGTCCAACCAGCCCTGAAGGCAGCTATGGAAGTACAGCACCTTACGGTGCAATTGAAAGACCTTTCAGCCTTTCAAAACTTGCCAAAGCGGCAGGTGCAACCTACGTTGCAAGGTGGACAACTGCACATCCACTGCAGCTTTCAAAGGCCATGGAGAAAGGTTTGAAAAATAGGGGATTCTCATTCATTGAGGCCATGTCCCAGTGTCCAACTTACTTTGGACGTAAAAACCGGATGAAATCTCCCATTGACATGTTGCACTGGATGAAGGACTCCAGCATTTCAAAACGTAAAGCAGAAAAACTTGATGAGAGCGAAATTCAGGGAAAAATAATTGTAGGGGAATTTCAAAATAGGAGGGAGCCTGAATTCTCAGACAAACTCTGCAAGCTCATTGGGGAAAAATGTGTCACTGGCAGGCCATCTTCTGTAAGGTCAGCCTATGAGGAGGATTGAAATTGCGTAAAGAGATAAGAATAGCAGGATTTGGTGGTCAGGGCATTATACTTGCAGGAATTGTCATAGGAAAAGCTGCTGCCATTCACGATAATATGTACGCAGTTCAAACCCAGTCCTACGGTCCCGAAGCAAGGGGAGGAGCTTCAAGAACAGAACTGGTTATAAGTGATGAGGAAATAGATTATCCTAAGGTTCAAAGGCCGGATATACTTATTGCAATGTCTCATGAGGCTTTGATGGCATACAAGGATGACATGAAGGATGGAGCAACGCTTATCATAGACCCTGACATGGTTGTTGAGGAAGAAATACTTCCCTTTGTTCGCGAACACAACATAAGACTTTACAGGGCACCTGCAACCAGAGTTGCCTCCGAAAAATTTGGATTGAGGATCGTTGCAAACATAGTTATGGTTGGAGCCATAACCAAGATTACCCAGATTATATCGGAGGAAGCGGCTCGTAAATCTGTTGGAGAAAGTGTACCGCCCAAGATGAAGGATAAAAACCTTGCTGCATTTGATGCTGGAGCAGCACTAAGTGAGGAGGATTAAATTTGAGAATTCATGAACACACAGCAAAGAAAATATTTCAGGGGGAGGGGATACCAGTACCTCCAAGTCAGCTTGTAGAAACCCCCCAGGAAGCACAGAAAGCCGCAGAAAACATAGGAAAACCCGTTGCACTGAAGGCTCAGGTACTTGTGGGCGGAAGAGGTAAAGCAGGCGGTATAAAACTTGTGGACGATCTTTCACAGGTTTACAAAACTGCGGAGGAACTTTTTGGGTCTAAAATAAAGGGGGAGTCCGTTAAAAAGCTGTTGGTTGAGGAGAAGCTCGATATAAAGTCTGAGTTCTACGTTAGTATCTCAATGGACAGATCAGCCAGGAAACCCATTGTAATGGCATGTCTGGATGGTGGAATGGAGATAGAAGAATTGGCACGCGAAAATCCTGATAAAATTGTTAAACATTATGTGAATCCCCTTGAAGAGTTTTTACCTTACCAGGCAAGGGAAATTGCAAGGAAGATGGGTGTTGAAAACAGGATCATTTCAAAGGTTGGATCTATAATCCTGGATCTATTCAGGGTCTTTAAAAAGTACGATGCAACAACAGCAGAAATAAATCCACTAGTTCTCACTGATGAGGGGATCATGGCAGCAGATGCAAAGCTCATAATTGATGATGATGCTTTTTACAGGCAGAAAAAAATTGCAGAAATTGAAAATATCCCGAAGGATAAATTTGCATACGTGAAGCTTCCAGGCAACATTGCTGTTATTGGAAACGGTGCAGGACTAACCCTGAGTGGAATGGACATGCTCAAACTTTTCGGTGGAGAACCTGCCACCTTCCTTGATATTGGGGGCGGAGCATCAGAAGAGAATATCTCAAAGGCGATACAGTTGGTTATTTCCAATGAAAATGTTAAAGTCGTGTTTTTAAACGTGCTTGGTGGAATAACAAGGGCTGATGATGTTGCTCGTGGTGTTTTAAATGTTTTGAAAGCATCTGAGCGTGATGTGCCAATTGTTATAAGGTTAACTGGAACCAATGAAGATGAAGGTCAGCGTATTCTGGCTGAGGCCGGACTTTCATTTGAGACTTCCATGGAAGAAGCTGCAAAAAAAGCTGTTAAGATCTGTAATTCAATGGATTAACTAATTCTTTTTTAGTTGATTTTTGATATTCTTCGTTTTTTTAACTTTTTGAAGGGTTTTAATCAAATCAACAAAAGTTACATATCCCTGTTACCTATTCAGTTTATGTCCTGTTCATTATTGAAAAAACAATTTTAAAAATTTGAGCATTTTATTTATTTTGAAGAATTAAAGCTTGTTTTGTAAATAGAATTTGTTTAATGATAAATTATTTAATAAATAATATTTATTGGTAATTTAGAATAAATTAAGGTCTGATTCTTAATTTACAATAAAAAAAATAGGTATAAAATAGCAATTTAATAAAAAAATATTTTTATAAAATTTTATAAAAAATATTCCTCACTTTTATTTAAAATTCCTTCCTTTTATATTGAAATTAATTTAATTTCTTTTCAATTTATCAAAGCTATCCCTACTTAAATTCATGGTATGTTCAACCTTTCCTGCTTATGGTAACTACATGTGCCATTACAAGTGCCGAAAGTATCATGTACGTGACCATTGCAGTTCCGTTTATGGTCCTGTTGAAGATGAATAGTCCAACGAGTGTCTGAGATATGAAAGCTGTCAAGGCACCTATTAACAGTGCTTCACGTCCAAGATACCTTCTACTTCCATTTCTACGCAGGCTCCTGTAATTTCTGAGGATGTAAAATCCCGTGCATATCACGATCATGCACCAAACCAGAAGTATGAAAAGACTGACGTATCCAAAATCGAAGGCCACTCCAAAGATTCCTGGGAGCATGTAGTCTATGACGTCTTTTTTAGTGACAAGAACACCTGCAAAGAGGGGGAACGGTAATGTTAAAGATTGTATGAAGTTCATTGGAAGTGATATGTAACCATCTGACCCTCCAAGACAGTTTGCTCCCCAGTAACATGAGCCCTGAACATGGCCCCAGAGTGTGGTGTTTTTTACAACCATCTGCACGCTTGGCAGGGAGTAAGATTCAAGCCTTGAAATCCTGAGAACTGGGCTCAACACAGGAGCACTCAGTATCCTTGAAAAAACTTCAAGAAGTCCGAATGCTGCAAGTGCTGCAGTTACTGCAGCTATTACTCTTTTTGGAGTTATCTTTAAGGATTTCTTAAAGCTCTTGGACATTATAATGCCGCCCACTGCCAGGCCAATGAACCAGAGAAGCAGGAATGATCTGTGCATTATTCCCCCGGCAATTGCTATGAGAACGAATAATATGTAGGATAAAGTCTTCAGGGAAGATGATTTAATGTCAACCTCGCTTAGAAGACATGCAGATGCGAAAAGTGTCACCCATGCAAAGACCGCCAGGGGCCCGAAGGGGTGGGTGAACTCGTGGTGGGATAAAAAGGGTAAAAAAAGGATGGTCGCATCCAAACCAAAAAGTACGGTAAACAGCACTGTTAATATAAGTGATAGGAAGAGAACCATACTTAAAGGGATTGTTATGATGTTAAAAAGCAACAGCACCCCTATCTGTATGAGGATTGCTACTTCCAGTATGAGCTGAAGATGATTTTGAGCTATTAACATGATTATCACTAATGGATTATGGCCACGATCTAATGGAAAATTCTATGATCTAAGTTTAAGTATAAAGATTAAATTAACTGGTCTAACTTATTATTTAAAAATTTATTTAAAAATTTATCTTTAGCTATTTTATCTTTAGCTACTTTATGTTTAGGTGCCTAGCTACCTTTATGTGGTCATTTTTTTAGTTTATTTAATGTCCCTATTTTTTTACCTACTTTTTTCTTGGTTAAAATTCCATTGAATTCATTGTTGAAGTTATGAGTTTTTACTGTCCCAAAAGTCCCATCATGTAGTCGTAGAATCCCTGGAGGTAGTTTTTTATCTGTTCCAGGATTCCACTGCTTTGTGAGGCCTGTTGTGTAACACTTTTGAGCTGGTTTTTAAAATCTGTGAGGCTGTTTTGAGCATTTTGAGAGTTTAAAATGGCGTTTGCAATCTGTTGGGCCTGTGCATCAGTTAGATTGATGTTAAGGTTGTTGGCCACGTTTATAACGATGTTCTTTACTTGGGTTGGATCTGTAAGTTTCTGATTTTGAACCTCAGTTTGGGCCTTGTCAAAGAGATCTGCAATTTTATCCGGGTCCTGTCCAGTTTGATTGACTATCTGCGTTTCTGTGTAGAGTTCTTCTGTTGCAGCTTGCTTGGCTTCATCGGGTATTGGCGTTCCAACTGCAATTTCATAAGATTTAAGCACACCTGCAAGGGCAGCTTCTCCTGATGCAGAAACAGGGGATGTTACAACAACGTATCCATTTTCTATACCCAATGATTTCAAAGCGTTGGCATACATTTTGGGTGTTACAACGTTTATCTTGCTCGTGTCAACAGCGATTTTAATGCCGTTACTGTAGCTTAGATCAACCATGGCACACGAAAATATCTGGCTTGAAGGGTAGGTTCTTCCAGTTATATTTTTGGATATTGAATTCACATCGGAGGCAGTTATAACCTTTGAAGTTGCTTCACTCACATTTTTAGATGTATGGGATTGAAAGTAACTGTTAACAGTGTTCATCCCTGCTGAATTTTGATAGGTTGTCTCTCCGTAGGTTACTGCAAATCCAGAAACAGCATATATTGGACTTAAAGCAGCAATTAATACAATTAATCCTATTAAAAACTTTTTTGTGGAAATCATCATTTCACCCTTGCATTTTTTTCTCCTTTGAAGTTTTTCCTTTTTTTAAATAGTATGTATGGACTGATAACTGCTGAATAGTTGATGTTTTCCAGGTCACTGAATCTGAAGTGAACTCTGCTGTGGTTTAATTGGCACTGGTTGTTCAGAAGCACTATTTTGCCAGATTTTAAATCTCTTTTGGTGTCATGTTAAATTTTAGTTCCTATCCATGCTTTATTCGGATAAAGTTTATTTTTTATATTTTATCACGATCCTAATTAATTTATGGGATGAGAGAATGTATTTAAGGCTCTTTACCTTCAAAGGTTCCATTCAACTTCAAGATCTTTTTACAGAGTTGTAACAATTAAAGTAATTATAATGTAGAGTTGTAATGGTTAACTAAAAATTGAAAGTACTTAAAAAAATTTTGTAGAAAACCAACGTTATGGAATCCTATGAAAAAAACCAGTCTTTAAAACCTTTTGCGATTTTTTATAGGAAAAGGGAATTACCTTAAAAAGAGGGAATTATCCCAAGGGTATCATCTTATAAAACTTGAAAAGCTTTCTTTATGGGATTTCTGCATGAAATAATTTTAAACTGAAAACTACTGAAATAAAAAACTAAACTGAAATAATCTAAGATTAAAGAATCTTAAAAAGAATCTTAAATACGGTAATAATTCTTAAAGAAAAAAATTAAATTGTTTCACGTATCAGCTCTATGTATAAATTGAAATAAATTGAAGAGGTTACTTTGGAGATTTTACTGCATAAAATTCAGGATAGAAGTACAACGCGACTTTCCCGTGCTTCATCAACAATTTCTCTACCGCAGAGCTCTGCAATGGACTCTGCAAACTCACGAACCTCCCGGTGGCGTGGCATGTTTCCAAGTTCCAATCTCTTCCTTGAATTCCCAACGTACATGTAAGCTTTTATCTCAATAAAATCAGGGTTGCTTTTTTTTATTATCTCTGCGTATTCTTCAGGTTTCAACATGTTGTAACCCTTAACACAGGTGGTTCTTATAACTGTCCTGCAGTTGAAACTTGAAAGCAAGTCCAGAGACTTATTAAGGCTTTCCCATCCACCTTCAACCTGTGGGTGGCACAAGTTGTTATAGACTTCCCTGTTGGGTGCATCAACCGATAAGTACAACTGTGTGGGTTCTGTTTCAAGCTTTTCAAGCTTTGAAGGTGTCATTCCATTGGTGACGAGAAAAGTTGTAAAATTCCTTCGTTTAAATTCTTCCAGAAGTCCATTTATTTTGGGATAAAGCATTGGCTCTCCTGCAAGTGATATTGCAGCATTATTTGGATTCTGGGATTCTTCAAGCTTTTTCATGTTGACTTTGGAGTTGCCGAAGTAACCGCAGAGCAGGCTCCTCTGGGCATTGATACAATCATCTATAATGTTTCCAGGTTCGTCAAACCCCTCATCCCAATGAGTTTTAGTGATTGAAACATCTCTCCAGCAGAAAAGACACTTCTGCTGGCAGAAAGGTATGCTTGGAGACATTTGAAGGCATCTATGGCTTTTTATACCGTAGAACCTTTCTTTGTAACATACTCCCTCATCAACAAGGCTTTTGCGGGTCCAGTGGCAGACCTTGGCCGCTGCCTGTCTTCTGGCCCCTGCAAATCTGTATCCCTTCTTCTGGAGATCCTGCATATCTGCATCTGAAATTAACATTTAACTGGTCCTGTATTATTTTGTATAATTCAACGTTTTTTGTATCTTTTTGTATTTTAACGTTTTGATCTTAAAGTGGTTCAACTAGCACCATCAAAAATATTTTTTCATGGGAACTAGACCCCTGGGAATTTTATGGAAATTTGATCCATGACAATTAATAAAAGGATTTTCTTCCTTCATTTAATTTTCTTCCTTCATTTATATTTGTATGTGTTAATTGCAGATTCATTTATAAAAGCTTCAACTTATAATGTTTAACTCGATTGTACACCACAATACTTTTATATCGGGATTATAAAAAAATATATAAAATAATAGACTTTTTGGGGGAAAATTATGAAGCAGATCACCAGAACTCCAATTGTAATTCTGAATTTTAAAACTTACCTTGAATCCACGGGTGCAAGGGCCATGAAACTTGCGAAGGTCTCAGAAGAAGTTGCAGATGAAACAGGAATGAACATCGCTGTTTCACCACAGCAAGCTGACATCTGGAGAATTGCAGAAGAAGTGAATATACCCGTGCTTGCACAACATGTGGACCCTGTTGATGCCGGCGGACATACAGGAAGCGTACTACTTGAAGCTGTAAAAGAGGCAGGGGCATCAGGAACCCTTATAAACCATTCAGAGCAGAGAATGAAACTTGCAGATATCGATGCAGTTGTGAAAAAAACAGTGAAGGCAGGCATGGCCAGTGTGGTATGCACAAACAACGTTGAAACAAGTGCAGCTGCAGCAACGCTTAAACCTGACTTCGTGGCAATAGAACCACCACAGCTTATAGGATCTGGAATACCAGTTTCAAAGGCAGAACCAGAGGTTGTTGAGGGAACAGTTGATGTGATACATGGCATAGATCCTGATGTGAAGGTTTTATGTGGTGCAGGTATTTCAACAGGCGAGGATATGAAGGCAGCCCTGGATCTGGGTGCAGATGGAGTACTTCTTGCATCTGGGATAATCCTTGCAGACGATCCTAAAAAAGCGCTTCTTGACCTTGTAAGCAGGATTTAGGCAGTAATAGTAAGTTAATCACCAATCATTCCTTACTTATTTTCTAAATCAAATGCTCTAATCAGTAAAATATCTCTAAGTTTCGTTATTATTCTTGAAGTTTTATTATAAATTTTATCATGAATTAATTGTAATAATAAGCTTCAATTAAAAATTAAATCAATATTACACAGTTTACTTGAATTATAACTTAATTGAAATTAACTTAATTGAAAATAAGTAGACCTGTTGGTTAAAAACCAGAGAAATGTGTAAAATATAAAAAATTTATCATAATAGTCTTCTAAATGAAAATTCTTAAAATAAAAATTCTTAAAATAAAAATTTTAAATGTAAAATATTATTATTTAATTAAAATATTATTATTTAATGCAAAATATTTTGTGATGTAAATATTTTGATGTATGATATAAATTTTGGTATATGATATAATTGATATAAAACATTATAATCTACGTTTTTAAAATATAATTGTACTCGCTTGTACAGTGATAAGTTGACAATGTTTAAGGCGTGAAAATTTAAGGTGTGAATGGATAAAAAGTTTCAATGATTAAAATTATGATTAAAAGGTGATAAGGATGTCCCTTGACTTTTACACAATTGATGACTTTGATCTTGAGGATAAAACTGTTCTTGTAAGGGTTGATATAAATTCTCCAGTTGACCCAAACACAGGTTTGATACTGGACGATACAAGGATAAAGCTCCATGCTGGAACCATAAAGGAACTCTCAAATAAGGGTGCCAAAACAGTTGTTCTGGCCCATCAGAGCAGGCCAGGTAAAAAGGATTTTACAACGCTGGAGCAGCATGCAAAAGTGCTTTCAAAGCTCTTAAACCACGAAGTTGAATACGTTGACGATATATTCGGAAGCAACGCAAGAATTGCAATATCCAAGATGCAAAAGGGCGATATAATTTTACTGGAGAACGTCAGATTCTACTCAGAAGAAGTTTTGAACAGGGATCCACGTGCCCAGGCGGAAACCCACATGGTGAAAAAACTTGCACCCCTTGCAGACTACTTCATAAATGATGCATTTGCTGCAGCACACAGATCACAGGCCTCTCTTGTGGGATTTGCATTTAAACTTCCATCTGGGGCTGGGCGCGTTATGGAACGCGAACTCAAAGCCCTTTACAATGCACTGGATAATGTTAAGAAGCCATGTGTCTATGTTCTGGGGGGTGTGAAGGTTGATGATTCAATCATGGTCATGGAGCACACCCTTGAAAATGGAAGTGCAGACTACGTCCTCACCACGGGTCTGGTTGCCAACATCTTTCTCAAGGCGGCAGGTTTTGATATAGGTACCTACAATGAAGATTTCATTGAGAAGAAGGGTTACCTTGAATACGTAAAGAAAGCAGAGAAGATGATGGAAAAGTTTAGGGGTAAGATAAAGATACCTGTGGATCTTGCTCTTTACATCGATGACAAACGTGTGGAGTATCCAGTTTCTGAAATTCCAGACAAACCTATATATGATATAGGAACCGAAACAATAAAGAATTATGCTGAGATCATAAGGTCTGCAGAAACACTTTTTGCAAACGGCCCAGCGGGCGTTTTTGAAAAGGAAGATTTCAACATAGGCACTGAAGATCTCCTGAATGCAATAGCTTCTGCTCCTGGATTTTCAATAATAGGTGGTGGCCATCTTGCAGCTGCAGCCAATCAGATGGGCTTATCAGGTATAAGCCATATAAGCAGCGGAGGAGGAGCATCCATAAACATGCTCGCAGGTGAAAAACTACCAGTTGTTGAGGTTTTGAGGGAAGTTTCATCTAAAAAGTTTCATCTATAAATGTAAGTAGATGAAGTTCACCTAACTTATAGGTACTAAATGAAGTTCACCTAACTTATAGGTACTAAATGAAGTTCACCTAACTTTAGATACTATCTCTAAATAATTCATCAGTATTATTAGAACCTTAGAGCCTTATGATTGAGGATGCTGAGATATTTAGAATTTAACAAAAGGTTTTATACTAGAACTGTAAATAGTAAGTTTGTAGGTATTTTTTGTAAACTCCAAAAAACATTCAAATAACAAAATTTGAAGAAAGAAATACGTGAAATACGTTTTATAAAGGTTTATAATATTTGAAGGGTTTATAATATTCTAAAACGGTTTTCAAATAAAAATCTGTGTTCAAAACGCGAGATTACGTATCATAGAAAACTGGGATATAACACATACAACCCAAAAGTATTTAAGCTAATATGCCATATAGCTAAAAATGCCTCGGTAGCTCAGTCTGGTGGAGCGCGAGACTTGTAATCTCGTGGTCGCGGGTTCAATTCCCGTCCGGGGCTCTAAAAAAGAAGCATACGTGGTTTAGATTTAAGATAGGGGACCATAGGGTAGCTTGGTCGATCCTTTGGGCTTTGGGAGCCTGAGACTCCGGTTCAAATCCGGGTGGTCCCATTTTACATCCCGCCTTAGCTCAATTTGGCAGAGCATCGGACTGTAGATCCGAGGGTTGCTGGTTCAAATCCGGCAGGCGGGATTTTAATCAAGCCGTTGTTTAGAGAATAATGGTTAATGCATAGGTTAAACAGCAATGAAAGAAATGTAACATCAAAGACCTTGAAATACAAACCTTTATATATTACTAGAAAGTACTAGTTGATATGGAAAAGTATTTAAGCATGCATTGGCATAGATGATTATACTCTCATTCTTAAGAGTTGCCTTGGTGGTGTAGGGGCTATCATGCAGGCCTGTCGAGCCTGCGACTCGGGTTCAAATCCCGGCCAAGGCGTTTGCATGAGGGCCCGTAGCTCAGTCTGGCAGAGCGCCTGGCTTTTAACCAGGTGGCCGCGGGTTCAATTCCCGTCGGGCCCGTTCTTGATTTTTTTAACTGGAGGATAAATTGTGAAAAAAGACATTTTAAAACACAAATTGGTTCCAGATCATACTATTTTGTCGAAAACAGAGGCTAAAAAAGTACTTAAAGAGTTGAATATTCATCAAGAACAGCTTCCTAAAATAAAAGTTGATGACCCTGTAGCGAAAGCAATCGGGGCTAAAACTGGTGATATTTTAAAAATAACTCGAAAAAGCCAAACTGCTGGAAGATTTGTTACTTACCGTTTGGTAATAAACTAATTTATATGTAATTAATTGTTTTTTGGAGGAGTTTAATGGTAAAAAATGCATGGGAACTGGTTGATGCATTTTTTGATGAATACAACTTGGTGGACCATCACATCAAATCCTACAATGATTTTGTAGACCATCGTATACAAGACATAATTGACATAACCGACCCCATAGTCCTTGAACAAGGCAAGTATACTATAAAAACAGGAAAACTGGAGATCAGAAAACCATTCATCAAGGAAGCAGACGGATCAAAAAGTAAAGTATATCCTACAGAGGCAAGACTGCGAAACCTGACATATTCTGCCCATATGTACCTTGACATGGCCCTTGTAAAGGGAGATGAAGAGGAAGAGCCAGAAATGGAAAAGGTTTACATTGGCGAATTGCCAGTGATGCTTAAATCCAACATATGTCACCTCAATGGACTTGACGAAGCTGAACTTGAAGATAAGGGTGAAGATCCACAGGATCCTGGAGGATACTTCATAGTAAACGGTTCAGAAAGAGTTATTGTGACCATGGAGGAAATAGCACCCAACAAAATCATCTTGGAACGTATAGGTGAAAAAGAGGATAGACGTGCCCGAGCCATTGTAACATCAATAAAAAGCGGATTCAGAGCTCGTATAACACTTGAATATAGGAAACCACGTAAAAAAGGCGTTTTTTTAAGAATATCATTCCCTTACGTACCTGGGGAAATACCACTCGTTGTTCTCTTAAGGGCATTGGGACTTGAAACAGATAAAGATCTTGTTACAAGCGTTTCAGAGAAAGATGATGTTCAGTTCATCCTTATAGATGATATCCAGACTTCTGAAATAACAACTCAGTACGATGCAATTAAGTACATTGGAAACAGGGTTGCAAAGGGAATGACGGAAGAGTACAGGATAAAAAGGGCAGAAGATGTAATTGACAGATATTTACTGCCACATATAGGTGTTGAACCTGAGAAAAGAGCTGAAAAAGCTACTTATCTTGCTGAAATGACTGAAATGCTCTTACAAGTGATATTTGACAAGAGGGAACCGCACGATAAGGATCACTACGCTAACAAAAGGCTTAGAGTTTCTGGAGACCTGATGGAAGACCTTTTCAGGGTTGCATTTACAAGTTTAACAAGGGACATGACTTACCAACTTGAAAGAAGTCTTGCAAGAGGAAAGGAACCATCTGTAAAACAGGCTGTACGTTCCGATGTTCTAACTGAGAACATAAAACATGCAATAGCCACAGGAAACTGGGTTGGAGGACGTGCTGGTGTGAGCCAGCTGCTCGACAGAACAAGTTACATGGGAACACTTTCACACCTTAAAAGGGTTGTATCACCACTTTCAAGAAGCCAACCTCACTTTGAGGCTCGTGACCTGCATCCAACACAATTTGGAAAGATATGTCCAAACGAAACACCAGAGGGACCAAACTGTGGACTGGTTAAGAACCTTGCAATACTTGCAAAGATATCTGAAGGTTCAGATCCAGAGGAGCTTGAAGCTGTAATCAAAAAGATGGGAGTTTTAAATCCTATATAAATCCTATATAATGTGATAAAGTGTTGTTGCTCTTTAACAACCCTTACTTTGGGATTTAATCATACGTTAACTATGGAGTATTATAAGGGTTGGGGACATTTAATATCCTCGAATCCGTTATTGGGGGCAAATTTGTGAAAAAATCCAAGATATATATTAATGGTAAGATCATCGGGACCTGTGATGATCCAATAGGCTTTGTTGAAGCCATAAGGCAAAAACGAAGGGCTGGAGAGGTTTCCCATGAGGCCAACATAACCTACTACCCTGACACAGATGAGATCTACATATTCACAGATCCTGGAAGAACCAGAAGACCTCTCATTGTTGTGGAAGATGGTAAATCAAAACTCACTGAGGAACACATCAAAAAAGTGGAAGATGGCGAACTGGACTGGAATGGACTTGTAGATGCAGGAATAATTGAATATTTAGATGCAGAAGAAGAGGAAAATGCATACATAGCCATGTTTGAGGATGAACTTACAGAAAGTCACACCCATCTTGAACTGGATCCATCAACCATGCTTGGAATCTGTGCCGGTATCATACCATTTGCAAACCACAACTCCTCACCAAGGAACACCATGGAAGCAGGTATGACCAAACAGGCTCTGGGTCTTTACGTTTCAAATTACAACATGAGAACTGATACGCGTGCACACCTTCTGCACCAGCCTCAAGTTCCACTGGTTAAAACAAGAAGTATAGATGCCACCAAGTACGATAAAAGACCTTCAGGTCAGAACTTCGTTGTGGCTGTTATGTCCTACGAGGGTTACAACATGGAAGATGCCCTCATACTGAACAAGGCCTCCCTTGAGAGGGGACTTGCAAGATCCTCATTTTTCAGATCCTACGAGGCATCTGAGAGACGTTACCCTGGAGGGCAGGAAGACAAGTTTGAGGTACCAGAAAACATAGTTCGAGGTTACAGGTCAGATGAGGTTTACAAACATCTGGATGAGGATGGAATTGTTAACCCTGAAGTTAAGGTAAAATCTGGTGATGTTCTCATAGGTAAAACTTCACCACCACGTTTCCTTGAAGAAATAGATGAATTTGGAACCGTTGCAGAGAGAAGGCGTGAAACTTCGGTTACGGTGAGACATGGTGAACACGGTGTTGTGGATGCTGTGATACTCACAGAAACGGTTGAGGGAAGTAAACTTGCCAAGATACGGGTTAGAGATCAAAGACAGCCAGAATTTGGTGATAAATTTGCATCAAGGCATGGTCAGAAGGGTGTTGTTGGACTCATAGTTTCACAGGAGAATATGCCATTCACTGGTGATGGAGTTGTTCCTGATCTTATAGTAAACCCACACGCTATTCCATCAAGGATGTCTGTTGGACAGGTGCTTGAGATGCTTGCTGGTAAAGCAGGTGCCATGGAAGGTAAACGAATGGATGGTACGCCATTTGGAGGGGAACAAGAAGAAGAAATAATGGAACTTCTAAAAAAGAACGGATTTGAAACAGCAGGTCGTGAATCACTTTACAATGGAATAACAGGTGAAAGGGTGGAAGCTGAAATATTTATGGGAGTTGCTTTCTACCAGAAACTGCACCACATGACCTCAGATAAGGTTTATGCAAGGTCAAGAGGACCTGTACAGGTACTCACACGCCAGCCAACAGAAGGAAGAGCCAGAGAAGGCGGTTTAAGATTTGGTGAAATGGAAAGGGACTGCTTGATAGCTCATGGAGCAGCTTTAGCACTTAAAGAGAGGCTTCTTGATGAATCTGACAAGTATGAAGCCATAGTGTGTGGAGAATGTGGAATGATCGCTATCTACGATAGAATAAGGGACAAAAAGTACTGTTCAATCTGTGGAGATTCTGAAACATTCCCAGTTGAAATTTCATATGCATTCAAACTTTTACTAGACGAACTCAAGAGCCTTTGCATATTCCCAAAATTGGTTCTTGAAGACAAAGCATAGAGGTTTCGTACGAGGATTACATGTACAAGGGACGTGAACTAATCCATAGGGACACGAAACTGGCGACATAACAAGCTTGTGGAACATAAGTCGTGGATTGAATATGATAAATAAAGAGTAGATAAAGGAGAGAGTGAGCTTGAAAGGAATTTTAAAGAAGGTTTCCCAGATAAACTTTGGTTTGATGTCTCCTGAAAATATAAGGAAAATGTCTGTTACAAAGATAGTGACTCCTGATACCTATGATGAGGATGGTTATCCAATTGAGGGTGGGCTCATGGACCCAAGGTTGGGAGTCATTGATCCTGGACTCAGGTGCAGGTCCTGTGGATCCAAGGGTGGAGATTGTCAGGGACATTTTGGACATATAAACCTTGCAAGGCCTGTTATACATGTGGGTTTTGCAGATACGATTCATAAGATATTAAGATCAACCTGTAAAGAATGTGGGAAGGTTCTTCTCACAGAGAGCGAGAAGTTAGACTATAAAAACAGGATAGAGCTCCGTTTAGAGAATGGTGTAACCATAACTCCTGTTATAAAGGAGATTTACAATGTTGCGCGTAGGGATAAGTGTCCTCACTGTGAAACTGAGCAGGAAGATGTTAAAATAGACAAGCCTGTTTCCATTGTTGAGGGTAACTACAAGTTAACTGCGAGTGAGGTGAGGGAACGCCTTGAGAACATACCTGAGGATGATTATATGTATATTGGTGTAAATCCTGAGGTTGCAAGGCCTGAATGGATGGTTTTAACTGTTCTACCCGTTCCACCAGTTACTGTAAGACCTTCAATCACACTCGAAACTGGGGAAAGGTCAGAGGATGACTTGACACATAAGCTCGTTGATATTTTGCGTATAAACCAGAGGTTGAAGGAGAACATGGAAGCTGGAGCACCGCAGCTCATTGTTGAAGATCTCTGGGAGCTTCTGCAGTACCATGTAACCACTTATTTTGATAATGAAGCATCTGGAGTTCCACCAGCAAGGCATAGGTCTGGAAGACCACTTAAGACACTTGCTCAGCGTCTTAAAGGTAAAGAGGGACGTTTCAGAAGCAACCTTTCAGGTAAAAGGGTTAACTTCTCTGCCAGAACAGTTATATCCCCGGACCCAAACATCAGCATAAACGAGGTCGGAGTTCCAGAGATGATAGCCCGGGAAGTAACTGTGCCCATCCGTGTAACGGAGTGGAACATGGAGAAAATGAAAGAGTACATAATGAACGGCCCAAACAAACACCCCGGAGCAAACTACGTAATAAGACCTGATGCTCGGAAGATAAGGGTTTACGATGAAACCAAGGATGCCATTGTTGAAAAATTGGAACCTGGTTTCGTTGTTGAGAGACACTTAATTGACGGGGACGTAGTTCTGTTCAACAGGCAGCCTTCACTTCACAGGATGTCCATGATGGCCCATGAGGTAAAGGTGCTCCCTTACAAAACCTTCAGGCTAAACCTCTGTGTCTGTCCTCCTTACAACGCTGACTTCGACGGTGACGAAATGAACATGCACATCTTCCAGACTGAGGAGTCTCGTGCAGAGGCTAAATCGTTAATGAGGGTTCAGGAGCATATACTGTCTCCAAGGTTTGGTGGACCCATCATTGGTGGAATACACGACCATATATCTGGAGCTTATCTTCTCACAAGGTTGGGATCTGAGTTTTCGGAGGAGGATGTGTTCCAGATGGTTAAACGTGCTAGGATGCCTCTTCCAAAGTCTAAAGGTAGGGACTGGACTGGTAAGGAGATCTTCAGCCTACTTCTTCCAAAGGATCTTAACATGGTTTACAAGGCAGAGATATGCAGAAAGTGTGATGAATGCCTGAAACAGGAATGTAAAAATGATGCTTATGTTGTTATAGAGAATGGTGAGCTTAAGACTGGTGCTATTGACGAAAAGGCTTATGGTGCGTTTTCTGGTAAGATCCTGGATTCTATAGTTAAGGAGTACGGTACAGATGCAGCAAGACAGTTCCTTGACTCATCCACGAAGCTTGCAATATACGGTATTATGAAGCGTGGTTTCACCACAAGTACTGCAGATGAGGAAATACCTCAGGAGGCTAAGGATCGTATTGAGGAACTGCTTGAGAATGCTGAGCGGAAGGTTGAGAATCTTATTGCAGCTTATCATAATGAAGAGCTTGAGGCACTGCCTGGCAGGAGTCTTAGGGAAACTCTTGAGATGAAGGTTATGCAGGTGCTTGGTGAATCCAGGGATAAGTCCGGTGAAATAGCTGAAAGCTACTTCGGAATGGATAACCATGCAGTTATAATGGCACTTACCGGTGCTAGGGGTTCTATGTTGAATTTAACTCAGATTGCGGCTTGTGTGGGTCAGCAGTCTGTTCGTGGTGGACGTATAGAAAGGGGTTATAGTAAAAGAACTCTTCCACACTTCCATGAAGGAGAACTCGGTGCTAAAGCAAGTGGTTTTGTGCACTCAAGTTACAAGAAAGGATTGGATCCAATTGAATTTTTCTTCCACGCCATGGGTGGTAGGGAAGGTCTTGTGGACACAGCTATACGTACAGCTCAGTCCGGTTACATGCAGAGAAGACTTGTAAACGCACTCCAGGATCTGAACGTTAAAGCAGATGGAACAGTACGCGACAACAGGGGAATTGTGGTCCAGACACGCTACGGTGAAGATGGAATTGACCCAGCCAAAAGTGACTATGGTAAAGTTGCGGACATAGACCGTATGATAGATGAGATGAGAATAAAATCCAAGGCTAAATAACCCTGGATTTACTATTCAATTTACATTTATTGTTCAAAATAATTTTCTTATTCAAAATTCATTGTTCAATTAAATAATTTAACTTTAATAAAAGGGAATGAAAGTGGAACCGGGTGATTTTGTGGATGTTGAGAGAGTAGAAAAGGTTGTTAAGAAAAAAAGAGCTAAGTTTCCTGAAAAGCTCATTTATGAGATAGCTGAAGCTGCAGAGAGGCGTGATCTCAGTGATGATGAGCTTGATGAGCTTGTTAAAGAAATAAAAAAGGCGTATCAACGTGCAAAGGTTGAACAGGGAGAAGCAGTTGGTACGGTTGCAGCTCAATCTGTTGGAGAGCCTGGTACACAGATGACCATGCGTACATTCCACTACGCAGGTGTTGCAGAGCTCAACGTTACACTGGGACTGCCACGTCTCATTGAGATCGTTGATGCCAGGAAGAAGATATCAACCCCAACCATGGCAATCTACTTTGAGGAAGATTACGGCGCAGATGAAGAGTTCGTTCGAACAATAGCTAACAGAATTGGTAAAATCATTCTTAGTGATGTTTTAGCAGATTTCAGCGTTAACTATGCCAGTATGAGCATAACTGTTGAGATCGATGAGGATAAAATAAAGGATAAAAGGCTTGATCATGACGAAATAATAGGGAAGATAGAAAAAGCTTTTAAGAAGGTAGAAATAGATAAAAATGTACTAAGTTTTGAACCTACGATTTCTGAATCTAAACATGCTATAAGAGAATTGAGACTTCTAGCTGATAAAGTTCGCGATCTTCAGATAAGCGGTGTTAAAAACATTGGAAAGGTCGTTATTAGAAAAGAAGGTACAGAATGGGCTATACATACTGAAGGTTCAAATCTTGGGGCCGTCCTCAAGATGGAAGGCGTTGATAAAGTAAGAACAACCACGAATGATATACATGAAGTAGAAAAAGTGCTTGGAATTGAGGCCGCTCGAAACTCAATCATACATGAAGCACAGAGCACAATGGAAGAACAGGGTCTCACAGTTGATGTGAGGCACATCATGCTTGTTGCAGATATGATGACATCAGATGGTATCGTGAAATCCATAGGAAGACACGGTATAAGCGGTGAAAAGGCAAGTGTTCTTGCAAGAGCATCTTTCGAGGAAACAGGTAAGCACCTTCTAAGGGCTAGCATTAGGGGTGAAATTGATCATCTCACAGGTATCATTGAAAATATTATAGTAGGACAGCCAATACCACTGGGAACAGGATCTGTTGGTGTCGTTATGAAAGATAAAAAAATAGGAGGAAGGAAGTAGATGGATATAGATAGAGGAATAAGAGTAGCTGTAGACACCGGGAGTGTCACACTTGGATCTGATAAATCCCTTCAGGCACTAAAACTTGGTAAAGGAAAGCTCGTGATCGTTGCAAAAAACTGTCCTAAAGACATAGCAGAAGATGTTGAGCATTACTCAAAATTATCAGATGTCCCTGTTTACGCTTATGAAGGAACAAGCGTGGAGCTTGGATCCGTGTGTGGTAGACCTTATACAGTCGCTACACTTATAATAAAGGATCCTGGTGACTCTACAATATTAGAAGTTATGGGGTAATTTTCGTGACTATCAAATTTACAACCCACGAAATAAGGTACATAGCGCTCTTTGAGAACATGACCGGAGCCATGGTCAAAGACTGTATAGTGGACGATGAGCATGGAAAAGTAACTTTCCTTGTTAAAAAAGGAGACATGGGTCTTGCAATTGGAAAAAGAGGAAGCACTGTAACTAAATTTCAGAAAACCATTGATAAGGGAGTTGAAGTAATAGAACACTCCGATGACCCTGTGGAATTTATAGGCAATCTCATGGCCCCTGCCAAGATCAGGAGTATAAGGATACTTCAGAAGGAAAACGGGGAAAAAATTGCCACCATTGAAACTGATTCAAGGAATAAAAGAACCGCCATTGGAAAAGGTGGTCAGAACATTGAAAGAGCAAGGCTCTTAGCTAAGAGACAGCACAATATAAATAACATTATTATAAAATAAAAAGAAAGATTAACTATTCAAAAAATCTATTAAAAGATCAAACATTCAGATTTAAATATCAAACTTTTACTGGTACATCCACATAACTGGATATTCCATAAAAAGCCACAGCAGAGTAAGGGTGAATTCATACTCTTACAGATGTGCATTAATGAATTACGCATTAATGAATTGCAATAAACGAATTGCAGTAAATTACAGTATGAATGCACGTTATCACATAGTTATTACATGTTATAGTAATTCCATTACATTACAAATGGTTAAATCTGATTGTATACGTGATTATCAAGGAGGAATTTCATTTGCCAGGACTTTTTGCAGCAAGCAAGCTTAAAAAAAATAGACAGAATTTTAGATGGAAGGACACTCATTACAAAAGGAAAGAGATGGGTTTAGATGTTAAAGCTGACCCCTTGGAAGGAGCACCCCAAGCAAGAGGAATTGTCATCGAAAAAGTGGGTATAGAAGCAAAACAGCCTAACTCTGCTATAAGGAAATGTGTACGTGTCCAGCTTATCAAAAATGGTAAACAGTTAACAGCTTTTGCCCCAGGAGACGGTGCAATCGGTTTCATCGATGAACATGACGAGGTCATGATCGAGGGAATTGGAGGACCATCCGGAAGATCCAAGGGTGACATACCTGGTGTCAGGTGGAAGGTTACAAAGGTTAACAACGTAGCATTAGAAGAAATGGTTAAAGGCAAAATTGAAAAACCAGTGAGATAAGTGAGGTAGTTACATGAGTTTTAAGGTCTTCGATAAATGGGATTTAGAAGAGGTAAAGGTGGATGACCTGGGTCTTGTTAACTACATCTGCTTGGATGAGATATTGGTTCCCCACACCCTCGGAAGACATGTTAAAAGACAGTTCGCAAAATCAAAAGTTTCCATAGTTGAAAGACTCATGAATAAAATCATGAGAACACAGAGAAACTCAGGAAAGAAGAACAAGGCTTATAACATAGTTCAAGATGCATTCGATATTATAAACAAACGCGCGAAAAAGAATCCTGTACAGGTGCTTGTTAAAGCAGTTGAAAACACAGCTCCAAGGGAAGAAACAACAAGGATCAAGTACGGTGGAATAGGATACCAGGTTGCAGTGGACATAGCACCTCAAAGGAGAATTGACCTTGCGGTTGGTTTCATAACAAGAGGATCTCTCCAGTCAGCATTCAAAAGGAAACGATCAGCAGCAGAATGCCTAGCAGATGAACTCCTGTTTGCATCTGAGTATGATAACAGAAGTTTCGCAATCCAGAAGAAGGAAGAAAAAGAGAGAGTTGCAAGATCCGCACACTAATTCCTGAGACAGTTCATTTTCATTAACTTCTTTAAAAGGAATTAAAAACGGATTTTCTATAATTTTTAGGTGATTTTGGTGAGTAGACGTACTAAGATGATTGAAAAGATTAAGGATTTGATGTACCAGCCAGAGTACATCAGGAACATAGGTATAGTGGCCCACATTGACCACGGAAAAACCACGTTATCCGACAACCTGCTTGCAGGAGCTGGCATGATATCTGAAGAACTTGCAGGAGATCAGCGTTTCCTGGATTTTGATGAACAGGAACAAGCAAGAGGAATAACAATTGATGCAGCAAACGTTTCAATGGTTCACAAGTTCAAAGATCACGAGTACCTGATAAACCTCATAGACACCCCAGGGCACGTTGACTTCGGTGGAGACGTTACAAGGGCAATGAGAGCAGTTGACGGTGCAGTTGTAGTTGTATGTGCAGTTGAAGGAATCATGCCGCAGACAGAAACAGTTCTGCGCCAGGCACTCAAAGAGAACGTTCGCCCAGTACTTTTCATAAACAAGGTGGACCGTCTCATAAACGAGTTAAAACTTGGTGGAGACGAGTTACAACAGAGATTCTTCAAAATAATAGCCAACGCAAACAAGCTCATAAGGTCCATGGCTCCAGAACAGTTCAAGGAAGAATGGCCTGTCAAAGTTGAGGATGGAAGTGTTGCATTTGGTTCAGCATATCACAACTGGGCAATAAACGTTCCACTCATGCAGAAAACAGGTATAAACTTCAAGGATATTTACGAGTACTGTAAAAACGATAAACAGGATGAGCTGGCAAAAAAAGCTCCACTTAATGATGTTCTTTTAGGAATGGTTGTTGAACACCTTCCAAGTCCAAAGGTATCCCAGAAGTACAGGGTGCCAAACATCTGGTCCGGTGACATTGACACCGTTGAGGGACAGGGTATGGTACACACAGACCCAAATTCACCACTGGCTGTCATGGTCACAAACGTGAGCATAGACAAACATGCAGGTGAAATTGCAACAGGAAGGGTTTACGGTGGAACCATAGAAAAAGGAACAGAGATATACTTTGTGGGATCCATGGGAAAAGCCAGAATCCAGCAGGTCGGAATTTACATGGGCCCAGAACGTATCAACACGGATCAGGTTCCTGCAGGAAACATTGTGGCAATAACAGGTGCAAAAAATGCTGTTGCCGGTGAAACAGTGACCAGCTACGGAACGAAGATCAGTCCGTTTGAGAGCATTGAACACATATCCGAGCCTGTTGTTACGGTTGCAGTTGAAGCTAAAAACACCAAGGACCTTCCAAAACTCATAGAAGTTTTAAGACAGGTTGGAAAGGAAGATCCAACTGTAAGAGTTGAGATCAACGAGGAAACAGGTGAACACCTCATATCTGGTATGGGTGAACTTCACCTTGAGATCATAGCCTACAGGATCAACGAGAAGGGTGTGGAGATCGAAACCTCGGAACCGATCGTTGTTTACAGGGAAACAGTAACAACAAAGGCAGGACCTGTTGAAGGAAAATCACCAAACAAACACAACAAGTTCTACGTTGAAATTGAACCACTTGACAAAACAGTCTTTGATGCCATACAGAAAGGAGACATTAAAGAAGGTAAAGTTAAAGGAAAATCACAGGCTTCAACCTTCACAGAATACGGACTCCCTAAGGACGAGGCAAAAAAAGTATGGGATGTTTACAAGAGATCACTCTTCATCAACATGACCCGTGGTATCCAGTACCTGGATGAGATAAAGGAACTTCTAATTGAAGGATTTGAAAGTGCACTTGACGACGGCCCAATAGCAAGAGAAAAAGTCATGGGACTTAAAGTATCACTTAAAGATGCTAAAATACACGAAGATGCAGTTCACAGGGGTCCAGCACAGGTACTGCCAGCTATAAGGAAGGCTGTTTACGGTGGTATCATGATGGCAAAACCAACACTCCTTGAACCAATACAAAAAGTATTTATCAACGTTCCACAAGACTATATGGGTGCAGCAACAAGGGAGATCCAGAACAGAAGAGGACAGATAGTGGACATGTCCCAGGAAGGAGACATGGCAATAGTGGAATCAACAGTACCCGTTGCTGAAATGTTCGGATTTGCAGGAGACATAAGATCCGCGGCAGAAGGTAGATGTTTATGGTCAACTGAAAACGCAGGATTTGAAAGACTCCCAAATGAACTTCAAAGAAAAATTATAAAAGAGATAAGGGCTAGAAAAGGATTAAGTCCAGAACCATATGGCCCAGACCATTACCTGAGCTAATGGTTAAATAAAAGATTAAATATAATGAAATGATATTTAGATATAATAGATGATAGAGGACGTTAAAGCACGTTGTTTAGACTAATTGCTAACACGCTACGCAATCTTTAATGGAGGTATAATTTATGGCTAAAGCAAAAGAACACATGAACTTAGCGTTTATTGGACACGTAGACCATGGTAAATCAACACTTGTTGGACACTTACTTCTCCAGTCAGGAGCAATCGCAGAGCAGCAGCTTGCACAGGGCGAAAACAAGTACAGGTTCGTCATGGACAAACTGACCGAAGAAAGGGAAAGAGGAGTTACAATTGACCTCGCCCACGCAAAATTCGAAACACCAAAATATGAGTTCACAATTGTGGACTGTCCCGGTCACAGGGACTTCGTTAAAAACATGATCACTGGAGCATCCCAGGCAGATGCAGGTGTGCTCGTTGTTGCAATAGACGACGGTATCATGCCACAGACAAAGGAACACGTATTTCTTTCAAGAACACTTGGTATTGGACAGTTAATCGTTGCCATCAACAAGATGGACCTTGTAAAGTACGATGAGAAAAAATTCAACGAACTCAAAGATCAGGTTTCAGCACTCATCAAAACAGTTGGATACAAACCATCAGAGGTTAAATTCATACCAATTTCTGCATTTGAAGGAGACAACATAACCAAGAAAAGTGAAAACACCCCATGGTACAAGGGACCTTCACTGGTTGACTCACTCGGTGACCTTAAAGCACCGGACAAACCAACAAAACTACCACTCAGGGTACCAGTTCAGGATGTTTACTCCATCACTGGTGTGGGAACAGTTCCAGTTGGAAGGGTAGAAACAGGAATAATGAAGAAAGCTGACAACGTGACCTTTGAACCTGCAGGAGTAAGTGGAGAAGTAAAATCCATAGAGATGCACCATGAGGTACTCGAACAGGCAGAACCTGGTGACAATGTAGGTTTCAACGTTAGGGGTGTCGGTAAAAACGACATAAAAAGAGGAGATGTCGCAGGACACAGTACAAGCGCACCAACAGTTGCAAAAGAATTCACAGCACAGATCGTTGTGTTACAGCATCCAGGTGTTATCACAGTAGGATACACACCGGTGTTCCACTGCCACACAGCACAGGTTGCATGCACCTTCATGGAGCTCCAGAAAAAACTGGACCCTGCAACAGGTCAGGTCAAAGAAGAAAATCCAGACTTCCTCAAAACTGGTGACGCAGCATACGTTGTAGTTAAACCAACAAAACCAATGGTAATCGAGAAGATCAAAGAAATTCCACACATGGGAAGATTCGCTATCCGTGATATGGGTCAGACCGTGGCTGCTGGAGTATGTATCGACCTCGTACCAGCAAAATAAATATGAAACTTAGAGGGTATTAATAATTAATTACCTTCCTTTTATTTTTACACGGAGGATTTGAATGCACAAAGCCAGAATAAAACTCACAGGTACAGACCCAAAGAAACTTGCATACGTGTGCGACCAGCTTAAAAGAATAGCAGAGAGAACAGGCGTAGATTTGTCAGGACCAATACCTTTACCAACCAAAAAACTTGTAGTACCAACCCGAAAATCCCCAGATGGAGAAGGAAAAGCCACATGGGAAAGATGGGAACTGCGAATTCACAAAAGGCTGGTCGGAATTGAGGCCGATGAACGTGCAATGCGTCAGGTTATGAAGGTTAATGTACCAGATAACGTGAGTATAGAAATTGAACTTAAAAGCTAATTTAGCTTAATCTTTTTTTTGTCCCATGCCGGGATAGCCTAGCCAGGGAAGGCGCAGGACTTGAGATCCTGTGGAGTTCCACTCCTCCTGGGTTCAAATCCCAGTCCCGGCGTATTTTTATTCCAACTCTTATTTTAACATGTAATAATGCTCTTTTTGTGGGGATTAACTTAGCTAGAAAGGGTGCTCGATGATTTCGTCAGTATGCACGTTTATAAACTCTATAATATATATTGTAACACTTAAAATCCGTTTTATACGAGAAGATATATAGAAAACATTTCATAATAACTCTCAACTTTTTAATTTAGCAGCAATTAATTTCCCTATACCGTGCAATTGACCTTGGCGGTCACCGAGAAAACCAGATGCCCTTTGATGTGAAGGTTCTTCAGGACCTTGAAGCTGCTCTGGAATACCGCAGGCAGTTTGAGAAGGTTGTAGCCGTAGGTCACTCCATTGGAGGGTGGCTTGTTTGCAAACAGTGCAGACTACAAGGTTGGAATATCACCAGCACTCGGCAGGGAATTCCGCCTGGAAACCCGGGAAAAATTAAGGGATCGAAGGTACTACCGCGTGAGGGAACCAGTTTTCGGAACACTCTTTGAGTTAATGGTTAATTTACCTTCAGAAAACTTTGAAAAAGAGAATTCCCTAATTGTTCATGCCTCAGGCGATATGCCAGACATACTGGCCCGCTGCAGAGAACTAGAATCCAAGGGTTTTCCTGCAGTGGAGATAGAAGGAGCACTTCATGATATTTACACGCTTGAGGCGACCTTTGAAGCTGTGGCTGGGAAGCTTAAGGAGTGGCTTAAATGATGATTGCATGTAAATCTCAAATGAAAATAAAATCTGAGCCATTAATGATTCATACACTTAAAATTCAGTTAATAAATACCCTAAACTTATCATCTGCTCTCTCATAAACTATAAAACCTCTGGGATTAAACTAGAAAACAAGCACGGTGCCCCCACAACGTGCTAACTATTTTTTTTAGAGGTATCAAGATGCAAATAGAATTAAAAACCATAAAAAAACATCAAAAAGCTTTTATACGGTGTAAAGGACCCTACGGTGAAGCTGCATCAGTGTACAGCGACCTATTCAGGTATGCAGCAGAAAATAAACTCCAGATTGTTGGACCTGTAACTGAAATTTACCTCAACAATCCATATGAGATTCCAGAAGGCGAACTTTTAATAGAGGTTCAGTTTCCTGTAGTTAATATCTAACAAAATTTTTTTCCTTAACCTCACATTATTATTTAAGACATGCACTTCAAGTGTAAAAAATTTTACAGAATAAGAAGCTACTTTCCAATGCTTAAAGATCTATTAAATTTATATGGGACTTATTAATATTCAATCAATTAAGTGAAAAGGAGCTTTAAAAATCATAAAAAAGAATTTGAGTAAGGTAAATTAAGTTTATAAAGTGGAAAGTTTTCACATGTTGCTGAAATGTTTAATGAAACATGTTAAAAAAATAAAAAAGTAAGTTAACTTTCAATAATTTAAGTTTCAAATCTAAGTTAGGTTTCAAATAAATTAACTTTTAAAATAGTTCATGAAGTGATGAACACGTTAAAAAAGTTCTTTTACGTGTTATTTATTCTTTTTTAGAAGATCTCCTTGAAAACCTGTAGTTTAAGGATATAAAAAGGTCAAAGAGGGGCATTATAATGGTTCTTCCAATTTTTACCTTGTACTTGAAGCCATGACCCTCAAGTTCGCGGGAGACCTCCTTCAAAAGCGTTGGAATGTCCAGTTTCTGTGGACATGCCCTTACACATTTGCCACAGTTAATACAAAGTCCAGCTTGAGTTTCCTTGCCACTTACAATTCCCCCAATTTGTGTCAGGTATGAGATTGAAGCTGTTCTGTCGTGGAACATGTACTTGTTGTTGTAGTACTCGAAACATCCTGGAATATTCACTCCTGCAGGGCAGGGCATGCAGTAACCACAGCCTGTGCAGTCAATCTTTGTAAGGGCTCTGTAAACTTCCCTAACTTCATTGTAAAGTTCAAGTTCGGAGTCTGTGAGGGAGTTGGGTTGAACTTCATCTGCAACCTCCAGGTTTTCAACAAGTTCCCTGTGGCTACCCATCCCTGAGAGAACGCATGTAACTTCAGGATGGTTCAGAACCCACCTTAAAGCCCAGTTGGCAGGACTCCTTTTAACCTTGGATCTGTCCCATACTCTGGCAGCCTTCTCTGGCACTTCTCCTGCAAGGCGTCCTCCCTTGAGTGGTTCCATTATGAAGACTCCCAATCCTTTGGATGCAGCGTATTCAAGGCCTTCCCTTCCAGCCTGGTTGTTCTCGTCCATGTAGTTGTACTGTATCATGCAGACGTCCCAGTCGTAGGAATCCACTATTTCCTTAAATGCTTCCTTGTTGTCGTGGAATGAAAAACCAGCGTATTTTATTTTCCCAGTCTTCTTGGCCCTGTCCAAAAACTTTGAAAGTCCCAGTTTCTCCAGCTTTATGTAGCTGTTTTTACCAAGGTTGTGTACGAAGTAGTAGTCGATGCATTCTGTTTGAAGCTTTTCAAGCTGTTTATTCAGGATGTTCTCCATGTCCTCGTACTTTTTAACGGACCACTGTGGCATCTTGGTTGAGATGTTTACTTTGTTCCTGTACTCACCAGAAAGTACCTCTCCCAAAAACGATTCACTTGAACCTCCATGGTAGGGTGCTGCAGTGTCAATGAAGTTCACTCCATGATCTATTGCATAGTATATCTCTTTTTTTGCCTTTTCCCTATCGATCCTGCCGTTTTTGGTTGGAAGTCTCATTGCACCAAAACCCAGCACTGAAACCTTTTTTCCAGTCTTTTTTACTATCCTTTCCTGCATCATGACACCATTTTAATAGATTAGGTTGAATTCTCTCTTTTTACTTGTTAAAAGAATTTTTTAGCCTTCTTCATGAATTTTATTGTAGATACTTATTGTAGATACTTGTAAAAATATACTGAATTAAAATAATTTAACTTACTCTGTATTAACTATTAATCATGTATCTAAAATATCCAATCTACATCCCTCTGATGTTAAGGTAATGCTGCCTCAAAAACAAGACTTTCAGGTTATTAATTGACATCCAAACTGTAAAACATGTATTAATACATTTTTTACCTATATTCTTTTTTTATCTATATTTAGTTTTTGTCCCAGTTTCATAAGTTTCTTTTTGTTTAAGCAACATACTACTTACATGGTTGAATACGATGCATCTGCTATTCTTATGGGAACCATGGGAGGAGCATTTTTTTCCGTAGTTGCAGCTTACTTCAACTTTTCAGGGCCTGGGATTTTAACTTCAAACGTTGTGGCAGGATTCATAGCATCATGCACTGCCAGAAATAGTGAAAACTACATCATAAATGGAGGGGTAAGTGGCATTGGCTCGAGTTTTACCATGCTTCTTGTGGGAATTTTACTTCAAGGCACTCCGGTGGGTTTCAGCAACTGGAACACCTTGGGCATTTTTTCCCTCGGACTTTCAATAGGCGGTGCAGGATTTGTTTTTGGGGTAATTGGAGCGTATGTAGGAAAATGAGCATCCAGATCATGAAACATTACTCTAAAATGATTCACTCCAAAATTTCGTGAATGAACAGACACCCGTAAGATCAATGTTTTAAGATCGCTCCCTGTAGTTCAATTCCTTGAACTTCAGGTAAATATAGTTCCATCACCCCTATAAAGTTTTATAATTCCATTTAACTGTTTTACAAGGCTTTTTACAAGTTGAAAGCCCATTGTTCGTGTATTTTGTGGATCGATCCATTTTGATATGCCTGCACCGTTATCTGCCAGTTTCAGCAGGTGACCATCACCTTGATCTAAATTCCAATTTTATGATTCCTTCTTTTTGAGGAAAAGCAAATTTTAGCTGCTGACACCAGTTCCTTAATGATGAGTCCAAGTGGAATGACAGTTTCCACGTTTAACCTTGCATCTTTCAGGTGGAACACAGGTTGCACCGTACCTGCTTCAGTACCATATGAATAGAAAAGACTCATTACCAACTTTTGATGTACGCTCCCACGTTGATGTAGCTCATATTGGGTGAGTCATAGAGGTTTGCGTGGACCATGAAGAATGTCCCAATTGATAGCATGAAAAGCAGGGCCCCAAGGAGTCCTTAACTCTCTTTGTTCAGGTATTTCTCTACTTTCACGTATTTTAGAGCAGGTAAAAAAAGTACTGCACTAGGGTAAGTTAACAAAGAAGATGTACTTCCATCCAAGGCCGTCTATTAAAAATCCTCCAAGTGCCTGGATGATCCTGAAGACTATAAGCTGAAGAGTGATGTTGAAATTCCACACAAAACTGAACTTACAGTAAACACTAAAAGACCCATGATGAACATTTTAGATTTTCCAGTGTAATCCGACAGTTTAACGAATATTAAAGGTGTTATAATGCAGATAACCTGGTAACCTGTGATCACCCATTGAGAGAGTCCAACAGGAACATTGTAAAAGAGTGTTGTGGTTGGAAGGACAATGTTCACTATGTTGGTGTTCAGCACTGCCATGAAAAGTGCAGTTAAAGTGATTATCAGGATCCTAAAACAATTTTTGAAGGATTTTTTTGCAACTTCACTTTGATAGATGGCTGTCATTCAACGCCCCGATGCTAACTATTTCTGGCCTTTTTTTGGATGGAAATGGTTTTAGGGATCATTGGTCTAATCAGTGCCTTACTGGAATGATCTGTAAAACCTGATTTCAGTGGGATAATTCTTTAAATAGCTCTTTGAAACATTCAACAAGACAGTCAAGGGATTTTTCATCCATTTTTTCAAGTGCAGTGTAGAAGAAGATGTCCCTTGATTCTTTTTTTATACGTTTGACGAGTTCTCTGCCCTGAGCTGTGAGAACAACCCTGCTCACTCTAAGATCCCGTGTATCCTTGATTTTAATAATCAAACCCTTTTTTTCGAGCCTTTTTATTCTTTCTGATAAAGTGTGGGGTGCGTTGCCGCTGCGGTTGGCTATCTCTCCAACTGTGGGTGATTGTCCTCTTGGAAGATCTTCCAGTTCGTAGAGTTCTAGCAATAAATGGAACTGTTCAAGTGTTAAATTGTATTTTCTGGCAGTTTCATGATGTTTTAAATGAATTGTCCTGTTTAAAAGATTCCAGTATTTGAGGGCTTCCACGATCTTCGTTTCCATAGTAACACCAAATTTATCGCAACCCGATTTTATCGTAACACGATATATTAGGGTATTCATCAGCACTATATATAAAGTTTTTGAAAAAAACATCTTACTTTTAACTGTAGTTTACTCACGATTTTATTGGTGTAAGATTTTTTTTATAGCTTTAACAACTTGATTTAGATGAAATTAGAAGGTGCAATTTGTTATAAATGGGGGTGTAATGTTGGCATAGGTACTTATTGTTTGTTGATGATAAAAATGTACAGTTGAGTTATGATATGAAAAAGTTACATTGAAAATAAAAATTATGGAGGGAGAAAATGCCCCATATCAAAAAATTAAATTCATTTAAAAATTACATGCCTTCAATAAGGAAAAGTTCAAAGGGAGTTAACATTGGTCTTCTTGTGGATGGTCCTAACATGCTTCGAAAGCAATTTGATTGCAATCTTGACATAGTAAGGCAGATAATAGAAGAATATGGAAACATAAAGGTTGGTAAGGTTTTCCTGAACCAGTATGCTTCGAATAAACTTATAGAAGCTGTGGTTAATCAGGGTTTCTCACCAATGATCGTTGCAGGAGAAACAGATGTCCATATGGCAGTAGATGCCTTTGAACTTATACACAACCCATCAATAGACGTGATCGCTCTCATGACACGTAACATTGAATTTTTCCCACTTATAAATATTGCCAAGGAAAATGGAAAGGGAACCCTTGTTATTGGAGCTGAACCAGGTTTCAGTGTGGCGCTGAAAAACTCTGCAGACAGTACCATAACACTTAAAACCCATAAACATCCAAGCATCACATAATTTAATCATTTTAAATTCTTTTAAATCTTCATTACCTCTTTTTGTGATTTTTAGAGACTTTAAAGGTTTTCTAGTTAATGGTTTAATAATCTTTGATCTTTTTTTTGAGGGTAACTTAGATCTTGTTTTTGATAGTAACTAATTAAAGCCTTGAAGACTTAGTATCTACTGGAGGACAGTTTATGGAAATAAAGGAAAAACGGATCGAAGGAATGAAAGTGGCCTACGTGCCTTACACCGGTAGTTACGATAGAATTCCAGATTACATGCAGGAGGTGGGCAAGCTCGTCATGAAGAAGGGTCTTAAGATGACGGGTACAGTTTACGGAACCTACTTCAACAGCCCTGAAAATGTTCCAGAGGAGAATCTTCAGTATGAAATTGGATTTTCAATTGAGGAAGAAATACCCCAGGAGGATAAACTTGGTTTTAAGGAACTGCCGGAACACACAGTTCTCTCAGCCATGCACAAAGGACCTTACACTCAAGTTGGCCCTGTAATTCATGCTGTGGTAGATTATGCTGTTAAAAACGGCTACGATATTGTGGGGCCGGTCACAGAGGTTTACCTCAACGATCCCAATCTTGTACAAGAAGAGGAGCTTTTAACTGAGGTGCGGTTGCCAGTTATAAAGGTAGATTAAAATCGAAGGTAAGTTAGATTAAAATTAAGATAGATCATAGATTAAATCAGGACTTTGGAATAGCGGAACAACGAAACGGCTGATAGTTGGAAACCTGAAATTTTAGACATGAATTGATGTGGACAGGAAAATTAGAGAATAAAAAAGAATTAAAAAATTAAAAAAAAGATCCATTAATTTAATTAAAAATTTCCATATTTTTCTGCAAGATATTTCTATTCCTTTTTAAATTAATGGAGATACTTTTAATTAAAAAAGATGAATGAAAGTTCTTAAGAATGAAAGTTTTTAAAGTCAAATGTTGAATCTATTTTTCTATTGTTTTTCAATTGTTTGGTTTTCTTAATTTATTTTTGTTCAACTTTTCCTTCTCTGGATCTCACTTTTATTCAATTCTGGGCCTGTTTTTTTGGGAGTTTGTAAAAATTTTTTTTGGGCTTGTAACTCTTCGTAGTTTCCATCAAACTTGCACTGCATCTTTGTTTCCTATTCGCAGAGAGTTCAATATAACGGCCAGGCTCAGGCCCATATCCCCGATACCAACAGCCATCCACAGTGTGATAAAACCGAATACTGCAAGAACAGCGAAGGAACCTTTAATCAGTATGGATACTGTGGTGTTCTGTTTAACAACAGACATGGTTTTATCACTTAATTTGAAGAGGTAGTTGAGCTTTGAAAGGTCGTCGTGCATCAATGCTACATCAGCAGTTTCAATGGCAACATCAGAGCCTACAGCACCCATGGCTATACCAGTACTGGCCCTTGCAAGGGCAGGAGCATCGTTCACACCGTCTCCAACCATTCCAACGTGTTTATGGTCTGTCATCAGATCTTCAAGGATCTCCAACTTGTTTTCTGGAAGAAGACCTGCATAGTACCTGTCTATTCCTATACTGGATGAAACTGCCTTTGCTGTACTTTCGTTGTCACCTGTGAGCATCACAGTTTTCATACCCTGAGATTTCAAATTTTTAATGGTATTTGCTGCATCATCCCTTATTTTATCCATTAAACCAACTACACCCATGATACTGTTTTCGGAACCAATTAAAACTCCTGTTTTTCCACTTTCCTCAAGTTCCCTTATCATGTCTTCTGGAACTTCACACCTGAAAAGTGACTTCTGACCTGCATAAAATGTTTCACCATCAATTACACCTTTTAATCCCTTTCCAGCTATTGATTTGAACTTGGAAACATTCTTAAGATCTACGTTTTTATCTTCAGCCTTCCTTAAAATGGGTTCTGCAATTGGATGCTTGGATCTTGATTCAAGTGAGGCTGCCACCTGTAAAATCTCATCCTCAGAGTAACTGTTTAAGGGTTTAATGTCTGTAACCTCCATTTTACCCTCTGTAAGTGTTCCAGTTTTGTCAAATACCATAACTTCCAGGTTTTTCATTTCTTCAACGTACTGAGCTCCCTTTATGAGCACACCATTTTTTGTGGAGGATGTTATGGCTGAAACCATGGATACAGGTGTTGATATTACAAGGGCACAGGGACAGGAAACAACCAGCAGTACCAGTGCCCTGTAAAACCATTCATCAAATGACAGTCCAAGCAGGAATGGGGGAATGATTGCAACGGCAACTGCAAGGAGTATCACAGTTGGAGTGTAGTAGCCTGCAAACCTGTCAATGAAAACCTCTATATGGGACTTTTTCTTCTGGGACTCCTTCACAAGCTCTACGATCCTTGAAAGTATGGTTTCATCGGATTTTTTTGTTACCTTCACCTCAAGGTAACCCTCAAGGTTCAGTGTACCTGCAAAAACCTCATTACCTTCAGATTTAGGAACTGGAAAACTTTCACCTGTTATTGGGGCCTGGTTTACAGATGAAACACCCTTAAAAACCATGCCGTCAAGGGGTATTTTATCTCCAGGTTTCACAACAACGATCTCACCAGATTCAACCTCATGTGCATGAACTTCCAGGTTTTTACTGTTCCTCTGCACCACCGCTGTTTTGGGTGCAAGTTCCAGGAGTGATGCCACTGATTTTCTGGCTCTCTCACCTGCATATTCCTCTAAAAATTCTGCAACAAAGAACAACAAGATTACAGTTGCTCCCTCTTCACCGTGACCTATCATGAATGCGCCAGCTGCAGCAATGATCATGAGAAGGTTCATGTTGAACTTTTTGTTCATCAAGCCGATGATGGCCTCCTCAACTATCTCGTAACCTGCAACCACCACAACTGCCAGGAAAAGGATTTCAGCAAGTAGTTCCTGTCCTGTGAAAAAATCAACACAGAAACCTGTAAAAAGGAGCACAGCCCCTGTGATCATGATTAAAATGGATTTTTTCCAAAAAGAATTTTTTTCTTCTTTTGAACTGTTATCACAGCATGAACAGATAGGCATCGTGTCGTTTTCTTCTTCATTCTTCTGCATGTTCTGTCTCCATTTTTATGAGCTGTATCACGTGTTCATCTGCAAGGGAGTAGTATGCCATCTTCCCCACCTTACGGAATTTAACCATGTTCCGACCTCTTAAAAGCCTGAGCTGGTGAGAAACTGCAGAATCTGTCATCTTAACTATGCAGGCAATGTCGCAGACACATAACTCCCTTTGAGACAGTGCATACAATATCTTAACCCGTGTGGGATCTGCAAGGATTTTAAAGTCTTCTGATATCTTTTGGAAGGTCTCCTCTTCAAGCATTTTAGATTTAACCTCATTTATGGATTCTTTATGTATGCAGTGTACTTCACAGATATCATCGTTTTTCATATGAATAACTGTTCAATTGAACATATATAAACCTTTGTCCATGAAATTAATTATACTAAAAACAACAAAATTAATACATTAGGTAAGATCTAAATTGTTTCCAAGTTTGGAGGTTGAATCATGAAGGTTGAACTGAAGCGGGTTCCAAAAAAACAGGTTGCATACATCTTCCATGAAGGATCCATTGAAGATCTGAGCGATCTGATGGGTGAAGTTATTGAGTGGGTGGTGAAAAATGCCCTTGAAATTACAGGACCACCCTATGGTGTATATTACTCCAGTCCAGAAGATGTTTCGTTGGATAATATGAAATATGAAGTGGGAATTCCATTTAAAGGCAGAGCAAAAGCGGAAGGTAAAGTAAAGGTCAAAGAAATTCCTGATCAAACGGTTCTATCATCCATACACAGAGGACCCTACCATGAGGTTGGACCAGTGTACGCAGCTTTGATGGATTATGTAACGAATGAAGGCTATGAGATGGTGGGAGCTCCAATGGAAATATACATGAACAACCCAGGAAAAATATCAGAAAATGAGCTCATAACCGAGATACAGTTTCCAGTGGTTAAAAGGTAAGCTTGTTGGAACATCTGCATCAGGTCCAACAAGATCTCCTCCAACAAGATCTTCATTATTTTTCTTCAAAATGAATGGACTGAAACCAAAATAAAAAAAATGTTTCAAATAAGGGACATCATGGAAATGGCGATTATGATATAACTTTAACAACGGAAGATGATCTAGATTACTTAATGTATTTAATAAAGCAGTCTTACAAGAAAAATTCTTCTTTTGTTTAAGTACATCCTGTTTATTCCCTAATCTGGCTCAATGCAATGCTCATGGCCACGGCAGCATGTTCAAAGTTTCTGTCTATCTTTAAAGCTTTCCTGAAACATTCTGCTGCTTCGTAAAGTTTTTCAGTTTCCATAAGTACAACTCCAAGGTTGTACCATGTTTCTGCATCTTCAGGGTTTATTTTAAGAGCTTCTGCATAACACATTATCTCTTCGTCGTGTTTTCCGAATTTTCCAAGGGCAACGGCCAGGTTGTTCCGGGCTTTTGCATGATCAGGGTTTATCTCAAGTGCCCTCTGGTAGCACCTTACTTCCTCTGCATGTTTTCCAATTGATCCCATGTTAACCCCTTGATTGTACCAGTCTTCAGCTATTTCATGGTCTATATTTATTTCTTCAAGCTTTTCTTGACCTTCAAATTTTGCATGATGTTCCGTGCAGTTTTTAAAGAGTGGATATTCACTTTCACTTTTCTTGAATTTATCGAAGAGTCCCATCTGAAATCACATCCCTTTTTGCTGTTGATCCAATTATTAATATTAATTATAATATAAGTAATACTATTTATTGTTAACTAACCTTAAAAATATTAACCTTAGATATTGCCGAATTGAAGATCCGGTTCTATATTTTAGAGGGAGAGATGCTTTAATTAAAAATATACCTTTTAAAAAATATACCTTTTAAAATATTTTTTAGGAAATGTTTTAGAGAATTAACCATTAAGATAAACAAAAAATCTTAAAAAAAACGTTTAAAAGGAGATTAAAACCTAAATTGATTAAAAAAAGATTTTTTTGAAAGATTTTAAAAAAGGGATTTTAAAAATCTCCAAAACCCAAAAAAAATGAAAATTTACATTATCTTTAAACTAAATCCTTGTACTTCTCCACAATATCAACAAAGGAATCAGCAATGTAATTGATCTGTTCTTTGCTGAAGCCGTAGACACTGCACTTGAACCACTTTGTCTGGCCATGTTTTATACCAACGATCTTCCTCTTTTTAAGTTCCTCGTAGAGGAAAAATCCGCGGCGGGGGTGTTTTTCGGCTATTTTGTCAAAAACTGGGGTTTCAAATCTTATAAGGTCGTGTTCTTTGGGTTTCACTCCCAGCTGTTTCACTCCTCCAATTTTTTCCATTTCTGCAACGAATTCACGTGTTTTCTGAACTTCATCATCCCAGTGCCTGGTTCTCTCAACAACTGCGGGGAATGATGCCATCAGGGTTGCAAGCGGTGCCCCACGGCTTGTACATCCAAGCATCTCCAGTTCCTTGACCTCATGCATCTTGGATCGTCTGAGTACCTGCTCTGCCCATTCATCCTTAACTCCAAGCACACCTATGGGTCCTGAAGCTGCCATACTTTTATGACCGCTACCTACAACAAAGTCTGCACCTATAACATTGGCATCAACTGGCATTCGACCCATGGAATATGCGCAGTTTAAAAGTAGAGGTACACCAGCTTCATGAGCAAATCTGGCAACTTTCTGCGCATCTGTGAGGTTTCCGTAGTTTCCATCGACGTGGGTTAAAAGCACTAGGCTGACATCTTCCCCTTTATCTGCTAATTCATCCAGAACTCCCTTATAACCCTCGGGATCTATGCGGTATTCTGGGTAGCCGCTGCTTGGAACTTCAACCATGTTAAGACCGCAGCGCTCTGCAGCAACGTGGGTTGTGTAGTGTGCGTTTCCATCGATAACTATGGTGTCTCCTGGCTTACAAATCGCATGCATCACTGCAAACTTTCCTTCACGGGCCCCATGAACAGTTCTTGCATGGTCTGTATGCAGGAAACTTGCTAGATCGTCCAGAAATCCGTGTATCTGGGGTTTGGATATTTCATCCAGCCGACCCCCACAGTAGTCGCAGACACTGTAGCCATCTGAAAATTCATATAAAGCTTTTCTAGCTTCTGTAGTAAGTATTCCTCCCCTTTGGAGTGGGTTAAGGTTAAGATCCTTCCTTTCAGTACTTCTTGTAAGTCCGTAGTCGTGACATTCCATATTCTTTCACCCAAAAAATTGAATTTAAATTATAAAATTATAATTTTAAATGATCTGTGATCTTAAATGATCTGTGATCCTGAATTCAAAGTTCTCTACAATTTTTGATCTATACGTTTTTTCTATTAAATCCTTACATGCTCCGATTATGAAAAAAATCTTAAAGGTTCCATGATGAAAAAAATAGTTAAGGATCCCCCTTAAACTGTGACTTGTTAAACTGCAAATTAAGATACCTAAAAACTTAATAATTGATTCATTGCTTCGATTTTTTCAGTCCATGTCCTGTTTTCAATGTTTTGCTCATTGTTTCAGTGTTCTTCAGGCACTAAACAACTTGAGATTCATTTGTTTCATATTTTTTGGCTTCAAGTCTGCCTTTTATGGTGTTGTGGTCTGTGACTGCAATTCCAGAAAGTCCCAACCTTGATGCAGTTTTAACCATCGTCTTAGTTCTGAAAAACCGTCTGATGAGTACTTGGAGTGGGAATGGAGGTCGTACCTCATTTTTATCACTTGAATATGAATTTTTATCTAATAAATGCCGTAAGTTAAGTGATGCATAATTTCATTGAATACCCTGTGATATTATTTACAAATGGAAATTTGTTGCAATTTTATAAAAAAGCCGGATAAAAGCGCCAGAAAATCAGAATACTTTTAATCTAATTTCATGTTTAATTGGTAATCCTCCTTCACAGGATATTGGGTTTCTGATTAGGAATTACATAAAATAAAAAAAATAAAAAATAGGACATGAATCAATGGTTTACCCTCTTATCCCCATGGCTTTGTTGGTTTTTGCAATGGATTTAGCTGGATCCTCTTCCATTTCAAGCATTGCCCTTATCGCGTCCACGTTTTCAGGTACAACATCAGATTCCTGGTGAACAGCCTGCATGTAATAAAGTTCATTTCCCACAACATTTATTGACTCTTTCCACACTGCTATTTCAAAGAGGTCGCTTCTTGGCCTTCCAAGATCCCTTGCGTACTCCATTATTTGGGCTGTTGAACCCAGACCCTTGGAAGCTTCCACAAGAAGAACCCTTGGTGTTTCTTCCAATTTATCAATCACATCATCGGCAGTCACTGGATTTTCAAGTTCAACCATGAGGTTATGCTGGTGCATGAGTGTTGTTGGAACCAGTAGGGCCATGGTTGTTATGTTAAGGCCGTACATAACTGTTTGCACGTCAGGGCCGTGGTGTGATGGCACAGTTGGTGGATTTGGAACGATTGCATTTATCGGACCCTTCTTAACCTGTGATGGATCTGCTCCACGCCTCACCATAACTGCTCTTACCTTCTTTATCCCTGCAAGGTCATTTATTGGGTTTAAGGTTCTACAGAGTCCTGTTGTGTTGCATGATACAACCCTGACGTAGTCTGCTCCGATTGCATCCTTGAAATTGGCGAATGAGTTGAAAGATTTGCCTATCTGGTCGTGTTTTTCCCCGCCCTGGAAAGTGGATTTTATTCCAAGCTTCTTGTAGGTTTCCATGTTTTTGGCACCGATGCCCTCGGGGGTGGCGTCAACTATGATGTCCACTTTATCATAAAAATCTTCCATTGTACCGCTTATCTTGATACCTGCCTCTTCAAACAGTTCTTCCCTTTCAGGAACGCTTATGTAAAGTGGGTAACCCTTCTCAACGGCCATTACTGACTCGAAGTCGGGTGTACGCTTGGTAACCCCTGCAAGTTTCATGTCATCCTGGGCAGCAACTGCGTCTGCAACCCTTTTACCTATGGTACCGTATCCGTTTATTCCAACAGCTTTCATAATTAACCTCCATTAATCCCTTTTTCTGCACATTTGATAGTTATTATATGCTCTTAAAGCATTCTGTTATATTATTATGTCAAGTTAAGGTTATAAACTTTTGAAGTTAGGGATCGTTAATATGGATTAATGAGTTACAGATTTGAATTTGAGACTCTTGAATAAAATTTTGCACTGAATTTTTTTGTATTAGCGATAAAAAAAACTTAAAAAAATGGTTGTTAATTAAAAAAATGGATTTTAACCCGTTAAAAAAAAAATTTGTTACTTTTTAAATTGTTACTTTTTAAATTGTTACTTTTTAAATTGTTACTTTTTAAATTGTTACTCTTGAAAAAATAAATCAAAAAAAATAGAGTTAAATTTGAAAATAAAGATTTGATCTTGTGCTTGATGATCCTTTCATTTCCTGTACTTGTACACCAGATAAAGGATGAACCCTATGATTCCAAGCACAACGATCATATCGAATATGTGGAAGTACCCTGTTATTATGTCCCATCTTGGCCCTAACAGTGTTCCTATATACGCCAGTACAAAACACCAGACCAGCGAACCTGCAAAGGTGTAGATTACAAACCTTTTAAGTTCCATGTGTGTGATTCCTGCAGGCAGTGATATGAAGGTTCGAACACCTGGAAGAACCCTGCTTATAAGAACCGCCTCGTAACCGTATTTATCGAACCATCTATCTGCAGTTTCAAGTTTGCTCTGGGTTATCAATATGTACTTACCGTACTTTTCAAGTAGGGGCCTTCCTCCCCTCAGACCCACGAAGTATGCAATCAAAGAGCCGAAAAGGTTTCCCAGAGCACCTACCATGGTTATGCCCAGGAGGGTCATGTTGGTGTTGCCCTGCCAGACAACGAATCCACTGAAAGTCATGATGATCTCACTTGGAAGGGGAATGCACGCACTTTCAAGGGTCATTGCAGAGAAAACACCCCAGTAGCCGAGGTTACCTATAACATTGATTATGAGGTTACTTACAAATTCAACTATACCAACCATTAAAACACCTTTAGCAAAAATACCTTTAGGATTTTCCTTTTTTAGTAAATTTCCATTTTTATTTTTTTAAGTTTTATTTTCAGTTCTAATTATTAGTTAATTCAGTTTTAGTTGATTATTTTAGTTTCAATTAATTATTGCGAACATTCGGGCGAACATTCGGGTTAGCTTTGAGTACATTCCTTTAAAAATGTTGTTCAATGGTTTCAAACTGTTTCTGAACTGGTACACAAGTATGGAAATTACCAGTGCAACCAGAACAGATCCTAAGATGTCCAGTGGGAAATGCACACCACAGAAAACCCTTGCAAAACCACCGATGAGTCCTAAAACCACAAGGATTAATCCTGGGGTTCTGGTTTTCTTGAAGTACGTCAGCATGAATGCAGCTGAAAGCATGAAAGTTGTGTGATCCGATGGAAAAGAGGAATCAGGCGAATATGGGAAGAGTAACGTTCCAACATGCATCATAAATGGGCGGGGATGATAATAAACCAGTCCTATGATGAAGTTTAAGAGGAGTCCGAGAACTGCAGCGTAGGCTCCATAAAGTATCACATCACGGGTGTCGTTTCTTTTGATCCACAGGTAAATCAGTCCCAATATGATTACAAGGGGCATGTATTTTGCAGCAAATATGGCTGCAGCATCTGCAAATGGGTTTAAACCAGCGTATTGGTTGATAAGATGAAATAGTATCCTGTTTAATTGTTCAAACATAAAAATCTTGACCTTAATTTTTATAAAATTTTCATGGATTTAACCATAGTTCATGGATATACGTTAATGGTTTTATCCATGGTTTAACCTTAAAAATTCGCATTTTTAGAGTTATATTGGATTTAGTCCTTCAGTTTTATAGTTCTTATTTTTTTGCCAATGTTTAAGTATTTATTCCCACCTTATGCCCCAATCTAAACCCAGTCTGAACCCAATTCATGCAGTGGCAGTACCATAAAAAAAGTGCAGATGAAGAAAAATAGCGGTTAAATGGAATTTCCAGTTTTTTGGGGGCCTAAAGTTTACCGCGTTATTTTGGATAGGATACTTAGTGCCGCAAGTTGTATCAGGTTTATTGCAGATAGTTCAAGCAGATGCTCCATGCCTTCCGCATTGTGTGTTCCTGCACCTGTAACTAGGAGTTTAACCAGAATTGCAGTTGCTAGGATGTTTTGAGCAAGGAGGAACAGTGAAAAGTAAAGTAACCTATGGTGAATTCGGATTTTATCTTCCTGTAACTCTTTCAGTAAATATAGAATAGGCCCAAAAGTAGGCTGATGTTCACAATTCCCACTGCGATTGCTAGGTACTGAATTGCATTTAATAATTCCGTTGAATTAAAATCATTTTTCAACCACTCATGACCTTTATCTTGTCCCAGATCTTCTCAAATACGCCGTAATTTTTTTCTATTTCCTCAGAAAGGAAGTATAACTTACCGTATGTATCTCCAGCTGGCTTAATCACGTTGTTTTCTTCTAGAATTTTAACATGATGCCGTACTGTTTTATAATCTAGGTTAAGTTCTTCTGAAAGCTGATGATATTGTAGGGTCTTTCCGCCAGTGCTTTGATTATTCTGGCACGATTTATACCCCCTCTCTTACCGGCTATTAACCACCGGAGCAACTTTTCCATGAATATCACACATTGAAACTTAAAACTTTAACTTAAAACTTCAAACAATAAGCTGTTGAGCAAATTGGACAATGTATCTGGACGAGTTAATAATTAAAAACCAACACTCGCCTTTAATTTAGTTAAAATAAAATTCTCAGTAGATTAAAAAATGTATTACAAATAAGATCCACCTATTACATGTATAGATCAATGCAGAATTAAAATTTAAAAGTGTCTTGGTCTGCATTCATCATCCACAAGTTCTGCAATGATTCCCTCTAAAAATATTCGTGTAGATATCTCAAATAATGCCCCGAAGGGTGTGAGAGGTTCATATTCACCAGAGACTCTTCTTTCTATATAATCCCTGGTTTTTGCCTTTATTCTGCCAGGTATCTCCACGACAAGGTTTGATATCTGTGCAAGCTCTGAATCTGGAAAGGAGGTTATGGCCACAATCTTCGCACCCCTTTCTTTGGCCTTTTCTGCAGTTGTTAAGGTCGGTTCGGTGTTTCCAGCTCCGGATATTGCTATTAAAACGTCTTCTTTGTTGATTGCTGGAACTATTGTCTCTGTAATAACAAAAACGTTGAGGTCAAGTCCCTTGAGTCTGGATGCAAATGCCTTTCCAACAAGCTCAGACTCTCCAAAACCACATATAAATATCTTTGAAGCATGTTTTAAATAACTTTTAAAGGTTGACACGGTTTTATCGTCCACATCTATGCATTTTATGTGTGATGTTATCTCTTCCATTACAAGCTTCAGCATAGGAAAACACTCCTTCCATTTAACGGATGCATATACAATATGATTTTTATATTTTTAGGATATTAAATCTTATGATTCTGTTTTTTGATGAAAAAGTGTTTTTAGTTGGTAAAAATGGTTTAAATCTTAATTTTAGATTATGAAATCAATTAAGGCAAAATTAGTAGATTTAAACTTTTTTTTTATTCGGGATTAAAAATGTAAAAAATAGGAAGGAAGTCATCCCTCTCTTAAAAAAGAAAGAAATTTTTATCCTTAAAAATTTATCCTTAAAAAAATAAAAAAAAGAATTTGTTTAGTTCCCTTCTATTGCTTCCAGTTTTTCAGGCAGGTACTTCTCAACCACGTACTCAAGTCCGTACTTGGAGAAGGACTGCTGCTCTGCCTTTTTCCCGATCTTGAGCATCTTCTTGATCTCAACCTTCCAGAAGTCCTCATGGTACCTTGGGTCTTTGTAGAGCTCTTTAAGACGCAGAACATCTATATCTTTTAGTTTGTCCGTTGGAAGGTCGTAATTTATGATGTCTGATGCTGTAACTCCCAGAAACTTGGCGTTTGGCGTTGCAAGTTCGTGGTTCACGTGTGCAAGTTTGGCACTTCCAGAGATTATAACCATGGCAATGTGGAATCCCCATGGATCTCCATCGTTACAGATGTAAACTGGAAGTCCAAGCTCTTCATTGGTTCTTTTAAGGAATCTACGGGTTGCACGAGCGGCCTGTCCCTTAAGTCCAACTATCAGACAGTTGAACTTCTTGTAAGCCTTTTCCTGAACCATCCTGTGGAACATACCCATGGTTTCCACTGCAATCACACGATCCACCTTGTGATCTAAAAACTCCACATCGTCAATGGTTGGTGGTATGCTGTAACCGGATTTTCCTGATTTAAGGGCGTTTATTTCAAAATCATCATCTTTGACAGTCAGGTCACCGTATACGGCTGCACCGTCTTCCTCTGGCATGAGTCCAAGATCTTCACGGGTTGTACGGAGAGTGACCTCCAGATCTTCACTTATCAGGTTTGACTCCTGCTGGTCGCTGAAATCAACATCCCAACCCTCTGAAACGTAGTACATTTCCCTTATAGTTGCTGTTTTTTGTGTTTCCACAAGCCCCTTGCAGAAGTTGGCCATGCTCATCATCTGAGCCATTTTCTTGATCTGTTTAACATTTCCAAGGGATCTTTTACCATAACGATCTCCAAGAACGTAGTAACGTTTGTCTTCATCGTAAACTATGTTGGAGGTACCCCTGGATGGGACCTTTATTGAGGGTACACGATTTTTTTCAACGTCATCCAGTATAGTATCTCCAAGGCCTTTGAGTTTGTTCAGGTTTAACTCTTTTTTATTCATTTTGAACCTCGCTTGTAAATTTTGAGAATTTTTCTCTTCGTGTGACCTTTGCTAAAACTTCATCGTACTCTGGAACATTCCTGCCTGAAATGAGTGCTGCCTCCTTAAGCACAACGGGCACGTATGATTCAAAGACTTTTGAACGCATTGCTTCCTCTTTCGCAGCTTTTTTGGCTTTAATATATTTTTGAAGGCTCCTTGCAATTTTCATGGTTGCCTGTCTGACCTCATGGAGAATTTCAGGTTCGGGGGCAACGCTCTGTTTACCTGTTGAAAGGTAAGGTACGTTGGTTGAAACTATGTTAACAAAAACTGTTACTGGAGTGTTTTCGAGGTCTTTTATACCGTAACGTTTCCAGTCTATACTTTTCAGTGCGTCTGTTATGGCACAGCTTCCCTGATCAAATGTGAGTGGCACTCTGTTTGCAAACCTCATTATCTCTGCACGTTTTTGATCGCCAACCAACCTTCCAGAGTCTCCACCGTAAGCTATTCCAGCTTCTATTATGAAAGCAACACCTCCACGGTAGGTTTTTGGTTTTCTGGTGGTTGTGGCCACAAATTCAGGGTTTAAAATTTCCTTCATACCCTTTTCAATCTGTTCTTTTCCTATTGGGATTAAACCTGAAGTTGGTGGAGCCATAAAGTCCATTTCTTTGAACAAATTCACAATCTGCTCGGCTTCTTCCCATTTCATGTCTTTAGGACGTTTGTTAAGGTCTATTCCTGTGGCTTCCTCTATCTCGTTCAACCTCTTGTTGGACATCCTTGAGAGGGAACTGCCAAGGAGACTTCTGAACCTCCTTTTGTCGGTGTGTTTTGCCATGAATATCAGGTCATCAGCTGTAACACCCCTTGGATGAGGCAGTACCTCTTTGGGGAGTGGAGGTATCTCATCTGTGGCACGTTCGAAAATGTACTGGTGTCCTGTTGGGTCGCGGAAGATTATTCTGGCGTGAGGGTTTCCTATGACTGTCCTTCTTATGTATTCGTATGCACCCTGTTCGCTCAGGGAGTAGGAAACATCTTTGAACTGCAGTTCCAGTGCAACTCCCGTTGAATCAACTTCAACATCCTTTTTTTTCAGTATAAGGCCCTGGTTCTTCTTAACGTCCATCTTAAAGGTCATTCCAACTCCTTTAAGTTTATCCCCATTTTTGTAGCCTGAAACCACTTTGGCTGGCTGTCCTGTGGTCATCTGTGAGAGAAGGACACATCCACTGCATCCAAGACCCTGTTGACCCCTTGACTGGATGTTCCTGAATTTGGAACCTGCAAACATGGTACAGTAAACCTTCGTAATAAAGTTTTCAGGAATTCCTGGCCCATTGTCTTTGTGCTTCAATATGTAGTGATCCTTACTCACCCTTTTGAGGTCTATTTTTATTTCTGGCTGTATTCCAGCTTCTTCAGCAGCGTCGAGGCTGTTTGTTATTAATTCGTGGAAAACCATTGTAAGTGATCGTATTTTTCCTGAGAATCCCAGCATCTGCTTGTTTCTTCTGAAAAACTCTGATGCTGTGAGTTCTTTAAACTCTTCAAAAAGTTCTGATGCTTCTCGCTCCAAGGTTAGCCTCCTTTGAATTGAATTAAACCTGAATTGGTTAAAATTTATCAGTTGGATCGCTAGGATCTAAATTAGCTTTAATTTGTAACTTTAACTTGAACCTTCAACAAACTTTTAAGGTTAAAGCTAGTATCTATGAATCAATTTATGACGGCTCAATCTACGCTTGTCTTAAATATGATACTCAAAAGATTTTATGAGAATGTATTTTTTTTATAAGAGTTTATTCTCATCCTTGGCAAATCTGTGAAATTCCCTGATCTTCATTTCACGACTTTTTCTCTCAAGGAATGCGTAGACGCTTTTGTGCCGTGCACCTTCCAGTATCATTTCAACTGCTTCCTTTGCAAGGTGCACATGTTCCATGCTGCCTATGAGTGCCACAGTTTTACCGTAGACAGATACATCAACTCCAGTCATGTCTGTAATGATGTCTCGTGTCCTGCCGTCTCTGCCGATTATTCTTCCTTTCTGTCTCAGCACTGCCTTTTTTGATCTTCCAACGTAATCTGGCAGGTTGATTATTTCAAGCATCATCTCATCGTCTGTGAGTTTTAGAGCAATTTCAGGGTTGAAACCTCTTCCTATTGCCTTAACAATGTAACGTGCTTTCCAGACAGATAATGGGTCTTCAGTATCTTCTCTTGGGGATATGGAGATGCTTCCTGATTCACTATCAATTTCTATGCTTGTTTTGGTTGTACTTTCAATTTTTTCCTTTGTAATTCCTTGTTTTCCAATAACAACCCCCACTCTTTCACGGGGGATCTTGAGATACTCAGCGGTGGGCATGTTTTCACCTCATAACTACTGATATATTACACTATCCTTTTTAATATACTTTTTTATACCTTTCTATCCCTATAAATCCATAATTTTACTTTTAAGCTCATTTTTATTGATTTGAATGCCCAGTTTTTTAAAATCTTTAATTAAATTGTCCATATCTCTATTTAAAAGCTCTCTTGCTAGTGGATGATCAACAAGGATGCCCTGGGATATGTCAATTATAACAGGTTCATCATCTTTAATTAGAATGTTAAAACTTGATAAATCTCCATGGACCAGTTTAACTTTAGTGTATAAAGTTTTAACGTCATTTACTAATTTTTCTAAAACCTTTTGTGGATTGGAGATTTGAGATTGCCTCATGGGTAATGCAGGGTTTCCTTCTTTGTCTCCTATGAATTCCATGACCAAAACATTGTTTTTTGCAATTATTGGCCTTGGAACTTTCACTCCCGCTTCATAGGCCCTCTTAAGATTTCGGTACTCTTTTGTGACCCATGTTTTAACGAGTTGACGTTTGTTTGAAGTTCTAACATGGAACCTTGGGTCACCCTGAATGTAATGCTGCATTTTTTTAAAATCTGAGCTTGTAACTCTGTATATTTTAACAGCAACAGGGGTACCGTCCTTATCATAACCCTTGAACACGTTTGCCTCTTTCCCTGTACTTATGGCTCCATTTAAAATATGGACGTAACCCATTTTGGACAGTTTGTAGAGTGTTTCAAGTGTTAGCTTGTCAAAAACTTCGCTTCCAACTTGCCTGTCCTCAACACTTTTCAATCTTTTTTCGGAAAGCAGCTTTCTTAGGTCATCGTCTGCCTTTGATACTTTTGAACACATGAACACTCCTCAATTAACTGATGACCATGGTTATGATCAGAATTAAGTTCTAAAATAGTATTTTAATTAACAACTGAGTTAAATCAATTCCTTTTAAAGATCAGAGTTTCAGGTAGCCTCTTCTCTCAAGCCAGTTGGCTTCAGTTCTTGTGTATCTCCATATGGCATCGGCTTTCTCATCGCTCTGGAATTCCCAGGGTTTTACAAGGACCACATCTCCTTCCCTGATCCAGATCCGTTTTTTCATTTTACCGGGAATCCTTGTGAGCCTTATTTTACCGTCTGCACATCTAACCTTCAGTTTACCATGTCCCAGTATCTGCTCAACCACTCCAGGTATCTCTCCCCTCCTAGGGGATCTTACCCTTCTTACTCCTTGAGTTCTTTGATTATGTCCTCTTCTCAAATACTCTCCTCCTTTTTAAAAATTACTCTGATCTTTAAGTTGGATCATAAGTAAAAGATTTTTTATCATGATTTTTATTATTTAATCTATTTTATTGTCTAAATCTACCTTGGCTCAATCAAAGTTCAGCACAATCAGCTCAAATACTATAAATAATGGAGCCATCTAATCAAAGTTTAAATAAAATATCTTGTTTTGATAGGAATCTTCTTATCTATATAGGCTTTTGATGTATATAAAAACAAGTATTTTAACTAAAGGGGATATATGAAATTTTCCCTTTTTTACCACCTTGTTACTAAACCTTCAACTTTCAATTACTTCAGTATACACCTTAATAAGCTGATTTTGTGGTTTGATCCCAGTTGAGTTCACTCTTCATGTTTCATGGACCACGGGACCCATAAAAGAATAATTACAGCCCCAACCAGTACAAGTGATGCCAGAAAAATGCCGAAGTTCTGAATTAAACTGTAACTTTCGGCGTAAAAGAAAAGCCAAAGTGCTAAAAACAGTAACCATCCCATACCGGCAGCGATGGTGACATACACCCCTACTTCTTTCAGGTTTTGGTTTCATGTCCAACTCCCAACCACAGTATAATATAAGATGACCTTCACTATTATGTTTTTTTGCATTGACATCATCCATAAAGACATCATCCATAAAAATTTTCAACGAAAGAATTGAACCCTTAAAGATCTTTTGGATCCTAAAAGCAGTTAACACAAAAATTTACATTACAAAAATCTACATTAATAAATGACGTTATAATAACGACGATGTGCAATAAAGTTTACATTCATGAACTTGGTACATCAGTTCATTCACAGTTAAATTCAAAGTGGTAACATGGGAAAAGTATTTTTAAACACAATGGAACCAGAAGAGGTTGTAAAAATCATTGAAAACCTTCCCTTTCAAAGGAAGGTTGAAAAGGTATCAATAGAGAAGGCCAGTGGAAGGATGCTTGCAAAAGATATTTACGCAAGCATCAACCTCCCACCTTTCAGCAGGGCATCAATGGATGGGTATGCAGTAATATCAGAGGACACCTTCAAGGCTTCCGAAGCAAATCCTGTAAAGCTGGAGCTTCTGGAAGTTGTGAGGGCAGGAGACGTTCCACAGAAGAACGTTGAAAAGGGAACCTGTGTGGAAGTTTCAACGGGCGCATCCCTGCCTGAGGGCGCTGAGGGGGTTGTCATGGTTGAGGTTACCGAAAGAAAATCCGGAGAAAACACTGAAAACATCCTTATTTATGAAAGCGTTGCAATGGGGGAAAACATAGCGCTTGAAGGTTCTGATGTAAAAAAAGGCGACCTCCTGCTTTCTAAGGGAACCAGGATCACATCAGACAAAATAGGAGTTCTAAGTGCAGTTGGAATGAAGAAAGTGCCTGTTTTTAAAAAACCCCAGGTTGCAGTTGTATCAACTGGAAACGAGGTGATAAAACCCGATGAAAAACTCAGCTACGGTAAGGTGTACGACATAAACTCCCAGACCATATCGAGCGCTGTTGAATCCTGTGGGTGCATCGCTCTCCACTCCGAAATAGTTAAAGATGACTATAAATCCTTGAAAAATAAAATAAACGAATTTAAAGATGCAGATATAATCATAACATCTGGAGGAACTTCTGCAGGAACCGGTGACGTGCTGAGAACGGTTCTGGATGAGATTGGAGAGGTTATTGTCCATGGAATAGCTGTAAAACCTGGAAAACCTACATTAATTGGGTTGATACCAGATGGAGATAGGAAGAAGATCATATTCGGACTTCCAGGTTATCCTGTTTCGGCCCTTGTAATATTCCAGGTTTTTGTGGCACCTTTCCTAAAGAAAATAGCCTCAGTTGCTCATGATAAACAGACCAATGTTAAAACCTTTAAAATTTCAAGAAGATACCATTCAGCAAGGGGAAGACTTCACTATGCCCTTGTGAAGGTTGAGGGAGAAAGAGCCACCCCAATACTCAAGGACTCCGGTGCAATAGCCGCCCTTGCACAGGCAGATGGATTCATTGAAATCCCAAAAAACGTTGAGATCATAGAAGAAGGAAGTTACGTTGATGTCATGCCGTTTAGTGGGCTTTAAAGTTCAGTGGGCTTTAAACATTTTAAATTTACATTGGGATATAAAAAATGCTGTTTTAAGTTGATCAACTGTAATTGAATCTTAAAAAAATCAATTAAAATCAATTAAAAATTTGACTAACTATTGAATCTCAATGCCAATCAAAATTAAAAATCAATTAATGCTGTTCTTTAGAAAAAAGGCGATACTGTGTTTAGAAAGAATTCAGATGATTACAAAAATATTTCACGGAAGAACTTTGATGAAGAGGCAGATAACTACTACAAAACCCACGATGGAAAACATTCCAGTGCACTCTACAATGGAGTGATCAAGAAGTTGAACACCCTGAACTACTCATCACTTTTGGATGTTGGATGCGGTACAGGGGAAGTTCTCTCCTGCATATACAGGGAAGGAGTTAAATTTTCAGGTCTTGACATCTCATCGAAGATGCTCGGTATTGCAAGGAAAAATCTTGGAGGAAACGTGGATTTGAGGCTCGGCGATTCAGAGAAACTTCCATGGGATGATGAATCCTTTGAAGCTTTACTCTGTCTGAACTCGTTTCACCACTACCCCAATCCAGAGAAGGTCCTGAATGAGATGAACAGGGTCCTTAAAAGCGGTGGAAAACTTGTAATGGCCGACCCATGGCAGTCAACACCATTAAGGCAGCTGATGAACACGTTCATACACTTCAACGGCGGTGGAGACTTTAGAATTTACTCAGAATCAGAAATCTGCAGCCTTCTAACTGAAACAGGTTTTAAGGATATTGAGTGGGAAAAATTAGATGGAAAACATGCGTTCATTGTGACTGCTGGGGTTTGAGGGTTGGTTAAAAAAAATGAAGTTAAACTCATTGAAGTTTGAGTAGATGAAAATAAAAGGAAGGGAAGTTCAATGTGTACGGTTTAACATTGAACAGATTTAAGATAAAAACCTCTTTTCTCTGTTTCAAACTTTTAAGATAGAATGATTTTTTTAACCTGTTTTATCCATTAGGTTAAGTTGTAATGATTTTATTAAACTTATAAGTCTTTTTAATAAATATTCTTTGCGTTTTACTGTAACAAAATAAATTTCCAAGTTTAAAATGGAATTTTTTTTTGGAAGTAAACCCCGAATTAAACAAATGAATCTTAAATTCTAACAAAATACTAACGAGTAGCACACTATCTTAAAAAAATCCAACCTCCCCTAAATTATTATTAAATAAATTTTTCTTATTAAAAAGTTAGAATAATTAAATATTTAACTTCAATCTTTATCTTGGATAAAATTCAAATGAAAAGGTTTACAATACCTATTAACAAAGAATTGAAGAAACTATCAAGTTCAGATGAGAACCTACAATTTATTTTCAATTTAGGAAAAACAGAGCAGAATACAATAAAAATTTTAAAATATTACCTTTTATGTGTCTGTTGACTGAAAACGACTTGAAAGTTGGAAAACCCCTTCAAAATAAAATAGGATGCTCAAACATCAAACAGATCTCCAAGCACAACTTTCCTGTCCGTCTGCACGAGCTTTGGAATCTTACCAACTGTGCCCGCAGACTCCCCAACAACAGCCATAACGCCGCGGAAGTGCTCTTTGAAGTCTTCTGCCCTTTCAAGACAGTTCTGCACTGCATCTCTATCTAAATTGCCCCTTGCACTGTTTGCAATGGATGTTGCAAGTGCATCTGCGGTGCTTGCTTCATCTGCAAAAACTGTAACCGAGTCTGCCCTTCCAAAGCTTATGGAGTGACCTACAGTGCCTGAAGAGGTGCATATTCCCATGGGCGTTTTTTCGCGTTTTATCTTAAAACCCACTTCTCCTGAAAGGGATGATTCTCCAGCATAAAGGCCTATAACCACATCTCTATTAGTTTTAACTGCAATGTCCCCCCCGTTATCCACAACAACGTACTTTGCACCATTTTTAACCATGAAGCCCATTGAAAGCTGGGATATGGTGCCTGCAACAGCTGCCATTGGACCGACTTCTGCTTTTCTACCGGCCCTTGCCATCATGCTCACAACTAGGGGCCCCTTATCAACAAGAACTGGTTCAAGGCTGGTTAAAAATTCAGGGTGTACTCTTATGTAACTTTTAAGTTCCATTCGCTGTTTCAGTACAAAGTTGGGAAGGTTGTGCCTTTCCAGATCGGTTTTGAGCACCAGATTTGTTTCTTCGATCTGGATGTGTTCGGTTGAGATCTTGGCTTTCATCAAATTGTTTATATTTGCATCTGATACATAAAGTATTTAGATAAAAGATGGGTTAATATGATAAAATGATGAGAAAAAATGTAACGCATCCCGGCGAAAGGGTTCTGTATGAGACAAGACCCAAACTTGTAATAAACATGAAGTCCATGTTCATCAAGCTTGTGATCCTCATCCTGCTTTTGCACTTTTTCGGACCAATTGTGAGTGCAGCGGCATCTCTGCAGAGCTACCTCGTGAACTTTGTTCAGGTACCCCTTGTTGAGGCTGTAACAGTTCTGTTCCTTCTCATTATACTGGTCCTGCTTTTATGGATTATCTGGGATGTTCTATCGTGGAGAGCCATTCTTTACATACTAACGGACCGCAGGGTAATGGTCAAGAGGGGATTGATACGGAAAGAAAGGGTTTACATGCATTACAATAAGATTCAGGATATTTCAGTATCTCAAAGTCTTGCAGAACGAATTTTACGTTCTGGGGATATTGAGATATTTGGGGGACACGAGGGCACAACCTTGATCCTTGAAAACATTCCTGACCCTGGAAAGGTTGAGGACATGCTAAACAGGTTGATAGAAGGGGATGAGGTTGTGTTTAAAGATCGTAGGCCCAATGAGAGGCTGCAAAGGGGATCTATAAAGGAAGAATATGAAAAGAAATTTAGAAGGTAACTACACACGTAAATACAATTAAATTTACTTGTGGTTGCTTTTTTAGATCAAACACCCTATGTTAAATAGCTTAATTTTATATTGTTAATACTTAAAAACTATTCTAATGACTTTACAACAGATTTTAACATGAAACTAAAGTATTCAAAATAGTATCAAATGATTATTAACTTTTAAACAAAAAAAATCAGGGTAGGTGTTATGAACAATTACGACATTGCAGTGGTGGGTGCAGGACCTGTAGGATCAACTTTCGCGAGGTATATGGCAGAAGAAGGCTTTAAGGTCGGTTTGATGGAGCGAAAGAGGGCAGTAGGCGTTCCACTTCAATGTGCAGGACTTGTGGGTAAGAAGATAAAGAAATTAAACGTGATATCTGATGAATTCATATTAAACAGGGTTTGTGGAGCACATTTACATGCTCCTTCAGGTGAAGTACTTTCTGTTGCTAAAAAAAAGCCAGAGGCATATGTACTTGATAGAATGAGTTACGATAAGTTTTTGGCGGAACTTGCAGTTGAGAATGGGGCAGAACTGCTCTTAAACCATAAAGTTGTTGGTGTTGATCCTAAAACAGGAAACATTCGCATTAAAAATCATGAAACAAATATCTGCAACAGGGTGATAGTTGGGGCTGATGGTTGTTCGTCTTTTGTATCCGGTGAGTTTAACCCTCCATCAAAAACTGTTCAGGCTGCTCAGTACCTTGTAAATATGGAATCAAGCGTTCTTGAAAGCGACTATGTACACCTTTACGTTGATTCAAGAATATCTCCAGGATTCATATGGATAATCCCAGTTTCAGACTCAGCTGCCAGGATAGGTCTTTTTGGCAGTGCAAGCTACAGGGAACTTACAGGAATTTTAAATGGATTTCTGGCTCGAGATGAAAAGTTCAAGAATGCTTCAGTTGTAAAAAAGTATCATGGACTCATACCTGTTTATGATCCAAAAAAGGTGATATTAAAGGATAGGGCCCTTCTTCTGGGTGATGCAGCATCCCAGGTAAAACCAACAACTGGTGGAGGCCTTATAATGGGATTTAAATGTGCGAGAATAGCTGCTGCTGCTACATCAAATGCACTCCACGAAGGAGATATTAGTTTACTCCATAATTATGAAGGCAGTTATGCAAAAGAATATAAAAGAGAGCTCAGAATGCAGATCGAAGTTAGAAAAATCTTTGAATCAATGAGCAATGTGGAACTGGATAAGATGTTCCTGAAACTTAAGGAAGGCAATGCTGAAGCCATGATCTCCAAGTACGGAGATATGGATACCCAGTCACCCCTCATAAAACAGATGCTTAAAAGTGGCCTTCTTTTCTCAATTTTACCTGGAATACTGACGAGGAGGATATCAAATCTATGGAAATAATCTTCACCCTGTCCAAGGAACACCCCACACTTCCAAAGGCAGAAGTAAAATCTGTATTAACTGCTGAAAGTATACCATTTGATATGAAACAGGAATCCAATGGTGTGTTGATCATTGAAATCCCTGATGAATATTTAAAGTCCATTGAAACCATTGGAAAAAGGCTTTCACATGTGCATGAGGTTTGCAGAATCCTCCTTAAAACAGATATGCAAGGTTTGATTTCTAAAATCAAGGAATATCCATGGAATGAATTTATAACCAAGGATTATGTTGTAAGAGTTAAAAAAATGAACAAGGAAGATAAGTTCAGCACCACAGGCCTTGAACGGGAGATAGGTGGCATAATAAATGGAATGGTTTCTCCGGGAGTGAGCGTGAACCTCGAGGATCCATCCACTTTTTTGAGGCTGATTTTCCTTAATGGGAAGGTTTTTGTCTGTGAAAGGCTGTTTAAAGTGGCGAAAAAGCATTTTTACGACTTGAAACCCCATAAAAGGCCATTCTTTTATCCGGGGTCCATGAGCCCCAAACTTGCAAGGTGCATGGTGAACCTCACCCGTGTGAAAAGGGGGGATAAAGTACTTGATCCCTTTTGTGGAACAGGAGGCATACTTATAGAGGCAGGGCTCATTGGAACAGATGTTGTTGGTTCAGATATGGATTCAAGGATGGTTCAGGGTACAATAAAGAACCTTGAGTACTGCGGCATCAAAAACCATGAGATATTTCAGTCAGATGCAAGGCGTATAAAACTCCCTTACAGGGTTGATGCCATTGTAACAGATCCACCTTATGGTATTTCAGCATCAACTGGTGGAGAAAAAAGTGAAACACTTTATAGTCAGGCTTTGATTGCAATGGAAGATTTAATAAAGGATGACGGTCGTATCTGCATGGCAACTCCACATTACATGGACATTCAAAACTTGGTTGCACTTACAAACTTTGAAATAATAGAACAGTACCATATAAGAATGCACAGAAGTTTAACACGGGTGGTATCAGTACTTGAAAAAAAGCAGAAGGCCCTAAAAGACTAAAAGAAGTCATATGAAAGGTAATTCCTGTAAATAAATGAAAAAATGATTCATAAAAGAGGATTCAAGTACAAGTTAGATTGTATCAGATAAGATACAGTGGGGTATGATTATTATATCAGATAGGATACATTCGGATATAATGTTACATCACATGAGATATCTACTTCAATAAAAAAAATATTTCTCAATGGAAAAAAATAAGTAGAGGGGAGCCTGTTGGACGTTAAAATATTTGATACAACACTTAGAGATGGAGAACAAACCCCTGGAGTTTCCCTTACCCCAGATCAAAAGTTGAGAATGGCAATAAAGCTCAACGAACTTGGAGTTGATGTTATAGAGGCAGGATCAGCCATAACATCCGAGGGGGAAAGACAGGGAATAAAAAATATAGTTTCAGAAGGACTTGATGCTGAAATATGCAGCTTTGCACGTGCTGTTAAAGTTGATATTGATGCGGCTCTTGAATGTGGAGTCGATAGTGTCCATCTGGTTGTTCCAACATCGGATCTCCACATAAAATACAAACTTCGCAAGACAAGGGAAGATGTAAAAAGGTTTGCAGTTGACTGTACGCAGTATGCTGTTGATCACGGTTTAACTGTTGAACTATCTGCAGAAGATTCAACAAGAACTGAATTTGAATTTTTAAAGGAAGTATTCCAGGCAGGAATAGGTGCTGGAGCCAAAAGGATCTGTGCATGTGACACAGTTGGAATGCTAACTCCAGAAAGTTCTTACAAATTTTATGGAGGTCTTGCAGAACTTAAGGTACCAGTGAGTGTGCACTGCCACAATGACTTCGGACTTGCAGTTGCAAACACCCTCTCAGGCCTCCAGGCCGGTGCAGCTCAGGCACATGTCACCATAAATGGTATAGGTGAACGAGCAGGAAACGCATCCCTTGAAGAACTTGTAGTGGCACTCCACTCCCTCTACAACGTTGAAACGAAGATAAAACTTGGAATGCTCTACCAAATGTCAAAGAGCGTTGCAAGGATGACAGGTGTGTACCTGCAGCCCAACAAACCAATAGTTGGCGAAAATGCATTTGCACATGAATCAGGAATACATGCAGACGGTGTGATGAAAAAAGCCGAAACATATGAGCCTATAACCCCAGAACTTGTGGGTCACAAGCGCAGGTTTGTCCTGGGAAAACATGTGGGCTCCCACATTGTGAGGGAGAAGATCAAGGAGATGGACCTTCGCGTGGACGATGAACGCTTCAACCAGATATTTGGCAGGATAAAATCCCTTGGAGATATGGGAAAATGTGTTACCGACATTGACCTCCAGGCAATTGCAGACGACGTCATGGGAATCCTCCCGGAAAAACCAGTTGAACTTGAAGAGCTCACAACTGTGGCTGGAAATAAGGTCACACCAACGGCATCTGTGAAGCTCAAAATAAATGATATGGACAAAGTTGAAGCAGGTGTGGGTGTTGGACCGGTTGATGCAGCAATTGTGGCCGTAAAAAAGAGCATGAAGGATGTTGTGGATATAGAGCTTGAAGAGTACCATGTGGATGCAATAACGGGGGGTACAGATGCCCTTATTGATGTGGTTGTTAAGCTTCGAAACGGGGACCGTATAGTGAGCGCCAGAAGCACCCAGCCGGACATTATAATGGCCAGTGTTGAGGCTGTTTTAAGTGGAATAAACAAGATATTGAGCGATAAAAAGCTCAGGGAAGCTGAGAACTAATTAGGTTAAGGCTAATGAGGTACTTTCACTAAATTTCCTTACCTTTAAATTAGTTTTTAATCTTAAATTAATTAATTGACGGTTTTAAAACTATTTTTAGTTGGTTTAAGCGTTAATTTAACTTTTAAATCTCTAAAAGAACAAGTAAAAAAAATATTTTAAGCTTTTCTTCAAAAGATTTCATTTTAAAAAAAATTTAATTTAATTTTTTTAGAATTAGTTTCCAGAATGGAATTTTGGCAGCTTTTAAATAAGAAATTCAACAATAACCTATCACATGAAATCTTTACAACCGCGAACCGGACTGTTCTACATTAAACGTGTTTTAATGGCAGTAGGTCACTTAATATCCACATACCGGAACATGATCCTTACAGTGGGATTTGCGGTTCCATGGATACTCGGAGCAATCCAAATACACGACTATGAACAGGTTTTAAGTTTTATAGAGGTTTTTGTGCTTGTTGCAGCAACTCTATCACTTTTAAGCTTCACCTGCATCATGACACTGACCAACATGCACGAAAAAGTGAAAAAAATCAATGATACGGTCAGGAGAACTCTTTTTCATGTCCACAATACAGTTCATAGTTGGCCTGTTCCTGTTCATTCTTCTGGGCTATGTGAACAAAAGCCTCTTGGATATTTCCATACTGAACGTTTCAAACCTGAACTTCAGCCTGAGTTTAGTGGGTGTAACCTCCATTTTGATGTTCCTGTTCCAGTTTTCTGTACTTTTCGAGTTGATCTTTGCAATTTTCAAATTCTTCAAAGGTGCGGTGGGAATTTACATGTCTTTCAGGGTGAAAAGTGCCAGAGAATCAATATTTTATCTTCTGTTAAGGGGTAGATCAGATGAATCCAAGTCAAACCAATAAAATTCAGGATAGTGTTAATGGAAAAGTTCAAATTGCAGGCTTTAGGGCCAACATAACGAACTTTGAGGATGTAATGAAAAAGTTAAAGGATTTAAACAGGGATTGTGTTGTGCAGCTCATGGACGCCGATGGTGTGGCAGGTAAAAAGCATGTGATGCACGCTGTAACCCATGCAGAGAACGCCTTTGCAAGGGGAGAAAATATTGCAAAGGATTTGGGCCTTGAAATATGCGTTAGAATCTCAGCTCAGAGGCAGATATCCCGCGCTCTGGATGTTCTGGGAGTAAGGGAAGGAAAAATGAACATCTGTGCTGTTGCCCTGGGCTGCGAAGGAAACATCATGGAAAAGCTTGAGGATATTCTTGGGCCCCGTGATGATGAGGTCCTCAAACCAGATGAGGAAGTGCTGAAGAAGATTTACAAGGTTTCAGATATGGAGGTTGAAACTGCAGGCAGTATTTTAAGGGTTTTAATGGAAAGAACAGCCCTCCTTATCCTTGAAAAATGAGTTAAAACATTGAATTAACTTCAGTTAATTTAATCCTAATTAAACCAAGGTTTCTTCAATTATCTTAATGATCACTTGGAGATTTTCAGGTTTTAAACATTTTAAATCCAGATTTTTTACCTCCAAACAAACGGCATCTACCATTATTCGTTCGTAACGAGGACAAACCGTCACTATGCCTCCTCCATGAACTTTAAAACTTTTTCTGAGTTTGTAACCTGTTTTTTTGGGACTGGATGTTGATATACAAATGTTGATGCCCCTTTTATCAGGGTGGAGGATGGCGGGTGCCCCGAGATCATTGGGATCCCTAAATTTATTTAACCCACCATTTTTTAGTCCTTTTTTTATAAATTCACAGGCTTCTGCAGTTTTCGCGAGAACTTGGGGTGCATTTTTGATCTCTTGGGCTATGCCTGCACAGGTTACAGGACCGGCCTTCACGGCCTTTAAAATGTCCCTGGCATCCTCAAAGATTTTTTTGTCATTCGTTGATATGAATCCACCGGATCCAACGTTAACTGTTTTGGGTGCCCCTGTTGATGCCACCAGAACGTGTGCATGGTCCCCGTTTGCAAGCTTTCCAGTTCTGTCACCCACAGATCCCGATGCATCCTCAACAAGGGTAACCCCTGCATCGCTGCAGATCTCATAAATCTCTTTTACAGGCTGTTCTGCCATGTAACCTGCAAAACTAGTTATAAAAAGAGCATCAGGTTTATTTTCGCTGAGGGAAGTGGATAGTTCGTCCACGTTAATAATTCCCAGTTCTGTTGGAACTTCCCTAACCTCACGACCAACGAACTCCGCCATTTTCCTGAATCCGGTCCATCCACCCTGATCTGGAATCAAAACTTTGCCCGGAAAGGTGCTCATAACACTGAGTATGGCTGAGTTACCACTCGTCACGATCTTCGTATGATCGTGGCCTGTTACATCTTTCACGCCCTCCTCTGCTGCAGCTGTTTCTTCGTATCTACCGCCAGGCACATGCCTCAAGTTCATGGCTGTCCTGCACATGGCTTCCCTTGCAGCCTTTGATGGCCTTCTGTAGAATAGATCCAATTGTATCATCCCTTAAAGTAGTAAAAAAATTTTACTTTAAATCTTTTAAAAATAATTTCTATTAACTCCTTAATTTGACATAAAACTATCCAGAGTTGTCTGTTTTGACTGTAAAACCTCTTTAAGCAGGTTGCTTTGTTTCACGAAGCGTTCCACAGGCAGTTCCAGCTTGGTTGAGATGTATGCAAGAGCTGTTTTTATATCTTCAAACTCCCTTGCAGGCTGACTCATGGCGTTTCGAATGTTTTCCCTGACGTTAAACACCCCAAGGGGAACGTACCCATTGTAAGCTTCTCTGAGCACGATGACACCTGCCTGTACTTTTTCCCGGGCCAGAGCTTCAAGAACTGCCATTTTGCAGGTGTAGTAACATCCTCCAACGATTGAATAACCCTTTTTACCTGCGTTGTGTTCGTAGTCTGAAAATATCAGCTCTTCTTTACCCAGCACATGTAAAAACGCTTCCATCCATTCGTACTGCCACTCAGTTGGCATAAGTATCACTGCGTAGTAGTTGTTCAGGCTTTTAAACTCGTAAACACGGTGAACATCCAGAATATCGTACTGTCTCACATCACGAAGTAACAGATCTGCTATGGTACTGTCACAGGCTGTGATTGACCATCTTGTGGGTACAAGCCGTCTTCTCTTGTCCACACCCATTGCGCCAACAGAGAACGCCTTCTGCACCTTGGAAAATGGAACCCCTTTGTTGTGAAGGTTCATCAGAGCATCTGCAGCCCTCAGATCACTGTCGTAGTAGACTTTCTCAAGTTGATGGTCCCACTTCACGTTGTCTATGTCAAATTTCTGAATTAAGGCACTTGGGCCATGTGGGGCGTGTTCATCGCTGAAAAAAAGACCCCTCGGTTTGCTCCCAAACTCTGCTTCGCTTCCTATGGACTTGGATGCAAGCGATATGTCCCGCAGTTTCTCAACAAAACCGTTTTCAAGGTCATGGATCCCCACCTGCTGTTTTCCCCTCACAAGATTCATCCTGTAACCTATTATGTCATTTTGACTTTTCTCTTGGGGTATCCACGACTCTGGCATGTCCATTATGGCAGTATCACCCTGTAAAGGTGCAATCATGGGACCTGCATAGACCTTGGGATAGTTCCAGCTTCCTATAAAAACTGAGGGAGGTGTGCTGCCTTCAAGTTCCCGTCCAACATCCACAGACTGCATCTTCATCCGCGAAGTTAACCTTTTAAGGTAGGCCGTCTTTCCACTTATCATTTTATCATCGTTTTGGGGATTAAAATTATAAAAAAATGTAAAGTTCTTAATTTAATCAGGTTTCATTTTGTGATCATTTACTATTTAATGATTTTATAGAATAAATAAGGATTTAATAAATAAGGATTTTATAAGTAAAAAAGGATGGTTTAAAATTAAGATCCAAAAATTCCAACTACCGCTCAACAAATTCCAGGGATTTGGAGTTCATACAGTAACGTTTTCCAGTTGGGAGAGGACCGTCATCAAATACATGGCCCAAGTGTGCGTTGCAGCGGGCGCAGAGCACCTCAACCCTTTTGGTGAGTAGACTTCTATCCATCTTAGTTTTCACATTTTCTGCTGCAATGGGTTCCCAGAAACTCGGCCATCCAGTTCCAGAATCAAACTTGGTCTTTGAATCAAAAAGATCCGTGCCGCAGCAGGCACACCTGTAGATCCCATCACCATGAAAATCGTGGTACTTACCTGTAAAGGCCAGCTCTGTACCTTTTTCACGTGCAATCCTGTAAACTCCAGGATCAAGGATCTTTTTCCATTCTAACTCTGTTTTTTCTATTTTACCCACAATTTTTATTTTTCCATCCTTGTGGAAGTATATGTGTACCTTTTCAGCTTCGATTTGCATCCCCCCACAAATCAATAGGATTACTGTAATACTACTATATTATATGTTCATATTATAGATAAATTTTCTTGGAACTCTTGGACAGTCAGGGGGTCTTTGCTTGAAAAACCATGCGAAGACAGTTTAAAAAAAAATTAGAAAATGAAATGTATCCCTAGAAAATTGTTTTGCAGTAAGCCTTAAACATTCAGTTCAGGTTTATGCAAACTCAATGGTACTTGGGGGTTTGTCGCTTACAGAGAGTGCAACATGGGTTACCTCAGGTATTTGGGCTGTTATGCGCTGTGATATTGTTTTTATCATGCTCCACGGGAGTTCAGGCACATCTGCGGTCATAGCATCCATTGATTCAACCATCCGCAGTACAACGAGGTATCCAAAGTCCCTCACGTCTCCTTTAACCCCAGTTACCTTGGTATCAGTTAGAACTGCGAAGTACTGCCACAGAGTTTCGTTTAGACCCTCCTTTTTAACCTCTTCCTCAACTATGGCATTGGCCTTCCTGCAGATCTCTATTTTTTCAGGGGTTAAATCCCCAACGATACGAACTGCAAGTCCTGGGCCTGGATATGGCTGTCTCTCCACAATTTCATCGGGGATACCGAGCTCCCTTCCAACTATTCGTACCTCATCCTTGTAAAGCTCCCTTATGGGCTCCACGATCTTGAGGACGAGACCTTCAGGCAGGGCTATGTTGTGGTGGGACTTGATATTTCCCTGGCTTTCTATCCAGTCAGGGGCTATTGTACCCTGAACAAGGAATTCAGCACCTTCCTTTTTTGCAATTCTCTCGAAAACTCGTATGAACACTTTGCCGATGATCTTCCGCTTCTTCTCAGGGTCTGAAACACCCTCAAGTTCGCCTAAAAATTCATCCTTTGCATCCACACACATGAAGTTAAGCCTTTTTTCAAAGGTTTCCTCAACATACTTTGATTCTCCTTCTCGCAGAAGGCCATGATCAACAAACACGGCTGTAAGGTTATCTCCAATTGCCTTATGGGTCAGTACCGATGCTACTGAGCTGTCAACACCTCCAGATAAGGCTATTATGGCTTTTTTATTGCCAATTTTATTTTTCATGTTTTCTATGGCTTCATCTATAAAATCAGATGGATCAAACATTTTTTCACCTTGATACAATGAAATTAATTAAGATTAAGTTACATTGATGATACCTTTTAATGATAAAGTTATTTTTTTTAATGATAAAGTTATTTTATGGAAAACTAGTATAAAACTTATTGTACACTTCTGTTATTGTACACGTTTGATTTAACTCAATTTTTTGATTTAAATTTTTTTATATGAAATTATATCTGAATCACAAAGAAATTATCTGAATCACAAATTAATAGTGCATTAAAATGTTCAACGCGACCTAAAACTTTTTATAATAGATGGATCAGTCTTTATGTTATGTCAAGTGGTGAAATAATTTGAATAAAAGTCTTAAAAAGACAGACATGCTTTTTATTCTGTTTTTATCAGTATTTTTGGTGTTGGGGTTCTACCTTCTGAACTTCTACCGCTACGATCTCATTAATAAAGATGTTATAAGCATGATATCAGTTGCAAGGTTGTATGCAGCTGGTAATCTCGCAAATGCAGTGAATGGATATTGGGGTCCACTTTTTTCATGGTTTTTGGTTCCATTTATCCTACAAAACCCTACCTCTACATCTGTTTTGTACTCTGCCAGGGTACTGTCCCTGATATTTGGATTTTTCACACTTATAGGTGTGAGATTTTTATCCTACAGGTTCGAGATGGATGAAAAGATCAGAAGCTCCATCCTCTTTGCAATGATCCTTGTGGTACTACATTTTGCACTGAACTACAGCCCTGTAGACCTTTTACTTGCATGTTTTCTGGTTTATTACCTTTACTTCATATTTGATCCAGATTACTGCAGCAAGTGGTACAATGGTGCGCTCTGCGGGGTTATCTGTGGCATGGCCTATTTAACCAAAAGTTACGCCTTCCCCTTTTTTATAGCCCACTTCCTACTTTTCAACCTATTTCACTACCTTAAAGATGTTGAAAACAAAAAAACAGTGCTTAAAAATCTTTCTTTGGGTTTGGTGGTGTTTTTCATAATAAGCGGTTCATGGAGTGCAGTTATAAGTGATAAGTATGATGAGTTAACTTTTGGAACGTCGGGAACGTATAATCACAATGTTATGGGGCCAAAATCGGTGGGACATCCCACAGAGTACGTAAACCAGGGCTTCATTAAGCCGCCCTATACCAACGTAACCAGTGCCTGGGAAGACCCCACCTACCTTCCTGTGAAGTCCTGGAGCCCATTTGAATCATGGGGCTACTTCAACTACCAGCTGAACAAGATTAAGTACAATGCATCTGTTTTAAAAGGAATATGCCAGTCATTTTCCTGCTTTGCACTTTTAATAGTTTTAATCTACATCCTTCTCTGTATAAAACCCGTTAGAAATCGGGTTTCGGCTGGGATACCAGTTGAAAATTTCCTTTACCCTGTAGCAACAGTTTTAATTTACTCTGCAGGTTACCTGTTCATAGTTCTTGAAGCCAGATACCTCTGGATCGTTTACATACTCTTAATGCTCATGGGGGGTTGCCTCCTTGATCTGCTCTTTAAACAAGATTTTTTCAAGAAGAAGAGATTTAACAGAAACTGTAACAGCATAATAAAATCTGTTTTAACCTTAATAATGGTTGTTTCATTTCTTATAATGCCAGTTACAGGGTTAACGAGCTTTTGTTCCAATGGGGTGAACAGCTATGTTGAAAGCCAGTATTACAACTGGAGCAACATTATAGAGGCCCAGTACCCTGTGCATGGGAATATTGCATCCAATGGCAATGCTGAAGACGGTGCCTACAAGAAAACCCTCCACACCTCCTACTTCATGGGTACCAGTTACTACGGATTTTCCAGGCCCAATGAAACTGACAGCGATCTTCAGGCAGATTTTAGAAACTACGATATAGATTACTACTTCGTCTGGGGAAGCTCTGGTAATGAAGCCTTTCTATCAAAATATAAAGAGGTAAGCGGTGGGAAAATAGCTGGTTTGAGGATTTATGATGTGAAAACATGAACGGATGTGTGCAGCTTGGATTTTTAACAATTGAAAAATCTGTTAATCCTTAATCTTTGCTTAATGCTTTTTTTCAAATGTATACTCCCTTCTCAAGAATCATAAGTTTAATTAAATTATATAAGCAACAAGCTTAAAAATAGGTTCATGACTATTGGATTAAGGAACATCAAGCCAGAAAAAGCTTTTTTGATAATAGCCCTGGTTTTTGGAATGACTTTTTTGGTCTCAACCCCTCCTTTTCAGGTTTTTGATGAGTCTGAACATTTCTATAAGGCAATTTATCTGGGCGAAGGCCACGTGCTCCCTGTAAATGAAGGTTACGGTGCTGGTATCTATGTTCCACAGAGCGCATTTGAATCCATAAGAACGTTTCAGAACCTACCGTTACACCCTGAAAATAAGGTGGATCTTAGGGATATTAAATCACTTTTAAAGGTTCATTTCAACGAGAAGTACAAGGTATTCATGGATATGTCGGGTAAATCTATTATAACATATTCTCCAGTCCCTTATTTGGCTTCTGCAGTTTTTATAGATGTTGCAAAATTATTAAACCCTTCTCCTTTAATATTAATGTATCTGGGTAGACTGGCAAATCTTTTGGTTTGGATACTTCTTATATACAAGGCGATAAAGATAATTCCCGTCCATAAATGGGTTTTAATGTTTTTAGCACTTATGCCCATGACGATTTTTCAGGGGGCTTCCCTTTCAGCTGATAGTTTTACAATTGGATTGTCGTTCCTTTTGGTGGCTTTTATTCTAAAACTCAGGTTTGATGAAGACCTGATTACAAAAAGGGATATTTACATATTATTTTTACTTTCATTGATGTTGGCACTTTCAAAACCAGTTTACGTTGTACTAATGGCGTTGATTTTCATTGTACCGGCTTCCAGATTTGAAAATAAGAAAAAAATGTTTTTAACATTTACATTATTGTTTGGGCTTGTTTTAACAGCTGCCACCATATGGAATATTCTGGCCAGTGGTTTTTATGTCTCATTCCAGCCCCAAGTATCAGTTCAGGGCCAAACTGAATTTATCCTGACTGAACCATTCACTGCTCTCTCTGCAATTTTGAACTCCCTGGCACTGAACTGGAAGGATTACCTGTTAATGTTTGTGGGAAACCTCGGATGGGGAGACACTCCTCTGCCCTTTAGCTTAATATGCATTTACGTTTTTATGCTTATTTTAACGGCTATTCTGGATAAAAGTGAAGTTAAAATCAAATTTAAGGATAAATTAGTTTTTTCATTGGTTTTCCTATCACTTTTTACTTCAATATTTGTTCTGGAGTACCTTACATGGACTCCTGTAGGCAAAACAGTTGTTGACGGTGTTCATGGAAGGTACTTCATACCCATTGCTCCACTTTTACTGTTGCTTTTTTACAACAAGCAGTTTGACTACGATATTGAAAAGGGCTTCAATGTAATTATAATAACTTTTATCCTGATTACGCTGTCAATTGCACTTCTAGAAATTATTAAACGGTTCTATATTGGATAAATCAGTTTTTTTATTTAGTGGAATCTTCAGTGAATGGTTTAAATTTAATTTTTGATTCTTGAACAAAGTTTTATAAATAATGGAATCCAATTTTTGTTCTAATGATTTTTAGATTACGTAATATTAAACCAGAAACAGCTTTTATTATCATAGCGCTGATTTATGGTTTGAGTTTTTTAGTCATAGTTCCTCCTTTTCAGGTTATTGATGAACAAACACATTTTTTCAGGGCTTCAGATGTATCTGAAGGACATATAACACCGGAGAAGGTAAGCGGAGGAGCAGTAGTTACCATCACAGATAGCATGCTGGATGCAGCTCAAAAACTGGATGTTTGCAAGTACCCTCAGGGAAGGATACCCTTAACCAACATCACTTCAGCGTTCTCTATACCTTTAAACAAAACATCCACGGTTCACCAGGACATTTCAATCTATGCCATCGTGACCTATCCACCAATTCCTTACCTTGCTTCAGCCCTTGGAATGGACGTTGGCAAACTCTTTAACTTACCAGTCCTGTTTCTGCTTTACATTGGTAGATTGATGAATCTGATTGTCTGGCTTTTGTTGATATATCTGGCAATTAGGATAACACCTGTTCATAAATGGGTGCTATTTTTGCTGGCTTTAATGCCCATGACAATTTTCCAGGGTGCTTCCCTTTCTGCAGACAGTTTTACCATAGCAGTATCCTTCCTGGTCATTGCCATCTTCCTGAAGTTTGCCTTTGACGAGGGTAAAAAAGTGATCACCAACCTCGATCTTGTCATCCTGTTTGGGCTGGTTTTAATGTTAACCCTGTCAAAACCTTTCTATTTCATTTTGATATTCTTATTTTTCCTCATTCCATCTTATAAACTTGGAAATCGCAGGAAAATATTATTAACCTTTGCTGTCATGTTCTTATCCATAATGGCAATTGAGTCAATCTGGTACATTGCAACCCACACTTTGTACGTACCTGAAAATTATAAAACCTCAATTCAAGGGCAAATGTCTTACATACTTTCAAATCCCCTTGTCTTTCCAAGCGTGATGTCCCATACGTTGTGGGCCAATTCCTGCACCTACCTTATAGAAGCAGTTGGCCATATAGGATGGGTGATCTTTTTACCAAGGTGGGTAACTTACTCTTACGTTGCAGTGCTCATGGCAGCTGCCCTGCTTGATAAGAATGAGATAAGGATCAGCAGAAAGCAGAGGTTCGTCATTGCAGGAACGTTTCTTTTCATCTGTTTCATGATATTTGCAGTGGAATATGTTGCATGGACTCCTGTTGGTAAAAGTACGGTGGGAGGTGTGCAGGGCAGGTACTTCGTTCCAGTGGCTCCCCTACTCTTTTTACTCTTCTACAACAACAGGATCAAGAAACAAGTGAAGGGTTTAAACGTTTTCATAGTAATATTTAGTTTGGTTATACTGTCATTTACAGTATTTACAGTTTTAAGGAGGCTTTATATTTTTTAATACCTACTTTTTGTCTGGAAGAATATAAACTACTAAATTTTAAAGAATATTAATTTTAAAGTTTTTTCATTTAGATTCTAATTTAAACTTTTTTTACAAGGTCCTCTTTGTATTAAAGGCCCTCTTTGTATTAATTATTTGGTTATACAAACCATGAATTTATAAAAAACTATTTTATGATTGGGACTTATTAAATCAAAAAAAGAGTTATTTTGGCTATTTTGGAATTATTTTTTTTAACGCTCTTATCTGTTTATTAGTGCAAAGGTTTAAGAAGTATGTGGTGTTATGTTTTTTAGGTATGAAGAGTGATTTGGTGTTGGAGTTGTTTATTGGGGATGATGAGAAGGTTTTGAATTTTTTTTTAGATGTATGATAGTCTAACGGTGTATATTGTCCTGAGTGTGGGTCTTTATAATGTTTTATAAGCGTGGTTATGTTTTATAATAAGCGAGTTGGGCGCTTATTCTGTGTATATGAATGTGGTGGATAATTTCACAGATTTTTTCTGAAACAATATTTGCCAATAAACACTTATCTTCAGGTGAAAATGTTTTTATATAATATTAAAGTTTTATATAATATTAAATCAGAATAAGGAAAGTGCAAATTGGTTATCAGAAGAATTAGGTCATAAATGGGAGAGTATTGACAGATTATCCAAGGAGTTTAAGGAATATCTGGAGAAAAACATGAAAGACCCTGTTTTATCCAGAAAAAATAGAAATTAGATGAAATGTATCAATCTTCGTGAAAAACATGTTAACAACTGTGAAAACAGATATTCATTGTTAAAATAATATTTAAGAATATTTAGAGGCGTTTCCAAGAAATACCTCAACATAATACGTCAAATTCTTCCAATTCACATTCATAAACGGAGTAAACTGGATAGACAAAGCAGTACACATAACAGGTAATGCACCTAAAGACCGATAAGAGCGAAAATTAAGTACTCCAAAAGTTTATTCAAATTCCAGACAAAATATAATATAGTCACAACAATCTGCGGAAATTTTTTTATTATTCAAAAAAGGTAGGAGTGATACATATGGCACCTCATTGCGATACTATGGATGGTCCGGTAGTTACGGCTTGTAAAATGGCTTTAAAAATGGAAAATGTTAATTATGTTCTTCCATTTGTACCTAAAGAATCAGAGGAAGAGCTAACCCGAGCATTTAATAAAACCCTTAAGGCAAGAGAATTAGGAAAAGATGCCAAAGAAATTGTTGATCTATGGTTTTTTGAAACAGCTGTACGCCTGCATCGGGAAGGAGAAGGTGCTCCTTACACTGGTCTTAAACCAGCCGGATTGGACTGGGGTCCTGTTGTTCTAAGAGCAGAAAAGGATATAGAAAAGGGAGATCCCACAGAAACCATAGAATTTATAAAAAGTGTGGTTGAAAAAGAAATGCGGAAAAAATTTGATGTTGTCATGTCAACAAAGGATTATGACATAGATGATGTAGATGCTGCACGGAAATATACAGAATCAATGCTCCATTTTGTCTTATCATCACACCACCTCTATAAATATATTATATCCGATGGGTAGCCTGTTAAATTAATTAAAATAGACAGATAATATCCCTGTAAACGCTCATGTTCTTGTGGTAGTTTGTTTTGTTTAGGTTTTTCTTTGAGATTCCTCTGAATATGTTTTAGGAATGGTTGATTGTGTAATGTTTTAACCATTTTGTGTGGTTTTTAGGTTGAATATATGGTGTAATCATCTGTGAATGTTGTTACTGATTTTTTGCAATGTTTTTGGATTTCTTTTCATATATTTTTTTTTGGATAAGGTTTTGACCATTGAAGATTGTTTTGTGATGTTTTTCTGCTGTATCATTGTGATGGATTGGTGGTTTGTCTGTGGCCCAGGTTCCTCTTTCTCTGCTTTTAGGAACGTCCTTTTTTTTCTTGAAATCCTGTGCTAAATGGTATATATTCTCCCATTTATGTCCTAACTCCTCTGAAAGCCTCTTTTTATACTTTTTTTATCCAGATTAAACAGGGTATACAGCATATCACCCATTGGAAGTTTTCTTTTAGCATAATATAGTTCCTGTAAGATCGCTAAAATTCAATCCACAACTATTACATGAGTATCTGCGACTTTTATCCTGTACGCCACGGTTTTCAATAGATAAAAGAATGGCACGGTGGACAATAAACACTATTAGCCCATTTAATACCCCTAAAAACATCCATAGCTCTCTTCTCATCGGGAATAAACAGATCCCAAACCAGATCAACACCTTTCATATAAATATAACATCTATAAAACTCATCACATAATAAAAAAATATCCACACCAACAACAGAACATGAGCGTTTAATTTTATATAAAAAACAGCAGATTGTGATATTTTTTATTCTAATTTTGGCAAAAACTTGGATCCAAGAGGATTTGGGAACTTTTAAGAAGTATCCAGAAACCTCCAATAACCAAAACTTTTTTATATTGCGATAATCCAATATAGAATACTGAAAATTAGTTAATCATCAATATAAAGATTTTTAACATTATTAAACAGATATTTACAGGCATATAATTATATAAATAATGAAAAAAATGGTTAAAGTGATTTTTTGAAGCACATATTCTTAGATGAATCAGGGGATTTAGGTTTCAAGTCTAAATCAAGCAGATATTTTGTAGTGGCAGCTCTCTGCACTGAAACAGAAAAAACCACGACAAGGTGCATTAAGAAGGTTAGGCAAGGTTTATCCAGGAAATATATACGAGCAGAACTTAAATTTACTGAATCATCAGATGCAACACGCAGACGTGTTTTACAGTGTATATCAAAGAGGGATGTTTCCATATCTTATATTGCACTAAATAAAAATTGGGTAGATCCCAGGTTACGGGCAGATCTACCTGCAATTGAAAAGCGCATGATTGCAAGGTTACTCAGTGAAATTTTAAGTCCATCTCAGCCACTGTAACAATTACCATTGATAAATATTTGCCTTACAAGGATATAGGTAGTTTTAACAGTTATTTAGACTTAAAAATGCCTTGTAAAGTGGATATTAAACATGAATCTTCCAGGGGCAACAATGGAATACAATCTGTAGATTTTATTGTTGGAGCAATCCACAGGAAGTACAGAGAAAATGATCCAACGTTTTATAACATGATATCTAACAGAATAGACGTTAAACTGGATTCATATGATAAAATCTTTAAAAAAAGTTAGTTATACGGTGAACCCATTCCTACTCGTCCCACCCCGTCTCCACGGGCCTCATCCTTTCGGAAGGACTTACTCACCACTGATAATTTTTATGATACCTCTTGATATATAACATTTTGTGTAACTTTTCATGCAACTTTAGTTGTAACATTTTGTACAATTAGTTATTCACCAAAATTTCAGTACATTTTTGGAATGCAAATCATCACGATCAGGATCTTAGGTTGTAATTGGTAAAAAATCAAAAAAATTTAGTTCCACACATCCAAACACCATGAAATAAGTTCTATTTTTCAAAAACTCCTTATTTAAACCGAAAAATTTAAATAACACGGGTGGAATAAGTAGTAGTGTATCATCAAGAGGTGGTTTTAAAAGTAAAAGAGTAATAGCTTGATCTCCGTAACAAGTTTACGAAGACCAATAAGTAAATAGTAGTTTTGGTACTTTATGGCACCATTACCATGTGACAAGGTAGTGTATAGTGATCAGTATTATATAAAATTTTGTTTCCAGGATCTCAAAAAAAGCCATTAAAAACTATTCTGTTGTAAAGTGCCTCCAAAAAAATTCAAAAGACAATTTCATTAAAATTAAAGTGAGGCGATTTAGATGGCTAAGGAACGAATTCGTAATCCTAAAACCCATCATGACTCTCGTATTAGGCAAAGGAATACTAAAAATGGAAGAAAGGGTCAGATAATGGGTTCATACCACAATAAAGAATAATTAAATGAAAACTATCAATTTTTTTTATTTTTTTATTTTGAATATCCCTTTCAGATCTTAAATTATATACTCAGCTTTTTCTATTATAAGAATTAGTTCTAAGTAAAATCAACACTTTAATTAAAAAGACATCTCCACAAACCAGTAAAGTCCAAACATAAGACAAATTTAATATGGGTAACTCGCAAGAAAGTAAAAGCTTACGATTACTTCAAAAAATATACTTATCTCCCCTATATGCAATAGCCAAAAAAAAACGCAACTCTACCAGGTTCATCGCGCCGGAACTGAGAATTTAACAAAAGACATTGAAAAAAATTTTTCAAAAAATGAAACTTCTAATGTGTGTGGTATTGAAGATTATATCTGGGGCGATATCCAACTTGAAAGATGGATTCTAGAACACTGGGGAGAAACAGCTACCCAAGCAACTATTAGTCTTTTCCAACTATTCTGTGATGTTATCAACGGAGTAGAACATCTTAATCATGACAAACTTATTCTCATAGCTGGTGCTACTACTGTAATTCTCGGTGCTGCTTCGGACGGTTCTTTGGCTCTTATGATAGCTATTGCTCAACTGAATTTAGTCCGATTGCAGCAACCATTGTCGTGCTGGAATTAGGGAACGTATACGAAGCGGGCACTGAACTCAAATATGCATATAGCATGCCATGGTATACATAAATAATAGATAAACTTTAAAATTTATTTTACTTAAAAAAAATGTGTTTTAGATTCGCAGATCAAAAATTTAACATATTGTTTATAATGTCCACATTTTTTAAAGATTATTTTTTTAATTAAATTTTTTGGAGGGGATTAGATGAGTATAATTCGTTGCCCCAATTGTAAACGTAAAATAAGCTCAAAATCTCTGAAATGTGCTTACTGTGGGTGTCCGATACCAGAGGATCCTTATCAAAAAATGTTAAAATTTTCATGTAAATCTGTATTTTATACAAGTTTTATAGCTGTGATTTTAATTTGTTTCTTAACCACACATATATCTACAATTGTCATAATGTTCATGGTTTTGTTTGTTATGGCATTAACCTATAAAAATATTATTAATAAAAGGTGATATGAAATAGTAATTTCATCGATCATTTATTGCTTTTAGACAAAAATTAGATGTTAATCCAATGAAAACCCAAAAATAGGATCGTTAAGAAGATTTAAGGGCCTAAACCTGTCACAGTTTCTGGATAAACACCTTAAATTAAAAGTAAAAACAGTAATTCTTAAAAGTTATACTTAATAGGTTTCTTATTTTCCTTTTCTATACGTCGGATCTTTGCTACGTATTCAGGCCGTAGCTCTGGCTCTTTTTCAGTCTGTTTTTTAGGAATAACGGCTTTTTTCCTATTTTTTACATCTTGCATTGATCCTCTACTCCTTGATCTTATACACGATCTTATGCAGGGTTTCAGTATAAAAAAAGTATCCAATTAAAATGAACTTCAACAAATAAGTGCCGAACTCGAATTTTAAATTTACATGAACTAAAGAAGACAGTTAAAAGTTATCCTGGAACTGAACAAAAAATGCAGGTCCACAGTTCTAGAATTAAACAATAAGTTTTGCAGCTGCGGATAGATCCCTAAACAAAAAAAAGATGGAGATTAATATTAATATGCAATGCACCTAAAAACCGATAAGAGCGTAATTTTTTAACAGTAAAAAAAACTTTTCAAATCCTTATGAAACTTTAAACATCTTAATTCCATTGTTTATAAACAATTTATAACCCTTAATTTTGACTATTTTTGGTTTAAGACAAGGTTAATCCTATTTTTAGTCCGCAAAATTAATTCAATCCTTTTAAAGATTTTATAATCTGAAATTTGGGAGAGGTGGGAAAAGATTTATTAAGGATTTCAAGGAAATTCCATGTTATCTTATAGAGCAAACAATAATAGAACAAACAATACCTTTTTTATAGTAAAAAATTAGTTTAAAGGTTTCTTTCAGTATTTTAATTAAAAACTAACAACTAATCAACTAAAAACCAGAAATACCTTCTAAAATATTTAAAAGCGCCATAATGAATCGATTTTGGCGATCAATTGACTTGGAGGATAGGGAATTCAAGTAATATTTTTGGAAGGGGACGGTAATTCTTACTGTTTTGAGCTTTGGTGATAACATTATTTATACTTGTTAAGAGTTACTATATAATCTACTGTTGTTTTAGTCTGCTTCTTTTATAACGAATGAAAGGAACTTGGAGTTGCACTAAATTGGTATTAATATAAGTTTAACTATGATGATTACAATGGGAACTATAATACAAAAATTGTTCAGGGATGACACTGAAAAAATGTTCATCCAGTTGTTTCGCTACACATTTGTTGGAGGGGCAGCGTTCCTGGTTGACATTGGGTCCCTCTACATTTTAACGTCTTTCGTTGGTATTTATTACCTTATCTCAGCTGCAATAGCATTTATCTTGGGGCTGATAGTTAACTACCTCCTGAGTATAGGTTGGGTTTTCAACAATCGAACCCTTGACAGTGCCAAACTGGAGTTTGGAGTTTTTGCATTAATTGGTGTTGTGGGTTTGGGCTTCAACGAGGTGCTGATCTGGTTCTTCACAGATTACGTACATATCTTCTACCTGATCTCAAAGATGATAGCAGCCGTCTTAATTCTCTTCTGGAACTTCTTCGCCAGAAAGTTCACACTATTCAAGTGATAAAGGCTTAAAAAGATAAAAGGTCTAAATGCATTTCAATTAATTCTTTTTTTACAGGAATTGTAGGAGTATAAAATAAAATGAGTCAAAAAGATCAAAAAACAGCCATTATAATAGGTGCAGGACCTGCAGGGCTGACTGCAGCCTACGAACTGCTTGATAAAACAGATATAAAACCTATTATATATGAAGCAACGGATTACATAGGTGGTATTTCAAAAACAGTTAACTATAAAGGTAACAGGATAGACATTGGAGGACACAGGTTTTTTTCAAAGTCTGACAGGGTTATGAACTGGTGGCAGAACATCTTACCATTACAGGGTGCACCAGCCAAGGACGATAGGGCAGTGGGACGGGAAGTTCCCATCTCCAGGGAATGTCTACGGAGGCCTGTAGGATCCAAAAAACCCCAGAAATGCAAATCACCAGATCCTGAAGAAACCGATGAGGTGATGCTCAACCGCAGCAGGCTCTCAAGAATATTTTTCCTGAGAAAATTCTTCGATTACCCTGTATCCCTGAACTACAACACCTTCGCAAATCTTGGAATAAAGAGGGCAGTTAAAATAGGTTTGGGCTACCTAAAGTCATCCCTTCACAAGATCGATGAGGAAAACTCCCTTGAGGACTTTTTCATAAACAGGTTCGGAGTGGAGCTGTACCACACCTTCTTTAAGGATTACACAGAAAAGGTCTGGGGAGTTAAGTGCAGTGACATTGCAGCTGACTGGGGTGCACAGAGAATAAAAGGGCTTTCAATTAAAAAGGCAGTTTTGTATGCAATAAAGAAAAGCTTTAAAAGAGATTCATCCATATCCCAGAAGAACGTTGAAACCAGTTTGATAGGACAGTTCATGTACCCCAAACATGGTCCAGGACAGATGTGGGAAAAGGTTGCAGAACTCGTAGAAGAAAACGGTGGAGAAATACACCACAAACGTAGGGCTGTGGGAATAGAAGGAGACGGAAATAGTATATCCTCAATCAAAATAAGAAATGAAGAGACAGGAGAAATTAAAACTGTAACAGGAGACTATTTCTTCTCTACCATGCCAGTTCGAGACCTCATAAACTCATTTGAAAGTGATGTTCCTTCAGACGTTAAGGAAGTGGCACAGGGACTTATGTACCGTGATTTCATAACTGTGGGACTCCTCCTGAAGGAGATGAAGATCAAGAATGAAACCAGAAACAAGACCATCAACAACGTGGTGCCTGACAACTGGATATACATACAGGAAAGGGACGTTAAAATAGGAAGACTCCAGATATTCAACAACTGGAGCCCGTACATGGTTGCAGATGAAGACAACGTTTGGATAGGTCTTGAATACTTCTGCAATGAGGGAGACGACATGTGGAACATGTCAGATGAGGAATTTGCAGACTTTGCAATCGATGAGCTTGCCAAGATCGACATAATAGAGAAGAAAAACGTGCTGGACAACATTGTTATACACGTTCAAAAAACCTACCCAGCATACTTTGGAACCTACGACAGGTTTGACGTTGTGAAAAACTTCACAGACAGCTTTGAAAACCTTTTCCTCATAGGAAGAAACGGTATGCACCGCTACAACAACATGGACCACTCCATGCTCACTGCAATGAAGGCAGTTGAAAACATAATAAACGGTGTAAAATCAAAGGACAACCTATGGAAAGTGAATGCTGAAGAAGAGTACCATGAGGAGAAATAAAACTCTTCAAACCCCTTTTTTACGATGAAATTTTAAATTTTACCTGTAGATTTTAAATTACATTTAAACTGAAAATCAAATTTTTTAAAAAAATGGCCCACACTTTTTAATCTATATAAAAATTCGTTCACAATTAAGCAGAAAGTGAAAATTTAATTCATAAAGTACTAAATTTAAGATTAAGGGTTATAGGAAGATTAAAATGCGTTTAATTAACCGTGATAATCTGCAACGATTGGATCTGCGCTTGATTCTGGTTTTAATCACCTACACTTTGCTGGGTCTTTTTCTTCTGAGGTACTACCAGTACCAGATCAACCCTGATGGAATACAGTACATTGGCATAGCAAAGGGCTACATGACCGGAGCATTTTATAAAGTAATCAGTGCTTACTATGGACCTCTCCTATCCTGGTTAATGATACCTTTCCTGTTTTTTGCAAAAACACCTGTTTCTACCCTTTACTCCACAAAGCTGCTCTCCCTAACCCTGGGATTTTTCACGATAATCGGTTTAAGACAGCTCTCCTACAGATTTAAGATGGAAGAAGTTGTTAGAACTGTGGTTCTCTTCACGGCCATACCTGTTGTGCTTTACTTCGCTTTAAGCGTGATTACACCGGACCTTCTCATGGTCTGCGTTCTGGTTTATTACCTTGCAGTAATATTTGACCCAGATTATCCTAGTAAACTCTCCCATGGTGTTATCTGTGGACTCTTGGGTGTACTTGCTTATCTAACCAAAAGTTACGGTTTTACCTTTTTTATTGCCAGTTTCCTGGTTTTAAACGTTCTCCATTACTTCAGGAATTCCCCGAAGGAGATGAGAAAAAAAGTACTTAAAAATCTGATCCTGGGCTTTACAGTATTTCTTGCAATAAGCGGAATATGGATAGGTTTGATAAGTGGTAAAGAGGGAAAATTAACCTTCGGAACATCTGGAACATTTAACCATGCACTTGTCGGTCCCCAATCGCAGGGATTTCCCCAGTACTCCCAGGGAATTTCCAAACCAGGTGAGGTCAATTCAAATTTTGAACCCAAAGAATGGAGCCCCTTCTCATCGTGGTACAACTTCAGGTACCAGCTGAACCTCATAAAAAACAACACAATTCAAACGATGGCAATATTAAATTCTTTCTCGTGTCTGTCGCTTTTGATACTTTTAGCCTACATCCTGATGTGCATTCAGCCACCCCGTAGGCTGATCTTGCATGGTGAAGTGGTTTATCCCCTGGTAACTGTGTTGATCAGTGCCGGTGGTTACCTCATGATCCTTGTAGAAGAAAGGTACATATGGCTTATATACGTTCTTTTAATTTTAATGGGCGGCCATCTTATCAACATGCTCTTTAAAACGGACTTCTTTACAAAAGAAAGATTTGCAAAGGTGCGAAAAGCAGCGGTTCTCCTGATTTTTGCCTATTCATTTGTAGTCATGCCTGCAAACTACCTGGCTGGAAATCTCCACACTGGAGAAGACATCTACAATTTGAGCAGTACCTTGATGGGACAGTACGGTGTTCATGGCAATGTAGCCACCAACGATCAATTAACCGACCTGAATTATTTGGCTTACTACATGAATATCACGGTTTATGGTCAGGCACAGAAAAACATCAGTTCTGCAGAGCTTCAAAATGATCTGGAAAAGTGTGGAGTTGAATACTACTTAGTGTGGGGCTCGAATCAATCTGTCAACTTAACAGGTTACAATGAGATAACCCGGGGGAACCTGAAGGATCTGAAGGTCTACTCCTTAAATTGAATGATGAAAGTTTAAGATCTTTTAAAATTTGATCTCATGAACTATGAATAAATTGGAATATTGAATAAAATTACAAGATCTTAAATAAAAAAATTTTCATGAAAAAATTATATTAAAAATAAAATGGAATAATAAATAAAATAATCAGTTCCTCCTGTAAATAGAGGATCCCTATTTTTTAAATTCCCTGCAAACCTCATAGAAGTTTTCAAAGATCTTTTCGCCATGTTCTGTATGATGGACTTCAGGGTGGAACTGTATACCATAAATAGGTTTGGTTTGATGCTTCATGGCCTCAACTCCACATATGGATGAGGATGCCAGAAGTTTAAAGTCTTTGGGGAGCGTTTTAACCTCATCCTTGTGGGATGCCCACACCTCCACGGAATCTCCAAGGCCCTTGAAGATATCGTCTTTATCCACTATGTTTAAACGCACCTTTGCATAGCTTTCAATGCCTGCAATTCCTATTTCACCGCCGAAGGTTTTTGCAATGATCTGGTGGCCTAGGCAAATGCCAAGTATTGGGATTTCCAGTTTTTCAATGTACTCTGCACAGTTTCCAGCCCTTTCAATGGATGGGCCTCCCCCTAAGATAAGGCCTGCGGGATCCTTCTCCTTTATCTCCTTTAATGAAGTTGTATTTGGAATTAGCTCTGAAGGGATTTTCAGGTAGTGCAGTGCCCTGTGGATCCTGTGGTTGTACTGTCCATGGTTGTTTATAACGAGTATCTTCAATTTATTGTCTCCTCACGTCTATATCATTAGTTGTATCCTTTCAGTTAATTATGTTTTGGTGGGATCCTTTAGTGGAAATATATTTATGCCAACCTACAAAAATAAGATCATGGATTTGGAAGACTTTTTATTTATAGTGATGGCAGTGGTACTTGCAGTGATCCTGGTTTACCTTCTGATATGGTTACTGCCGGTCATACTCGTGGTCATAATAGCCTACATAATATACAAACTTTTGAAGGTGCACTATCGCCATCCACGTTAAATCTGATACTTCTGATTTTTTTAGTTCTTTTCATGTTATAAAAGGAGTTTGAAAATGTTAAATCTTGGATCAGTTGGAATGAGAAAAGGAATGCTCTATGAAACAGTTGTAACCACAAAAAGCAGGGACGGCAGTCCTAACGCAGCTCCAATAGGGGTTATCTGCACGGGCGAGGGGGAGGTGGCACTTCACCTGCACCAGGGATCCCACACAGTTAAAAATGTGAAGGAAGAGAGAAGGTTCGTTGTGAACATACTCAAGGATCCAACCGTTTTTGTAGAATCAACGTTAGGAAACTTATCTTTAGACAGTTTTGAGAAATATAATCAAGATTTTTATGTAAAAAATGCGGATGCATTCTTCATCGCAGAAGTGACCTATATAAAAGATATGGAAAAGGAAGATCAGTTTGGTTTGTCCACGGCAACGGTCTTGAAGGCTGAGGTTCATGACGTTGTTAAAAAATGTGAATGCGTGGAACCCTTAAACAGGGCAATCTATGGAATAATAGAGGCCCTGGTTTACCTCACACGAATGGACATGGTTTCAGGTGACATGGAAAAACTTTACCGCCACAGGATGAGCGAGATCTCAAGGGTTGTTAATAAAGTGGGTGGTACAGAACACAAAAAAGCCATGAAAAAGATTTCAGAAGCCTTCAGCAAGTACGATGATAAATCAGAATAACTGAAATCTAAAGATGTAACTAAAGATGGAATCCCAAAAAAAAGCTTTTGAAGGGGTTAACCCTTCACAACATCCACAAAATCAAATTTATCCGCATCAAAGAGACCCATATCACTTATTTTAAGATGAGGGATCACGAGTAGGGCCATAAAAGACAGTGCCATAAATGGAGATTCCATTTCACAGCCCATCTTTTTCACAATGCTTTGAAGGAAACTCAAACTGGATGAAACTTCACGCACTGTTTCGTTACTCATGAGGCCTGCCACAGGGAGTTTTAAAGTGGTGCAGTTTCCATGAACTGCAGCTGCAAGCCCGCCTCCATTTTTTAAAACTGCATTGACAGCGTCTGTCATGTCATGACTCTCAGTTCCAACAACAACTATGTTGTGGGAGTCGTGGGCAACACTGGATGCAATTGCACCTTCCTTCAAACTGAAACCATGCACAAAGGCATTTGAAATTCTATGGTGACCGTAGCGTTCCACAACAGCAATTTTAAGCACATCTTTCTGAATATCTGGTTTTAAAATTCCATTTTCCACCCTTAAACGAGCTTCAGATTCTAGGGTTAAAAGCTGGCCCTCAACAGCCTCAATCACTCTCACGGTACATGTTCTGTCTGGTGTTTCATTAAAAATTTTATTATCTTTTGTATTGGAATATTTACTTAACCGATTTAGATTTATATCAAAATCAGATGGTTCTTTTGGATTTAAATTAAAAGTATTCTTAATTTTACATGTTTTCACATTAAATAGGGGTTTTCCATTTTTTGATACAAGATTTCCATCTATTAAAACCTTTTTAATGTTTAATTTTTCAATATCATCCACCAAAATAATATCTGCAGCCTTACCCGGTGTCAGTGACCCTGTTTTTAGATTGTAATGCTCTGCAGGGTTAACTGTAACCATTTTCAGGGCTTTTACCGGATCAATACCATAATTCATGGCTTTTTTAAGCATTTCATCAACGTGTCCAGTTAAAAGATCTTCCGGGTGCTTGTCATCTGAAACTATGAAGTCTCCACCTGTAGATGCGAGATCCTTGAGGTTCCTTGCAGACGAACCTTCACGAAGCATGATCTTCATTCCAAGGCTCTTTTTCTCCAGGGCCTCGGCAGCATTTGAGCATTCATGCTCTGTGGATATGCCTGCAGAAACATATTTACAGAGTTCTTCTCCTGAAAGAAGGGGTGCATGACCATCAACAGGTTTCCCAACCCTTTTTGCAGCGGCTATTTTTTTCATAACTGCAGGATCTTCGTTTAGAACCCCTGGAAAGTTCATCATTTCCCCTAAAGCTACGATTTCATCCCTTTTGAGGAGTTTTTCTATCTCTTTTGGACCTATAATTGCTCTTGATGTTTCAAATGGTGTTGCGGGTACGCATGATGGTGCAGTGAAAAATATCTTGAGGGGAACTGTGGCTGCATCATTTATCATGTATTCAATGCCCTCAAGCCCCATGACGTTGGCAATTTCATGGGGATCCGACACAACAGAGGTTGTACCGTGGGGTACCACAGCTTCTGCAAACCTTGAGGGGGTGAGCATTGAGCTTTCAATGTGTATGTGGGCGTCTATAAATCCTGGGAGTATAAGGTTGTCCAAATCTTCTTTAACAGGCTTCACGCATTTTATAATTCCATCTTGCACTTCGATTTCTGCAGGATAAATCTCTTCTGTAAAAACGTTGAGTAGATTGCCTTTGATCCTCATTTTTTATCATCTAGCTGTTGATGTTTTAAATTAATCTATTGATGTTTTAAATTTTAATCTAATTGATGTTTTAAATAATTAATGAATACCTCAATTAGTATTTCACTACCTAACTTAAATTCAATAGTTTAGGCAATAAACTGGCATTAATTTACTTATTAATTTAAATTATTAGTATAAATTTTACTCGAAGTTTAAGCCATTCCAAAAAAAAACACATTTTTAAAGTGGTCTAAACTTCTTAAAGTCTTATAATTTCAATATAAAATGGATTGCAATTTGAGTGATAAAAATGAAACAGAATTTGAAGGGAGTATCCCAAACCTTACTTGTACCAATCTGGGCACATGCGGTTGAGGCAAAACATTCTGATCCAATTATTAAAGATGTTAAAGCTGCTGAAATCATGCAGGAAATCGAATGATTTTGCAAAGCTTGATGAGGAAGGGTCAACCCAGATCAGTGCTGTTGTTAGAACAGAACTTCTGGACAGGGCGCCAGAAGCTTTTATTAACAGGCATCCCCAGGCTGTTACCCTTAATATTGGTTATGGTCTTGACACCCGCTTTTCTAGATTGGACAACGGCAAGGTTCAATGGTACGATCTGGATCTGCCTGAGACCACCAGAATGCACTTTTTTGATGAAACAGATCGTTACAGGATGATACCCCAAGTTTTCTTTGATTATTCATGGATTGATGAAGTAGATCGTAAGAAATCTGTTTTGATTATTGCAGAAGGAGTGTTGATGTACTTTCAGAAAAAAATGTAAAAGCCCTGATGAATAAGTTGATAACATCATTTCCAGCTGCTGAAATGCTTCTTGAAACCACTTCACCGTCGCTCGTAAAACAGAGTCAAAAACAGAATCTAATTAAGAATCAATACCAGATAGACGCAGCACTTCATTGGGGAATCAAAAGAGGAGGAAAGTGGATAGAAAAACTTAATGAAGGGATTGAATTCATATCAGAGTGGCATTACTTCGATTATCCCAGAGGCAGATGGAATAAAATATGGTGAATGGCTTTAATTCCACATTTCAAAAACAAATTTGGCAATCGAATTCTTTATATACGTTTTAATTCTGTATAAACTTCATCTTAGTATAAAACATCAATCAGGATGAAATGGAATGAGAAAAATGGTTTATAACTGGAAAAGAAGGTAGAAAGAGAAGAGAAAAAAGAAAGAAAGAGGAAAGATGAGGAGAGAAAAAAGAAAGAAGGGGGGAAGGAAATTAATCTGACAGTTCCTCATAGAGTAATGGTAAGAATGCTCCGATATCTGTCACAATTCCAACCACCTGGGCACTGCCCCTGTCTGCGAGTTTTGTCACGGTTGCAGGGTTTATGTCCACGCATATACTTTTCACGTGTGATGGGATCATGTTTCCAACTGCTATGGAGTGGAGCATGGTTGATATCATTATCACCATGTCAACGTCCCTAACGTACTTCCTCATCTCATCTTGAGCTTCCATTGTATCTGTTATAACATCAGGGAGTGGACCATCGTCTCTTATTGACCCTGCAAGTACGTATGGTACATTATTTTTAATGCACTCGTACATTATTCCCTTTTTGAGTATGCCCTTTTCAACGGCTTCCCTTATGGATCCTGCCTTATTTATCTCATTTATAGCATATATGTGATGTTTGTGTCCCCTTGCAGTGGCTTCACCGCTTTTTACACATATTCCAAGGGACGTGCCGTAGAGCGCACTTTCTATGTCGTGGGTTGCAAGTGCGTTGCCTGCAAAGAGGGCGTCGATGATTCCATCCTTGATCATCTGTGCCAGTACAGGTGCTGAACCTGTGTGCACCACTGCAGGTCCTGCAACCACTGCAATTTTACCGTTTTTACTTTTTATATCTTTTATTTCAGATGCTATCTTCTTGACTATGGACTTTACGGGTTTTTCAGAAGAGGCGGTGCTTGACATGAACTCGAAAACACCTTTTTTACCTCTTGGACGCTCTGGAGGCACAACCTTTATTCCCTCCCTTCCAACGACAATGAGTTCACCCTTTTTGATCTTACCGATTGGCTTGCAGACTGCCCTTTTCTTTTCAGGGTCAACAACTATCATACAGTCCATTTCTATGCCTTCAACAGGTATCCACTCATCTTCAAACCTTATGTAAGTTGGATGATGTGTTGTTGAATAAAAATCTGTTGGAAGAGTTTTGTCCTTCTCGGATCTGAGGAGCTGAACTTCCCCTATCTCAACAACCAGTGCTCCAATTTCGCTGAGCTCATCGAGTATTTCTTCAAGGAGAGATTCTGTATCTGCTGCGACGCGTATAGTTGCATGGCTTGCATCCTTTTTGTGTTTACCAACCTTAAAATCAAGTATTTTGAAGTCTCCTCCCTTGTCCATTATGAGATCAAGGGTTTTTGGAAGCATTAAAGAATCTATTATATGGCCTGAAAGTTTAATTTCTCTTGTGTACATTTTATCCACCTTAAATTTAATTCACTGGAGTTAATTTTAGTATGGGGAGTTAAATTAAGAGATGAAAGGATTAGTTTAAACAGTTTTTAATACCAAATTTTAAACCTGGACTTTAAATTATTATTGAGTAAAGGTTCTATAAACAATATGTTAACGATCTTCAACTTCACGAGCTGGTGTCAATCAAAAATAAAAATGAAACTAACAGGGGAATCACCAGGCTAAGCTGTAGAATTGGTTTAGTACAGACAAAGAAAATCGTAAATAACTTTTGCACCATTTACAGATGTCACATCACCAATCTGAGTTGATGATACTTCTACAAGGTCTAATCCCACAACTTCCTTATTTTTAAGGCTGAAAATTATTTTTTCAAGCTCCTGAGGCTTTAAACCGCAGGGTGCTGGAGTTCCAACACTTGGAGCATAGGCTGGGTCAAGAACATCCAGATCAACAGTCACGTAAACAGAGCCCTCCAGGGATCGTAGGGTACGTTCAAAATCGTCCCACCTTTTGGCCAGGTCGTAGGATGTGTACTGTTCTATTCCTGTTTCCTCTGCGAAGGCTGCCTCTTCCTGTGATGCGGATCTTATTCCAATTTGAATTATTTCAGGGCCAAGATCAGATATTCTTCGCATCACAGTGGCATGGGAATATTTTTCGCCCATGTAAGCGTTCCTGAGATCCATATGGGCATCTAAATGAATTACAGTTAAATCCTCAGTTTCAAGGGCCTTTAGAACACCGTAACTGATGCTGTGTTCTCCTCCTATGGTTACAGGGGTTATCCCCATATCTGTGATCTCGGATATGGTTGACTCCACATGTTTGCAGGTTTTTTTGAAGTTTCCATGGGCAACTTCAACGTCTCCAAAATCGTACACAGGTGCATCAAGGTTTTTGCCTAAAACGAAGTTGTATCGTTCGAAGTTGTAGGATGCTTCCCGTACAGACCTTGGACCAAACCTTGCACAGGGTTTGTAGGTTGTTGTGCTGTCAAATGGCACGCCTACAACGCCAAATCTATGGTCTTTATCAGTAAATCCTTGTTCAGTGAAATCTGTTGCTTCCCTTGAAAAAGCAAATTTCAACGGACTTTCTGTATAAAAAAGCATTTATTTACCTTTAAATCTCTAGATCAGGAAAAAAATGATTATACGTTAATTAACCCTTTCCTTTTATTCTCATGAGCTTTTTCTGGCCCATGGCAACGATGTAACCCACTTCTGCTCCTTCAATTAAATTATCCTTAAGTTCCTCAGGAATAGGCACCTCAAATGTTTCATAGGTTTCAAGATCCATGAGCTGAACATCGCTTCCCATTAATGCAAGAACCTGAGCTGCACGTTTATCTATTATAGGAACATCTACCTTTGCATCAACAGGTTTTACAAGGGTTCTTTTCTGATTGTCGAATATTCCAACAGCCTCAACTCTCGCTTTTGCAGCTCCGTGTTTTCCAGGGGATGATGTTTGTATACCTACGATTTTGGATGCTTCGTCATTTAATATTACGTATTTACCTACTTTTAAGGTTTTAACTTCTACTACCTTTTTTGACATACAATTTACCTCCAATTTATCCTTTTAACATTATAATTCCTTTTAACATAAATTAACTCATCGTGAGATTTTAGATTAAAATAGTTATATATGGTATGTACGGATCTGTATAAAACTATTTTGAGACACAACAAGAATCATATTCTAATATTTGAAAATATACCTTATTTATGTTTGCATGTAAACTATATTTAGATGATCCCTTAGATAGCTCACTACAATGGAGATAGCTATATTTTTTTTAATATTTAAATTTTGATTGACATGTTAATATTACACGGATGCTTTAGGTGATAGGTATGAAAGTTTCAATAACATCAGGAAGGGCAGAAGGCCCAACAAAACTCAACGCATTTGACAATGCACTTTTAGATGCAGGAATAGGCGATATAAATCTTATACAGGTATCAAGCATGTTACCAACTGGTACTGAAATAGTAGAACTTCCAAAATTTGAGGCAGGAAAAATGGTGAACTGCGTTCTTGCATATGAATCATCAGACAATGAGGGCGACCTGATATCTGCTGTTGTGGCTGCTGCAACCTCAAATGATTTCGGATGTGTTGTGGAAAACACAGGAGTAAACAGAAATCCTGAAGAGGTAAGAAAGGAAGCAGAAGAAATGGTAAAGTACATGATGGATGTGAGGGGACTTAAAATAAAGGAAATCATAATAGGGGAAGAGAGTCATAGAGTTAAAAAACAGGGTGCTGTTGTTGCATCTGTTGTTTACCTTGAATGAGTGGTGATGACTGCACAACTGGAAAAAAATGGTTTGCATAGAGGGTAATATAATGGATAGAGAAGATGTCAGATTCTGGAGCAGGGTTTCAAAAAAAATAATAAAGGAAGCACAGAAAGCTGTTTCTCCTCTTGTTGGCACTGAAGAAGGTGGAGATATAGTTAAAATAGGGGCAGATGGTACTCCAACAAAGTTAATAGATATAGCTGCAGAGAATAAAGTTGTGGAGGTCCTGGAGGATGCTGGAAGACCTTCAACCCTTGTAAGTGAAGAAATAGGTGAATTTAAAATAGGAAAAGAGCCTTCAGAGGTTGTTTTTGTTGTTGATCCATTGGATGGTACCAGCAATGCTTTAAAGAACATACCGGCCTACGCAGTGTCACTTGGAATTGCAGATGCTTCTAAAGTGGCTCCAGATAAACTCACCGTGGCAGATATAGAAATGGGGTTCGTTAAAAATCTTGCAACGGGAGATCTTTACCAGGCAGTGAAAGGTCAGGGTGCCACTGTAAACGGTAAGAAACTGGTTCCCTCAACTCAGGAAGATATTTCAAAGTCATCGATAGGTGCCTACATTTACAGGGCTGAGATGTCCAAGGTGGACAGGCTCTGCAAGTCTGTGAGAAGGATGAGAATACTGGGTTCCGTTGCAATTGAACTCTGTTACGTTGCAGATGGAACCTACGATGCATTCATAGATGTGAGGGGAAACCTCAGGATCGTTGACATATCTGCTGCAAAGTTGATAATTGAAGAAACAGGGGGTACGGTGACTGATGAGAACTGTAATCCTTTGAAAGGTTATTTAAATGTTCTTGAGAGGACTTCCATAGTTGCGGGGTGTAACCCGAAAATTCACAGTAAAATAATTCAAATTTTAGGGGGTATTTCATGAGAATAGGTGTTGTGGCTCGTCTTGATGTTGATGAAGCTGTTGAACTTGCTGGAAAAATAGTTGATCTCCTCCTGGAGAGGGGTGTTGAAACATTCATGGACACTCCCCTCCTTAAAAAACTCAACAAAATCACAGGTAATAATGGCAAAAAGTATGAAAACCTTGCCTGTGGCCTTGCTGAAATGGACGTGGACATGATGGTGGCCATTGGGGGTGATGGAACCATTTTAAGAACTCAAAGTTTCATCAACAAGAAAAAAATACCGCTACTGGGAATAAACATGGGTGCTGTTGGATTTCTAACAGAAATTGACCCTGAAGATGCTTTAAAGGCAATAAACGAGGTGCTCTCAGGCAACTACGTTGTTGAGGAGAGAACCCAGCTCCAGGTCTGGCACAACAAGAAACTTCAAACTGCACTGAACGAAGTTGTCCTCATGACCAGAAAGCCGGCTAAAATGTTACACATACAGATAACTGTAGATGATGAGATTGTTGAGGAATTAAGGGCTGATGGACTTATAGTATCAACTCCAAGTGGTTCAACAGCCTACTCAATGTCTGCAGGCGGTCCAATAGTTGACCCTAAGGTTGGAGCGTTTATAATAGTTCCAATATGTCCATTCAAACTGGGTGCAAGACCAACAGTTGTATCAAACAATAGTGTTATAGAAGTTAAACTTTTGAGAGAAGGTAAAAAGGCTGTGGCAGTTATAGACGGTCAGTTCGAAGAAGAAATAAACTACATGGATAAGATCACCTTCAAAAAGGCAGAGAACCATGCCTACTTCGTTAGGCTGAACAAGGGATTCTACAAGAAAGTGCGTGAAAAACTCACAGAAGGCGGAATAAACCCATGAAGGTCCTTGTGGTTGATATGACCCATGGAGGCACCGTTATTGCATCTGAACTCTCAAAAATGGGATTTGACGTGTTTGCCCTTGACATCTACCACACCCTTAAAGAAGATGCCAGAGTTTCACTCGTAAAAAAAGGAGTGAAAATGGTTCAATCCAGTTTCCTGGAGAATCTGAATGAAAGGGCTGTAACTGAAACAGATCTGGATGGAAACAAGGGGACGTGCACGGAAACCTACAGGAAAAGTCCTGAAAGCCAAGAAAACTACGATTTGCTCCTGGTTTTACCAGTCCACTGTAACTTTGAATCTGAAATTAAAGCTGCAGGAAACCTTAAACTTAAAAGAATGACCCACCATGAAGCAGTTGGATTCCTGCTTAAAAACCGTATAAACGTGCCAGTAATTGAAGTTACAGGTGTTAAAGGAAAAACAAGCGTTGTATGGATGTTAAAAGAGATATTTAAGGATTTAAATCCCCTAGTTTTAAGTAGCTTGGGTGTTGAGCTCATAAAAGATAAAAAATATCAAAATGACCCTGAAAATGGTCAAATTGTTGAAATGGAAAATCAAACTGCAATTAAAACAGAGGAAACATCGGGTCTAAGCATGAAACCTTCCCAAAAGCAAGATCTGATCCTGAAGAAGAACATAAGTATAACGCCTGCAAGTATTGTGGAAGCATTTAAACTTGCAAATGACTGTGAAACCCTTCAAAGTTGCAGTATGAACCAAGAAGTTGGAATCTGCATATTTGAAACTTCCCTTGGAGGAACTGGTCTTGCAGATGTGGGGGTTTTGACCAACGTTGCAGAAAACTATCCCATAGCTGGAGGCACAAGGAGGGCAAGCCAGGCAAAGGCCCAAATATTCAAAAGTAAGATGGTTGCCTGTAACTATAAAGATTTTAACTCATTTTACTCGAAATCAGGTGCAAGTTTAAACGGAGATTCAGTTCATTCATCACATTTAAAGCTGGATTCAGTTCATTCATCACATTTAAAGCTGGATTCAGATTCAGTTAATTTAAGTCCAGGATTAAAATCGGACCCAAATAATTCAGAATACATAAACCTGAATAAAAAGACCAACACCTTCGGCTTTGAGGAGGATGCAAACGTCAGGACATCCAGCATCCAGTTTGGACTTTACAGAACCACCATCCAACTTGTGGTTAGGAACCTTAAAACCATTGATGGAATCCTTTTAAACACCTCTTTTGAGGTTTCAACCTTTGCTCCAGCGCCATATCATGTTCAAAATGTTTTAGCAGTTATATGTGCATCTTTAACACTTGGAATACCCGTTAAAACCATAAAACAGGGTTTAAAAAATTTCCGGGGTGTTGAAGGTAGAACTTCCATAGGGGATCGTGAAGGAAGTATGGTTATAGCAGAGGTAAACCCAGGGCTCAATGTCACAGCTGTGAAAAAGGCACTGAGCATGGTATCTAACCTTGAAAGAGCAGGAATTGTATTTGGAGGTAAATATGGGGTTACATGTGAAGAAATTGATGAAAAAAGTGTTTCAGAAGTTTTGAATGATTTAAATAATTCCATACCCTTAGTACTTGTAGATGAACTTGGAAACAACGTTAAAAATAATATAAAAAGGGATTTCAAATACCTGACGAACTTGAAGGATGCTGTTGATTGGGCTCATGATGCTGGATGTAAGAGTATCCTGGTTGTCTATAGATCAAATTTTTCAGATCTAAAATTGCGGTAGGAGGGGTAACTGAACAGATTGGCCACATAATATACTACACATAACAACATTTATTAGCGATCGTAAGGAATCATTCATTAGGGATTCAGTCTAAATGAATCTCTAATTAATAAATCATGTGATGTTTTTTATGATTGATCTATGGAATTTAAGGAGTTTGAAACTCTTTTAAGTGAAACCCTTCACGATTTCAATAGGAGATACTGGTTTCGCTGTTTTTATTGGAGATGGTTTTTTTGAAGGTTGGTACCCGGGGAAGCAGTCTTGCAGTTGTTCAAACAAAAAGTATAATCAACCAATTATCCAAAGTAACAGATGAAGAAGTAAATGTGAAGATAATTAAAACAACTGGAGATAAAATAAAGAATTCTCAACTTTACAAAATTGATGCAAAAGGAATATTCACCAAGGAACTTGATAGGGCACTCTTAGATGAGGAAATTGATTTTGCAGTTCACAGCTTCAAAGACCTTCCAACAGAACTTACAGAAGGCCTTGAAATAATTGCAGTCCCCAGGAGAGAGTCTCCATGGGAGGTCCTAATTTCAAGGTATTCGTGGGATGAACTCCCTGAAGATGCGGCCCTTGGTACAAGCAGCCTGCGAAGAGAAGCCTTTTGCAGATATCATAACAAAAAATTTAATATAAAACCAATAAGAGGAAATATAGATACAAGAATAAAAAAAGTATTAAGTGGAGAATACGATGCAACCATAATGGCAGAAGCAGGCCTTAAAAGGCTTTCTCTGGCAGAAAATATAAATGAAGTATTTTCCCGTGAATATTTAACTCCTGCTGCAGGGCAAGGGGCACTGGCAGTAGTTATAAGGCAGGATAATAATAAAAAAGAAATTTTAAGAAGGTTAAACCACACCCAGTCTGAAAATGAGGTTATTGCTGAAAAAGCTGTCCTTGAAGAGTTGGGAGTGGGTTGTCAATGGCCACTGGGTGTTTCTGCAAGAACCATTGGAAATAAATTGGATTTGTACAGCATCCTGCTTTCAAAGGAAGGAGAACTGCTTTCAAAGGTAAATTTACAGGGTTCTGTAGGTGAGGCTCGTAAACTGGGTGTGAAAGCTGCAAAGCTAATGATGGAGGATTATGTTTGAGTAAGGTTAATGTTGGTGTGATTGGTGTTGGAGCCATGGGTTACAACCATGTAAGGGTTTATTCTGAGCTTGAAAGTGCGAACCTCATGGCTGTTTCTGATCTTATGAAGGGAACCCTGGCAGAGGTTTCAGGAAAGTTCAATACAGTGGGTTTTGTTGACTACGACAACATACTCAAGATGCCTGAAATAGAAGTTGTAAGTGTATGCGTACCCACAACTTACCACTATGAAGTTGTGATGAGCGCAATAGAACATGGAAAAAATGTGCTGGTTGAAAAACCCATAGCATTTACCCTTGATGAGGCGAAGGAGATGGTTGACGCTGCACACGATGCAGGGGTTAAGCTTGCAACTGGGCACGTTGAAAGGTTCAACCCTGCAGTACTTGAGGCCAAAAAACTTATAGATGAAGGTGCAATAGGTGAAATTGTTTCTGCCTCGGCCAAGAGGGTTGGACCCTTCCCCCCAAGGATAAAAGATGTTGGAGTTGCAATAGATCTTGCAATACACGAGGTTGATATCATGTTCTATCTACTTGACAGCCCGGCATCCAAGGTTTACGCAAATATGGGTAGTAAACTTGAAAAATGTGAATATGAAGATCATGCAGAGATAATGATGAGATTTGAGAATGGTGTGGTTGGAATGCTGGAAACTAACTGGCTCACACCCTACAAGAAAAGACAGCTTGAGTTAACAGGGGTTGATGGAATACTTTCCATTGATTACATAGACCAGACAGCTGAGGTGTTCGGAAAAAATGCCCAGAAGGTTGAAGTGCCCCACAGGGAGCCCCTGAAGGATGAACTGAACTCATTTTTGTCTGCAGTTCGAAACGATGAAGAACCCCGTATTACAGGTGAAGATGGAATCCATGCCCTTAAGGTGGTGCTGGCAGCCATGAAATCTGCCAAGTACAAAAAACCTGTGAACATGAATGAGTGTTGATAAAATTATTTTAAATCCGCAGAACAGAACTTTGAGTTATAGAATCCAGGGTTAGTAGCTTTTAGGGTTTCCCCATTGTTAATATGGAAAAATTTCCTTGTTAATATGGAAGAATTAAGTGTTAGGATGTGTGTCCATGAATGAAAAACTCATAAAAAAAGCTTACGAGCTTAGAAATAGAGGTTTCACAACAGGAGAAATAGCAGATGAACTAAACGTCTCAAAAGACACTGCCAGATGGCTTGTTTTACAGGGAACCGGCAAAAAGAATGAGAAGGCCCCTGTTGACTTTGCAATAAACTGGAAGAGTCTTGGAGGCAGTTCTGTACGTATGAAATATGTTTCTGCTGCCATGGCAGATATGGCGCTGGAATACGGCGAACCTGAAGTTATAGTTGGTATAACTGTAAGTGGAATACCATTTGCGACCATGATGGCGGAGATAATAGATGCAGACATCGCTGTTTTCCACCCAATAAAACACAGGAAAATGGAAGAAGATGCTAAGGGGGCTGTAAGCAGCAACTTTGCATCTGTTGAGGGTCGTAAAGTTGTTATAGTAGATGACGTCATAACCAGTGGGAAAACCATAAAGGAAGCTGCAAAGGTCTTCAAGGATCTTGGAGCCCAGCCACTTGCAGTGGTTGTTTTAATAGACAAGAGGGGCATAACTGAAGTTGAAGATGTTCCTGTGGAATCATTAATCCGTGTTAGCAGGTTGGGGTAGATCCCTTTTTTTCTATTTTTTCATTTTTCCATAATTTCCAGCAGCGTTATTCACTGTGTTATCATTAAAATGGCTTCCCTATAATTCTAGAATATTCTAAAATTGAAACTCTTTTAAATATTATACGCATTTAAAATAATACCCCTTTATCATATTTCAATGCCTTATTTTGAAAAAAAACTTCAATAATTTGAATTTTAGGATTCTTTCAGTTTAAAATGAGAACGTGATTCATTTGGAAAATTTTTCTACAGAAGAATTTCTACAGAAGAACTTTTTTTCATTAATAAACGATTTTAAACATATTTTAATATATCTCAATAAATTTTAATACATTTTAAGGTATTTAAATCTTTTAAAATGTATTTTAATACTCTAAAAAGATTTTATTTCACTTAAAAATATTTTAGAACGATTATTTTTTAAACGCTTTTTAATTACCTTATTTAATTACCTTATTTAATTACCTTATTTAATTACCTTATTTAATTACCTTATTT
>ENA-UOOH01000049-UOOH01000049.1-fermentation-metagenome-genome-assembly--contig:-NODE-49-length-122034-cov-62.656277_pt1 | contig 122034 bp, 104 predicted proteins | sample MGYA00245778_ERZ724025 | MGnify/ENA primary metagenome ERZ724025 (study PRJEB28704, sample SAMN03018313) | fermentation metagenome | biome: anthropogenic terrestrial biome; feature: soil... | reverse complement strand
TTGACGTGGTTGTTTTCCAACCCGCTTGGTTTAATTTGCTGGGACTTGGAGTACTACTGATCGGTTTGTCAATTTGGCTTGTGAGTGGGGTAATCAAGATTAAGGGAAGGTGAGTTGATATGTCTGCGTCTCTTGAGTACCAGCGCCTGACTCTGCCGCAGCTCAATGAACTGGATCGCAGTGCAACTATTTTCTTTATCTCGGTCAGTCCCATTGAAGTGCATGGGCCGCATCTACCTACCGGTACCGACGTGATGGTCTCTCTGGAATTGCAGCAGCGCTATATTGACGAACTCTCCGAGCGGCATCCGGAGATGACGATGGTGACCCTGCCTCCGCTCTATGCCGGATCAGATGCCTTACCGGTCAAGGGTTCGTTGAGTGTGCCAGCCGTTGCCCTGCGGTCAGTATTGCTGGCTTACGCCAAAGGTTTGGCGGCCCAAGGATTCAAATACCTGTTTATTGCGGATAACCATGGCGGTCCGCGGCATCAATTAGCCTTTGAATCGGCCGCCCGCAAGGCCTGGAAAAAGCACCGTTTTTATATGATCAATCCTTTTTTGATTGAGTTTCGGATGATGTGTCATCATGATGCGGACTTCTTGTCAGAGACGGGTCTGAAGCCCGGCACCTGCGGAGATGATGCCGATGCGCATGCGGGCACCAATGAAACCTCATTGATGCTGGTGGCGGCACCGGAGGTCGTCGGGAACTATCAAGAGACAGCGCCGTCATTGCCGCCGAAGGCCAAGTTGCGCTTGGCATCCGGTATGGTCAGATCCCTCGGGGGCAATAAAGTCCGGCTCGACTTGAAGCATCTCGGATCCACACTGGGGTGGGTCAGTAACCCTGATATGTTGCCGTATATGGGAGATCCACAAAAGGCCAGTGCGGAGGCAGGCGAGGCTATGCTCAAGGCGCGAGTGAACGTGGCGCTGAGCCTCTTTGAAAAGGCGCTCGCTGGCGAGAAACCTGATACAGCGCCGATGCTCTGGTGGTTGCGCCCAATGATGCGGTTGCCAGAATGAAAATGAAAGCGGGCCTGCTTAACTCCAGCAGGCCCGCATTTTTCAGTGCTGTGCTTTGTTCTTAACTGGCACTCTCCATCGTCATCGTGCTCTTGGTTGTGCGATACAGTTGCTCATAATATTCGCGAAGCATGCGATGCGTCGAGAACTGCGAGACACCCATTTCAATACTGGCTCGCATCATCTGCTCCCATCTATTGCGATCATGATAATAGACAGGCATGACTTCATTGAAAAGCGTGTGATACAATGCACGCCGGTCTCTTTCGTCCTGTTCGGGACCTTCGTAGGCTTCGCCGATCTGCCATCCATTGACCCCATGCTGACAACCTTCCGGCCACCAACCGTCCAGCACACTGAGGTTTAGAACGCCATTCATGGCTGCCTTCATACCAGAAGTGCCACTGGCCTCCTGCGGCCGACGCGGGTTATTCAGCCAGACGTCGCAGCTGCGTGTCAATAGCTGGCCGAGGCGCATATCGTAATTCTCCAGAAAAACGACGCTATTCGGAAACTCTCTGGCTTTGGCGACCAGATTGGCGACGATATCCTTCCCATGTCCATCCTGCGGGTGCGCTTTGCCTGCAAATACTAACTGCAGCTTCCCGGAGCGGAGCATCGGATTAATAACCGCCGGATCTTGAAAAATAAGGTTGCTGCGTTTATAGGAAGCAGCGCGGCGGGCAAAGCCAACCGTCAGTGCATTCATGTCAAACTGGGCACCTGCCCGGACGGCAATGTAATCAAGCAGGTTTTTCTTGGCCTCCTGGTGCGAAGCCCACAAGTCGGTCCCGCTTTGGTAAGCGGCCCGGATTTTCGGATCCTGCCAGGTTCCCGGATGCACGCCATTCGTAATGAAGATGATGGGGCATATGCCCGCTACACGTTGCCACATCTGACGGGCGGTGCGGCCATGAAGCTCTGCCACCGCATTCGCCAGGCGTGCCAGACGCAAACCGGCTACGGTCATGTTAAACGGGTCACCGCCAATGCGGGCCATCTGGTCATATGAAAGCCCATTGTAAGCCCCGGTATGGTAGAGTGCGGCATGCGAGTATGACGCATTGCCTGCCGGCACCGGTGTATGCGTGGTGAAGACGATCTGAGGGCGAATCCGGTGCCATGCTTCTTTAAAGCCAGCACCTAGCGCCATTTGCTCCCGGATCAGTTCTACTCCGGCCAAAGCGGCGTGACCTTCATTGAAGTGATAGACATCCACTTCGATTCCCAGGGCGCGTAAAGCCCTGATACCGCCGATACCGAGCACGATCTCCTGGGCGAGACGATCATCCGCTGAACCGGCATAAAGCCGATCGGTGATCAAAGGGCCATTATTTTCCGGGACGTCTGTATCGAGCAGGTAGAGCGGGGCGTTGCCAAAATGCTCCGTCTTCCAAACCTTGCAGACCACGTTCCGGCCGCGAACAGTGACATTGACCGTTACACCGGTATCGGTCAGAAAATCATATTTGGAATTGAGAAAGACGTCGAAAGGCCGTCCATCCTCGCCAATGAGCTGCTGCGTATAGCCGTGGCGCCACAAGAGTCCGATGGCAACCAAGGGCAGACCGAGTTCGCCGGCAGTCTTAATGTGATCTCCGGCCAAAATGCCAAGACCGCCGGAATAAATGCGAAACTCCGGCGCCAGGCCGTACTCCATGCAAAAATAGGCCACCCTTGGGAGTGAATTGTTTAGTATTTTCATGTAGTTTCCCTCCCTGATGATATGATAAAGGTAGTCTGGATAAGGAAGCAGTCGTCCGGACAAAGCCAGTTTAGTTTACATAACACCGACGTGCTTTTAAATTATAGCATGAGTAAGGCTTTGTATGATAGGGTATATATCTGGAAAAGGCGGATTTCCAAGGAGGGTTTATTCTTTATGGAACAGGTGCCTGTGACTGTGGTTGTGGCTGTGGCTGTGCGCCCGGTCGTGCAGCCGGTGCCACCACATGGCAGCCTGGGTTTCCAACAGGGCCTGGCGGGCGTTTAATCCGGTCCAGACAAACCAGCCAGCTACCAGCAAAAGAATCGCACTGCCATAAAAGGGGCTGGCCAGTCCCAGGCGGTCACCCAGGAATCCTCCCAATAGCGGGCCGGCCACCGATCCGAGCGAAGCAATACCGTTAAAAACGCCAAAGATCCGGCCGCGCTCTTCCGGATTGCTGTATTGGGTCAACAAGACATTACCACCCACCAGCATGGCGGCATTGGCAAAACCAAAAAGGAAGCGTTCGCCGCCCAGCAGCCAGACGGAGCGGGTTAATCCCTGCGTAATGCTGAGTATGGCTCCCGAACCGATCCCGAGCACATAAAGGCCCTGATAATTCAGGTTTTTAATCTTGCCAAACAAAGGTGCGCCGAGTGCCGTGGAAACCCCGATTATTGAGAAGATCACTCCGGTAAACATCGCCACATTCGTTGTCACAATTTCTCCGACAAATAAAGGCAAGGTTGGCTGGATAACCATTAGCGCAGTATTGATCAGTAACTGGCTGATCATGATAATGCGCAGTGCGCCATTAGAAGTGACTTGGCGCATGTCAGTAAGGAAGGTGCTTTTGCGCTGTTGCGGCCGGATTTCTTCCCGCGTGCCGTAGTATGCGCAGACAGCTGCCAGTGCGAGTACTGCCGCACTGGCAAATAAGGTGCTTCGGACGCCAAACAAATTGGCACTGACGCCTCCAATCATGGGGCCCATAATCGTACCAATCGAGTTGGCAGTCTGAATAATCCCCAGTGCGAAGCCCAGATGCACTTCAGGAGTGTTGGTAGCCACCAACAAGATCGCCGAAGGGATGAAGCCGGAAAGCAGGCCGTTGAGGGCGCGCCAGGCAAAGACTTGATAATGGTTATGTGATACTGCCATGAGGACGTAGGTCAGAGCGATCCCAAAACCAGAACGCATGAACATGACGCGCTTGCCGTGGCGGTCAGCCAGCATGCCCCATACCGGAGCCATCAGGGCATAGGTCAGAGAATTGGCGGCCTGCATCAGACCGGACCAGCCGGAGAGGTTCTCTTTCAGCCCCAACTCCTGAAGGAACATTGGCAAGAATGGTGCGTAAAGAGAAAAAGCGATGGCAGCCAAAAAGACAGCCATCGATAAGATTGTTAGATTGCGCCGCCAGTTCATGGGAGTCCTCGCTTTGTCGCTTATTGTCTGCCGATCCGGACAATCAGTTGCTTGAGCAAAGACACCGTCTCTTCCATTTTGCCAGGCATGACCTTGTCAATGCTATCGGTGCCATTGTGGTAGGAATCCGGGTGCCCCGGCAGGCTATGCGAAAGTGACACAGCTGGAAGACTAGCCTTCAAAAATGCTGCTGAATCATCATGCATAAACCCAGCCGGTTCCACGGGCTGGCGGACTTCCTCGGCGACATCTTCCACCACACTGATCAAATGCGGATCAGATGGGTATTGTCTGAGAAAAGTACCGCTGCCGCTATGATGGCGCAGAGGACCGGCTCCGGCTAGGCATTCAAGGTTAATTAATCTGGCATTGGCCTCCTGGAGCTCTTGCCGATGTTGGGTGACATAGGCTGCTGAGCCCTGCATATTAACCTCCTCGCCGCCGAAAAAAACCAGCTTGACGCGCCAATATTCGGATAGCTCCGGCTCATTTGCCAAATCATCAGCCAGGGTCAGCAAAACGGCCACAGCTGTGCCATTATCTCTGGCCCCCGGACTTTTATCGCTGCGCAGGAAACCGCCTCCCAGCGACAGAGCCAGCCCAGTGATGCCAAGGACGCTGATTATGGCAGGAACCAACAATATGTAGCGCACGGCGTTGTTGGACGCCGATGGTTGTCGCAATGCCAAACTGGCAATGGCGGTCACAAGCATCAGTCCCAGCGAGACTGCTCCAAAATTGTAAAAGATTTTGCGGGCTTGATGGTCGAACAGCTCAGTTTTGCTGTCGTAGTGTGCTGCCAGGATTATCTCCTGCTCGGCTGCGCCACTTCGCGGACCGGCTTCCGCTACAATAGTGCGCCCTTGGGCTGCAGAAAGGAGCGAAACTGTGGGCAGGTTCAGCTCAAACTCTGCCAAATAGATCGCCGGGGCCAGCAGTGCAAATAGCAAAGCCCATACGGGCCGACGTTTCAACAGAAAAAAAACAAAGGCTAAGGCACACAACAGGATGAAGAGTCCCACTACAGGTTGCATGGCGGTTCTCAGCAAAAAGTGTTCCTCGGTGACGGTTAAACCGGCCCGGGTGCAATAATCCGCAATGAAATTCGCGGTTGAATCCACGGCTTTCGACCCGTTTGGCCTCGGAATGGCGATCTTGTTCAGAATTTCCCATGGTGCCATACTATGCGCTCCTCCTCTATAAGTAGCGTATATCATAATAAGTCGGACTCTTGACAGCCTGTTTACCTTCCAGATCGCTGATAAAAAGGTGGAAGTCAAGCGATGCCAAAGCGCCCCGCCCGGCCGCCAACATGTGACTGCCTTGGGCAAGGTCAACACTCACGACGAGGTAGTCGACTTTCGCTTTGAGCGCCATGTTGTTGGCAGTACGCAGTAACGGCACCGGACTTTCGCCTTCAGGCAAAACCAGATCAAACAACGACCAAATCTTAATGCTGTCGCCGGAAGCCGGTATTTTCGGCAAGGCGATTATTTTGCCCAGGGCATTGCATAACGGTCTAATAGTACGGTAAAGTCGCGGCACCCCCATGACGATGCGATCATATTCGTGTGAGACATCCCAAATCTTGCAGGAGGTGCTACCTTTGGAAATTTTGGCGCAAAGATACTTGTCGTAAGATTCCTGCCGCAGGGCAGGATTGTCCATGAGGGGCCACATATCATGATCTGCGAAGACCTGTTCCATTTCATGGTAATCTTGGATCGCATCAATTTTGGTGTCGATTTGCACGTCGAGGTCGGCTGGCATTTTGTGAAAGACCGGCAGTGTAAAGAAACGGCGGGTTCCTTCGGTGCGTGTGCCGACGCGGTCATATATTGAGATTGCTCTGTTATTGTCGGATTTGACATGGCCAAAAATAAACCGGGCGCCTTTGGCGCGGGCGTGATCCTGCAGGGTCAGCCACAAGCGCAGCATGGTGCGATCAATTCCGCGCTGAGCTTCCGGGTTGGTCCGCCAGTCGAACATATAGGCAGCGCGCACAGTCTCGCCGCCAATCCGGAAATCCATCGGCGCATAAGCCATCACACTGATCAGCTGTCCCGTCTTTTCGTTTTCAATCACCAGTAGCTCATTGTCGGGAAACATGGAAGATTTAAAAAAGAAATTGCGCCTATTTTCGGTAATACGAATGTCGCTGCCCTGCGGGGCCAGCAGTTCCATGCGGCATAAGGCCTGGTTATCTTCGGGTACTGCTTGTCTAATTAGCATTGAAATCCTCCTACAAATTAACGGCGGCCGCAATCAGGGCGCCAAAATAAAACAGACACATAGCCCAGGGAAGGGAAACACGGGCCCATCCCGGAACCCGGTACTCAGGAATTCGGGCACCGGTCTGACAGGATTTCCTCCAGACAAGTACCGGCAATAAAGCCAGCAGGACACCGCCAATTGAGCCGGCGATCTGAATCAGTTCGACAAAACCGACCAGGTTCAGGGCAATAAGAATGATAGAAGGAAAAACCGTAATGGTAAAGGCGATCAGGCGCGATCGGATCTGCCAATCGGAAGGAAACCGGAACAAGTCCACAATATTTGTCAGAATGGCGGCAGCGCTGCCCCAAAAGGAAGTGATCAGGGCAAAAAAGGCGAAAATATTGGCGACAAAGAATCCAGCCGGACCCAAGGCTTTGCCCCATGATATGGTTGCTACTTGCGAAATATCCTGTGGCTCCAAAAGACCAAAGATTGAGATCGGAATCACGACCACAAAAGCCAGGTTAATCAAAAGGGCAGTACGGATCACCTTGGGGATTAACACCGGCCGGTCGGCGAAGCCTCTGACAATCTCGGGTACGGAAGTCTGCGACATGCAGGTAAAAATCCCTACCGACAGCAGCGGCCAGATCCCCGGGGTATGAAAGACTGCCAGACGGCTGGGTTCAAAATCGGGGCGTAAAAGTGAGAAGACCGTCAACCCTATAATGATGCCGCCCATGGCCAGGCTGACCAGTTTCTGAAGCTTGCCAGTGATACCAAGGCCCAGCCAAACAACTGCGATTCCGGGAATAAAGAAGCAAGCCAGACATGTGGAGCGCTGCCAGCCTGTAATAGCCTGCAGTGACTCGGCACCGCCAAGAATATAGGCGGTGAGGGCTGGGATGGCCACACCTATTGTGACGGCAAACAAAAACCCAAGGTAGAACCGGCCTGATCGTCCTCTAAAAAGGTATGTCCTAAAAAGACCAGTTAATTGAGTAACCTCGGGTGTGCGCAGCATCGTTTCAACAATAAAAAGGTGTGAAGCTAAGGAGAAGAAGGTACACAGCACAGCGGTGATAATGACGGCTGGGAACCCTCCGGTGCGTGCCGCGTAAGGGAGCGAGAGCACTGCGGCACCAACGTTTGTTCCGACAAGATAGGACACAGCTTCACTAAAAGATAATTTCCTGAATGCCAGATTGGTTTCGATCAGCTTCGTATTTGCTGCAGTGCGCTCTGTTTTCAGTGGTGTATTAATTATCATAGGCTGTCCTCCTGCATCGGCTGCACTGACTTCAAGAGACTAGGTTCGTCAAAATATGCTAAATTCCTCTTGTGGGCAGAGCTTTGCTGAAATTGTCTTTACAGGAAATTTGTCTGCCGCTGTTGAATATCGGCAACGGAATCATAATCCCTGACTTTGCTTAGGCGCGGAAACTGCCTCTACTATTTAGAAGCTCACGCCTGCTCTTAAGGAGGCCCGTCAATGGAATTTTATGCTGATTTGCATCTCCATTCGTATTATTCGATGGCGACCAGCAAAGACTGTATTCCTCCCATAATGGCTCAATGGGCCCAAAGGAAAGGGCTGAGACTGATCGGTACCGGGGATTGCACCCACCCCGGCTGGCGTCGCGAGCTGCGCGATTGGCTGGTACCAGCCGAGGACGGATTCTATCGGCTCAAAGACGGACTCAGCCCCGCCGTACGCTTTGTAGTGACAGGGGAGATTAGTACGGTTTTCAAGCGAGCCGACCAAACCCGCAAGGTGCATAGTCTGGTGGTCTTGCCTTCTCTGGAGGCTGCTGATCAGATCGCGGCCCAGCTGGAGCGCATTGGCAATTTGGGTGCGGATGGCAGGCCTATTCTTAAACTGGATTGCTATGATCTGCTTGCGATGTGTTTGGAGGCGTGTCCGGAGGTCATCTTCATCCCGGCGCATATCTGGACGCCGCATTATTCCGTACTGGGGGCCTTTTCCCGCTTTCAGAGCATGGAAGAATGCTTTGGCGATTTGGCATCACAGATCTATGCTGTGGAGACCGGGCTTTCTTCAGACCCGCCGATGAATTGGCGCGTCCCGGCACTCGACCGTTTTACTTTAGTATCCAATTCTGATGCCCATTCTCCGCGCAATCTGGCCAGGGAGGCCACTGTTTTTGCCTGTGATCCGGGTTATGGGCCTCTTTTACAAGCACTGAAAACCGGCGCGGGTTTTGTGGGGACGATTGAGTTTTATCCCGAGGAAGGCAAATATCATTATGACGGGCATCGTAAATGCGGTGTATCTTTACACCCAAGGGAAACTAATGAATTTGGCGGTCGCTGTCCGGTTTGCGGTAAGAAACTGACAGTGGGCGTGCTGCACCGCATAGAGAGTCTGACGGATAAGGAACGGCCAGCGGGATTTGAACCTCGCCATGCGCCCCGCTTTGAACGCCTGGTTCCGCTGGCCGACCTTCTGGCGGCCACATTGAAAATAGGCGTCCAGAGTAAGAAAGTGGTTGCCCGATATGATGATCTGCTGCGGGAGTTCCAGAGTGAGCTGGCCGTACTTCGGGAAGTTGCGCCTGAGGAAATCAAGCGTGTCGCCGGACCTGAGGCTGCCATGGCGGTGGCGCGCAGCCGATCCGGCCAACTGGAAGTGATCCCCGGTTTCGACGGGGAATACGGCCGGATCATGGTGAATACAGTCAGTTCATGAACACCGCGTGAGTCGCCAGCGGCCAATTCCGGCCGCGCAAAAGCAAATTATATATGTAGAGGAGATCAGGAGATGGAGAAGGGGTATGTTCAGGTATACACCGGCGAAGGCAAAGGCAAAACTACTGCAGCCATGGGTTTGATAGTGCGGGCCTTGGGTGCCGGACTGAAGGTGCTGTTCATGCAGTTTATGAAGGGCTCCGAATACAGTGAAATCAAGTTCTTGAGGCACGTCAGCAGCGCCGCACAGCTGGAAATCAAGCAGTATGGCACCGGGAGCTTCATTACGGGAAAGGCTGATCTTGAGCAAATCGCGGCAGGTGCCAAAGGCTTGCGGGAGGCAACTACCGCCCTGCAAAGCGGGCAATATGATTTGGTCGTTCTGGACGAGGCGAACATGGCAGTATATTTCGGGTTGTTTTCGGTAGATGATCTGATTAGGACAATTCAAAGCCGAGCGCCGGGAGTAGAAGTGATCATTACGGGGCGGCGTGCAGATCCGAAGCTGATTGACATCGCCGATTTGGTTACCGAAATGCGCGAAATCAAGCACTACTACACTCAAGGAGTTATGGCCCGTCCGGGCATTGAGATGTAGTGCAATGCAATGGAGGTCCACTGGATGAAAAGAGAGTACCGTTATTTTGACTTAATTCTGGGCGCGTTTGTGGCGGTCCTATTGATCAGCAATATTGCCTCCACCAAAATAATTGGGATTCCTTTGCCGAGCCTGTTCGGAAAGTCGCTTGTCTTAAGCTTTGACGGTGGAACGATCTTGTTCCCGATTTCGTATATCTTTGGCGACATTCTGACGGAAGTATACGGATTTGAACGTTCTCGCCGCGTGATCTGGAGCGGCTTCTTCGGCTTGGCCTTAATGTCCCTGACCATTTGGCTGGTAGGTGTTTTGCCATCAGCGGCCGGGTGGGAGGCGCAGGAGGCTTACCAGCAAATCTTAATGACAGCGCCGCGTATCGCCGGGGCGAGCATGGTCGCCTACTTTGTCGGCGAACTACTCAATAGTTTTGTGATGTCAAAAATGAAAATACGCATGCAAGGCAAAAGGCTGTGGGTCAGGACCATCGGCTCGACAATCGTTGGCCAGCTGGTTGACACAGTGCTGTTTGTGGGCATAGCTTTTGGCGGTATATTGCCGGTCAGTCTGTTGTGGGACATCGCCATCTTTAATTACATCTTTAAAATTGCTTTTGAAATCGTGATCACACCACTGACCTACAAGATTGTGGGTTGGCTGAAGCGAGTTGAGAACGAAGATAAATACGATTATGATGCAGACTACAACCCGTTTAAGCTAAGCTAAAATATGCTGATAAGTGGTAGTCCAATTGGTCTGCGGCACTTTTTCAAACCCGTGCTCAAAACCGCGCCTTGTATTCGTCGCAGGCTTTTCGCGCATAATAGATCCAAATACCGCAATAGTGCGCGAAGGAGAAATATGATGACGAAAGCAAAGGGTAACCAGCATATCCACTGCAGCGTTGAAAACTGTCAATATTACTCAGGAGGCAACATTTGTGCCGCGAATGAAATCATGGTAATGGGTGACCTCCAGGGTCACGCGTATCCGGACGCGATCGACCACAATATGGCGCAAAACGTGCCGACATATAATGCTGAGTCATGCATGTCAACTTGCTGCAAAACGTTTGTGCACAGAGGTTCTGACAAAACTAAAGTGGATGACACATACCATTTGCCGACTCAAAGCTAGGTGAAAGCCGGATAAAGCCGGCCAAAGCCGGATAATTGTTCGCAAAAAAAGCGGGGCCACCTTCGTCTTTCAGAAGGACCCCGCTTCTGTTTTCTAATTTCTAACTTCTGCTTTTCGCCTGGACTTAATCGTCCCGGTCACGCATCTGCCGATTAGTTTTGCGTGCGCTGCTACATGCGCGGATTGGGCTGCAGATTCTGGTATATTGTATCGGTGCGCGGCGTTACATTTGGCTGGCTGTAAAACTGGACAACCTGGCGCGCATCGTTCGGGTTCGCCGGAGCGGCCGGCATATACCACTTATTGGTGATCGCCATATTTCCAAGCTGCTGCTGGGATGCCTCACATGCGCCCCGCATTTGCAGCAGCGATTGACGTAAAGCCTGGTTCGAGCATTCGGACGCCGCCTTGGTTAGTTCAGTAGCGCCGGCTTTGGCCATTTCCAGGGCGTCGAGTGCCATTTCCTTGTCACTAAGCATGATTTGCCTCCTCTTCACATTAATTGGCTTAATGGGTTTCTTGTAGAAAACTCATGATGGTATCAGCATCGCGCTGAGCCTGAGTGGCCTGTTGGGAAAAATAGTTTTTCAAAGCCTGGTCGCTGGCTTGCTGCGAATAGTCCTGAAACTTGCGGGCTTTGACAATTTCAGTGCCGATCAGGTGTCTGAGGTTCTGCAGCTCCATCTGATTCAGTTGTGACATTTTTTCACCGCCTTTCAATCAGATAGGATGCCCCAATCGAGCGCAAATAAAAGGCAACAAAAAAGGACCCTGCGCGGGTCCATGCTGATCGGAGTCCGGGCGGCCAAACCCGGACAATGGGAGGAGTTGGTATTATTACTTCTGCAATTTAACACTTTAGCAGATGTAATTAAAGTTTATTTTACTTGTCTGGGCACGAGATGTCAAGGTATTTTTGGAGTTTTGCAGAGGAAGTATTAGCCAGATGGCGAAAGATGCTAAGCAGCAGGTGAAAAATTGCGGGTTGGTGATTGTTTGGCGCGCCGACGGAATCTATTGAATAATCTCAGCGGTTCGGAATGGCTTTATTGGACTGATTCACTCTATCTGACTGCGTATGCGGTGGACGCTACGCACGGTTTGCGCAAGGCGCACGGTGCCATGAAACCGCCCGAATTGATGGCAGATATTATCCGTTTCTTCACCAAAAGGGACGAGTTGGTTTTGGATCCTTTCGCTGGTGTGGGCGGTACTTTATTAGGCGCAGCTCTGGCGGGCAGGCGCGCGCTTGGCTATGAAATCAATCCGGATTGGATTCGCATTTATAGTCAAATCAGTCGGGAGTTTGTGGTCCAGGATAATGCCCTGGTTCGGCGCAGTAGCTGCGAGCAAGCGCAAGAATTTCTGCCAATCAGCGGTGTCATGAAGGAAGGGGATTGTCTGGCACTAATGTCTGAGTTGGATTCGGAATCAGTGGATGCCATCATTACCGATCCGCCATACGGCTGCGACCACGCCACTACCGGTTTCGCCAGGGAAACTAATTTCAACATGTTCAACTATAACGACGATCGCGATTTCGGTAACAGCGGCAGTTTTGACGAATTTTATCTGCGGATGAAAGACTTTGGCATGGCAGCCGCCAGAGTGCTTAAGCCCAGTCATTATTTGGTGCTCATTATCGGTGACCGCTATAAAAATGGCGAATACATCCCACTGGGCGTGCGCGTAGCTGACGTAATGCGGACGGCAGGCTTTCTTTTCAAGGGGATCAAAATCTGGAGCAACAAAGTGACTCAAAGACCATTGAAGCCCTACGCCGTACTCAGCAGTTTTGTGCCCAACATCACGCATCAGAACATAGTGATCTTAAAGAAAAAGGATTGATCAAACATTATATTGATCAAATATGATCGGGAAGGTGAACCGCATGGATCAAAAGACACTGCTTAACGAAGGTTTGGCGCAAAAACTGATCAGGTATGCCATGATTGACACGCAATCAGATGAAAACACGGGAGTCACTCCCAGCACTCCCGGGCAGCATAAGCTGGCCGCGATGCTGGCCGATGAGCTCAAGACGCTGGGGCTGCAAGAAGTCAAGATCGATCAATTCGGTTTTGTGACTGCACTGCTGCCGGGCAACGCGGGCAAAGGTCGGCCGGTAGTCGGTTTTCTGGCGCATATGGATACCGTCCCCGGCGTGCCGGGCAAGAATGTTAAGCCGATGGTCCATCAAAAATACGCTGGCGGGGACCTGCATTTGCCGCATGGCAGGGTAGCAGTCGCGGATAACCCGCTGCTGGCTGAGGCGGTTGGGCATGACATTATCACGTCCGACGGCTCAACGTTGCTGGGAGCTGATAATAAAGCCGGTGTCGCTGAAATCATGGAAGCCGTCTGTCGGATGATCAAAGACCCCTCCATGGTACACGGCGATTTGAAGATTGCCTTTACTCCGGATGAGGAAATCGGGAGCGGCATCGGTCATTTTGACGTGACCGGTTTTGGCGCTGATGTGGCCTATACCCTTGATGGATCAGCTCCCGGGGAGCTGGAATACGAAAACTTCAACGCGGCAAATGTCACCGTTGTGATCAAAGGCGTCAGCACTCATACCGGCACTGCCAGAAATGTGATGGTAAACGCAGTACACTTGGCCTCGGAATTGGTGGCCTCGATACCGGCGGTAATGCGTCCGGAAACGACCGACGGCTATCTGGGATTTATCCATCCAAACTCAATCGAAGGCAATGTGGAAGAGGTCCGTCTGCAGATTTTGCTGCGGGACTTTGATGATCACGGCATTGAGGATAAGAAAAAGTTATTGTCGACGCTGGTCAACAGCCTGGAAGCCCGTTATCCCAGCTGCCAGGCGACCATTGAGACTACCGGTGGCTATCAAAATATGCGCAAAATTATCGAGCAGCATCCGAAAATGGTGGAATTAGCCACCAAAGCGATCGAAGAGACCGGACTGAAGGCGCAGTACCGGCCGATTCGTGGTGGCACCGACGGTGCCCGTCTGACCTATCAGGGACTGCCATGCCCCAACCTTTTCACGGGTGGGATCAATTTCCACAGCCGTACCGAATGGGCTTCGGTGCAATGGATGGAAAAGGCGACCGCCACCGTTATTAATCTGGCGCGTCTGTGGGCCGCTGAAAAAAAGTAGCACTTTGGAAGTGAAGTATTGAAGGAAAGCGAGACAAAACAGTGATCAATGTCATGTAGGCGGAAGGGGGATGCGCATGAAAATCCGCAGACATGGACATGACGATCGCTGGTGGCTTTTCTTAAACTGCGGGCTGATTGTACTTTTGGGTGCCTGTGCGATTATTGTGGTGGGGTTGCTACCCGACAACGGGGCGGAGACTGTGCCTGCCGCGGGGGCTGGAGCAGAAGCCAGTAAAGAATCTGCCGAGGCGATTGCGCGGGAATTTCTCACTAACATCGGCGAGTTACCGGCCGAGATCACTTCAGCCAGGATCGAGCGCTATTGGGTGCCAGCTAATAACTACTGGGAGCAAGGTCAGAAGGCAAATGGGCAGAAAACGCAAGGACAACAGGCGCAGCCATCTGCGCAGGAAACCCTTGAAGAGCCGCCCTATCTGGATTGCTGGGTTGTGACCTTTTATTTTCAAGGTCTGCATCCGGAAGCCTGGAAAACAGTGTTTGTTGACGTTGCTTCCGGTGCCGTGATTGGTGGCGCGGATTGCCGACACTGAAGAACAAAGGATGAGGATGGGTGGGGCGGACAGGGCAACCTGCCCGCTTTTCGTTAGTTTGGAGCGCGATGTGCGATGTTTGTTAGGTCGAGCGCACAACATGTCAAGTAGCGCGCGATTTAAGTCGATATATTTACTAAGGAGAGGATTTAAAAAGATCACGGCGAAATAATGGCAGTCATCTAAGATCATTACTAAGGCCATATTTTTGAGGAGGTGTCCTGATGAAAAAGGTTATACTTTTGGCGCTGGTTTCCTTGCTAGTATTTACCACAGGATGTAGCGTACTTGATAAACTGGCTATTGCTGGCAGAGCGGCCCAATTTTTCACGGCGTGGAAAGGTCAGAATGAGAGTGCTTTGAAGGATGGATTAACCACTGAAGTCACTTATAACGGGCTAAAAATGTCAAACGACCTGGCGGCCGCAGATCTGGCCCGGGAAGAATGGTGGACCAACTACGTGACAGTTGGAGATCCGAAATCCGTAACCGAACTGGATGGCGGAACAGCAACAGTAACTTATGAGTTTACCATTATGGAAAAAGAGAAACCGGAGACTGAACGAGATATCTTGATGGTACTGATTTACATCAAATCAGAAACCTTCAGTTGGAAGATCTACTCCGTGGACATCAATCCGATCTGGATTGCGTTATAGCAATAGAAGTGGATCTCCAATTGCAAAACCACTAATAACAAAAGACCAGGCATGTCAAGCAACGGTGCTTGCGCATGTCTGGTCTTTATTCATCGCGCCATACTATCGCTTTACTGGCGCCATACTCGCGCATTGCTTACGTCTTACCTGCTGATCTCGCTGCCGACTAGTTTCTTGTGTAGATCCTGGAGCTCTTGCGCGTTAAGGTTGGCGGTTTTTGCCTCGCCTCTCATGTAGGAGAGATAGCCGCGCAGCCTTTGCTGCACTTTTTCGCTCAACGGGTAGCGCACAGCGAGGTAAATCCCTAACGCCAGGAAGATCAGCGGTGAGAACGACAGCATCACCCGGATGGTTGTAATGACCCCCTCTGGCTGGACTTGATTAATTCTCTGAATCACACCGTCCACTGTTACTACCAAAGGCTTAACGTACCCGGCCAGATCCAGAGCGAAAGAAACAAGCGTAGTCGCTATGGCGGTAGTCGCTTGACGCGCGAAGGTCATATACGAACTAAAAGTGCCATCGCGTCGCTCGCCGAAGACAAACTCTCCAACATCAGCGACATCCGGAAACATGGCCCACGGAAGGAAGACTGCTCCCGCCATGCCACAGCCAATTCCGGCGGCGACCACGTACATTACCCATGAAGGCAAGTCGGGGGTGATAAACCATATGAAAACCATAAAGAAAGACCAGATGACCAGGCTAATTAGATAAGACGACCTTTTCCCCAGCTTTCTGGCGAGCAGCGCGTAAAGCGGCATCGTGAAAACCTGTACAATCAAAGCTGTGCCCAGCACAAAATTCGCATCGCCGCGGCCGAGGTAATAGGTCATAAAGTAAACAAAAATTACTGATAGCAGGTCTACAGCCACATAAGCCGCCACATAGAGCCCGATTAACATACGGGTGGTCCTGATTTTCAGCGGATCAATAAACAGTTTGCGGAAAGACCATGGTTCGGGTGGCTTAAGGAGTTCTGGCCGTTCTTTGCACTTGAAGAAGATGAATGGCCATGGCAAAGAAAAAAACAGACCAAAAGAGATTGCCATGACTAAATAGCCGGTCCCGGGGTTCGGAAACGCCTTGACAATCATCATGGGCAGCACGGCAGCTGCGACTGCGGTGGAAAGCGAAAAAACCATGCGATAAAGCATTAGAGAAGTGCGCTCGTTGTAATCCATGGTCAGTTCGCTGCCCAAACCCCAGTAAGGAACGAGCGTCATCGTAATAACGGTACAGTAGAAAAGATAGGATAACAGGGCATATAAGAACCGCATCCATTCGGCAGAGAGGTTAATTGGTAGCCAGAGCAGCACAAATGACACAAAAACGAGCACGGTAGCAGCCAGAAAATAAGGGCGCCGACGTCCGAAACGCGTTCGTGTGCGGTCCGTGATTACTCCCATCAGTGGATCGGCAATCGCGTCCCAACCCCTGGCGATGAAAAAGATAATGCCAGCGTACGCCGGTCGCAATCCAATATAATCCGTCAAAAAGATGAGATAGAAGAAGTTGACAATCTGGATGGCGCCGCCGCCGTACACATCGCCGAAGCCGAAGGCCAGTTTGGTAGAAACAGATAGTTTTTCCGATTTAGGCGCTTCTTGTTCTGCGCCTTTGTCTTTTTTCAAGATACCCCTCCTTCCATATTTCGGACAATATCCGAGTATCTATTCTTCATAAAGAGAGCTTTTCCTTGATTATCATGCAACATAGGCATAGGATTTCCGGGGCATTTGTCGAAACTAGCAATACTACAACCAGAACACGAAACGATTTTATTCGCGCTATCCGAAAGGCCTTTCCATCAGGGGGATTTACTATGGCCGTCATACAAGCAAAAGATAATAATAATGATAACTCGGAGCGGATTGACGAATCGTTGCTGGCTTCAATTGTAAGATTTACAAGCGATGCTATTTACAGCACTACACCCGTCGGAATAATTACTAGCTGGAATGCGGGTGCTGAGCATATGTATGGCTACAATGCCACCGAAATTGTCGGAAAACCGGTTTTTCAGCTCATACCTGCCGAAAAGGCCGATGAATTTGCTGAACTCCTGAAACGCGTCTGTAATGGTGAGCAGATTAACGATTTTGCCACACTCAAAGTCCGAAAAGACGGACTTACAATGGATGTGGCCCTGACCATGGCGATTATTCCGGATGCTGATGGGAATACATGCGGATTATCATGCATTACAAGAGATATCACCGTTGAGAAGCATATGATACAGCAGATACACGCCGAGAATGAGCTGCTGGCTGTCACACTTGCTAGTATTGGGGATGGGGTTGTCGCTACCGACGCCAGCGGGCGAATTGCCCTAATGAATGGTGCGGCCGAGAGTCTGACGGAATGGAGAAGGGAAGATTCCGAAGGCCGGCCGTTCAGTGAAGTTTTTCGTGTGTTAGACGAATACACTCGTGAGCCTGCTGAAAGCCCGATCGAAAAGGCGATCCTTGAGGGTAGCACAATTACTATACCCAGGAATAATGTACTAATAACCCGCACCGGTTTGGAGCGGCCTATTTCCGACAGCGTTGCCCCAATTCGCAGCCGCGACGGACGTATTGTGGGAGCAGTTTTGGTGTTTCGTGATGTGACGGAGGAACGCCGCCGGGAACAGGCCTTGGCGGAAAGTGAGGCGCGCTTTCGGCATTTGGCAGAAAATGCGGCGGATATTATCTTTCGCGTGCGGATTTCACCGGAGCTAAGCTTCGAATATGTCAGTCCGGCCGCTTTTACCATTACTGGCTATCATCCGCATGAACTCAGCCGCAACATGCAACTGCTGACTTACATTAAGATATTGATGGAACCGGAATTGGAAAAGGAATTTTCAAATGCGATTGCGCAGCCTTATATGATGCAATGGAAGCACAAAGACAGTCATCCGATCTGGTTGGAATTTCGCCTGACACCGATCTATGATAGTGGCGGTAAGATAACTGTCATTGAGGGAATTGCGCGCGACTTTACCGAACGTCGCATTATGGAACAACGTCTGGAGTATCTCAGTATGCATGATTCCCTGACCGGAATGTATAACCGGGCTTCGTATGAGCAGTTCATCACTTCCCTGGCTGGAGAACAAAATAAACTTGTGGGAGTAATTGTCTGTGATGTTGACGGGCTAAAAATCATCAATGACTCGCTCGGACACGCAGCTGGCGACCAGTTGATTAAGACAGCAGCTGAATTGCTGACTGCCTCGCTCAAACAGGCTGATTTGGTAGCTAGAACCGGTGGCGATGAATTTGCCGCCATTATGATTGGCCTTGGTGAGGACGAGATTTATCAAATTTGCAGGAATATCAGGCAGGCCGTGGCGGAAGCCAACCTCCAGGATTCGAGCATCCCGATCAGTCTGTCACTTGGGTATTCAGCCGGAGTGCTTGGCACCCGTAACCTCAAGACGATCATCCGTGAGGCGGACGATTTCATGTATCGCGAAAAATTCAGGCGTCGTCCGGAAACGCGTAAAAAGATCATCCAGACCTTGATGAAGAATGTCGAAAACCGTGGTTTAGCTGGGAAAGGGCAGTCCGAAAACATTAGGAAACTGGTCTCCGCATTCTGTCAGGAGCTGCAGTTGTCTGAAAAAATGACGGCCGATATTGAGCTGCTGGCGAAGTTCCATGATATTGGTAATTCCGGGGTTCCCGATGATTTATTTCATAAACATGAGCCTCTGACAGCCGAAGAAATTGAAGAGATGCGTAGACATTGCGAAAAGGGCTATCGGATTGCCAAAGCTTCGCCCGAATTAAGTGCCATTGCGGAGTGGATCAATAAGCACCATGAATGTTGGGACGGCAGTGGTTACCCCTTTGGGCTGGAAGGGGAGGCGATTCCTCAGCCATGTCGCATCGTGGCAATTATTGAGGCTTTTGATGCGATGATCAATGATCGTCCTTATCGCGAAGCCATGACTCTGGCGGAAGCGATTGCCGAATTGGAAAGCAAAGCCGGCACGCAGTTCGACCCGGAACTGGTGACAGCGTTCGTAAATATGTTCAAATCCAAAGGTTAGTAGCATTTTGATGCCGATTATTTTTCGGTCATCCCTGGGGTGAATCGTAATAAGCTGTTTTTCGCGCAAAATCTATCAAATTGTGGCACAGATTCCGGAAGGTAAGGTTGCCACTTATGGCCAGATTGCCATTTTGCTTGGAAACCCGAGAGCTGCCAGAGCAGTAGGGTGGGAGATGCATCGGGCACCTGGGCACTTAAACCTGCCGTGTCATCGGGTTGTAAACAAGGCTGGCATATTAGCCCCCGATTACGTGTTTGGCGGTGCAGATCTGCAGCGGGAGATGCTGGAGCAGGAAGGCATATCTTTTACCGAGGATGGCCGCATTAAAATGGCAAAGCACTTATGGATACCGCCTAAGGAACTGTGACACAAGGGGACGGTTCTTCTGTGTCATTGACAAGTGTGACTGGGCTGGGTGACAATGACACAGAAGAACCGTCCCCTTGTGTCTAAGAAGGTCAGCTAAGGAGGACGTCTCATGAAGACTCGGATGGTGCAGTCGTGCATTGGCCTACTTCTGGTAGTGTCAATAATGTTGGTGCTTAGCGGGTGTCTGACATTGTATACTTCGAGTTATTTCATTGCATTCAAAGAAGAAGATCGGGGACCCTATACTGTCACGGATGTCGAAATCACCGAAACCTCTTTGACGATTTATAAATAGGCGGGGGGACCGTATATAAATGATGAAGCGCATAATTTTGACTGGCGGCGGTAGTGCCGGGCACGTAACCCCTAATTTGGCCTTGATTCCAGAACTACGGCGTGAAGGTTGGGACATCAGCTACATCGGTACCGCCGAGGGGATTGAGCGTGAGCTGATTACCCCCACCGGGATTCAATATTACACGATCGCAGCTGGCAAACTGCGGCGTTATCGTGATCTCAAAAACCTGACCGATCCGTTCCGAGTACTGAAGGGCATTGGGCAGGCTTTCAGGATCATTAAGCGGCTACGCCCGAACGTCGTTTTCTCTAAAGGCGGTTTTGTGGCCGTACCGGTGGTCGTGGGTGCCTGGCTGAACCGCGTGCCGGTGGTAGCCCATGAGTCCGATTTGACACCTGGTTTGGCCAATAAGCTGTCATTTCCGTTTGTCTCTAAAATCTGCGCCACCTTTCCTGAGACCGTTGCTTATTTGCCGAGGAGAAAGGGTGTACTGACCGGGAGCCCGATTCGGCCAGAGCTCTTGCGTGGCAATGCGCAGGACGGTCTTAAGGAAGCGGGCTTTGCCGGTGCTAAACCGGTCCTGTTGGCGATTGGGGGCAGCCTGGGCGCTGCTCACATTAACGAAGCATTGCGGGAAGCGTTGCCGGATCTACAGGCTGAATTTGATATCATCCACATTTGCGGAAAAGGTAAGATTGAGCAATCGCTGATTGCCAGGCCCGGTTACCGGCAATATGAATATGTCCGCGCTGAACTGGCCGATCTGCTGGCAGCGGCTGATCTGGTAGTGTCACGCGCAGGTGCCAATTTCCTTTTTGAATTGCTGGCCTTGAAAAAACCGACGCTACTGATTCCGCTGCCGAAGGGATCCAGCCGGGGCGATCAGATTCTGAATGCTGCGTCTTTCCAAAAGCAGGGTTTCAGCATGGTCCTGCCCGATGAAGCATTGACCGCGGCCTCTTTGACGGAGGCGGTGGCGGAACTCTATGGTAAGCGGAAGACGATGATTGCGGCTATGGAAGCCTATCCGCTGCGGGACGGCGTTGGCGCCGTGATGCAGCAGATCAAAAATACGGCGCGAAATGCCGGTAATGCCGTTGCGGCTCTTCCAAATTCCTAGCGGACATGATATGATTTAACCGAACAAATGTTCTGTCTGCGGCTTTACCTACGGCTCTGCCCATGGTTCTGCCTGGGCAGACTTTCTGCGGAGGTCGTTTCATGGCTTCGCCCCTTCAGGGATTGCACCCCATTGTGCGCAGCTGGTTTGAACGCACTTTTCCTGAGCCTAGTCCACCGCAAAGGCTGGGCTGGCCGGTAGTGGCGCAGGGCAATAATATGCTGCTATTAGCCCCGACCGGTTCAGGCAAGACGCTGGCGGCCTTTCTGCAATGCATCAGCCGCTTGTATGAACAGCTGGAGCAAGGTGAAAACCTGGATGATGGCATTCGGGTGCTCTATATTTCTCCACTAAAAGCTCTGAATAATGATATTGAAAAGAATTTGGCCACTCCTCTGGCTGGGATTGAACGTGAAGCGCAGCTGGCGGGGTTGGATTTGCCGCGTCTGCGCACGGCGGTGCGTACTGGCGATACACCTGCATCGGAACGGCGCTCCATGCAAAAGCAGCCGCCCCACATCTTGATCACCACTCCTGAATCTTTGTTTATCATGCTCGCCTCCAGTGCCCGTGCGATGCTCGGCAAGGTTCAGTATGTCATCATTGATGAAATCCATGCCTTGTTCAGTAATAAACGCGGGGTCCATTTAGCCGTGTCGCTGGAGCATCTGCAGCATCTGGGCGGCGAACGTCCTTTTCAGCGTATTGGCCTGTCTGCCACGCAACGGCCCCTTTCGGAGGTGGCCATGTTTCTGGGCGGTGGGACGGTAGCGGGGGCGGGCGCGGGCGCAGGCGTCGGCGCGGGGGCAGGTGCCGGCGCGGGGGCAGGTGCCGGCGCGGGGGCCAGTGCAGACGCCAGTGGATGGCAAGCCCGCCCGGTAGAGATCGTTGATACCGGGCAGCGTAAGCAGCTTGATTTGCGCATCGAATTGCCGGTCGACGATCTGGCGCATTTACCGGATCCTTCTGTTTGGCCCTCGATCAATCGCAAATTGCTCAGTCTGGTGTGCGCGCATCGTTCGACGTTAATATTTGTCAACAGCCGGCGGGTGGCGGAGCGCTTGACTGCGCAACTGAATGAGCTGGCCGGTCAAAAGATCGCCGCCACGCACCATGGCAGTCTCTCCAAAGAAAAGCGATTGGCAGTCGAAGAAAAGCTTAAGGCCGGCAAACTGATCTGTCTGGTGGCCACGGCTTCACTCGAACTGGGCATTGATGTTGGTGCTATTGATCTGGTAGTGCAGGTCGAATCACCCGGGGAAGTGGCCCGCGGACTGCAGCGGGTGGGACGTTCCGGGCACTTGGTTGGCATTCCGAGTAAGGGGCGCATTATTCCGAAGACACGGGGCGATTTGCTGGAGTGCGCCGCTCTGGCGGGCGAGATGCGCAAAGGCCTTGTGGAAGAAGCCCACACACCGGAGAACTGCCTGGACATCCTGGCCCAGCAAATTGCTGGCATGGTCAGCGCGGACACCTGGAGTGCCGGCCAGTTATTCAGTGTGATTCGTCAGTCTTATCCATATCGTCATTTACCGCGGGCAGCATTCGACTCGGTGCTGGAAATGCTGTCCGGTTATTATCAGGATCAACCTTTTGCAGAATTACAGCCCCGTATTTATTGGGATAAAATTAATGACGCGGTCCGCGCCAGCCGGCGTGGCCGTTTTCTGGTGTATACCAGCGGGGGTACTATTCCTGACCGCGGCTATTTTGGCGTTTATCTGGCAGGCAGCCAGACCAAGCTCGGTGAGCTCGATGAAGAATTTGTTGCGGAACGCCGTCTGGGAGATCGGTTTATCCTGGGCACATCTGCCTGGTGTATCGAGGAGATCCATAGAGATCGCGTGATCGTATCCCAGGCTTCCAGGGGCGATGCCCAAATTCCGTTCTGGAAGGGCGAAACAACCGGACGCGGATATGAATTGGGCGAGCGTATCGGGCGCTTTAACGAAGAAGCTTTTCAGCGCCTTGAAACGGAAGGGTTTGTCGACTGGGCTTGCCAAGAGTGTCTGATGGAACATGACGGGGCCAAGAGCCTCCGCGCCTATTTGCGCAAACAGGTGGCCTCTACTGGCGCACTGCCCAGCAATCGCCGCTTGATTATCGAAGAATTTCAAGATGAGTTAGGGGAATGGCGCGTGGTCTTGCTGTCGCCATTTGGGGCGAAGGTTCATGCGGCGCTGTTTCTGTTGCTCCGTAAGCTTGGTGTTGAAGAAGGCTTGGAGATTGAAGGCCTTTATGATGACAATGGAGTGATCCTGCATTGTCCCGGAGCTGATGAACCACTGCGTTTTGACCTCACGCGCCTGCAACCGGCCGGTATCGAAGAGATGCTGGCCATGGAAGTGCGCGGTTCTAATCTTTTTGCGTTGACTTTCAGACATAATGCTGCGCGGGCATTGTTACTGCCACGCAGTCCCTATGGACGCAAACGCACGCCGCTCTGGCTCGCCAGGCTGCGGGCTTCTAATTTACTGCAAGTGATTACCGAGTGTCCGGACTTCCCGATCGTTTTGGAGACGATGCGGGAATGCCTGCAGCAGTTATTTGACTTGGATGGTCTGAAGCAGGTTTTGCAGGGTGTCAGTGATGGGTCTATTGCAGTCACGAGATGCCGCCATACAGTGCCATCGCCTTTTACGCAAACCTTGCAGTTCAGCTTTTATGGCACCTATATGTATGTGCCGGATCTGCCTAAAGGGGAGCGTCGCTTTCAGGCATTGGGGCTGAACCGCGCCATGTTGCGTCAGATTATGGGTTCCCAGGAGATGCGGGAATTGCTGGACCCCGCTATCGTCGCGGCCGTCAGCCTGGAAGCACGAGGCCTTTCCCGAAACAAACGGCCGCGTGACTGCGATGAGATGCATGCCTGGCTGTTAAAGCATGGGGAGTTGATCGCCGATGGCCGCAGCCAATGCCAGGATTCGCATTGCGCTCCCTTTCTGGAGCAGTTGCTGGCCTCAGGACGAGCGCTGCGCATCTCATTGGCGCTACCATCGGGAATGGTGCCAGTCTATATCGCAGCTGAGGATGCGCTGCTCTATCAGAAGGTCTTTGGCGCTGAATCTTCGGAAGACGCCAATGCGCAGCAATGCCAGGTTTGTGACGGCGACGCGCTCCGCAATTTCATACGCCGTTATGCAAGGTCACATGGCCCCTTTACAGTGACGGAGCTGCTGCAGACTTATGGGTTTGATGAAATGCAGATCACTTCTGAAACGCTACCTGCTTTGGAAAAAGACATGGTGCTGCAACGCGGCGAGTTTACTCAGGGGGTTTCTGAACTAGAGTGGTGTGATTCCGACTTACTGAGACAAATCCATCGCCGCAGCCTGGCGCAGGCGCGTCGCGAGATTCAGCCGCGCACGCCAGCACAATATGCCGGCTTTCTGGGCCGCTGGCATGGAATTGGCGGGAGTGAGGCCGGGGTAGAAGCTCTGGCGGAGCATCTCCGCCGCCTGGCTGGCGTGTGGTTGCCGCCCTCCTTATGGGGGGGAGGGGTCCTCCCCCTGCGAGTGAAGGATTACGGCCCCGCCATGCTGGAGTCCCTGATTGGCAGCGGGCGATTTCAATGGATTGGCCGGGGTTTCGGGCAATGGCTGCAGGTCACCTTTGTGGCAGCAGATAATCCAGTTTTATTGCATCCGAATGAAAGCGCTAATGAAACTGCCAATGAAAGCGCAGTGGAAGATACCGCCGCTGTCCAGCAACAGACGAAAGCACGGGATCCGCAGGCCGTGCAGGCCGTCAAAGAAGCGCTGCGGGAGCGGGGGGCCTTGTTCCTGCCGCAAATTGTCCAATTAAGCAAAATGGGCCTGTCACAGGTATTAGATGCGCTTGAAACATTGGTCGGACTGGGGCAAGTTACGAATGATACATTTGCGGCAGCCCTGTTGCTTGCAGGACGTCGTCCTGAGCAAAAGACTGTCCTCACCCATCAAATCTTGGCTAAAATGGGACGCTGGTCACTGACAGATTGCTTTGAAACTCCGGCACCAGAGAGCATTGCTCAGCAATTGCTGGAACGCTATGGTCTGGTTGTGAAGGCGGCGACTGCCCGTGAGGGCATTTCCTGGACTGAAATTGCTCCGTTGATGGAGCTTTGGGAGGCCTCCGGGAAGATTCGGCGCGGCTATTTTGTAGAGGGATTAGGTGGGATGCAGTATGCCCGGTCGGCGGTAATTGAGAATCTACGCCGCGATCCCGGAGCAGGACTTCCTGAGTACTATGCACTCCATTGGAAAGATCCTGCCAATCCCTATTCCTGGATGGCTGGCGCAGGATCTAACGTCAAGGATCAGCTGCCGTTTCAACCAGAGCTGATTGTCCTCAGACAAGGTGTGCCGGTGTTGGGTGCCGGGGGAGGACGTCAGTGGCGGCTGGCCTCGATGATGCCACTGACCGACGCCGACCTGCGATTGGCGATCGGGGCTTTGGTCAAGCTGGCGGAACGACTCAAAAGCAGCGATCGTCGGGTTACGATTGAGTCTTATGACGGCAGCCCTTCCTGGCAGGGTGAAATAGGAAAAGCCCTCGAAAATGAGGGCTTTGAAAGGGATTATCATGGCATGGTTAAATGGACGAATTATGCGCCAGCCAATTTTAAATAGTAACCCGATGAAATGTTTTCTTGCCCTTCCGCAAGGTGATGGCTTCATCTTTGAAATCGGCGGTTGTGACCATTCTGTTGCTGTCAGTTATTTTGACGTCGTTAAGGGAAATGCCGCCGCCGTCAATCAAGCGTCGCGCTTCACTCTTGGAAGAGGCGAGCGCTGTAATGACGAGCAGCTCGCAAATATTGATCCCGGCGCCGACTTCCGCCATCGTAATTTTCGAGGTCGGTACCGAGTCCAGATCGCCGCCTCCGCCAAAGAGTGCTTCGGCTGCTTTTTGCGCCTTGGCAGCTTGTTCCTCACCATGAGCAAGTTTCGTAATCTCAAAGGCGAGGATTTTCTTGGCTTCATTAATTTCGCGGTCCCGCAATGCGCTCAGTCTGCGGACTTCTTCGATGGGCAGGAAGGTATAGAGCGCCAGAAAGCGTCCGACATCGGCATCTTCGGTATTGCGCCAGTACTGATAAAAATCGTACGGAGAAGTCTTGGCAGGGTCAAGCCATACCGCTCCGGAGGCAGTCTTGCCCATTTTATTGCCGCTGGATGTGGTCAAAAGGCCCCAAGTCAGGCCATACACTTCGGCGGCTTCTAAACGGCGAATCAGATCAGCGCCTGCCAAAATGTTAGACCACTGATCGTCGCCGCCCATTTGCAGGCGGCATCCGTGTAGACGGTAGAGCATCAGATAATCATATGCTTGCAGCAGCATATAGTTGAATTCGATGAAAGAGAGGCCGCGCTCCATTCTGGTCTTGAAGCACTCCGCCGTCAACATGCGGTTAACCGAAAACTGAGATCCGATTTCACGTAGGAAATCGGTGTAATTCAGTGGCCTAATCCAGTCGGCGTTATTTACCAAGAGGGCATTGCCTGCCGAAAAATCCAGATAATGCGCCAGTTGGTTTTTAATAGCGGCCACATTGGCATCGATGCGCTCAATCGTCATCATGGACCGCAACTCGGTGCGGCCGCTAGGGTCACCTATCATGGCGGTTCCGCCTCCGACTACGGCGAGCGGGCGGTGACCGGCGCGCTGTAAGTGAGCCAAAGCCATAATGGCCATCATGTGCCCGACATGCAGGCTGTCTGCGGTAGGGTCAAAACCGACATAAGCAGTCACTTTTTCTTTGGTAAATAGATCAATGAGCGGTTGTTCGTGAGTCAACTGATTTACAAATCCACGTTCCTTCAGTACATCAAAAGCATGAGCCATTCGTCGGCACTCCTTTGTTACCAGGATCAGTATGAATCCTGGAAAATTATTGGATTGCAGGTAGTTTGCACAATCATAAGGAATGTTACAGTGCATTGTATTAATCTTAAAGCAAGTACTGATTTGGGTCAAGTTTGGAAAAGGATTTTACTTCACTCTGATAATCCGTTAAAATTGTAATTGCATATTACCCCGGATGAGGAAAGGTGTTACCTGTGCGGAGTTTTAAACCAAGAAGCCTCTTGTTTATTGTTGTTATTGCATTGCTGACACTGGCGGTTCCGACGCCAGTGTATCAAGTGTCCGCTCAGACTTGGGTTCAGGCGTCCCAATCTGCACCATCAACGTCAGCGCCCGCACCCACGCCTGCGCCTGCGCCTACACCTGCGCCTACACCTGCGCCGACGCCACCACCAGCACCAACTCCGGCTCCGACCCCGGCTGCAAAAGTCAGGTACTATGAAGTGCGCCCTTTGGCGCAGAAAATAGAACTCTTTGCCAGCCTGACCGAGATTTATCAGGCTAATGTCACCCATTATGATCTGTGGCGCGACGTCTACCTTAATGAATATGAAGACAATCAGGCTGCTCAACGGCATTATCAGTGGCTGATGAAAACTTATGACGGGTTTGACGCGCGCATGAGAGATGACCTGAACTACTTCTTTTCAGAGGCTAATGCCTGGCATTATATCGATCTGCTGCTGGGCTTGGAGGATTCCACAACCGTTAGCAATATTATCACCTACTTGCTGCAGCTGACAGATGCGCGTTTGGCAGACAATCTCGGTGGAATCGCCGAGGAATCGGGCTTTAAGCCCAGACTGGCGAATTTCCTGCGCCGGTATTATAATAGCTTTTTCGCGGCCTATTTCAGAGAGCTCTACACCAGAAGTTTGGAACAGGCTGCCAAACTTAATGCGAGCGCGAACTTTAATATTATTGAGTTCATGGAAAGAGAAACCGCCATCAAGTTTGCGGGTTCAACGCCTGTTAAAACGGTGTTTTATCTTACTTCGGCCTTCATGGGTTCGATGGGCTTTGAGCGTCAGGACCAATATATATGTTTGCTACAGGCTGACACATCTAATTTGGCCAGCATGTTGGCGACTGCCTTTCATGAAATTGGGCACACCTTGTTTCGGACTTATATAACATCTAGAGATTTTGGGATCAAGGTCGAGCAAGTCCTGGATGACCCGGAATTGGCGCAGGCGCAGTTGGAATTTAGCGACGCCTATGGGCGCCGCGCATTTGTGGAAGAAAACCTTGTGGATGGTTGTTCCCTCTACCTGCTTTATCGCCATGGAGATATATCGATGCAGTGGCTGGAACGGATCCCGGTTTACACCGAATTTGAACGCGAATACATTATAGGTTTAGTCACTGAGTTTCAGCCTGCCTGGGAGACCATCTTTCAGTTTACTAACAAATTCTTGGACCGCAAGATCATCCAATTGCAGTGGCAGTGACACAGGGGGACGTCCTGCTGAAGACTATGGGAAGACATGGGGTGGGAAGACAAGGTGACGGTTCATGCGTCTTGCCCCACTATTGAGGCAAGACGCATGAACCGTCACCTTGTCTCAAGGTTCTGTCACGCCGGTCAGATTAAAGTTGGGGACATACGCCTGGTCTGCAGCGGATAATTCCTGAATGTATCCGTTTTCCAACCCTAAATCCAACAGGTAGGCGAGGGCTTTGTCATATTGCCGCCGGCTTAAGCGGTGGTTTATTTCAGGGTAATTGTCCGTCCGGTGCATTGGAATGTACTGAGCCATTAGGCTGACATAGACTGTTTTCGGTAGGTGCGTGGCGATCCAGCCAAGCACTTTTTTTGTATCGTTCAGATGTCCGGGCAGCATCAGGTGCCTGATAATCAAGCCCTTTTGGATAAGCCCGCCCTTAATCACCGGCGCGCCTACCTGCCGGAACATTTCTGCAATGGCTCTGGAAGCAGTTGCGAAATATGACGGTGCCCCGGAATAGCGTACGGCCAGTTCATCACTAAAATACTTTAAATCCGGAAGGTAGACATCCACCAATCCGTCCAGCATGCGCAGGCTGCTAACCGACTCGTAGCCATTAGAATTCCAGATTACGGGAACGACAAGGCCATTCCGCCTTGCCAGACTGACCGTCTCCGCTATACAGGGGGTAAAATGGCTGCCCGAAACAAGATTAATGTTATGGGCCCCTTTGTCTTGGAGACTCAGAAAGATGGCGGCCAGTTTCTCCACAGAGACGCGGCTCCCCAGTCCGTCCTGACTAATTTGCCAGTTCTGGCAGAAAACGCATTTTAGATTACAGCCGCTGAAAAAGATAGCTCCTGAGCCGTGAGAACCTGAAATAAGGGGCTCTTCCCAGAAATGCAGATCAGCCAGGGCTACCCGCATATTGGCGTCTTCCCGACAAAATCCGCTGCTGCTATTTGTCCGCTGGGCGGCGCATTCGCGCGGGCAGAGATGGCAGCTTATGAAAGGATTTTTTTCCCGCATAGAAAACCCAGCCCCTTTAAAGTCTGTCTAGTATAGCCTTGGATGGGAACACTACCTTTAAACTTAATCTTGGGATTCATGGAGGCAGTCGATGGCTGAAGGCAGGGAATCCAATCTGAGCAAAGATCTCCGGTATAATGAGGCCGGTATTGACACCATTGTGAAAGACTGTCCGGGGATAGCCAGACACCGGCTTAGACTGCAAAAAAGAGATGCTGTCTTATTCTTTATGGAAGCTCTGGTCAGCAAAGATTTTATTCAACGCGATGTCCTCGGGTACCTGCTCAGCCAGGATGGCCCGGTACTTCGGGATCTGGAGCGTTACAATAACGTACCTATCGGAACAATAAACAAACTGGACCATATGGATCAGGTAATTGACGCCATTATGGATGGGCAAGCCGTTCTGATTGCCGATGGAGTTAATCAGGCTTTTTCTTTTAAAGTAAATAAGAAACCGCAGCGCAGTATTGAGGAACCGGCCACTGAAAAGGATATCCGCGGACCGCATAATGGCTTTATTGAACGCCTGGAAGCAAATACTGCCCTGATCCAAAGCTATCTCAAAACCCCTGCACTAAAGATGCGCCGCTATGAAACAGGTTTAAGGTCCAAAACTACTGTGGGAGTATTTTACATTGAAGGTCTGGCCAACCCAAAAATAATTGATGAATTTGACGCAAAGATCAAGGCTGTCAAAACAGACAGCGCGTTTTCACCATCTTACCTTGAAGAATTAATCGGCGGGCACGCCTGGACTACATTTCCACTTTTTTATTCCACAGAGCGGGTTGATAAAGCAGTTGCCTATCTTCTGGAAGGGAGGCTGGTAATTTTGGTTGATGGCTTTCCCCAATCCTTATCGGTGCCTTCGGCTTTTGTGATGGCGCTTCAGACAGCTGACGACTATAATATCAGAGCAATTGCAGCCTCAGTTATCCGTCTTTTGAGGTTTGGTGCTTTATTCATCAGCCTTTTTTTGCCCGCACTTTATATCGCCATACTTACTTTTCATTATGAAACTATTCCGCTTTCCTTGCTTATACCGCTTGCCGAAACAAGATCCAAAGTTCCTTTTCCGCCAGTTGTGGAAGCCTTTACTATGGAACTAATCTTTGAAGTGATCCGGGAATCAGGGATCAGGCTTCCCAGTCCCATCGGCCAGACAGTCGGTGTGGTTGGAGGCCTTGTGCTGGGGCAGGCAGCGGTGGCGGCCGGAATAGTGAGTAATGTCATGATTATTGTTGTTGCTCTGACGGGCATGGCGAACTTCATCATCCCAAATTTCGAAGTGGCTCTGGCTATCCGGCTGGTGCGTTTTCCACTCATGATCCTGGCAGCAATGTTTGGTATTGTGGGGATCTCAGTAGGTAGCACGATCCTCTTTACGCATCTGATATCACTCAAGTCGCTTGGACAGCCTTATATGATTCCCTTTTTTCCTTTTAACCTGCGCGATTTGAAAGATGCATTTATTATAATGCCGGCAGCTATCCGCCGTTCGCGCCCCACACTTGCACAGCCACAGCAATATCGCCGCAAGAAAAACTAACCATTTGTTGAAGCGACAGGGGGTAAGTTCTTGTCAAACGATCTCGACAGTATTAATTCCGGGCAGTTATTAACCTTTTTATTTGCCACCGAAGTAGGAATTGGTATTCTGGTATTACCGCGCACGCTGATTAAAGAAGTTGGTACAGGCGGTTGGATCTCGATTATTTTGGCCGCTTTCCTGGTTGGAATTGGTGTGATCTGCATCACCTTACTTAATCGAATGATTGGAGATTCAGGCTTTGCCGCACTGCCAATTTTACTGGGAAAACCTCTTGGATGGGTATTTTCAGTTGCTTTAATGCTGTATTTAGTTGCCATTAGTTCGATCGTGCTTAATCTTTTTGTCGAGGTAGTGCGTATCTGGTTTTTTCCGGCTGCCTCAAGACTTACTCTCATGCTGTTTCTTCTGGTGCCGTCAGTCTATATGGTAAGTAAAGGCTTAAGGGTGGTTGCTCTTTTCGATGGGTTCATATATCTTATCATGGCATTACTGGCATTAGTCCCGCTTCACGGCATAATAGACGGCAATATCCTTTTCTTAAGGCCGGTTTTGCAGGTTACAATAGGCAAGTTGACAAGCGGGGCTTTAAAATCCGGGGTAAGCTTTCTGGGATTTGAATTGTTATTGTTTTTTTATCCCGAAGTTCTCGGCAAGAAACGTCTATTTTTAACTGGTGCGGGTTCGATAGCCATGGCCACCTTTTTTTATGTAGGCGCTTTTATCGCTGCGATTGCCCTATTTGGTCCGGTACAGCCGGCCCATCTGACATATCCACTCCTGGAGATTTCTCGGACTATTTCGTTGCCTATCGTTGAGCGTGTAGACCTTTTATTCGGCGGGTTATGGGTTACAGCGATCACCACGACAATCTCAGGCTTCTTAATCGGTCTGGTTAAAGCTGTTGAAACAAGGTTTCATGTCAGAAATAGAATTTCATTGGCAGTGATTAGCATTGTGACTGTGATAGCGTCATTAATTACGGGCTCGTTTGCTGAAGCCGAGGCTTTGGCAGATATGATTGGCATAGTCGGGCTGGCGGTCGGGGTAGTGTTTCCGGCAGTATTGCTGCCTGTTGCCTGGCTGCGCAAAGGGGCGATTAAAAAATGGCATCAAAGCAAATGACAGTCCTGATAGCGCTCTGCGTCTTAATGGCAGGGTTTGCCACGGGGTGTTGGAATGAAAAAATTCTTGAGAAAGTCGGTATCGCCTTGGTTACCAGTATCGACAGTCTCCCGGACGGGCGGTTACGTTTTGCTTCCGCTGCCCCGGTAATTGATTCAGATGCCCGAGAAAAAATAGAATTTGTTGTAACCGAAGGGCATACCGTCAGAGAATGCCGCGAGGCATTAAGGCGCAAAGCCGGTAAAGAGATCGTCGCTGGTAAAGTTCAGAGCCTGATATTTGGCGAAGCAACGGCGCACCAAGGTATCGGGCCGTTCATGGAAGTACTTGTGCGAGACACGATTAACCCACTGCTGGCCTGGGTGACAATTGCCGAAGGGGAAGGCAGCGGGTTGCTGGAAAAAGGAAAGGCAATGAAGGAAAAGCCGCCGATCGGCATTTACGCCAATGATTTGCTCGAAAGAACCTCACAGTCAGGGGAAACTGTTCGTACAACAGTGTATAACTTTCAGACCGCCTTCTATACACCTGGACTGGATCCTGTTACACCGCTAATGCGCGCCAGCGAAACGGAGATTGTCGTTGTGGGAAGCGCACTTTTCCGGCATGATCGGATGAGTGGCAGAATTGATAACAAACAAAGCATGATGCTCAACTTGCTGATGGGCAATCGCATCGACGGGCGCGTTACCCTCAAGCTGCCGCAATCTTTGGAGACACCCAAGGGATTTGTTACATTTCAAATAACGCAATCCAAACGGAAGATCAGGAAGCATCTGAATCAAGGGAAACCCGCCTTTTTGATAGCAGTTGAACTGACAATAGACATCGAAGGGTTTAGGATCGGCAGGCTATTTGAGCCGACATTTCTGGAAAAAATGGAGCGGTTCCTTTCTAATTCTGTAACTAGTGAAATGCAAAAAACAATCCGGCTAATTCAAGAAGCTGGTTGTGATGCCATCGGTACAGGCGTGATTGCCAAAGCATCATGGTATAAACAATGGCAGCATTGGAACTGGGAGGAGTTATATCCCCGGATTGAACTGAAAGCATCAGCTAAAGTGAACATCCAGAACAGCGGAGGAACTGACTAATTCGCCAGTGGTTGAGGTTGTTTTTTCGCCGCATGAGTATTTTACAGTTCAGATGAACAGGTTGATTTGGGCACCGTTGGCGGCCTCAAGATAAGCCTTGACACAGGCGACCCGCAGGTGCTGATAATCAATCAATTCTTCGCGTTTGAGACCAAGGATCTCCATGGAAGCCTCACAGGCTATGAACTGAATTTCGCGCTCCATGGCCATGTTCATTAACTCCGGCAGGGTGGCACTGTCTTTTTGATCCATCAGTGTTTTCAGAAGCGTGCTGCCGGCGCCGACAAAGTTCATCTGTGACAGCCCGGCTTGTTCGGGCCCGACAGGCATCATGCGTTTGAACATTTTTTCCAAAAAGAGTTCGCCATCGCCTGTTTCTTTGCGCAACAGACTAAGGCCCCAAAAAGTGAAGTAAATATAGACTTCCAGACCCTGTCCGGCAGCCCCGTTGGCAATTGTAAAGGCTGCCATTGCTTTATCCAGATCCCCCGAAAACATGATCAGCGTCGCCCGTTCATCTTTCATCGACTCATTCCCGTCTTGTCAAAGATTGAAGCGAAACGCAGCAGGGTAATGGCTGGTCTGAAAGATGGTAATGCCGCGCGCCTCCTAAGTATTTTCCCCGCGCGGCAAATGTTTAGTCATGAGAAGCGGTCAGGGTGCGAGCAGTCAACATTTCGTGAATGGCCATAGCAGCACGGCGTCCGGCTCCCATCGCCGCGATGACGGTGGCACCGCCGCTGACAATGTCACCGCCCGCAAAGACGCCGGGTAGATTAGTTTGCCCTGTCTGCGGATCAACAATCAGGCATCCTTTGCGACTGACCTCCAGAGCTGAGCAATTCCTTGTCAACAGAGGATTGGGTCCCTGACCTGTGGCCACAATAACGGTATCGGTTTCGATAGTGTGTTCCGAATTGGGGATGTCCACCGGCCGGCAGCGACCGCTGGCATCAGGTGCGCCTTGCTCTGTCCGGATACAGGTCATTGAGCGGACCCAGCCTTTGCCGTCGTTGATCAGTGCAGTAGGATTGGTTTGGAGTTTGAGAATCACGCCTTCTTCAACAGCGTTTTCGATCTCTTCAGCGCGTGCCGGCATTTCCGCCCGCGTTCTGCGATAGACCAGTGTCACTTCATCAGCGCCCAGACGCAACGCCGTGCGCGCGGAATCCATGGCGGTGTTGCCAGCCCCAACCACAGTCACTTTTTTGCCGACGCAGACCGGAGTGGCATACTCCGGAAAGAGATAGGCTTTCATCAGATTGACTCTGGTAAGGAATTCATTGGCTGAATAGACGCCATTCAGGTTTTCACCCGGTATTCCTAAGAAATAGGGCAAACCGGCACCGGTGCCGATGAATATGGCATCGTAGCGATCCCTTAATTCTTCGAGGGTGTAGGTTTGGCCAATAATGGCATTGGTGCGGAACTCAACTCCCAGCGACTTTACATAGTCGACTTCCGCGTGCACAATTTCCTTGGGGAGTCTGAATTGAGGAATACCATAACTCAAGACGCCTCCGGGCGCATGTAATGCTTCATAGACAACTACTTCATGACCACGGCAGGCTAGATCGGCCGCAACGGTCAATCCAGCAGGACCTGAGCCAATCACGGCCACCGATTTCCCAGTTCTGCTGCAGGATGTAACCGGCGCAGCGTCGGTCGCAGCCGCGGGCACGGGTGTGGCGCAAACTGCACATTCTTTTCGATCATAATCGGCGGCAAAACGTTCCAGAGCACCAATAGCGATGGGCTTTTGCAAGCGTGCCAGGGTACAGACGCCTTCACACTGTTCTTCCTGGGGGCAGACGCGCCCACAGATGGCTGGCAGGGAGTTCTGTTTTTTGATAATCGTAGCCGCTGCGGCAAAGTCACCGGCAGCGATTTTAGTGACAAACTGCGGGATATTGATGCCCACCGGACAGCCTTTGACGCATGGTGCATTGCGGCAATTCAGACAGCGGGAAGCCTCTGCCTGAGCCTCAGCCGCCTGATAGCCAAGGGCTACTTCGTTGAAGTCGGTTCGCCTCTCCGCCGGGTCCCGTTTTGTCATAGGGGTGCGTTCTAGCATTGGCCTGCCTCCTTAGTGTTACAGCGGCAATGATGTTCCTGAGCTTCTTTTTCCAAAGTGCGGTAGGCGCGTTGCCTGTTGCTCAGACTATCAAAGTCGACGAGATGGCCGTCAAAATCGGGGCCGTCCACACAGGAAAAAAACGTTTGCCCGCCAACTGAAACGCGACAGCAGCCACACATGCCTGTGCCGTCGATCATAATAGGGTTAAGGCTGACATAAGTCCGGATGCAGTAGGGCCGGGTGGTTTCAGCCACGGCCTTCATCATTGGGACCGGGCCGATTGCTACTATGCGCTCAGGTTTTTCGGCGTCGGACTGCAGTATGCGTTGTAAGGGGGCTGTAACCATGCCATGCTCACCGGCAGAACCATCATCCGTACAGGTAATGAGGGTCTCACTAATTGAAGCCAGACGATCCTGCCAGGTGAGTAAATCAGCAGAGCGAGCCCCTAAAATGGTGGTTACTTTCGCTCCTAACTGTTGATACGCCCGCGCCTGCGGGAAGATCGGAGCGGCTCCGATACCTCCGGCTACACAAATAACCGATTGGACTCGATCAATCACGGCTGGCTGTCCCAGCGGACCAGCCAGATCACTGATGTTGTCGCCGGGGTTTAAGGCGCAAATGGCCTTAGTGCTGTACCCGACAGCCTGAATCACAAAGTCTACTGACCCGTCCTCTTTACTCCAGTCGGCGATGGTCAAAGGAATACGCTCGCCTCTTTCGCCGTGACGGACAATAATGAAATGACCGGGACGGGCTTTAGCAGCTATTTCCGGCGCCTGAACCTTTAGTTCGACGACGGCATCGCTGAGGATCTTCTTGGCAAGTATCAAATACACTAAGCATTCCTCCGCACGCAAATATGTAGAATTACGGCATGACATGATTTTACGCCATATTTCGAGCGAAGACAAGGGGGACGAAGGGACGGTTCATGCGTCCTGTCATGCTTTCATGACACAGAGGGACGGTTCTTCTGTGTCATTCTGTCTTGTTACACTTGTCAGTGACACAGAAGAACCGTCCCTCTGTGTCCTCTGTGACGCATGAACCGTCCCCGCGTCTTTTCTGATCTGAGCGCAGGCAGGACTGTGCGTTTGTCGGGAGAATTTATATGTCAGCACGAAGCGAACGGAGGAAAGGACAACGATGAGCCAGAAAATTCTGGTGGTCGGCGGCGTCGCAGCCGGAGCCAGCGCCGCGGCTAAAGCGCGTCGAACTGACGAAAAGGCGTCAATCGTGATCTTTGAAAAAGGCCCTTATGTATCTTATGCCAACTGCGGTATTCCATATTATCTGAGCGGCGAAATCGCCGATCGCGAAGACCTTTTTCTGGTGACACCGGAGCGTTTTGCCACCCGTTTTAATATTGATGTGCGCACAAACCACGAAGTGGTTGGGATTGACGCAGAGGCCCATACCATTACTGTATTGGACCTGGCAGCAAACCGCCGCTATCAGGAATCGTATGACCGCCTCATTCTGGCCACCGGCAATGAACCGGTAAGACTGCGGGTGCCGGGCAGCATTCCCGGCGGGGTTTTTTCGATGTGGACGGTTCCCGACGTCGATACCATACAGGAATATCTGACAGCGCATCGCCCTACCGCTGCCGTGGTAGTGGGTGCCGGCTTTATAGGATTGGAAACGACAGAAGCTCTGTTAACAAGAGGGTTGAAAGTCACCCTGATTGAATTACGCCCGCAGGTTTTGCCACAAATGGATCCTGGTATGACTGAACCCTTGGTAACACACTTGCGGCGCAAAGGGGTGGACGTCATCCTGGGTGACGGCGTCGCCAACTATGAGGGCGATGACCATGGTCGGGTTCAGGCGGTCCTGCTGAAGAGCGGGCGCCGGATCGAATGCGGTTTAGTTATTAATGCCATCGGAGCGCGTCAACGTGCTGACCTCGCCCAAGCCGCCGGACTGAAAATTGGCGAGACAGGCGGCATTGTGGTCGACGACCGCATGCGTACTTCGGTCCGAGATATTTATGCAGCCGGAGATATTGTTGAAACCGTCAATCTGGTCACTGGACAGCCGACGCGGTTGCCGCTGGCGGGTCCAGCCAATAAACAGGGTCGGGTGGCCGGGGCTAACGCTGCCGGAGGAAATCTCAGTTTTCCCGGCGTCCTGGGCACCATGATTATCAGAATCTGTGACCTTACGGCTGCCAAGACCGGGCTTACTGAAAGCGAGGCGCGCGCCGCCGGTTTTGATCCGCTGATATCATATACGCATTCGCCGGATCATGCTGGATACTATCCGGGTGCTGAAACGATGATGATCAAAATTACGGCGGATCGTAATGATGGCCGGCTGCTGGGAGCTCAGATCATTGGCCCCAAAGGTGTTGACAAACGCATTGATGTCTTTGCCACCGCTCTGATGGCGCAGATGGGGATTGACGATCTGGAAAGCTTGGATTTGGCTTATGCTCCGCCGTTCGGATCCGCCAAAGATCCAGTTATTATCGCCGGTATGGTCGCCGCCAATATTTTTAGGAAGGAAATGGCGGTCATTACACCGGATGAGCTTGCTGAGCAGCTGCAGAACGGGGCAAAGCTTCAGATTGTGGATGTGCGGACACCACAGGAGTATAGCGCGGGCCATATCGCAGACGCTGTCAACATTCCGGTTGATGAATTGCGCGCGCGTTGTCAGGAAGTTGACTGCGAGCGTGACACCGTTGTTTATTGCGGAGTTGCCTACCGGGCGTACCTAGCATATCAAATACTGAGCCAGAAGGGCTTCAAAAAACTACGTAACCTGAGCGGCGGCTGGCGCAGCTGGACGATGACTTTACCAGGATAAGGGGCGATCTGTCTTATGATGATAAAAATCCGCGAACGGGTACGGGGAAAGGAAGCGTTCCTTCTTTTTATGGCTGTTGGAGCCCTTGCTGGCCTGGCCACCGGATTACATGACACCGTTTTTAATAACTACCTGAATGATACTTTTCATATTTCCGAAGTTGCCCGAGGCGCGCTGGAGTTTCCCCGAGAGCTTCCGGGAATGCTTGTGGCCTTAATATCCGGATTGCTATGCTTTTTGCCTGATACCCGCCTGGGTGCGTTCGCGATGATCCTGGCGGCATTAGGAGCATTAGGATTAGCTTTTTTTTCGCCGGTTTTCGGAGTGATGGCGTTCTGGATGTTTATCAACAGTGCGGGCGGCCATTTATATATGCCTGTCGCTACCAGTGTTGGAGTATCGCTGGCCGAAAAAGGCGCAGTTGGGAAACGGCTTGGTCAACTGCAAGGGGTTAACACAGCCGCCATGTTACTCGCGTCGTTGATTATCTGGGTTGGGTTTACGAGGTTGAATCTTTCATATAGCAATGTTTTTGCTCTGGGCGCTCTGGCTGCTATAGGAGCCGCCGTACTATTGTTTAAAATAAAACCGCAAAGAAAAGAACGCGCCAAAGTACGCATTTTCCTTAAGAAGAAATATACCTTGTACTATGTTCTTAATGTGCTCTTCGGAACCAGAAAGCAAGTTTTTTTGACCTTTGGGCCATGGGTGCTGATTAAGATTTTCGGACAGTCGCCCGCCACTTTTGCCGCCCTGGCATTAGTTGGCAACGTGGCGGGCGTCTTTATCAAGCCGTTGATCGGGCGGGCAATTGATCGGTTTGGGGAAAGGCGGGTTATAACTGCAGAGTCAGTGATGCTTGTTTTCGTATGTCTGGGCTACGGTTTTGCCGAAAAACTGGGACTCGGCCAGCATGCGGTCTATCTGGTTTTTCTCTGCTACATGATGGATCAATGGCTCTATGCCGTCAAAATGTCCCATTCCACATACCTGTATAAAATTGCGGACACACCGGACGATCTGACGCCGACATTAGCAATGGGAGTCAGCATTGATCATCTGTTTTCCATGATTATACCTATTTTAGGCGGTTGGCTTTGGGCTCAGGCCGGTTACGAGTATGTTTTTGTGGCGGCGGCCGTAGTTGCGCTGCTCAACTTTGTGGCGGCACGGTTTATCGGACGCGAGCCCTTCCGGAAAGCGGAATTGCAGAGTGGGCAAGAGCTCGGAGTATAGTTAATTGCCTGGCGGACAAGAGCTCGGAGTATAGTTATAGCGCTATAGTGCGACGTTATTCAGAACGTCGTGCAGGAGGTAGGAGGTGTCGAAGTTGAGAAAAGTGAAAGTCTACGCGCATCGCGGCGCGTCCGGTGCATGTCCGGAAAACACGATGGCTGCTTTTCGCAAGGCTGTTGAGCTGGGTGTGGATGGAGTCGAGACTGATGTGCAACTGACACGCGATGGGATTCCGGTACTGATTCATGACGAAGTGCTGGCCCGTACGACTGGTGCAGCGGGAATGGTCGCCGATAAGACATATGCGGAGTTGCAGCAATTGGATGCCGGCGCTTGGTTCAGCCCAGAATTTCAAGGCACCCGGATCCCGAGACTGGAGGAACTGCTGGAAATGGCGACTATGTCCGGAATTGATCTGAACATTGAGATCAAGAGCGGCGTCGTCCTCTATCCCGATATCGAAAAGATCGTGGTGCAGCTGATACGCCAGTATGCATGGTGCGAACGTACGATTATCTCCTCATTCAACCATTTTAGTCTTGTGGATTGTAAAAAGCAGGCACCTGAAATCCGAACTGGCATTCTCTATACTGCCGGGCTGGTGGATCCTTGGATTTATGCTCAGCATGTGCAGGCGGATGCGCTGCATCCTCTGTTTTATGGCGTCCGGCCGGAACTGGTGCAAGGCGCGCATCATGCTGGCATCGCCGTTAATCCGTGGACTGTGGACAATCCGGCGCACATCGCCGCGATGCTGAATAGTGGTGTGGACGGAATCATTACAAACCACCCGGAAAGGGTGTTGGAGGTGCTGGGCTGAAATGCAGAATGAAAAGACCGGTTTTCGTAAGTTCCTGGGCCTGACATTCCTAATTGGATTCGGATTCTTTACCATGGGCCTGATGGATCCCTTATATGACACTTACGTTCCCATTTTTCTGGGAAAGTACATAGACCAGAACAAGACCATCGGCGCCATTATGACACTGGACAATATTTTCGCCCTGTTTTTGATACCAATCGTATCAGCATGGTCGGACAATATGCGCACACGGATCGGCCGGCGCATGCCCTTTATCATTATTACACTGCCGTTGACGGCAATCTGTTTCTCCTATTTGCCATATGCTGCCGCAATCAGTCTGTCGGCGCTTATTGTGACAGTCTTCTTCCTCAATGTGTTTAAACAATCGGCCCGTGGCCCGGTAGTGGCTTTGATGCCAGATACTATTCCCGGTGAGTACCGATCGGAAGCGAACGGCGTTATTAATACCATGGGTGGGATCGCTGCCATCATCGGCACGATTGGATTGGCGCGCCTGATGGATGTTGATATCATTTTGCCGCTCCTGGGTGCTACCAAAGATCGGTTACCCTTCCCAGTCGCTGGATTGCTCGTAATCTTGGCGACAATTCTGGTCTTTGTCTTTGTGCGGGAAAAGAACCGGGAAAGCGCCGCCCGTGAGGAACGCGTGCCATTCGTGAAGTCCATTAAGGCGATCGCCGGGCAGCATGACAAGAGTGCACTCTATATCCTGATTGCCCTGTTTTTATGGTTTTTTGGCTATCAGGGCGTGCTGCCTTTTATCGGTAAGTATAGTGTCGAGATCCTGAAGACTTCATCAGGCACCGCCAGCCTGGCCGCAGGTATGGTTGGCGTAGCCTATGCGATTTTCGCAATTCCTTCTGGCTATGTGGCGCACCGATTCGGGCGCAAGCGTACCATTCGCACCTGTCTGGCTGTTGTGGCGACATTGTTGATCGTCATGTCTTTCCACGCACCGCTGGTTGAGCGGTTTGGTTTGAGTCATAATTTGGCACTCTACTCTTTCTGGGCACTGATGTTTCTGTTCGGGATGTTTTGGGTGGCTATCGTGACCAACAGCTTCCCGATGCTTTGGCAAATGGCGACCTATGGCAATATGGGCATTTATACCGGCCTGTATTACACTTTTAGCCAGGCAGCCGCCATCATTTCTCCGCCCATAACAGGGACGATTATCGATCTGGTAGGCTATCGCGGCATTTTCGTCTTCAGTGCCTTTTGTATGCTGGCGGCGTTGCTGGTCATGGGCAAAGTTACGCGTGGCGAGCCGCGTGAGGACCAGCCGACGGCAGTCACTGATTAACAACACCTTAACAACACCTTAATAACACAGTCGTAGAATAACGATTGACACGTTCAATTTGGATCGTTATACTTATGCTAAATGGTTTTATGGGCCAAATGCATCGTGCGCATCAACTGCATACTAAGCGCCAGCTGCATATCGTGAGCAAAATTAATATGATGGCGATGAAGAGGCCAGTAAGCGGTTAATTCCTCTGAAAGCGAGCCGGAGTAGGTGTAAGTCCGGTAGAGGCTGCTGCTGAACCCACCTCGGAGCCCCGGACGATGAGTCCGGTGCTTTGCCGGCATTACAGGCTTTGAGCGGCTGGTTGGGATTTGGTGACCAGCAATTAGGGTGGTACCACGGACCTCCGTCCCTTTGTATAGGGACGGGGGTCTTTTATATACTAATAAGAGATACAGGAGGATTTTTAGCAATGCGTATGTCACAACTTTTTTTCCGGACTTACCGGGAAGCTCCGTCCGAAGCTGAAAGCGATGCCTACAAACTGGTGGTTAGGGCTGGACTGGCCAGGCAAATCGCCAGTGGCATTTTTACCTTTATGCCGCTGGGCTGGCGAGTTATGCGGCGAATTGAAGAGATCATCCGTCAGGAAATGGAGGCCATTGGGGGGCAGGAAGTTCACATGCCGGTTCTGCAGCCCGCCGAGCTCTGGCAGGAGAGTGGACGCTATGAAGCAATCGGCTCAGAGCTTTTCCGGCTGAAAGATCGTAATAAGCGCGATTTCGTGCTGGCCATGACCCACGAAGAAGCTGTCACAGAAATGGCGCGCGGTATAGTCAACTCCTATCGCCAGCTGCCTTTCATGGTGTTTCAAATTCAGACCAAAGAACGCGATGAACCGCGTCCCCGCGGCGGTTTAATGAGGTTGCGCGAGTTCACCATGAAAGACGCTTACAGTTTTCATGATACCAATGAGGATCTCGACCGCTATTATCCGCTGGTCGTGCAGGCCTATCTCAATATTTTTAAACGCTGCGGGTTGAATGTGGTTGCAGCGGATGCCGATCCCGGCATGATGGGCGGCAATGATTCCCATGAGTTTATTCAGGTCAGCGAGGCCGGCGAGGACCAAGTCGTGACTTGTCCTGGTTGCGGCTATGCTGCCAATCTGGAAGCCGCAGTCGGTAAACTGATGGCTCTTCCGCAGGAAGAACCGAAACCGATGGAGGCCGTCGCAACACCTGATATTAAGAGCATCACAGATTTGGCTGAATTCTTTAAGATGGGTCCGGAGCGTTTCCTGAAAACCATGGTTTTTTCCGGACAGAATGGACTAGTGGCGGCTGCCATCCGCGGCGATCTGGAAGTAAACCTGGCCAAACTGGCACGCGTCTCCGGGCAGGGCGACTTGCAGCTGGCTGATGAAGATACTTTGATCAAAGCCGGCTTGGTGCAAGGATTTGTCTCTCCGGTAGGTCTAAAGAACATTACAATCATTGCAGACACTTCCGTAACGGAGTCATTTAACTTTGTGGCTGGCGGCAATAAAGTTGATACGCATATCAAAAATGTCGTGGCTGGTCGTGATTTCAGGGTGCATCATACCGGGGATATTGCCGAAGTCGCCGAAGGGCAATCCTGTGCCGCTTGCGGGCAGCCGCTCCGCATTGACTGTGGCATTGAGTTGGGACACACTTTCAAGCTGGGCTTGAAATACTCCTCCACCATGGGAGCGACTTTCCAAGACAAAGATGGCGCATCCCGTCCAATCGTAATGGGCTGCTATGGGATCGGACTTGATCGGCTGTTGCAGTCCGTTGTGGACGGCAACCATGACGCCTCCGGGATCATATGGCCGGCAGAAGTAGCGCCTTATCAGGTGGCTTTGGTAAGCCTCAACCCGGATGACCAAGTCAGCGCGGCAGCGGAAAAGCTCTACAATGATCTCAAAGAGGCCGGATTTGATGCACTTTATGATGATCGGGCGGAAAGCGCCGGCGTGAAGCTGAAAGATGCCGATCTGATTGGATTACCGGTACGCATCGTGGTCAGCCCGAAAACGCTGAAAGAAGGACAGGTTGAAATAAAGCCGAGGAACGGTGAGTTTTATAGAGTGGCTCTTGCGGAAGCGATTCAATCTGTGAGCGGCCTTCTGAAAAACTAGCGTTCTGCAAAAGTGCGAGCATCCCGCAACAATCAGTGGCCCGTCAAAATCTGGCGGGCCGCTTAAATTTAGCGATGTAAAGAGCCAGCGGGTTACGAAAAGCAAAACTTACCTAAAGGTTGGCATGCTCATCCTGTTGAATGTTGAGAGAGCTTGATCTTGTTCTCAAGGGGGGAGCAGCCGTGACAATGCATCCTGGTATTGATTCTAGCACTAATTGTGGCCACAGTGGCCTTTCTAGCCGCCGCACTAATCGTCGTAATGATCTTTTAGTCTGGCTGATTCCGATTGTGGATTTCATCATTCTGCTCGTGATTGCCTTCGTGCCATTTGGAGATGTGGCCGAGGCGGTGGCACCTGAATTGCCAATCCGCCTGGAACAGGCGATTGGTGCCTATTATGCCGCAGCTGGCAGAACCGGCGCCGTTGATTTGTTAAACTACCCCGCCAGAAACGATGTGGCCAACTTTGGAGAGGACGCGATCCCTTATCTCGTATCCTACCTTGTTGAACCGGACACGATGTGCGCCGCTGTAGATTTGCTGGCAGCCGTGGGCGGACCACAGGCACGGCAGGCTTTACTGGCCTTACTTGATACGGCTTACTCCCCCAAGCCCGCCAACCTGGCGGCGGCAATGGCCACGCTGGCTGATGCAGCCTACGCACAAGAACTGGCCTCGCGCTATCAGGACGGCATGGGTGAGTGGGACGCTGTCATTGAGGATACGCTCCGGCGATTACCGCGAGGAATCGCGCCGGAATGGATAAAAACACTCGATTAAACTTCTTTGCAGGAATCCCCTCCCTTTAAAGCGAACATCTTCCTTTAATGTGAATATCTGCCTGTAAATAAACGGGTTTTAGGATTAAAGGGTTTGGGGGTATCAAAGAATGAGAGCAAAGTTGCACTTAATTATCAGAATCGTAGGTGTCGTGGCATTATCAGCTTTATTGATAATGTTGTTTGGATGTAAAGACAAGAGACCTTTTACCGTTTCCGGCCAGGTTATCAATGAAGCAACTGGCAAAGGATTATCGGGAGTTACGTTGGCATGCGGTTCATATGGCATTGCAGTTACTGATTCAGAAGGTAAATGGGTAAAAACGGGTTTGCAGGGTACTGTTACAATAACACCTACCAGCCCCGGCTGGGTGTTTGATCCCCAAAATCTTAAAGTGACTAAAGCGACTAAAGACCTTTCGATAAAGGCAAGGCCGGATGGGAAGGTCGTGATTAGGGTAGGGGCAGGAGGTTCCCACACATTTGCAGTAAAGAATAACGGCACTGTCTGGGCGTGCGGGCGTAATGAATTTGGCCAGCTTGGGGACGGTACAACGACTGATCGCCATACGCCTGTCCAGGTCAACGGCCTAAGTAATGTAAAAGCAATTACCGGAGGTAATACTCATACCGTTGCTCTGACGAATGACGGCGCCGTCTGGACTTGGGGACGGAATGATTGCGGCCAGCTTGGGGACGGTACGGAAACTAATCGACTCACGCCGTTTCAAATTGGCGGCCTAAGTAACATAACAGCCATTGCCTCAGGTGGTAATCATACTGTTGCTCTGAAGGATGACTGCACTGTCTGGGTTTGGGGGGATAATACAGACGGCCAGCTTGGGGACGGTACGAGGGGGACTTATCGAATTACGCCTGTTCAAGTCAGTGGCCTTGGTAATATAATAGCCATTACCGCTGGTTATTCTCATACCGTTGCTCTGAAGGATGACGGCACGGTCTGGGCTTGGGGGAGTAATTCAGACGGCGAGCTTGGGGGCGGTACGACGTCGCTTCCTCGACTCACGCCTGGTGTAGTCAGCGACCTATGTAATGTATCAGCCATTATCGCAGGTTTTTATTATACCGCTGCTTTGAAGAACGACGGCACCGTCTGGGCTTGGGGACGGAATGATATGGGCCAGCTTGGGGACGATACGACGGATATTCGATCTACGCCGGTTCAAGTTGGCGACCTAAGCAATGTAACAGCCATTACCGCAGGAATGAGTCATACCGTTGCTCTAAAGAACGACGGCACCGTCTGGGCTTGGGGACGGAATGATATGGGCCAGCTTGGGGACGGCACAACGTCGACTCCTCGACTCACGCCCGTTGTAGTCAGCGGCCTAAGCAATGTAACAGCCATTACCGCAGGATTGAGTCATACCGTTGCTCTAAAGGACGACGGCACCGTCTGGGCGTGGGGATATAATGCATATGGCCAGCTTGGGGACGGTACGACATCCGACCGATCCGCGCCAGTTCAAGTTTTTTTGAATCAGTAGTTTTTGTAAAGCATAGATTTGGGCATATTTTGGATGAAAAAGAGCAGTCTCCATCAACAAACGGAGGCCGCTCTTTTTATGGCGTGTCCAGACTTTAAAACGGTATTCCAAAACGCTGCATAAACCAATTATCGTCATGGGTCCGGTTCGTGAGATAGTTGCGACGCTGTTCCCAGGCAGCCTCCGCCATTGTAACCTCCGCTAAAATCTCCAGATAACCAGCCCTGGCCGACGCCAGGGCTATTGTTTTCGCGAAGCGCTCCTGGTTAAAATGGGTGAACGCCATCCAGAGCATATTGTAATCAACATGACGGTAGGATACTGCATAGGGATGTCTGGGCCGAAAATAATGCAATATCTGCACGTCTGGGTGGACGTACACCTCAAAACCGAATAGCCACAGGCGCATCGAAAATTCCTGATCATCGAATCCCCAAACCCGGAAGTTATGTTGAAAACCCCCGACATGCGTAAAAGCCTCTCTCTTAACAGCCAGACAGCCGCCAGGCGCTATCGGAACAGCAACAGGATGGCCGCCGCCCCCATATCCCATGGGGCGGGGAAGCCAGGAAAAGGCCAGGCTGGAATCCCACGTAGCGCCATATCCGGCATCCTGCGGCCGATCCATGGAGGCGATCGCAGGACATAAGGCACTGACTTCAGGGCTGGCCATCGCACTGGCCAGCGTATCGGTCCATCCTGGCGGAACGCGAATGTGGGCATCGCAAAAAACCAGAATGTCGCCGAACGCATAATCTGCTCCCAGGTTTCTGGTGCGCGCGGCCCCTAGATTTTCGGTCTTAATTAGTTTGACATCGCGGTAAATACTGTCCGGATTGGTCAGGAATCCGGCGGAACCATCTTCTGAGCCATCATCAACGACAATAATCTCGGTATCTGCCAAGCCGCCTGCAGCCAACATTGAATCTACAGTGGACTGCAAGTGGCCCAACTCGTTACGGCACGGAATGATAATGCTAACAGTAGGATTAGATCCTGAATGATTTGAATGATTTGCTGACATAACGGCCTCCTGATCTCTCGGCGGGAGAGTTTTTGCCTGGATTAGCATATTCATGGGCAGTGTCATCTGGTACCGAGAATTAGGATAGCAGTCTTGGCAAAGGATAATGGCAGGCGATCGTGGCCTTGAAGAACAATCATAATCATACTGGAGGTCTTGCGATGCATGCATTCTGGGCAGCACTATTGGCATGGGTGGTAATTCTGATACTAATGGCCGTATCTCTGCTATTGTTGCGCCGACAGATCATCAAATTCTTTTTTGCTAATTTCACAAAGGTTCTGATGACCGACAACTATGTCGAAAATCTGGCTGAAATGTATGCTGTCATTTTTAAACTCACACCTCAGTTACTTTTGGAATGCGAATTGCGTTCTGCCTCAGGAAAGAGTCTCGAACGGCCATTTGGTACTGCGCTACGCTTTTCCAAATGGGAGTATCTTTTTTTCAATCCGGTGTATTTAGCTCGGATGCCACTAGCAGACGGGCTCAGTGCTGGGACGGATGTTGTGATCGGTCCGAAAGCCAGACGCCCCCTGACGCTGCAGTTGCCGGTGATGATCGGGGGCATGGCCTATGGTAATGCCTTGAGTCCTGCGGTAAAAGTAGCGCTGGCCAAAGCCGCCTCAGCAGTTGGAACCTGTGCTAATACCGGGCACGGTCCCTTCTTAAAAGAAGAAAGGGCTGCCGCTGACAAACTGGTGCTGCAGTATTCAAAAGGCCAGTGGGCACATGACGAAGAGATTATCCGGCAGGCCGATATGATCGAAATAGCTTTTGGGAGAGGTTCGATTGGTGGGACTGCTGTGCAGATTAGCTCGGAAACGACCAGGGATGACCCACGATTCGCAGAATTAATTGGAGTTCAGCCTGGCGAGGAGTATAAAATGCCGCGTCGCTTCTCTGGTATTGAGAATGCCACGGACCTGAAGAAACTGGTCAATAAGTTGCGCAGTATTACTGGCGGGGTTCCAATCGGGGTTAAGATCGGAGCCACCCACTATTTGGAGCAAGAATTGGATATTTTTGTAGATGCGGGCGTGGACGCTATCGCCATCTGCGGGGCAGAAGGCGGGACACATGGCAGTGCAGCCTCGCTGCTTGATAATTTGGGTCTACCAACGTTGCCAGCCGTCATTAGAGCGGCGCACTACTTTGACTTGCACAAGCTGCGCGGAAAGATTTCATTGTTGGTTGGCGGTGGACTGGTTGAACCGGGGCAGTTCCTAAAGGCGCTGGCTTTGGGAGCGGACGCAGTGTTTATCGGAACTGCGGCCTTGGTTGCCTTGGTGCATACCCAATCCGGAAAGGTACTCCCCTGGGAGCCTCCCACCGGTCTGATTTTTAACGCGGGACGTAGCCGTGAGCAATTTGATATTGAGGCAGGGGCCAAATCGCTTGCCAATTTTCTACGCAGCTGTAATGCGGAAATGCAGTCACTTGCGGCGGCAATGGGGCGGTGCCATATTAATCAAATTAATAAAAAGGATCTCTGCTCGATCCATCCCGGGCTGGCAAAAATTGCCGAAGTGGACTTGGCATGGCAGCCTTAGAATGTGTCAGGGGCACTGATCAGTAGGCCTTAGCGGACAATAGAATGTACCAGCCCGGAAAAGAAAACCAACTGCTATTTCTGTTTCTGCAAAACCAAACCCGGGCAAAGGTGATAAGATGCCAGTAGGATCCACACAAGTACTGATCGACGTAATTGTCTCACTGGCGGTTCCAGCTCTCAAGGTCGCAAGCATCACAGCAAATATTATCAATTTGACTTGCCAAACGTTGGCAAATCAGGTTCTGGTCAGCGGTGTAATCCTTGAAACAATCAGGCAGGTGGCTTTGGCTACTGATATGGTCGTTGTGCAAGTAGCGGCGTTGCCTTTCAGTGCTGCTGTGCCGGTGCCCGGTGCAGTCCCCGGAGAGGCCTGCCGCGTGATCAGAGCTGAAATCGAAGGAATTACAGTCCAGTTTGTCGCTGATCAGCTGATCCGACAGGTTGTCGTCTTCGAGCTGGAAGTTGAGACCGCAGCGGTGCTCCCTTTGCCGACGCCACAGCCTTTTAGCCCGTTGTTTGAGGCGCGGCCTCCAGGCACCGTGGTTTTTAGGTAGCAGTTATAACCATAAGCAGTAATAATGGATCAATAAGAGACCGGCCTTAGCAACAAGGCCGGTCTTAAAATATCTATATTATTTATAACAGGCATTTATCTGGGGGACTACTCGTTAGCGGCGGGATCGGATTGTTCTTGGGTAAGCTGTTTGATATAGACGCGGTAAGTTTTGTAATGATCCCCGCCGGCCCCAATAGCATCGCGGACCATTTTGTCGTTAAATTCGTGAATCGTTCCACCCTCGCCATAGACATATCCCTTAGCCAGCGCGGCCTTGAGCGCGTGCATGTAAAGCGCTCCCGAAACACCCTTTTTCTGATAATCGGGTGAGACAAACATAATGAAGCTGCGGGCGCCCGTAATGCGCCGCTTGTACCAGATATACTTGATCGCCCCGGTAGGGAACAAGCGGCCATTCATCTTTTTCAAGACCTGATTATAGTCAGGCATTGCCATGACAAAACCGATCGGGCGATTGGCCTCGTTTGTTCTGGCAAACCATACCAACTCCGGTACAGCCAGTTGAACCAGTTTATCAGCTTCCGCGTGAATCTCTTCCCAAGATGGCGGGATCATGTCCGGCCATTCAGGATGGGCCTCATCAATAATCTGCTTGACATCTTTCAGAGCACAATCAATATTCTTCTTATCCAGTTGATCACAATGGAATGCGTAACGTTTCATGGCATATTGAACGCCCCGTTCAAAGCGTTCCGTGACGTTGCTGCGCAAGTCGTAGTAAAAAGCCAACCGGTCAAATTGCTTCGCAAAGCCGTATTTTTCGAGGTAATCCGCATAGAATGGCGGGTTATATGAATCCATTAGGACTGGCTGGGAGCCAAAACCCTTTACCAGCAGACCACGGTAATCATCACCATTCGACGGGGATTGGGGGCCGGTAACAGCATCGTAACCTTTTTCAGCCAGCCAGCTCAATGCTTTGTCAAATAGGGCTTTTGCTACGCTGTAATCGCCAATGCTCTCAAAGAGTGTAAAGTAACCTTCGCGTCGGTTTTTCGCAGCGTTGAGGCGGTCATCTGCCCCGACGCCCAGGCGGCCAACCGGTTTGCCATCTCTGAAAGCCAAGAAGTAGGCGTAAGGCCCCAAATTGAGGAGGGCGTTTTTGGCCGGATTAAGGGTAGCTTTCATGTCCGAAATGAGAGGCGGTACCCAGAACGGGTCGCCTTTATAGAGTGACCAGGGCAACATGATGAATTGTTTTTGATCCTTTTTCGATTTAACTTCTTTTATTACGATGTCGGACAAGTTTATCTCCTCCGATGTTCAAACTCTTGAGCTTGATGTGTATAATTCTTGCTCTTCATGATTTAATTGTTCGTCTTATGGTTCGTCTTTGTTGCGCGAATTCCTTCACAAACCTTTAACCATCGCGAAAAAAACCGTTTTTGACACATCACTACCAAGGGAGGGAGGAATTATGAAGGCGGTAAGATTGCTAATGGCATTACACAGCTTTAATATTCTGTCGATAACGCATACTAGCGGTGGAGGCGAAAAAAGAGCATGACTGTAGAGGTATTTAAGTCCAATGTCCAGCTGCAGCCCGGCAGACTGCTTTGCGAAGCAACGGTACGCGGCTTCAAGGTACAAATGGATGAGCCCGAAACAATGGGAGGCACAGATCAGGCAATGAACCCCGTGGAGCTGCTCTTATGCGCATTGGGAGGATGTCTGTGCATTTGCGCCGGGGCATTTTCCAAGGCTGCCCGGGTTGATTTAACTGCATTTGAGGTAGACCTGGAAGGTGATCTGGATCCGGACGGATTTATGGGTAAGAACAAGAATGTCAGAACCGGGTTTCAGGGAATTCGGGCTGTGATGAAGATCACCAGCAAATCTCCTCAGGAAAACCTGGAGAAAATGATCCAGATGATCAAAACTGTATGTCCGGTATCAGATACCCTAAAAGGGGTGAACGTAAAGGCCGATTATGAAATAAAGCATGGGTGATGAGGATTTCTGTCATTACCGTTGATATTTCGGGTAATACTATTATCACAGAGAAATGGCTGCCGCGGCCGCCGTCTCTCGTTACCCCCTTCTCTTTTTAGAAGGGGGTTTATTTTGGGAAATTTAACGAAAAGCTATTGACACTTAACGTAAACTATACTAAAATTAAACCATGTTAAAGATTGTGAGGCGTGTAATGTGCCGGATGCAGCAATTATACTTACCACAAAGTTATTCGGGGCCGCGGTGACGTCACTGGTTACCGAAGTAGCCATGCATAGTCTGGATTCAGATGGCGAAGGAATGACCACGACACAATACCATGCCCTCAGGTACATCCGGTTGCACAACTGTCCGACTGCCGGAGAATTGGCGGAGGCATTACAGATCAGCAATGCGGCGGTTACCAAATTAATTGATCGCCTTGAAAAGAAGGCACTGGTGATCAGAGGAACTGATCCGGCTGACCGCCGGGCGATGCGTTTACGGCTGAGTGCTAAAGGGCAGAAGCTGGCAACACGGTTTTCTGACGCCGAAAAGGAGTATTTCAATGCCGTCCTTGCCCGGATGAATCCCAGTGAAGCCGAGGCGTTGCAGCGCGGTATGAGTGGGTTTCTGAAAGCAGTCTTACTGACTCCCGAGCAAATCGACCGGATTTGTCTGCGCTGTGGCTGCGAACATATGGAAGATTGTCTGGGTAACTTGCAGTATTGTTATTTGACAGGATCATCAAAGAAAAATGTATGATTGGCAGTTTGCTTGAAGGGGCTGTTAGGCCGTGCTAAATGCGGCTAATATAGATAAGAATAAACTGTGCACTAAGAAAAAGGAGGAATTGAATCGATGGATCTTAAGGGAAGCAAAACTGAAAAAAATCTGATGAGCGCATTTGCCGGTGAATCACAGGCGCGTAATAAGTACACCTATTATGCCTCTGCAGCCAGAAAAGAAGGCTACGAACAAATCGCGAACATCTTCATTGAAACCGCAGATAATGAAAAAGAGCATGCGAAAAGGTTGTTCAAATTCCTGAATGGCATCGGCGAGACCACAGCTAATCTTAAGGACGCAGCCAAAGGCGAAAACTATGAGTACACCGAGATGTATTTGGAATTTGAAAAAATAGCCCGTCAGGAAGGCTTTACCGAAATCGCTGATGTTTTCAGGGAGATTGGAGAAGTAGAGGAGCAGCACGAAAAGAGATTCTTGAAACTACTGGATAACATCAACAAGAATTCGGTATTTAAGAAGGATCATCCGGTGCGCTGGAAATGCCTCAATTGCGGTTATATCCATGATGGCGATGAAGCCCCGGCGATCTGCCCGGCCTGTGCTCACCCGAGAGCCTATTACGAAATATTTGTTGAAACCTACTGAGCCTGAAATATTAATATTAGGCAGAGGAGATGGAATTGCATGAAAAAGTGGCGTTGTCAAGTATGCGGCTTTGTTTTCGATGGAGCGGAGCCACCCGGAAAATGTCCCAAGTGTGGCGCACCACGTGAGAAATTTGAAGCGATTAGCGATGAAGTATCGGCCTTGATCGAAAAGTCGCGTTACACCAATCAACTGCATATGGATTTGAGTAACCTGATGGAGCGGGTCAAAGAGGTGTGCCACAAGGGTATTGAGGATCAACTTGATCCACCCTGTGTGCAGCTTTTCGAAAAGGCAGCCGCTGAAGCTCACCAAATCCAGCAGATGGTTAAAGCTGAGCTGCAAGGACATATGAATAAAGGCAAGTGGGGCTGAGCCCTGGCCTTGTTGATACGTAGTCAGGACAGCGTCCGTCGTTCGAACGACGGACGCTTCGCTATGCAGCGGAACTTTGGGGACGGTTCTAAAAGTGCCGTTTTACATTTTGTGGTATTTGGCACTTTTAGAACCGTCCCCAAAGTTCCGCCCACCTCAGAGTCCGCTCCCAAATTTCAGGGCAGAATTGCGCATCTCGGACAATATATATAATGAAACAGCAGGTGTTGCCGCGCAGGAAAACGGCAATTTTAGTCGTATAACTGGATAACTGGCATTGGCTGAGATATTTGCGATTAGAACGGAGGCGTCTCAATCTTGGATTCACCGTACATTCCATTTCTTTCGCTTCTTGGTGCGTTTGCAGTGGTAGCAGTAATCGGCAAACCCGCTATTGCCCTGCTACATCAACTTAAATTCGGTCAGCCCATTCGCGAAGAAGGTCCGCGGTCACACTTGAGCAAGAAGGGCACTCCCACAATGGGAGGACTGCTCATTTGGATTGGCACGCTCATCGGAGCAATTCCGGCGCTGCATGATTCAGATTCGCTTTTGCTGCTGGGGATGTTTTTTGCCTACGGTCTGATTGGCCTGGCGGATGATCTAATGAAAGTAGTGTTCAAGAACCCCAGAGGAGTACCCGCCCGCATCAGGCTTGTTTTGCAGCTGGCCCTGGCGGCAGGATTCCTCTATTTGATTACCGGTCCGGAACAGACGGTTCAAATCTGGGGTCAGCTCAGTATCACAGTGCCCAGACTGCTCTACATCATAGTGGGCTCTCTGCTATTGGCCGGCACTGTCAACGCAGTCAATTTTACAGACGGTGTCGATGGGCTGTTGGCAACAGTCTTGATTCCTACTTTGGCCTTTTTTGTGATCATCGCCGCGTCCGTAACCGGCCAGTCGCTAATCATGGCGGTGATTGGCAGCTTAATCGGTTATCTATTATTTAATCATCATCCCGCCAAAGTATTTATGGGCGATACCGGATCATTAGCGCTCGGAGCACTGGTGGGGAGCCTGTTTTTCATATATGGGGTCGAACTGCTGATGCCGTTGATTTGCCTGTTATATTGGTTTGAACTGCTGTCAGTGATCATTCAGGTGACCAGCTTCAAAACGCGCGGCGTCAGGGTTTTTAAAATGACACCAATTCATCATCATTTCGAGCTATCCGGGTGGAAAGAGAACAAGATCGTAGCAGTCTTTGGGCTGTTTGCGCTGGCCACAGCGCTACTGGGGGTCGTAATCTATCCGTATTTTACCGGTGCGCCGCTTTGGTGATTGGCGGTAAGGTTCATTAAAGCTAATCTAAAAGGGTGCAGACGGCGTCACAGGCTGAGCGCAAGTCCCATCCGTTAACGTCACCGGCCCGGACGATCAGCTCAATGCCAGTATCGCATCCTCCGTCACATCCGCCAGCGCATCCGCCATCATATTCGCCATCACAGCCTGCTCTTGCTGCGGACTCAGCGATCAACTCGATGATGGGGGTTTTGGCGGCGAGCCTTCGAACGATGGCCGCCGTTTCATCGGTACTGTGGCAGTCAGTAATCTTGATCCGTCCCAAGGTCCATCTTTGAAAGGGACGGCTGAACAACAAGAGGCTTCTTAAAGCGCCTTCCACTTCGGTGGCACAGTTTTTGATGATGAAATGCAGCGTGATTGTTGGCTTCAAAATTGCACCGCGCCGCAAAATGAAATGGGCTAGCCATCCAATTACTGTCAGTCCACCGATGACCGCCAATATTGCCGTGACAAGGAGTTCCCAGTTCATCGCGAAAGTAACCTCGCTTCCGTAATTCCGGAATCCCGGTTATGAGATATGATCAAATAGAGATTTTATCTTATGCCACCACAACGCGGGATGTGCCTTCGGCATAAAACTCTTTTGCCATGGCTATTGACAATGCTTGGATGAAAAGGTAAAATAATACCGTTACCAAATTAAAGGAGGTGGGCAGAGTGATCATTACTACTAACGGATTCCGCAACACCGGAGCATTATTGGTTATCCAAGGGCTTACTGTATCCAATTCTGTGTATAATTCTGCCCGCGTGCCTGTAAGGATTTTCTAGCTTATTGTCTTTACAAGGCCGTGGGTATCGAACCCCACGGCCTTTTTTGTTGGTTATTGCAAGGCAACTGCAAATTGCCACTGGGGGCTGTGTGGGGTTAATCAGAAAGGAGTGCCAATTAAAGAAAATGATAAAAAATCGTAACAATGTAACTCGAATAAGTCCGTTACCTACAAATACATTTCCCAAAGATATTTTATCCAGCGAGGAACATGGAAGCGGTACTAGGGGCTGTGGCGACTGATCAGGAGAATGGTCGCTTTCGGCACGCCCTGTCCGCAATAAAGGAGGACTCCTTTTGGCTACTTCACGTGCTGAAATGCTATTGCCGCCTGAATTACTCAATGAAATACAGAAGTATGTTCAAGGCCGAGAAATATATATACCCAAAGCCACCGAGAACTACGCCCGGTGGGGTGAAAGAAGCGGAATACGCGCCGATTTGGCTGAGCGCAACCGCGATATTGTCCGGCACTATATTAACGGGGCCGGAGTTGAAGAATTGATGGCGCAGTTCCACCTTAGCTATGATAGTATCAGGAAAATAATACGCAACGGTAATCGCCGGCTTGGCCAGGCCAATTAAGCCCGGGCTAAGTGAAGCTGTGGGAAAAGACTGCACCTAATCGTTCTCGCCCTTTCCCCGGGCAGAGCGCTTGTTTATAATTAAATTGTCGGGGGCCCCCGATAACCCGTACACCGAAGGGGGTGGTCGAACAATGATCGACCAGAGGTGGTCGGGAGCTTAATTGCTCCAACAAAAAGGCTGTCCGGAATTTTCCGGGCAGCCTTTTCTTTTAGCACAAGGGGACGGTTCTTCTGTGTTGCCCCAGAGCTTCGAAGCCCGAACAACACAGAAGAACCGTCCCCTTGTGTCTACAAAAACAGCACAGAAGAACCGTCCCCTTGTGCTATTTTAGGTTCTCCGGATTCAGTAGCTGCAGGTCGGCCGGCACGAAACGCCCGTTTTTGCGGACCAACTCTTTGTCAAAGTACATTTCGCCACCGCCGTAGGCCTCGGTCTGGATGCAGACCAGATCCCAGTGGATGGCGGACTTATTGCCGTTGAAGGCATCATCATAGGCATTACCAGGGGTAAAGTGGAAGCTGCCTTTGATTTTCTCGTCGAAGAGCGTATCCCGCATCGGTTTCTCAATAAAGGGATTGACGCCGATGGCGAATTCGCCAATATAACGGGCACCTTCGTCGGTGTTCAGCACTTTGGTGATGCGTTCGTCATCATTCGAGTGGGCGCTGATAATCTTGCCGTCCTTAAATTCGAAAACAATGTTTTCAAAGGTGAATCCTTGATAAAGTGAGGGAGTGTTGTAGCTTAACTTGCCGTTGACAGAATTTTTGACTGGGGCGGTGTAAATCTCACCGTCAGGAATATTCATCTGCCCGCTGCATTTGATGGCTGGCAGACCCTTAATGGAGAAGGTTAAGTCGGTTCCCGGCCCTTTGATATGTACCTGATCCGTTTTTTCCATACGGGCTTTCAATGCGTCCATGGCGCGGTCCATTTTGCTGTAATCCAAATTACAGACATCAAAATAGAAGTCTTCAAACGCCTCCGTGCTCATGTCAGCCAATTGGGCCATGGCATGGTTCGGATACCTTAACACGACCCAGCGGGTGTGCTGTATTCTGTTCTCAAAATGCACCGGCAGGGCATAGTTCTTTTGATAAAGGTCCATTTGCTCACCAGGCACATCTTTCATCTGGCTCATATTACTACCGGCCCGAATGCCAATGTAAGCATCCATGGCTTTCATGCGCGCCACGTCCCATTCAGCCCACTTGGCCAACTGTTTGGCGTCTGCCCCCAGGAGCAACTCACGCAGGATTTCATTCTCGTTAACCGAAACAAACGGCTGCCCGCCAGCCAGATATACCTCCTTGATGAGGGCGTTGATAATCGCCACTTCAAACCCCGTGACCTCAATTAAGACTCTTTCGCCTGGTTTCAGGCGCACCGATTGGTTGACCAGGTTATGTGCTAATTTCTGAATCCGTGGATCTTTCACAAAATCTCCTCCCAAACTTGAACTGGCGTGCGCACTTGTCAATTGGCCAAACCGAAATACGCACTCGTTCATACATTAAAACTACCAGAAAAAGAATTCATTCTGAAAACTGATTTTCCTGCTTTCGGATTAATTTCGTCTATTATTGCGATTCACGCAGTGCCACAAGCACTGCAAATAATCAATGCTGTCCGGCAGGTATTACAGGGCCGGATGGCGAAGAGTCTTCGGTCGTCATTATCATTATCTGTATCGGGAGGATTGTTGGAATGTGCGGCATTTTCGGTATTGTCTATGAAAAAGAAAACCCTGCGATGGGTGCTGTTCTGGTAAAGGCCGGCCAGAGACTGACTTACCGGGGGTATGATTCCGTCGGGTGCGGCGTTTTTCATGAAGACGGTTCTACAGAATTGCGCAAGGATACTGGGAAAATTGAAGATGTTGATCGACGCTATAGCCTATCGTCATTAAGCGGAGTGCGCGGAGTGATGCAGCTGCGCTGGGCGACATTTGGATTACCCGATCAGCGCAATGCTCAGCCGCATTATGATTGCGACAAGAATATGATTGGCGCTCATAACGGCAATATTGTCAATACTTCGCAGCTTCAAGAAAAATACCGTGCGGAAGGACACACTGTTCGCAGCGATAATGATGGCGAGATGGTCGTACATGCCATCGAAAAACATTATGATAAAGGACTGCCCTTTGAGCAGGCGGTTATTGAAGCCGCCCGGGAGCTTGAAGGCGATTATGCCTGTGTCATCGGTGACATCTATACTAATCGGCTGTTTACGGTAAAAATGGGTTCCTCTTTATTCCTGGGAGTCGGAGAAGGCTTTATTTGTTGCTCTTCTGATTTACCTTCGATTTTGGATCTAACCCGTCAGATTGTTGTCATTAACGACGGCGAATTCATTGAGTTTAACGCTACTTCTTATACCATCCGTGATATTCGCGATGGACATGTGATTGAACGTGCTTCGGAGCTGAGCCCCCTGTCTCCTGAAAACGCCGATAAAGGCGAATTCCCGCATTTTATGCTGAAGGAAATTCATGAGCAGCCTAAGAAGGCGGCTGACTTGCTGCATTTCCTGGAAGCCTCCCGGGAAGTTGACGAGTTTGTCAACGCCATTCATAAAGCCCGCCGGGTGTTTCTGGTCGCTTCCGGCACTTCGTATCATGCCTGTCTGCAAGGGGCATATTATTTTGGGAAACTGGCTCAATTGCCGGTTTGTGTTGCCATTGCCGGGCAGTTTATTGACTTATTCGGCGACACGGTCGGCCCCGATGATGTGCTTGTCTGCGTCTCTCAGAGCGGTGAAACCAAAGATCTGATCAATGTGGTCAATTATTGTAAACGCAAGCAAGTTGGCCGCATTCTGGGAATTGTCAACGTACTTGGTTCTTCTTTGATGATTCGTAGTGAGGTGCATCTCCCGCTGGTTTCTGATTTGGAGATGTCTGTCCCGGCCACCAAGACGTTCATGAATCAAATCGTGATGTTCCTCTATTTGGCCGCCAAACTAGCCCAGAAGAGGGGCTTACCCGGTCTGAACACTGCGGCGCTGACTGCCGATTTGCCGCGTTATATTAAGGAAACGCTGACGAAGGCTGAGACACCGTGTCGTGATTTGGCAGAACAATTGCACGCTGTTGAAGATCTCTATTGCCTCGGCTATGGCCTTTGCCATCCAATTGCCATGGAAGCGGCGCTTAAAATTAAGGAGGTCGTCTACAGCCATTGCGAAGGCATGTATTCTTCCGAATTTAAACATGGGCCGTTGTCGATTGTAACTGAGGGTTACCCGATCCTCTTCCTCGGTACCCGGGAAGACTCCGGCATGCTGATTTCGCACATTAACGAAGTCACTTGCCGCAACGGCAAAGCGATTGCCATCAGCCCGGCCAGCCCGGAGATTCGCAAGAATGCTTCTCAAATGCTCGAGTTGCCGGAAGTACCCTATTACATGGTACCGATGGCAGCTACGGTAGTCATTCAGTTGCTGGCTTACTTTATGAGCGTACGCCGCGGCATCGATCCGGATTTCCCGCGCAATATCAGCAAGACGTTGACGGTCGACTAAGAAAACGCTGACGCTGGCGCCAGCGCTGCCTCTGTCACCAGCGCTGCCGCTGCCGCGGATAGTCGACTAAGGACAAAGTTATGTATGCCTGCTGGGGCAGGTTTTATCCAAAAATAATATCTGGGGGTAGATTAAGTTGAGGCATCCATTCAGACAGGCGGTACAAGCCAAAAAGATACACGTAAACCCTACACCGGAGCAGATGCGTGAATGGGCGCTGCCCGGAGAAATGACCACTGCTTTTGGCAGTGCCAACTATGTCACCAAGGTTAGAAACCGCAGCGCAAAGATGACCTACATTGTTCCTGACGGCGTCAAGCTTGGTGTGATGCAGCAGCCTATAGAACTCAGCAAAGCTGAAGAGCTGCGCAATAAAGTTCATGAGTACCTGAAGGGCAAAGAAATGATCGCCCTCGACCGTGATATGTGCCAGAATCCCGAGATGCGTCTGCATTGCCGGCTTTACATCTCGAAGCATGTTGCCCGCATTCCGCTGCAATGGTATAACACGCTTTTCGAGGCCTCCAACCCGGAAGGCGAACCCGATATCATTAGCATCTATGTGCCGGAATGGCCAGAGAGAATTATCTTCGCGCACCCGGAAGCCGGCGTAACCTACATATTGGGCACCGACTATTTCGGCGAGTGCAAGAAATCCTTCCTGCGCATGGCGATGTATTTTATCAAAAAACGCGGTGGACTTGGTCTGCATGCCGGCAGCAAGGTCTTGAAAGTAAAACGCGGTGGTAAACTTCAGGAAGTCGGCTTTATTATGTTCGGGCTTTCCGGAACCGGTAAAACCACTTTAACACTACATGATCATGGTTTGCAGGGCGAAGAAGGCGTGATTATCCGGCAGGACGACGTCGTTTTGATGAATGAGAAAGGTTTCTGCTATGGTACGGAACGTGGATTCTTCATCAAGACAGAAGGCCTGGAGCCGTCCCAAGCGGTGCTATATTCGGCAGCCACCAAACCAACGGCACTGTACGAAAACGTCTGGATTAAACCGGACGGGCAGATCGATTTTATGAACAGCGTAATCACTGGTAACGGCCGCGGCGTAATCCTGCGCAGCGACGTCGCCAATACTGACGACACAATTGACTTGCAGAAGGCTAATAAAATTCTCTTTATCACCAGAAGAGACACGATCGTTCCGATTGTAGCCAAGCTCACTCATGAACAGGCGGCCGCCTACTTTATGCTGGGTGAGTCGATTGAAACCTCCGCTGGCGATCCGACCAAAGCCGGACAGTCCAAGCGTGAAGTTGGAACCAATCCGTTTATCGTAGGATCTGAGGCTGAGGAAGGCAATCGCCTGCTCGATATTCTCAAATCCAACAAAGATATGGAGTGCTACCTGATCAATACCGGTAATGTTGGCAAGAATGGTGACAAAGCTGGCACGAAGATCTCCATCAAAGTGACGACATCGGTTATGAAACACATCGCTCTAGATGACATTGAATGGGTGCAGGATCCGGACTGGGGTTATCTGGTTCCGTCTAAAATTGAAAGCGTTGACATGGAAGCCTATGATCCCAAACACTATTACTCCAAGGAAGAATATCAAAAGCTGACCGAAGAATTACGGTCTGAGAGAAAACAGTGGTTGGCCAAATTCCCGGGATTGCGTCCTGAAATTGCCAAAGCAGTTGAGAAGTAAAGAAAAATAAGCTTCCAATACGGACAAGCCGCTCTTTTCCCTTGGGAATCGGCGGCTTGTCGCTGTAAGGTGGCAGGATTAGCGGCGCCGATGTCGAAATGACGCGCATTGACGTTGTTCGTTAGCACAACATTGATCTTTGACACAACATTGACCTTTGGGAAAGGATGAAATCTGTGGCTGATAAACACTACCTGGATTGGTCCACTGTGACAGAACTGGTGGACAAGCTTGTTGAACAGATTCGCGGCCGAAAATATGACGCATTGCTGGCGATTACCCGCGGTGGCATGATCCCGGCTTGTCTCATCAGCGAAAAACTGGACATGCGAAATATTCTGGTCGCTTCCGTGATGTTCTATTCCGGTGTTGAAAAAGCACTTGAAAGGCCAATTTTTTTGCAGTTTCCGGCAGACCCTTATCTGAAGGGCAGTAAGCTTTTAGTGGTCGATGATATCTGGGATTCCGGCAAGACAGCTATGGCTGTGCGAGAGCGGATTATCGAAGTGAATGGCCTGCCCGAAGTGGCTGTGTTGCATTACAAGCCGTCCAAATCGCGCTTTCTTGAGGTGCGGCCTGATTTTGCCGCCGCTGAAACAGATGAGTGGATTGTTTATCCCTGGGAGCCTGAGGAGCGCTAACAGACTCTGGCTTTTGGGAGCCTTATGTATATGCGCAAAAATTATACATATGACCACAGGTTTTATCCACAGTGTGGATTAGTGTCAGTTCCGCATTGTAGATGGCTGGATCTTGCGCAACTGGCAGCCCATTAACATTATAGTTAGGAGGCGGGTGCATCTTGACCATGATCTTTGATAAAAGAGCTTTTCGTGGCGGAACCAGTCGGATGTGGCTGTCGCTGTTGCTCTTGGCTGGCGTACTTTTAAGCAGCGGTTGTGGGATTAATAAAGGCGTTTTGGCCTTTGCCGCTGAGAATCATTGCATCATTAATTCGACTGATGACTTAGATGACTTTTCCGATCTTGATTTTCTGCTGCCAGTTGCGGAAGCTAACAGGGTCATTATGTATGGCGAGAGCCCCCATGGCACCAGAGAACACCTGGAAATGATCTTCCGCATGCTGGTCTTTCTGAACCAGAAGGCCGGATACCGCTACTTCGCTCCAGAGACCGATTTTGCCTATTCAGAGTTGTTGAATCGCTACCTAGAATGCGGCGACGCAGCCCTACTTGATGAAATGGACATTTGGAGTTATTACAATTCTGCCCATACCAAGGACCAGCGTCAGTTCTGGGAGAAACTGTACCTTTACAACCAGAAAATCTCGCATGAGCGGCGTATTGTGATCATTGCCACTGATATTTCTCATGGTGTCAGCTATGCTGTCCGAAAGACTACTAACATGGTTAAGAGCCTGCCGGAAGGACCACAGCGCGAGGAATTAGCGGCAATCTTCATTCAGGAATTTAGAAGCTTGGAGCAATTATATCAGGCGTTAGTACTACTTGAGGAAGCTTTTGTCAAAATGGCTCCGGCGCTACGCGAAATCATGGCCGACTATGAGCAGGCCGCCTTTGATGTCTATAGCACCAGACGCAGTGTCGAACTGGCTTTTCGTCGGGATCAACGCGGTTTTGATTGGAGTGCTGAACGTGAAGCCATGATAAAGGAGTACTTTCGCTGGCATGTTGACAATCTAGACTGCGCGCCGGAAGAATTGCGCATTTTCGCTTGGAATGGAGCCGCCCACGTAACTAAAGTTCCAGAACCGCACTTTAGTTATGATCATGTCGGCGTCTGGCTAGACAAAGAATTTGAATGGAGTCGGGGCAGAGTCTTTTCTATCTATGCCGGTGCCAGCGGCGGTGAACACACCTATGGCAGCGTTTCCGGAATGAAAACGGCCTCGATTGGCAGGCAACTGTTAGACGATTTCATGAAAGGTTTGCCAGGAAGCCCTGCGATTGCCGCGATGTTTACCCGTGAACCCGGGAAAGACGGCCACAAGAACCCCATTCAGAACGTCAAATATTACGGGGCTCTGTTGGGAGACCGGTATGATTTGCTGCTTGGCATGCGCAATGTCACGGCGGCTGAGCCGCTTCCCTGAAGATATCAAGGCTACAAGCACGCATGGCGTGCTTGTAGCATGTAATCCCAAAATTAGGGCAGTCTTTCGATGTCAGATGCTATTGTCCGCTTTTTTGGGCGGTTGTCTCTCCCAGGGCGGTAGCGATCGCGCGCATAAAGGCAACACTTTCTAATTCCATCGCTTCACCGTCTTGTTCATACCCTCGGTAGGCGGAAGTCTTGGCAATCACAATATTATGGCGGGGATTAATATAAATCACTTGTCCATAAATGCCAATCGCCAGAAAATCGCCTTCGTCCCCACCAGGCACCCACCACTGATAGCCATATCCGAGCGAATGCTCGCTTGGCAATAGATGAGCTTCATCGGTAGTCACTGAAGCGCTTACCCAATCCTGCGGGATAATTTGCTTGCCATTCCAGAATCCATTATGGAGATAAACATTACCGAAACGAGCCAAATCGCGCAGTGTGGCATTAAAGCCTCCGAAAGCCGATTCCACACCGGAGCTGTCTGTAAGCCAGTAGGCATCAGATTCCATGCCAGCCGGTTGCCATAACCTTGTCGCGGTATAGGAAGCAAGGTCCATGCCTGTTGCGGCTCTGATTACCATACCTAAGACTTGGGCGTCGCTACTGGCATACTCGCGCACTGTTCCGGGCTCATGTTCGCGTTCTAAGGTGAGCAGGACATCCTCCAGTGGACCTCCAAGTCCTACAGAACTTGGTGCCATTTTGTTGAAGTCTGAGGAAGCGTCAAAATAATCCTCGTTAAAGCTGATGCCAGAGGACATCTGCAAGACATCTTCGATAGCGACGCCATTATACCCACTAGCCGCCAGACTTGGCACGTAGTTTGTAACGGGGTCAGAGACGTCCTTGATGTATCCGTCTGCTATGGCAATGCCCATTAGCGCTGACACCACAGATTTGGATACAGACCACACGATGGATCTGGACATGGCAGCGTTTCCTTGAAAATACTCCTCATATAAAATCACGTCACCGCTGGTCACAATTAAACCAGTGGTGTCGGTATGCTCCACGAACTGCGTGATGCTCTTAGTCTCACCAGCATATTGGTAATGTTCAGGAAGCCCCTGCAGATCATACGTGAATGCAGATACATCACCACCTGCGGCAACTAATCTTGAACGAAAGCGCTGATCGGCACGGCAAAAGTTCTCCGCCAGTTTTTCCGGTTCAAAAAGAGTCATTCCATGATAGATGCCAATGATCAACTTATAGTTAAGGGCGGACAATGCTATGACGAGAATGACGAAAACCAAGAGTATTCTAACAAACAGTTTTCCTGTTTTTGATTTCCTGCTGTGCATCGTGTTTTCCTCCTATTTGTGGACTCAAGTGAGTCAGCTTCCTCCATAATACTATCAGACCGCCTTCCAAATGTACATGTCATAGAGACAGAAAATGCGTGATTGTATCCTGTTTAAGGCTTGATTAGTTTCCACAAGCCCCTGCCTGTCATATGATGGTAGAGAGTAATCCGGCAAAAGCCGGAAAGGGGCTTAGATATAATGAGCTATAATTTCGCAACACAGTCGTGCTGCATGAGGTTCCAGCTGCGCTGGCATCAACTGCGCTCGGGAGATACTTTCTTCAATCTGGCGCAGCAATTCAATACAACGGTGGAATGCCTGCAGCGCTTGAATTCCTGGGCGGTACCGACCAATCTGCCGGTCGGATGCTGGATTGTTGTTGGCGTTATGTCACCGACAACGTCTGACTGTCGAAATTTCCAATTGACATGGCATCAGGTACGCTCGGGCGATACTTTCTTTGGATTGGCACAAATGTTTGGCACAACAGCAGAATGTCTTGCTTTCTGGAACTCGTGGGCTAATCCGAATGCTTTACCGGTTGGATGCTGGGTGGTTGTGGGGGTAAGCGAAATGGGTCCCACCACGACCCCGACAACAACGCCGACCACCACACCTACGGCGACACCGCAGCCGTGCATGAGGTTCCAGTTGCGCTGGCATCAACTGCGCTCGGGAGATACCTTCTTTAATCTGGCGCAGCAATTCAACACAACGGTAGAATGCCTGCAGCGCTTGAATTCCTGGGCAGTACCGACCAATCTGCCAGTCGGATGCTGGATTGTTGTTGGCGTTATGTCACCAACAACGTCTGACTGTCGAAATTTCCAATTGACCTGGCATCAGATACTCCCAGGCGATACTTTCTTTGGATTGGCACAAATGTTTGGCACAACAGCGGAATGCCTGGCTTTCTGGAATTCGTGGGCTAATCCGAATAGCTTACCGGTAGGGTGCTGGGTGGTTGTAGGGGTAAGCGAAATGGGTCCCACAACGACGCCAACAACAACGCCGACAACCACACCTACGGCGACACCGCAGCCGTGCATGAGGTTCCAGTTGCGCTGGCATCAACTGCGCCCGGGAGATACTTTCTTCAATCTGGCGCAGCAATTCAACACAACGGTAGAATGCCTGCAGCATCTGAATCCTTGGGCGGTACCGACCAACCTGCCGGTAGGATGCTGGATTGTGGTCGGCGCCCAATTCGTGTAAATAACTAAACAGCTCCTCATAAAATGGCCCCTCCTGACGGTCCTCCGGAATCCGTCGGGAGGGTTTTCTCTTTTTATGCGGTATTTAGTTATCAGATAATAACCTAAGAGTATAGCACTGGAGTATAGCGCTGTCGGCGGTACAGGATTGCGGAAGGGAGAAGGAAGAAGGGGGAAAGAGGTCGTAGCCCGAGTCGGGCATACGCCAGCATCCGGCAGCAGAAGCTTTGCAGTATAGCAGAGACAGCCCAAGGTGAGCAAATGGGAGAGAATCAACCATGAAAAAAGAACTGCTCCTGGGCAATGAAGCCATTGCCTGGGGCGCGGTATTGGCCGGGGTGAATGTCGTTACCGGCTATCCGGGAACGCCTTCTTCAGAAATAGTGGCGACCTTGGCGGACCTGGCCTCCGATTACGGTTTTTATGTCGAATGGTCGGTAAATGAAAAAGCGGCCTTGGAGGTTGCTGCCGGCGCTTCTTATTCAGGAGCCAGATCTATTGTGACTATGAAGCAGGTTGGTCTGAACGTTGCGGCTGATCCGATGATGACTTTGGCGTATATCGGGGTTAAGGGCGGGCTGGTAATCGTTTCGGCTGATGATCCCGGCCCGCATAGTTCTCAGAATGAGCAGGACACTCGCGCATATGCGCGTATGGCTAAACTGCCAGTCTTGGAGCCTTCCGATCCCGAAGAGGCGTTGCGTTTGACAGTGGAAGCGTTTGAGCTCTCCGAAAAGTTCTCCGTTCCGGTCATTTTGAGGCCAACCACCAGACTTTGCCATGGCTCAGGCTCGGTCAGTATTGATCGGGAAAAAGCGCGCTCCAATTACAGTGTTCCGCGCAAGATGAGCTTCGAGAGAGATAGTAAGTGGGTTATTTTTCCGGCATTATCGCGTCGCCGGCATCAAGGGCTTTGGGATATGAATCAGGAATTCCAATCACATTTTAGTGCGCCGCCTTTTCTCTTGACCAACATTCCTGAAGAGGCAGGAATGGGCGCGGGCGCAGGCTCAACAGCAGGCACAGGCCCAGTCCCAGGCCCAGGCGCGCAGCTTCGGTATGAACTGGGAATTGTCTGCTGTGGCGTCAGTCGCAGATATGTCAAGGAAGTGTTAGCGGCGGCGACGGGGGTGGCGGCGATCGACAATGATACCGCCTATCCAATGTTTGAAGTGGCAGCTTTCCCAATCAATGCTGAAGCGGCGGCCGCCTTTATGAAGCGCTGCAGGAGGGTGCTGGTGGTTGAGGAAGGCGATCCGCTGCTAGAGGAAGAACTGGCCTTAATCGCGCAAAAGTATCAACTGGATACGGCTATCAGTGGCAGAAAGGACGGCAAATTCTCGCCAGTTGGTGAACTGAATGCCGATTTAGTCTCTCTGGCGCTCTCAGGTTCAGAAATGCGCTCGACAACAACGACAGCTCAGAGCATTCCTATCTCTGATACCATGCAACAGCGACCACAACCGGATTTGCCTGTACGGCCGCCAGTTCTGTGTGCTGGCTGCCCGCACCGCGCCTCTTTTTACATTTGGGGACAGGCCGCCAGAAAGCACCAGGCGATCTTTACAGGAGATATCGGATGTTACACGCTGGGCAATGCGCAACCGTTGGACGCTGTAGATACCTGTCTGTGCATGGGGGCGTCATTTACATTGGCGCAAGGTCTCAAACTAGTGGAACCGAAGCGGCCCGTCGTGGCATTTCTGGGAGATTCGACATTCTTCCATAGCGGGATACCCGGCATGATTAACGCAGTTTTTAATAATACCCCGATCAAGATGGTCGTATTGGATAACAGGACTACTGCGATGACTGGTAATCAGACTAATCCAGGGGTGGGGCAGAATCTGATGGGCAAACAAACCGTTACGGTTGATCCGTTGGCGGTAGCTAAGGCCTGCGGAGTACAATTTGTGCGGGAAGTCGATCCCTTTGATTTAAGCGCCAGCATCGCCACGGCTTCGGAGGCACTGCAGTACCCCGGGCCGGCACTCATCGTGATGCGTCAGCCCTGTGCGACCCTGCTAAAGCACACTGGAAGCAGAATGCGCTTTGCGGTTAACAGTGCTACTTGCACCAATTGCGGAATCTGTATCAGGAAACTCGGCTGCCCGGCATTGGTGCGCAAGGAAGGTAAGGTTCTCATTAATGATTCTTGCACCGGATGCGGCATTTGTGCGCAAGTTTGTCCTTCCGGAAGCATAGCGGAGGTGCAGGCACATGAAAACTGATTTGTTGATTGCCGGGGTGGGAGGACAAGGTACGGTATTGGCCTCCCGCGTGATCGCCACCGCCGCCATTAATGCAGGTTTGCCAGCCTTTACTTCGGAGACAATCGGAATGGCTCAGCGTGAAGGATGTGTCTTGAGCCATGTTCGGATCGGGGACAGTAACGTGGGACCTTTGATCCCCAAACGGTACGCCAAAGGACTCATTGCCTTTGAACCTGCTGAAGCTGTGCGGGCAATGGGTTTTCTTGATAAAAATGTCCGGGCGCTCATCAATACCCGTCCGATTGCTCCAGTGACAGCCACGCTTGGGCAAGCACCTTATCATTTTCGGGAAGTGTTGGATTACCTGAGAGAGGCGCTACCAGAGGCAGTTTTAGTCGACGCTGGCGCAATCGCCTTGGAGGCCGGCGGGTTGAAGTTTACTAACACAGTAATGCTGGGAGCTGCAGCGGCAACGCGGATCATTGATCTGCCGCGCACCAGTCTGCTGCAAGCTATTGAGCAATTAGTTCCAGGCAAGTATCTGGAAGCCAACATCAAAGCCTTTGAAATGGGTGCGCAGTTGAGCTAAGACAGAAGACAAGGGGACGACAAGGGGACGACAGGGGGACGGATCATGCGTCTTGGCGTAATCACAAGACGCATGAACCGTCCCCTTGTCTCGTTTGATTAATCCATATCCGGCATGCCGGGGTTCGCGGGGGCAACTTTCTTTTCGGGTTTGTCAACTACCAAAGCTTCAGTGGTCAACAGCATCGCTGCAATCGAAGCAGCGTTTTGCAGAGCACTGCGGGTGACTTTGGTTGGGTCAACAATTCCGGCCTGCATCATATTTTCGTACTTGTTGATTAAGGCATTGTAGCCAACGCCTTTTTCAAGCGTGCGTACTTTTTCCACGACCACCGAGCCCTCGGCGCCAGCATTCATCGCGATTTGACGTACCGGCTCTTCCAGGGCGCGCTTTACGATGGCAGCGCCAACCGCCTCTTCTCCACTGAGTGACAGGTTGTCAATGATCGGAGCAGCCTGTAGCAGCGCTGTGCCTCCGCCAGCCAGAATGCCTTCCTCAACAGCCGCGCGGGTGGCTTTCAAGGCGTCCTCAATGCGATGTTTCTTCTCTTTCAGCTCGGTTTCCGTCACGGCTCCGACTTGAATTACGGCTACACCGCCAGACAGCTTGGCAAGGCGTTCCTGTAGCTTCTCACGGTCGTAGTCGCTTTTGGTATCCTCGATTTCTACCCTAATCTGGTTAATGCGGTTCTTAATCTCCTGGGCGTTGCCTTTGCCACCGACAATGGTGGTGTCATCCTTGGTAACTTTGACTTGATGTGCCTGACCAAGCATATCAAGAGTGACATTCTCCAGCTTTAGCCCGAGGTCTTCACTGATGACTTGTCCGCCAGTGAGAATCGCCATGTCACTGAGCATTGCCTTGCGGCGATCGCCGAAACCAGGGGCTTTCACAGCTACAACCTTCAGGGTGCCGCGCATTTTATTCAGTACCAGTGTGGCTAAGGCTTCACCTTCAATGTCTTCTGCAACAATCAGGATCGGGCGGCCCTGTTGCACAATCTTTTCAAGCAGGGGCACCAGGTCACTAATGAGGTTAATCTTTTTGTCGGTCATCAAGATGTACGGCTCATCGAGGATCGCTTCCATATGCTCGGAATCGGTGACCATGTACATATTGACGTAACCGCGGTCAAATTGCATGCCCTCCACAACTTCAAGCGTTGTGCCCATGGTCTGGCTTTCTTCGACAGTGATAACACCGTCTTTGCCGACCTTTTCCATGGCGTCGGCGATGATTTCGCCAACACTCACATCGCCAGAGGAAATGGCGGCGACATGGGCGATTTGATCGCGACTATCCACGCTCTTGCTGTTTTGGCGCAATTCATCCACTATTGCGGCGACCGCTTTTTCGATACCGCCCTTTAGAATCATGGGGTTAGTTCCAGCTGCTACGTTTTTCAGGCCTTCGCGAATCATGGCCTGCGCCAGAACAGTAGCGGTTGTAGTGCCATCACCAGCGACATCATCTGTTTTGCTGGCCACTTCTTTCAGAAGGTTAGCACCCAGATTTTCATAAGGATCATCCAATTCGATTTCTTTGGCAATACTGACACCGTCATTGGTAATAGTCGGTGATCCGTATTTCTTTTCCAGAACGACATTTCTACCTTTAGGGCCGAGTGTAATCTTAACAGCTTCTGCCAGAGTATTTACGCCACGTTCCAGAGAACGCCGGGCGTCTTCGTCAAAAGCAAGCATTTTTGCCATTGGCAGTTACCTCCTTTCGTTATTCGAGAATAGCCAGGATATCACTTTCTTTGAGGATCAGCAGTTTGGTGCCGTCGTTTTTGAACTCGGTGCCGGCGTAACTGGCATAAATGACTTTCTCTCCGACTTTGACTTCCGGGACAACGCGCTGTCCTTTATCGTCAATGCGTCCAGCGCCAACGGCAATTACCATGCCAATTTGCGGTTTTTCTTTGGCTGTATCGGGGAGCACGATGCCACCTTTGGTTTTCTCCTCCGCTGCCAGCGGCTCTACAACAATACGGTCGTAAAGCGGTTTCAAATTCATATAATGTTCCTCCTTTCGCAATCTCGAATCTGTTAGCACTCAACAACAACGAGTGCTAATCACATATTTATAATATCCATTAATGCCATTTCCTATCAAGGCGAAAAATCCGCGTTAAACGCCGACTATTTGAGAATAGCAGCGATTACGAGGTGTTAAATTAATAATGCTTATTTTGTCTCCGGATTCCGATTTAATGCAATTTCAGTTTATTTACAGGAAAAGCCGCTTCGGATGCGAAACTTTAATGCAAAGGCGCTAGTCATATGGTTATCCGGATCAGATTGCTCTTTGACGAGGTGAAACATTTGCCACTTATAGAAACCGAAACGGAGCTGATAAAAAGAGCATCAGAAGGCAATCCGGAAGCATTCGAGGTGCTGGTTCAAAGGTATCAAAAGTATGTTTACAACCTGGCACTATCGGTGATTGGCAACCGTGACGAGGCATTTGATGCGGCACAGGAGACGTTCATCAGGGCTTGGCGTTCGCTAAAGGACTTCCGGGGCGACGCCCGGTTTTCAACTTGGATTTATCGCATTGCTTACCGCGTGTCTTTGACAGCTGTAGCCCGCAAACGTCCTCTGCCGATCGACGATTTGCCCGAACCGATCTGCGAAGACGCCAGTGCCAACCCTGAAGAGGCTGCTGAAAACGATTATCGCCAGGCTCTGCTGCGCCGGGCTATTATGAATCTTGCTCCGGCGTACAGAACGGCCTTAATCTTATATCATCTTGAAGACTTATCATATGAAGAAATTGCTTCTATTACCGGCGTACCGATCGGGACGGTTAGAACCCATTTGCATCGTGGTCGGAATTATCTGAAGCGAGAGATCGTCAGACTGTCTGGAGGCGATGAAAATGAAATGTGAACAGGCGAGGGGCATGATGCATGCAATTCTTGACGGCTCGCACTCAGATGCGGAGATCAACGCTTACCGCCATCACTTGTGCGAATGCGAGCAGTGCCGCTGCGAAGATCAGCGCTGGCGCAGCCTGATCACCGAAATCGAAGCCCTGCCGCTTTGGAAGGAACCTGCCAGTCTGCTTCCGGCCGTCATGAACTCACTTAGTACGGAAACGCAGGAAGAGGAATCCAAGATTGGGCCGGTGCTGTTGTTTGGCTTCTTCGCTTTCCTGGTCTATCATTTGCTGAGTTCCCTGAAGACGCTGTCGGCAAATGCCGGCGGAGATATAGAGTTATTCCACAATCCAGTTTTTATGTATCTGGCATGGATCATTGTTGGTTTGGCGTTCTCCGCCGGTCTGATTTATTTTCTGATGCGTAAAAAGGCACATGTCAAATTTCTATAGAGGGGGCTGCGGCCGCGATGCCAATATCACCGATTTATTATGAATTAGTGATGCCGATTGTCGTACTATTGATTCTCATGGTCTTCATTCTGATTATGCGTTATTTTTCCTATCGTGAACGGATCACTCTCATTAAGCAGGGTTTCGTGCCGCCGGATCTCTTTAACGCGCCAAAATCCAAAGTAGCGGTCGGATTAATGCGCGCCGGCCTGATCACAACCATGGTATCATTGTTCCTCTTAATCGGGCTGTGGGTCGGTCTTGGTCAGGGTGCCTGGCTGATCGGGGGCTTTATACCCGTCGGCGTCGGCATCGGATTAATTTTTAGCTCTTGGTTTTCGCACCACAGTGAGCCGCAGAGTGGAATCGATCAGCCGGCGCAGGTGAAAAACGAACAAGAATTGGACGAAGAAACCGTTCATTGATTCAGGCTTAAGATTCTCCGCATGATCTGCTCTCTCAAGTCACTAATGGCTTTGAAATCCATGTTGGGAATGTAATAGTTTTCCAGCAAGTCATGGTTTTGTTTGGCTCTGGCAATAAAGGTTATGGCAGCTGCGAAGGCGTCCTCATAGCGTTGCCACGCATCTGCGGCTTCTGCGCCAAAAGCAGCCAGCTTGTGGCGGTTAAGGAATCGTTCGGTGCTTATGACAATATCATCCTTTTCCGGAGTATAAGTATGCGGGATAGACCCATTGATCACGGCAGTACCTAATTCCGGAATAACGACATGGTCGATTTTGGCGGGTTCGAGAGCACAATGGAATACTTCTGTCGCCAAACCCAGGAGAGCGGCCCGATTGGCAACCTGGCGCAGGATGGTTGTTTTCCCGGTGCCGGACTCGCCGGAAATTACGTAGCGTTTCCTGATACCGCTGACGATACTGTCAAGATGGCTTTGGGGGCCATCGGGAGTAATCGCGGTGGCAAACAGGTGCCTCTGTACTGATTGAAGGCCGCTATGGCTGCTTGAACTGAAAATGTCCCCCAGTATTTCGAGCGTCTCCCGGTCAACAGCTTTCCAGTCCATTACCCCGGGTTCACTGAAAGCGCTTTCATATTCGTCATGGAAGATCTTGGCAACGGCGAGGTGGCTGTAGGCACGTCGGAAGAGACGGCCGTTTTCGCTAATCGCCGCTGCAATTTGTACACGGTCTTTTTGCAGGCCGGCGGCATTCCAAAAGTCACCGAGGTTGATGATTTCTTCCACTGCGCCAGGGATTTTCGGATCAATTGAATGAGGAGCGGTCCCATCCACGAAAGCCACGCCAAGGAAGGGTATCACCACGCCGTCCAGTGAAGCGTTATCTGACGAGCAGTGGTGCAATTCGACATCATGGCCCATATTGAGAATTGTTTCCGCAATAGCCTTCATAAAAGTGGATTTGCCCACCCCGGGACCACCTTTAATGATGAAGTAGCGCTTCAGATTCTCCAGTGGTGGCGGCATGTATTGATAAAGTGAAAAAAAACCGATCGATGTGTTGTTGCCTGGGAACAGATGCCGGATCTTTCCTCTAGTCATGCAAATCCCCCTTTGATCATCGTTAATGCTTATCATTATACGACCAGGTGCTGAGAAAAGTGCCTGTATCGATCGGGAGCAAACAGTAAATGCATGGCCGCCGCCCAAAATAAAGAATGCTCCTTTCTGCTATGAAAAGGAGCATTGATAGTATCGTGGGCGGGCCCTTTGCATCGCAGATCGGCCTGCAACCGGGTCTAGATTGAAACCGACAATGAACCGGCGCCGAGATGCAGATAGAGTAGATTGCCGCCCTCCAAAATGACGATTTGCTCTGTTCCTAGTTGCTCGCGTGCCTTGGCTGCCAATTGTGCGGCTGCTGCCGGTGATTCAAAGTGGCCAATACACAAAACCTCACCCGGCGCCATACCTCTAGCCTTGATAAAATCAATGAGTGCGTCTATTCCTTGGGCAAGCGTACGTGTCAGCCTGATTAGCTGCGGAGCGCCATCCGGCGTCAGTGTCAGAACTGGATGGATACTAATCACTGACGCGAAGCGCTTCAATAATTCGTTGGCTCTCCCGTTATTCACAATGGCTGACATATCGCTGGACCAAAGAGCGGAAACCATGCGCTGTCGCAGCAGATCCAGCTGACTGAATATGAAATCCGGCGTTCTGCCGCTGTCAGCCAGCTGTGAGGCGGCCATCGCCAGTTTGCCAAGGTTGATCCCGATGCATTTGCCGTCATAGATAAAGATCTGTTCGGGACGGGAACACATCTGTCGTGCTATCTGGGCATTTTGCAGTGTGCAGCTGAATCTGGTCGGCAGCCCGACAAAAATAACGGAGCGATCCTGCCGCAAAATGCTTTCAAATGTTTCCGCCAGTAATCTCGGATTTACCGCAGAGGTCGTCACCTTTCCGGTATTGGCATGCAGCAGTTTTCGCAGGTCTGCATCCGAAATATTAATGCCTTCAACGTATTCCTGTCCATTGATATTGACGCTATGGGGTACCACCCGGATATGGAATTGATCTTGCAGCGATTCTGGAAGTGAACAGGACGATTCGGAAACAATGGCCGGGTAATTCAAAAGTGATCTTCTCCTATCCGTCCTTATTAAGCTGCGTAATCTTCCGGATATCAAGAACGGGCCTTGTTCAGGCCCGTCTGGTTAAAGCCTACTATTTGTTCAATCCGGCAATGGCGTTCGACAAATTGTCGGCCAGCTTGGCGATTTCGGGTGAAGCTTCCTCCAGTTGGGGTCGCAGCGTGCTGAGTAATTCCGGAATTCTGGTAAGTCCGGGAGGACCTTCATCTTCACTTTTATTAACATTGACGTTGACGTTGACGTTCTTCACCTTTTTAGGAAAATTAGTAGACAAAGACTCATCTCCTTTGCCGCATGCATGATCACCATGACATGCCTAAATTAGAGTCCACTGCCGTCAAATTCCGGATTATTTTCCGTCCAGGGCGTTATTCACAGCCTCATGAATACTAGCGACGGCATCGCCGCCCAAATCTTCCTGTTTGTTAACATTAACGTTGACATTGACATTCAGTAATTTGGTCGGCCAGTTCGACCAGGTTGGCGGGCTGGTCGGACACGGCGTGCAGCACGGGACGCAGACCGTCTGCTGTATCGGATTGCGCATGATGGTGTTGAGTCTTTCAAGAGATAATCTGCTTGGGCATGGACATGGACGTGAGCATGAGCTTGAGCATGACATTATCCTGTTCACCTCTGTCAATCAGCTTATGGTAAATTATGAATGTACCATACATTTTGTTACGGGCTGTCCGTACAATTCATCTAGCCAGAGACCTATTTCCATTAAAATCCCAGTGGGGCAACGGCCGGAAGGGAAAATTGCGTTGGCATCGGAGGGAACATCTCTTAAGGAAAACCGTTTAATAGTATGACACCCATTAAGTGCCTGAGGAGGTTCTTTTATGAAACGCAGAACGGTGCGCCGCCTGATGCCGTTGTTCTTGACAATACTGCTCGTTTTGATTACGGGACTCACGGCTGCTGCCAGCTCAGTGGCACCGGCTTTCAGCATTGACATCCAGAACTCCGCAAAGCGCATAATCCCACTGATCGAAGATATTACTGGAGCGGATTTTCCAACACAGCTGCAAGTACTGGAGGTTACCGGCGATCAGCTCGTCGACGTGTTGATGCAGGAATGGGATTCTGCCACGCAGCAGGCAGGCGAGGGGATGGATCCGCTCGCCAGATTGATGGCCGAATACCGGGCGCTGAAAAACTCCCGGCGCATTTTGGGAAAATACAGTTTCATCGACAAAAAGGTATACATAGTTACGGAAAACATGCTGGAATTGCTGCCCAAAATGAAGCTGACCGGAAATTGGCAGACTGAAACGGTGGATGCTATTCTGGCGCATGAACTGACACATGCCAACGATGACTTTCGTTTCGGGACTGGGAAGTATTATGCCGCCCTGCAGGATAACGAACAGGCGCTGGCCTATCGGGCGGTTACAGAGGGGAACGCGGTATACACCGCCAGCGAAATCTGCCGGCGGTTAGGATATCAGGATCGCTCGCTGCAATTGGCAGCGACTCATGAACCGGAGGATCCCAATGGCCTGCTGGCATCAGGGAACTACCCGGAAGAGCTGCTTATGTACTTTCAATACAGCTACGGGGAGCGTTTTATGAGGCGTCTATATGAGGAGGGCGGCGTAGAGCTTGCCGCCAAAGCGTTTTTGCAAGCACCGCAGTATACCTCACAGATCTACCGGCCCGAGCAATATCTGAGCCCAGTACCAGTTCTGCCGGATATGGATACACTGCTGCTGCAAACGGATAACTTCTTACCGGAAGGGACTTGGGAGCGGGAGACATTCTCAGCTTCCGAACTAATGATCCGCCTGGGATTTTCGCGCTTGGGGAATGAATCGACAGAACGTTATCTGCAGAGTTATCTGACAGGCCGCACCAGACTCTTTAGCAGTAGTACTGATGATGGCTCCGATCCGCGCAGAATGCTGGTGACCGCGTTTTATTATCTGGATCCGGTCAACGCCGCCGACTTTCTGGATGGCGAGGAGCAGTTAATGCTCGCTCAATGGAGCGATATCGCCGTACGGGAAAACAGTGCTTTTCAGAAAGTGCGGCGGCTCGAACCAGCAATAGGCACGCGCTGCATCTGGTCTGAGGCCAATTATCACGATGATGCAGGCGTGGTAACTAATGATCAGCAGATTTTTCTACAATGCGGCAACCTGGTGTTTGAAGTGGCAATGTTCAACATGAATTTGACTGATAATGATATTATCAGCTTGCTGAAGCTATTGGCTGCCTGAGGCCCGTGCCGCTCTGTGCGCGCACTACTTAATACGCAGACGATCCGTTTCTTTCGGCGTCAGCGCCATCACATCCGGAATAAGCAGATGCTTTCGGCCATTGGTGAGTCCTTTTGCTGACACGCGGTCTCCTTCAGCGACATGGGCGTATCTGGCGGTAATAGCGGCTGCCCTGCGCAGCATGTCCAGATCGGCCGGGCCAGTCAGCAAAGTCAGCGGGCCTTTCAGCTCTTTAATTGTCAGCAGAGTTTTGCCAGCTGGGCGGGCCTTATAAATCCACATGAGGGCGAGGTTTTCCAGGCGGTCGCGTCCAACGACCGCCTTGCAGTCATCGCTCAACCGGAAATGGCGGCCAAAACGCAGCAGCCTTACGTTTTCCATGTCCAGGCGGGACTGCGTTTTTAGCAACTCGCTTAAGCGGCGGGAATAATCTTGCATGGTCAACAGGCAGCCACCCCCCGGACCAGGGTATGTTAGGCCCCAGTGTTGCGCCAGTTCAATCTGAGTGTTACGCCCGCGTCCGACAATGCCAAGCAGTTTTTCGCGCGCAATCCAGCCCTGTTCTTCGGGAATCGTCGGCGGTAACCGATGTGCTGACAGGGGACGCAGAATTAAGCCCTTCAGTCCGGATTCCCGTTCCGCAATGTTAAATGCCGCCTCGTGCTGGGACTTGGGCCTCTGTCCGAGTACTTCCCCAGTGACCAGAAAAGAAGCACCGATGTGGTGCATTAATTTGGCAGCTTCCTTTAACAGGAAGATGCGGCAGTCTATGCAAGGATTCATGTTTTTGCCGTAGCCGAAAGACGGATTTTCAATGATGCGCAGATAGTCTTCGCCCAGTTCGACAAGATGCAGTTTAACCTGCAATTGGCGCGCCGATTCGATCACCCGGGCGTTATGTTCTGGCAGACGGTGGTAATCGGACAATACGGGAATCAAAAAATGGACCGCTTCGACCGTGATTCCAGCCTCCTGGACAATGCGTACCGCGAGGATACTATCCAGGCCACCGGAAAAGAGCGCCAGCGCTTTCATGCGGATCACCTTTCATGATTGTAATCGTGCAACCGTTGTTAATTCGACGCCCGGCAGCGCAAATTCCTTCATACAGCGGCGGAACTTTGGGGACGGTTCTAAAAGTTCCGTTTGCCATCATTTGGGATTTGGAACTCTTAGAACCGTCCCCAAAGTTCCGCCGTCCCCAAAGTTCCAATCCGGTCATATTTTAAAGAATCGCCGTGGATCCGTAGCCAGCTCACTGAAAGGCTCAGTGTAGCGATACTTTTCGGCATAATGTTGCGGATCCTTTGCTAATTCGGCGATCGCAGCGGCAGCTTTTTCAATATCGTTCACATTATTATATAGTCCTATACTAATGCGTACCATGCCAGGCACCGCGGCGAGCTTCCCCTGACCGGCCAAGTTAGCGTAGTGATCGATATCAGGTGGTGACATGTTCAGCAGGCGGTGCACGTAAGGGTGAGCGCAAAAGCAGCCGTTCCTTACGCTGATGCCAGCTTCACCTGCCAATGCGCGGGCCGCCAGAAAGTGATGCAGTCCCTGGATGTTGAACGCCACTACACCAAGGCGGGTGGGGTCTGCGAAGGCGCTGCCATACAAAGTCAGATTCGGGATACGCCTTAATCGGACGAGCAGCGTGTCAAGCAGCCCTTGTTCGTGGAGCATAACTTGCCGCATGCCGGTCTGGGAGAGCACTTCCGCCGCTATGCCCATGGCAACTGCTCCGACTACGTTTGGCGATCCGGCTTCTTCTTTTTCTGGCGGAGGCGCCCAAATTACCGAGTCATTAGTCACGGAACGCACTGTACCGCCGCCGCTATAATCCGGATCTCCCGCCTGGAAAAACTGTCTGGGCCCGATTAAGACTCCACTGCCAAAAGGGGCATACATTTTATGTCCGGAAAAAACTATAAAATCCAAATGTTCCGGATGACCATGGGGCATCATATGAATTCGCCGGTGCGGGGCTAACTGGGCGGCGTCTACCAGTAGCGGGGCGCCATAAGTATGCGCCAGACGGGCGATGGTTCTCAGATCATTAATATACCCGGTTACATTCGACGCCCCCGTAATCGAGACCAGTTTTAGGCGGGCAGCGTGTTTTCTTATTTTAGAGCATAGATCATCAAGGTCGAGCGCGCCACTAATATCAACTCTGGCTTTGACCACCCGGGCCTTTTTGCGCCAGGGCAAATCATTGGAGTGGTGTTCCATTTCAGAAATGATCACGACATCATCCGGCTGCAGGTTCAGCCGGTTAGCCAATTTATTGATGGCTTCCGTAGTGTTCTTGACAAAAATCGCCGTATCCAATTCAAAGGAAGCGCCGACGAAGTAGAGCAGCCTTCGACGGGCTTCCTCAAATGCTCTGGTGGATAGTTGTGACAAAAAGCCGCTACCCCGGTGCACACTTGCATAACAAGACAAAAATTCAGCAGTCTTCTGCGTGACAATGTCCAAGGACTGGGTACTGGCGGCGTTATCGAGATTAATGAACGGCAGCATGCTGCCATCGGGGAGCTGGATTTGGCGTGGATAAGAAAAAAGCATGAGAATACCTCCTTTACGGCATTCACATCATACGTTGTGACGATCCAGTTTGCGACCGGACAAGGCACACTTATCAGCGCTGCGCCTGGCAGGCGGGAACTTACGGCTGGCGGTGCCGCGCCTAAAGGGGAAGAGGTTGACATTTTCCGGTTGTCATGCAAAAATAAGCTCATAATACTAAAGCGGGGTGTTAATATGAAGAAGCACATCCTCTTGATTGGGTTCATGATATTGACATTAGTAGTGATTGCGGGGTGCCAGCGCAAACCCGGCAATAATAGCAGTAATGGAAATGAAAATGACGGTTTTATCGACCCCTCCGTTACACTGGAGTCGCTGCGCGGCAAACCCGTCTTCCTTAACTTCTGGGCAACCTGGTGTGGGCCTTGTCGGGAGGAACTGCCGGATCTGCAGCAAATGTACCTGAAATATGGCGACCGGATTCAGTTCTTTACCATCAGTGCAGAATCAGCTAACACAGTCCGCAAATTCATGGGAAAAAACGCGTATACGTTTCCGGTCTTTCTTGACGTCAACGAGAAGCTCAACAACGAGCATAAAATTCGTGCTATTCCTACGACGATGATCCTGGATACTGAAGGAAGAGTACGAGAGAGTCATATTGGCACAATGAGTGCTGAACAGATGGAAGCTTTTATTCTGGCAGTGTTAGAATAATCAGTAATAGAGGGAAATGCATATTGGAATATCAGGACTATCAAGATAACAAACAATCGCTACCAGCGACGGAGCAACGCGTCGTGACTTATCGCGAGTTTACCCTAGATCCCTTTCAGGTGGAAGCCATCGATGAGCTGATGGCCGGTAATTCGGTTTTGGTTTCCGCACCCACCGGGGTTGGCAAAACGCTGATCGCCGATTATCTGATTGATCAAGTGATCCGCCGGCAGGATCAGGTGATCTATACCGCCCCGATTAAAGCCTTAAGTAATCAGAAATATAAGGAATTTAAGGCCCTCTATGGCGCGGAACGCGTTGGAATTATCACCGGTGATGTCGTGATTAATCCGGATGCCCCCGTAACTTTGATGACCACGGAAATCTTCCGTAACATCCTGCATCAGGATCCGCAGCGTGTAGAGGGTATCACCCATATTATTTTCGATGAGATTCACTATTTATCGGATGAGGACCGCGGGACGGTCTGGGAGGAATCCATTATTTTTATGCCTCCCGGCATGCGCCTACTCGGACTATCAGCCACGATTCCCAATGCGGAAGAACTGGCCGCTTGGATTAGTGAGATCAAAGACCATAAAGTGGCGGTGATTCGCAAGTTTAAGCGTTCCGTGCCGCTGAAGCATGCCCTCTTTGAAAAGTCAAAGGGCTCAGTTGGCAGGGAGGAGCTGGTCGAGTACCGTCGTGAGTTACTGGAAAAGTCGGAACGCGCCGGCGGTCCTCCACGCTTCAAAGAAACCCGGCATTATGATTTGATTCGCTACATCAGCAAATTTGGCTTGCCTTGCCTCTACTTTGTATTCAGCCGGCGCGGCTGTGAAGAAATGGCCTACGAACTAATGCAGGGCTCCAATTTTCTGACGCCCAATGAACGCGACCGGGTGGAAGCGGTAGTCGATCAAATGGCTAAAGAATATGGAATTGAGAATCTGCGCAGTTTGATCAGACTGCGTCAGCTTTTAACCAAGGGAATTGGTTATCACCATGCGGGTATTCTGCCAGCCCAAAAAGAGATTATCGAAGCGCTGTTTGGCATGGGCCTGGTCAAGGTGATGTACGCCACGGAGACATTTGCCGTCGGCATCAATTACCCGGTTAAGACAGTCTGTTTTGACAGCCCCGCTAAGTGGGACGGAATCTCTTTCCGCAAGATGACTACCATGGAGTATTTTCAGATGGCTGGCCGCGCAGGACGGCGGGGCATTGATCGCGAGGGTCGGGTGTTTATCCTGGCGGATTTGAGTCGTTTTCGCGGTGAAGATTTCCCCAGCATCAAAGAGCGTGATATTGAGGAACTCGTCAGCCAGTTCAACTTGTCCTATAATTCGGTGCTGAACTTGTATCGTAATTATAATGAAGATGATATCCGTATTATTCTGAACCGCAATTTTGCCACTTATCAGGCACGCTCAGTTAAAACGCGACTGGAAAAAGAGTTGCTGGAAAAAGAGGCTGAACTACCGCCGATCGTGGCGCGCATGTGCGAAGCCAGGGACGGTCTGGGGTGTCCGCTCGTGTATTTCCGCGAAAAAGAGAAGTGGCGTAAAAAAACGCGTCGCAACCGCACACGCGCCAGTGGTCCGGATTTGGCAACAACCGAGCGATTGCAGGAGCAGGGCGATCAGTTGATGGAAACGCCCCGGAAGAACTGCCCTCGGGAACGGCAGAAAGCATGCAAAAAGGTGGCGCACCGCTATCGCGCCTTGGGCGAAAAAATCGCTATTTTGCGGCGCTCCGTAAGCCATATCAAGACAGCTGGCCGTTTCGAAGAGGACCTGGCGCTAAAACGCTCGGTATTGCAGCAGCTAGGCTATATTGAAGGGGCAGAATTGCTGCCGCGTGGTCAGTTTGCGTCCAGCATTTATGCTCAGGAGTTACTGGTCACCGAATTGTTTTTTGACGGTGTTTTCCACGAATGGAGCGAGGACGAAATCAACAGCATGATTGTGGCGATTGATTATGAGCCACGTAAAGGTGAGAATGCTCCCCGCGATGTGCCGTTTGATATCGATCGTGTCCGCCAGACAATCCGGCGGCTACATCGGCATGGCGTCGAAGACAGCGATTCCCGCTTCCACACCAGTCTTTCCATTCAGGCTTTTAAATGGAGCTGTGGCTGCGAATTCCAGGAATTACTGCGCGGCGAGGCTGGGTTCCAGGAAGGCGACATCGTGGCGGGATTCCGGCGTGGCATTGATCTGTTGCGCCAGATTAGAGCAGCTTGTGAAGGTAACGATCCGGCGATGGCCGCCAAGATCAGGCGCTGCATGGATAAGATGGATCGCGATCTGGTGGAAGTGACGCTGTAGCGCAAAACAGATGCCCGATCGTACTAAAGAACAAGATCGCAGTTTAAGAATCGCCCGTAACAATAGGCCGGCTGGGGACTTTCCCCAGCCGGCCTGTGCGCATGGGAAGGACGATTGTGATAACGGCGCTGAAAAGCCAACGGAAGACCAACGTGAGCCGGACACATGAGCTTACCGCCGAAACAAACCACCTTCAGACGCCGTTATCATTACATCCTATGACGTGCCCTGCCCGCATATGATACGAAAAAAAGTGACACTTTTATCCGGCTGACCCGTATACAACCAGTGAAAACAACTGGAGGTGGTCAAAAAGATGATTGCTATTTTCGGTTTGCTGTTTCTCGCGGCGATCGTGGCGATGGTCGTTGGCGAAGTCATGTCGCGCAACTCCCAACAGCATTTTCAGGGAGCCAAGGTGCGTCGCTTTGGCAGAATCGCAACAGTGGTATTTGCAGTCTTGTGGCTGCTCTCGATGAGTTTGCGGGTAGTCCCGGCCGGTCATCGCGGGGTAGTATTCAGCCGTATCTCTGGTGTTCAGGAGCACGCCTTGCCGGAAGGCCTAAACTTTGTATTTCCTTTCGTATCCCATGTAGAGAACATCAATGTACGGACCAACAAGCTTTCTGATGATCTGGAAGCGGTGACCAGTGATCTGCAGCAGATGAAATTCTCCGTAGTGGTGAATTACCGGCCGATTGCTTCCGAGGTACATAAGCTCTATAAAGAAATTGGCACCAGTTATGTTGATATTGTACTAATCCCGGCGCTAAACGAGATTACCAAAATGAATACCTCCAAGTACAATGCGGATGAGATTCTGGAGCGCCGTCAGGAAGTTAAGGATGTAATCACGCGGGATCTGGCAGAACGCATGAAGGACCATTATATTGCCATCGACGAAGTAGCCCTTTCCAACATCAGGTTTTCTGCCGAGTTTGAACAGGCGATTGAGGAGAAACAAGTCGCCGAACAACAATCCAAGAAGAAAGAATATGAGCTGGAAATGGCGCGGCAGGATGCTGAGATTGCTCAAACCAGGCCAGGGGTGAGGCCGAAGCGCTGAAGATTAAAATGTTGGCAGAGGCCGAGGCGAACCAAGCCTTAGATAAGTCGCTGACCGAAAGAATCCTGCAATACCGCGTTCAAATGGCCTATATTGAACGGATTTCCGATAAGATTGAGATCATGGTTGTACCAAACGAATCCATACCGCTCCTAAACATGCAGGACTTTATCAACAAGAAATAACAGGTCCAGGCAAAAATCAGACTATTGATCGACAATGAAGCTAGAAACGGAAAAGGCTGCCCGTATGCGACATGCGCGACGGGCAGCCTTTTTAAGAGTCGTCAGCTGATCAACTGATCAACTGATCCTTATACTGCAGCCGGTACAAATCGTAATAGAGTCCCCTGCGGACTAACAGTTCCTGATGGGTGCCCATTTCGCGGATCTTTCCTTTGTGGAGCACAATAATCTTATCGGAGTGCTGAATCGTTGACAGCCGATGCGCCACCACAATGGTGGTGCGGTCTTTAATCAGGCGGTAGAGGGCGTCCTGAATCAGCACCTCAGTCTCTGTATCAATATTGGCGGTCGCTTCATCCAGCACCAGGATGGAAGGGTCAAAGGCCAGCGCCCTGGCAAAAGCAAGCAGCTGACGTTGTCCGGCGGAAAGCGTTGTGCCGCGTTCGACAACGGGTTCATCATATTGCGCAGGCATTTGTTCAATAAACTTGTCAGCATTGACATAGCGAGCGACTTCTCTGACTTTTTCATCGCTGATGTCGTTATTGTTGAGCCTGATATTGGTTTTAATATCTCCGGTGAACATAAAGACATCCTGCAGAACCACTCCGATGTTGCGGCGTAGCTGCGCGAGGTTGTAATCCTTAATGTTCACACCGTCGATCAGAATTTCACCCTTTTGAATTTCATACAGGCGGGACATCAGACTGATAATCGAAGTTTTGCCTGCGCCGGTAGCTCCAACGAAAGCGGCCGTTTCCCCGGGTCTGATTTCAAAAGAGACATCCCGCAGTACCCAGTCTTCATTGTTGTAGGCAAACCACACATTTTTAAATTCGATATGACCTTTAAATTTGGGCTGCCCGACGGCTTCCACCTGCGCATGGATGCTTTCTTCGGCACCCGGCTCCGTATCGAGCAGCATGAAAATGCGCTCCGAAGAAGCCATTGCCGATTGCAGGATATTATACTTTTCAGTTAGCTCCATAATGGGATGGAAGAACTGATTCATATAGTTGATAAAAGCCATGACCAGTCCGAAAGAAACTACGCCGGCTAAGATCTGACGGCCGCCGAACCAGATTAGCAGCGCCACTGCCAAAGAAAACATCAGGTCCATCAAAGGCCGGAAGATGGCAAATACTTTGAGCTCCTGCATGCTGGCGTCATAATAGAGTTTATTAATCCCGTCAAATTCGCGGTGCTTTTTGCCTTCTTGTCTAAAAATCTGGACAATGCGCATCCCCATAATGTTTTCGGACATTGCGGAGTTAATGCGGGCCAGGGCGGTGCGCACATTGCGATAAGCTTCGCGGGCATAGCGCCGGAAGATCGCCGCCGCCACAATAATCAAAGGTAACGTCGACAGGCTGATGAGTGCCAACTTGAAGTCGAGTCGGAACATAATCACGATTACTCCAAAAATCGTGAAAAGATCACGGAACAAATTTACCAGTACAGACCCGTACATTTCATTAAGCGTGTCAGTATCGTTGGTGACGCGGGTGACAAGCCGTCCGACCGGATTTTTATCGAAAAATGATAAGGACATGCCCTGCAGATGAGTAAAAATCTGGCGACGCATGTTATGGATAATTTTCTGACTGGTGTATTGCAGTAGATACACCTGCGCATAGTTGAACACAAAGGCGATGAGCGCAATCACAAAGAATATGACCGCCAACCGGACCAGTGACCGATTATCATCGGCCCGGAATTGAGCCACTTCGGAAGGTTCCATCAAGCGGGCAGGATAAGTAACGTCATTGTGCTTGAGACGATCGCCCTGTTCCGTTTGGATGATTTCGAACTCTTCCGTGTCCGGATTGATGGCAATATTATTGACCAGGTAGAAGCGCTTCTCATGCTGCAGCAACTGGTAAAGCGGTACTCCGGAAATGGGGTCTTCATTAAACTCTCTTCTGACAAAAACACGGTCTTCAAACAAGATCCCTTCCTCGGGCTCGCTGCCCGGCTCGAAGGCCTGCATTGGCTTGGTGATGCCCAACATGTGATCATCAATCGCAATCTTCGTTATATACGGACGGGCCAGTTCGGCACCAGTTATTACGGCCAGCATTAGGACGGCCAGCAGCATATTCTTCCAGTAGGGGCGGGCATAGGTTAGCAGCCGTTTCATCAGCCGGGAATCATAAGCCTTACCGATTACTTCTTCTTCATGATATTGATTAGCCATTTTATCACTCCTGCAGCGCTCATTGTCGGGATCTTAATCGACGTTCGCTATTTCTTCTTCCAAAAGTTGCTTTTGATATAGATCATGATATAGGCCGCGATTGTCCAATAAGGACTCGTGGTTACCACGCTCGACGACTTTACCGCCATCAAGCACAATAATCTCATCAGCGTTACGGATTGAAGAAATGCGGTGGCTGACGATAATATTGGTACGTCCGGTATTGAAAGATTTCAGTCCTTTTAGGATCGCTTCTTCCGTCTGAGTGTCAACCGCCGACAAGGAGTCATCCAGGATCAGTATCTTAGGATTCTTGATCAAAGCTCTGGCAATACTAATCCGCTGTTTTTGTCCTCCGGAAAGTGTTACGCCGCGTTCGCCCACCATAGTCTGAAAACCATCCGGAAATTCAACGATATTATCATAAACCTGAGCAATCCGGGCGGCGTTTTCAATCTCGCGATCACTGTAGTCTGTCCCTGCAAAGCCGATGTTTTCGCGGATCGTGGCTGAAAAAAGGAAGTTTTCCTGCGGTACATAGCCGATCTCCTCACGCAACGTTTTGAGTGGCAGGCGGTTGACATCATAACCATCCACGAACATGCTGTCAGCGGGCGGATTGTGCATGCGCAACAACAAATTGATCAAGGTTGTCTTACCTGAACCGGTGCGGCCAATAATGGCCAGAGTCTTGCCCTTGGGCAGTTCGATATTGATATCCTGCAGTGCGGGAACATTGGCTCCCGGGTAGGTGAAAGAGAGGCTCTTGATCGAAACAGCGCCATCGATATGCTCAATCGGCAGCGTGTTTTCATGATCAGCCACATCGGGGATTTCTGCAAAAATCGCATTCAGGCGTTCCAGGGAGGCCGTGCCTCTCTGAATCATGTTAATGACCCATCCGATGGCCATGATAGGCCAGGTTAATAAGCCGAGGTAGCTGATGAAGGCCACAAAACCTCCCAGGGATATCTGGGAATTGACGACCAGCATGCCGCCATAGCCAATGACCGCGATAAAGCTCAACGCGGAAATGAACTGAATCAGTGGGAAGAACAAGCCCCAAATGCGCACCAGCTTCATGTTCATATCGACATTATGCATATTATGTTCTTCAAAGGACTTGATTTCCGGCCTTTCTTGGACAAAAGACTTTACGACTCTAATGCCGGACAAGCTTTCCTGTGTCTTGTCGGTCAGTTTCGAGAAAGACTCCTGCACGGCACGAAAGCGGTGGTGGATTTGCCTGCCAAAGAACACGCTGACGAAGACGAGGAAAGGGAGTGGCAGCAGAGCCACGAGCGTCAGTTTCCAACTGATTGTCTGGGACATAATAATAATGGTCATGACGGAGAGAAAAATCGAATCAGTAATCATCATGATGCCCTGGCCAAAAGCCATGCGAACGGCCTGAATGTCGTTTGTGGAGTGTGCCATGAGATCGCCGGTTTTATGCTTACTAAAAAACCCGACCGATAGTGACTGCAGTTTGACAAACAGCTTGTTGCGCAGATAATAATCTATGCGCCTGGCCGAACCCATGACGTATATGCGCCAACTATAGCGACCCAGCGCGGTCAAAATCGCCAGCCCCACAATGATGCCGGCATATTTAAGCAACACCGCGTTATTCAAGTTACCTTCTTGCAGCAAATCGGCAATCGTACCAGTAATTTTAGGAGTGACCAACTGCATGCTGTCAACAAAAATCAGACAAAGGATGCCAATGACATAACGCCATTTGTTAGCACGGAAAAAATCGCGAAGGATGCCCAACTGCTTCATAAAATATGTCGCTCCTTTACTTGACCCAAGGCTGGACAAAGGGGACGGTTCTTCTGTGTCGTCGCTGACAGATTAGCAGGCAGATGACGACACAGAAGAACCGTCCCCTTGTGTCCCCAGTTGCAACCCACATGTATTAATTATAGCCCCACTGACAGGCTGACGCAACCGATTATAATTCGAAATACGAACAAATTTGAGGCCAATCAAAATCATAAACGAAAACATGAAAAACGCAGCTGACAGAAGGTACAAACGGCTCGCTTGTTGAATCTCGTTTCATATGGCCAACGGCCGACTATTTTCTGGGAGGAGTATGAATGAACGAAGTAGTCATTGCCAGTGCGGTACGGACCGCAATCGGAAGCTTTATGGGAACCCTTGCTAATACGCCGGCGGTTGATTTGGGAACGGTCGTTATTAAGGAAGCGCTGCAGCGCGCCAACGCCGCCCCGGGAGAAGTCAATGAAGTAATCATGGGTCAGATTTTGCAGGCCGGATTAGGCCAGAATCCAACCAGGCAGGCCTCACTCAAAGCGGGTATTCCCTTTGAAGTACCGTCGATGACGGTAAACAAGGTTTGCGGTTCAGGCTTGAAAGCGATTGCCTTGGCGGCGCAGGCTGTGGCGATCGGCGATGCCGAGTTAGTAGTGGCAGGTGGAATGGAAAACATGTCCCTGGCCCCGTATTTGCTGCCAAAAGCGCGTGCCGGTTATCGGATGGGCCATGATCAAATTGTGGACTCAATGATTCAGGACGGTCTCACCTGCGCGACAGGCAATTGTCATATGGGTATTACAGCGGAGAACGTCGCAGAAAAATATGGTATCACCCGCGAAGAACAAGATCAATTTGCACTGGCCAGTCAGCATAAGGCTGAAGCGGCTATCAAAGGCGGACATTTCAAAGAAGAAATAACACCGGTTATGATCCCGCAGCGTAAAGGGGACCCGGTCGTTTTCGATACGGATGAGTTTCCGCGTGCCGGTTCGACCTTGGAGCAGCTGGCGAAGCTGCGCCCGGCCTTCAAAAAGGACGGGGGCACGGTTACGGCTGGCAACGCTTCTGGAATTAATGACGGAGCTGCTGCTGTCGTAGTTTGTTCCGCCAAGAAAGCTCAGCAGCTTGGTGTTACTCCTCTGGCAGTCATTCGTTCCTACGCTTCAGCTGGTGTTGACCCGGCGTATATGGGTCTGGGCCCTGTACCGGCCACAAAGAAAGCTCTGGCAAAAGCAGGGCTGAGTATTAAGGACCTGCAGCTGATTGAGGCTAACGAAGCGTTCGCCGCTCAATCGCTCGGAGTTACCCGTGAGTTGGGCTGGGATCCGGCACTTGTCAACGTCAACGGCGGTGCCATCGCGCTCGGTCATCCCGTGGGAGCATCCGGTGCGCGTATCCTGGTGACCCTGCTCTATGCCATGAAGGCTCGCAATGCACAGAAAGGCTTGGCCACTTTGTGTATTGGTGGTGGCCAGGGTATCGCCGTCATCGTCGAGCGGTAAAGGAAGTGCTCATATGACGGCAACTACATATTTATTCCTTGCCTGCGCCGGTTTTTTTGCGGGTCTGGTTGATTCACTGGCGGGGGGTGGCGGGCTAATATCGCTGCCAGCATTGCTGGCAGCCGGGGTCCCCCCGCATATTGCCCTGGGCACCAATAAAGTACAGAGCTGCCTGGGGACGTCAGTGGGGGTGGCCCGCTATCTGAAACGCCGGTTAATCACGCCCTCAATCGCGGTGCCGGCCGCGATCGCGGCCTTGGTGGGATCAGTAGGGGGCGCACGGGTTGCTCTGCTGATCCCTTCCGATAAACTCATGATGCTGATTCCGCCGTTGATCATAGTGGTCGCCGTCATAACCTTTTTTAGGCGCCAATTTGGTGCAGAAGATCATTTCACGAAGGCCTCGCGGCGCGACCGGGTCATGGCGGTCATCGTAGGAGGCGTAATCGGTTTTTATGACGGATTCTTCGGTCCGGGTACCGGGACATTTTTAGTGTTTTTGTTTGTGCTGATATTTAAATTCGGCTTCTTGCGCGCGAACGCCAATGCCAAACTGGTCAATTTCGGGAGCAATATTTCGGCCCTGATTTCGTTTGCGCTGGCAGGCAAAGTAATGGTTCTGCCAGCTCTGATTATGGCTTGCTGCAATATAGCTGGGAATTATCTCGGCTCCGGTTTGGCCATCAAGAAAGGCGCAGCACTCATTAAGCCGGTTTTCGGGCTGGTCTTAGCTGGACTGATGATCAAAATTCTGTTCTTTAGCTGATGGGGAGGCAGTCAATGTTCAACTTTGGCAACGATTGGGATGCGCTGCTGGTCGATGAGTTTGACAAGGAGTACTATCAGACGCTGAGGCTGTTCCTTGCCAGGGAGTATGCTCACAAGAAAGTCTATCCCGACATGTATCACATTTTTGCAGCATTGCAGCTGATCTCCTACGCCGGGACTAAAGTGGTTATTCTGGGTCAAGATCCTTACCACGGCGAAAATCAGGCGCATGGACTGGCCTTTTCAGTACAACCTGGTACGGCTGTGCCACCGTCTCTGCAGAATATCTACCGTGAATTGCAGGCTGACCTCGGCTGTCGCATCCCGAACAACGGTTTTTTGGAGTTCTGGGCTAAACAAGGTGTGCTACTGCTGAATACAAGCCTGACGGTGGAGGCTAACGCGCCTAATTCGCATCGTGGCAAGGGATGGGAGCTGTTTACGGATCGCATCATTGCCTTGTTGAATGATAAAACTACCCCGGTCGTTTTTTTGCTATGGGGTAGCAATTCCAAAAGCAAAGCCAAGCTAATTACCAATAGCCGACATCTCTTGCTTACGGCCGCTCATCCCAGCCCCTTATCGGTGAGCGGCTTTTATGGCTGTCGCCATTTTTCAAAAGCAAATGCTTTTCTGCAAAAAAACAGCCAGTCGGCGATCGACTGGCAAATACCTGATCTATAAAAGTCCGTCAGCGCCTGCGCGCCTGTGGCGCCTGCGCCTCAGGCCACCAGAATTCCATGAAACAGGATTTCGCGGATTTGGCTGGCAACCTTCATTTTGTCAAAATGTTCGCCGTGAAATATCTGAGTCATGGCAATGGTGCTGATTGTGCCTAAAATGGCTTGTAAGGCTGTCTGTGGACTGATATTCCTGATGATACCCTGCTCCTGACCTTCCCGGATCAGCTCGATTACAGGGAGCAGGTATTTCTGCCTGTCCGGCTTGAAGATGTCCTCCCAACGCGTAGGGGCGGCAGCCGGGCCTAAAATCTCCGAAAAGATCATCCGGCAGAATTCCTGATAATCCTGGAAAAAGGATAACAGCTCATTGATGACCGCTTCGAGGCGTTCCACCACTGTACCGCCTTTTTGCAGGGCGGTTATAGTATTGTCCATAAGGATATGAGTACCCTGCTGCAGCAGAAACTCAAACAATTCGGATTTACTCTTAAAATGATAGTAAAATGTACCCTTTGCAATACCGGCCTGATCGGCGATTTCTTCGATAGTAGCCCTTTCAAAGCCTTTTTCGGAGAAGATGCGCAGAGCCTGCTCAAAAATTACTTCTTTGGTATTAACCTTTTCGTCCCCGTCCTTGACTCTTTCATCCCTGCGGGGGGCATTTACGGAATAGTGCATGGAGTGTTACCCTCCTTCCGAAACCTTTCAGGGTTTGGGCTTAGTCGCTGGAATACGGAACATAAACCGCACTTCGCCCAGCGCCTCCTGCGGTTTGCCAGCAAATGTATCATAACTTTCCATCTTGCGCGCCATAATTCCCATAGCAGCGTTTTGACGGGTCAACTCTTCAACGCCTTCCTTGACTGCCGTTCTAATTGGCACAATGCCTTCGGCCCGGATTCTTCCGAAACCTTCTGATAACTGCAACTGGCCTTTGCTGAGCTGTTTGGAACCATCCAGTACTGCGGCAACCCCGGCCTGTGCGGCCTTTAAACCTGTTATCATCGTGTTAAAGTCGGGGATGGTCTGGCCCTGAATCTCGCCACCATTAAACATGGCTGAGATAGCGTCCCGCAGAACGCCGAGTCCCATAATTTCTCCAACTTGTCCCATAAAGGAGTTCACAGACGTTTTCATCGTATTCAGGCCTTCCGCCAGACTTTGCAGCCCGGTACCGGCGGTATCAAGCCCGGGCACGGCGCGGCCTTTAATTTCTCCGCCCTGGGCCAAGATGTCAACTGCGGTTTGCATATCTGAGAGACTGGTAAGCATTCCATCCATGTTCAGATTCAGCGCGTGGACTGAGCCGCGCGCCCCCTGCACTTCATCGGCCATCAATAATGCGCCGGCAGCAGTTTCCTTGAGTCCGGGGATGCGTTTATTCTGCAATTCACCGCCATCAATCAGCGCTTTGAGTACTTCAATCTGGAGTTCAACTGAAGCCTTCATTTCCTTGTATTCCTTCGAGTTTTTCAGTATCCAGTGCTTTTTCTCGAAGGCTTTCAGACCTTCAACTGCTTGTAGATTGGCCTCATATAGTTTTTGGATCACCGTGGCTTGGCCTTCATTGGCCTGCGCCAGCAGACGTAATCCGTCTTCCAGTTTCTTAAGACCATCCTCCAGTTCGTCCACAGCGGTCGGCAACTGCGCTAGCTGTTCAGTATCCAGGTCGGCAAGTCCATTTTTGAGCTCGCCAACAATCATCTGATGGATGGCATTTAATTGCTGGAGCTGCCCGGTACCATCGTAAGCCTGAGAGAGCCCTTGCGCCAATAAGTCAAAGCTTGATGAAACCTGTGCAAGCTTATCTTTGGAGAAGGGGCTGAGTTGATTGTTAATGGCGTGCAAAATTTCATAATGCGCTGTGGACAGGGTCAGCAGATCGGCCAGCCCTTTTTCAAGCGTCACAAGGCCGCCGCTTAACTCGCTCTGTCCTTTATATATTTGGTGACTGCCTGCCAAAGTTTCTCCCATTGCAATATCCAATTGTTCCAGAGCACTCTGGAGCGGAATCAGCTGCGCGGAAAAATCCAGCTGCGCAATGGTGGGCATTTGCGGGACTAACACAATATCAAAGGCTGACAGATGAATTTCTTCGCTTTCGAACGAAAAACGCATTTCTGCCACTGGATCCGGAAAAGCGAGCCATTGATAGCGCATTTTGCTGCCGATGAGTGTGGACATTGTCGAATCGGAAGTAATGTTCGAACAGGTATCCATGCCAATTTCCACGGAAGAAATGACTGTCATTGGCATATAAACAGCCGGTGCGCCGTTTTCCTGTGTATAAGGTCCGAGCTTGTTTGTTATTTTAACGACTATCTCTACATGACCGGAACGACCGATGATATCTTCTGCCTTGGCCGCTTTGCCATTCAGTTTGTATGACAGTCCCACAACTAATGGCAAGGGCAGATCCGACTTACCGCTGTATTGGATATCAGTTACTCCCGATGAGTTGACATTCCAGACATATCCTTTGGCAGTGGAGGTCGGCTGTTCGGGTCCTCTCAAATTCTGAATTCCGGTCAGTATGGTAGGATCTAATATTTCGAAGCGGCCGGTACCGTATATTCGGAGCCAGTCCACTACGGTTACGTCCGCAACGGCACCACTACTATTGAGTGTGGCATAGACCGTTTCATACTTATAAATGGTCGGTTTGGCCTGAGTTTGAGCTTGAGCCTGAGTTTGAGCAAGAGTCGTAAATTGAGCCTGTACGGAACCAGCCAATGCAGTCAGAAATGAAACGCTGATCAAGATCAACAGTCTTTTGCCATGCCGTGAATTGTGCATCATAATATCCTCCTGGCAGTTTGTAAAAAATAGCGGGCTTCAGGCCTTCGGGCTTTTGCGAGAAGGCCATTTGAGCGATGTTATGGAGAAAACCGGATCCAAAAGTAACAACGCCGCCGGTAACAGTATTGAAACCGCCAGCATGCTGATGATCGAACCGCGGGCTAGTAACATAGCCAGTTCTTTCACGAGCGTCAGGCTGTTCATTAGACCGATCCCAATCATGGCCGCGCATAGCGTTAAGGCACTTGTAAAAATAGAACTGGCGCATTCATTGGTAGCTCGAGTAATAGCCACCCGCGGCGGATAGTTAAGACGTTCTTCCTGAAATCTGGTGGTCATCAGAATGGCGTAGTCCACTGTTGCGCCAAGCTGAATGGTACCAAGAGCAATCACAGAAAAGTAGTACATATTATTCCCGGCATAAAAGGCGAAGCTCTTATTAATCCAAATGGCAACCTGAATGATAAAAACCAGCAAAACAGGGATGCTTAGCGAACGGAAAGCGAGCGCGATAATCAGGCCGACAGCCAGTACTGAAATCCAGTCAATAAAGGTCAGATCTTTCTTGCAGAGCTGCCGCATGTCGTAGTCAATAATAGCTTGCCCAGTTAGATACATTTCTTGATCCGGTTTAATAACGGATTGGCGGATCTCTTCATAAGCCGCCTCGCTAACGGGAGAATTGGATTTCTCCTGTAAAGTGATACTCATATTGTAATAATCATTGGAGTAAAATCGATCACTGACAGCGGATGGCACAAATATGTCGGGAATACCAGATCCGACCAGGCTGAAAAAGGATGAAGTGCTGCGGATCCCCGGAATGCTTCTGATCTGCTGATCCAGTGCGAGTGTTTCCCAAGGTTCCAGCCCTTTGGTGATCAGGTTGGCCGAGTCGGCGAGGTCATATTTTTCCCGGAATCTGCTCAGCGCCTGCATCGAAGGGAGCGATTGCGGAAAGCTGCGCTCCATGTCATAGGACACTTCCAGATTGCTTTGGCCGTACCATGCCGGAATGGCAATCATGATCAGGAGGATAAAAATTGGTATGCGAAAGCGCGAAACCATCCGGCCCAGTCGTGAAAACGCTGGAAGCAGGGGACGATGCCGCAGCTTTTTGATCAGAGGGGCACAGACAATCAGGAGGGAAGGCAACACAAAAATGGTGGTGATGACAGAAATGAAAACTCCCCGGGCCATGGTGAAACCCAGGTCTGCACCGATTTCTACTTTCATAAGACCCAGGGCAATAAACCCGGCGACGGTCGTCAGCGAGCTGGATATGATGGCAGTGATTGTGCGACTTAAGGCTTTCACCATAGCATCTTCGAGATTCAAGCCGCGGCTGGTTTCCTCTTCAAAGCGATGCAACAGGAAGATGCAGTAATCCATCGTAACTCCCAACTGTAGCGCTGCAACTACGGAACTGGTGATATAGGACATGCGTCCGCCCATAAAATATACTAACCCCATGTTGTAGAGAATGCTCAGACCGAGTGTCAAGAGGAAAAGAAACGGGGTAATCACAGAAGGCATGGTAATCAGGAGTACTCCGATTACTAAGGCCACCGCGACTAGCAACATAGGAATCTTCTCTTTTTCGGATACTTCCTGAACCTCCAAAGTGGTAACCATGGTTCCGATTATATCCTGATTTTCGGTAAGAACCCCTTTAATCTCATTAACGGCCTTACGAGTCTCCGGGGAAGAACTGCCAGTGGGAAAGGCTACCTGCAGAATGGTGGCGTCACCGCGGTAAAACTGATCAACCATGTCTTGCTGATACTCTTTGGGAATCGTGTAATCGGAAATATCAGAAAGCCAGAAAACGCCGCTGACGCCCTCGACTTGTTCCAAACGTTGCTTTAACTCCTGGACTTGCCACTCCGGGCAATCGCGTACAACGACATTAGCGGTGGAAGAAAATCCGAACTCCCGATTCAGGATATCGAGGCCTTGTATGGAATTGAGTGAATTGGGAAGGTAAGTGAGTAGGTCATATTCGATGGCTACATTGGCGACGCCATATGCTGCTGGAATGCAAAGCAGGAGAGCTAATGCTAAGAATAGAATGCGATTGCGTACAACTAATGCTGCAAATTTTTGCATCATAAATAATACCTCCGTCAGAATATGACCAACGGTTATTGTACCGACCAGTCAGTCAAAATTATATGCTGAAATAGATACCATGTCAAGGAGTACAATCCAATCATAGCAAAGGCTGGCGCGTTTTGAGAGGTGTCAGCGCCTTCATGCGCAGACTTGAATTTCTGGCCACTTTAAGAGATAATAACTGCGTATAATTGTTTGCGGTCAGAAGAAGAAGGGAGTGCGGCGTGATGCTGACAATTGATCGGTATAACGGTACCCCGGCAGTCAAACGTCTGGGCCGGCTATTAGCTGAGCAGACCATCAAAGCTCTCCAATCCAGAAACATGAACGGCCTTTATTTTGGTACCAAAGAGGAAGCGGCGCAGGCTGTGATGGACATGATTCCAGAAGGATCCAGCGTGGGATTTGGCGGCTCAGTAACACTGCATGAACTCGGACTATACGAGCGGATTCTCAAAGGCCCGTATCAGAGCTTTAACCGCTTTGACTCAACGCTTACCGGACCGCAGAGGCTGGAAGTACAGCGTCATGCTTTACTGGCAGATGTCTTCTTGAGCGGAACGAATGCCATTACTTCCGATGGGCGCTTGATTAATATTGATGGTACTGGCAATAGGGTTGCCGCGCTGTTATTCGGGCCGCGCAGAGTCATTGTCGCCTGCGGTGTGAATAAAATTGTCCACGGCCTCGAAAGTGCGATTAGCCGTGTTAAAGAGCGTGCTTGTCCCTTGAACGGCGATCGGCTGGGGCTCAAAACGCCCTGTTCCTTAACAGGCAGTTGTCATGAATGTCATCATGAGCAACGGATGTGCAATTTGTTGACCATTATTGAAGGTCAGAAGGATCCCGGACGGTTCACTGTCGTATTTGTCGGGGAGAACCTGGGGTTTTAGGGCCTTAATAGGCGTAGAACATAGTGGAACATTGCCGAAAACCGGGGTGATCGCATGAAACTTAGTGAACTGGTTTATTATCTTGATAATTACCTTGAAATTGATCAGGTCGCTGACGTCTGTGTGAACGGTCTGGAAGTGGAATGCGGGCAAGAAATCACCAAGATTGCGCTGGCTGTTGATCCTGCGGAACAGGTTTTCCGCAAGGCCGATCAGGAAGGCGCCCAGTTGGTGTTGCTGCATCACGGGCTCTTTTGGAAGGAAGCCGTGCCCATTACCGGGCCACTCTATCGACGCTTGCGTTTCTTATTGCGCCGAGATATGGCGGTCTATGCCGCTCACTTGCCGCTCGATATCCATGAAGAAGTTGGGCACAACGCGATTCTGGCCGGTATGATTGGCTTGGCCAATCAGGAGCCTTTTGTGTTGCATAAAGGCAAACCGTTGGGCTATATCGGCCAGCTCCCCGGCATTCACCGCAGCGACTTGGCGGATCGGTTAGGGGCGCAGTTGGGGGTAGAACCAGCTTTGTGGGCTTTCGGCCGCGAAAATGTTTCTCGAGTAGCTGTGTGCAGCGGTAAGGCTGATTCCGAGCTAGCCGAGGCGCACCGGCGGGGCTGTGAGCTCTATATTACCGGAGAAACCGCGCACAGCGCTTTTACGATGGCGCAGGACATGGGGATCAATGTGCTTTTCCTCGGCCACTATGGCACTGAGACGGTCGGTCTCAAAGCGCTTGGCGAACATTTGCACAACAGGTTTGGATTGGAAACCGTCTTTATTGATCATCCGACAGGACTCTAGTATGCTTGGCGGCCAGCGCGCACAGGCAGGTAATCTGATAATTGCAAAGAGAGGAATGGATGACTGCCGTTGTATGTGTTATCCTGTTTAGTCACTGTATGCGTATTAGGATCCGAGTCGTTGAAGGATAAAAGAAAAGTGGTTAAGAGCATTATTGAGCGTTTGAAAGCGAAGTTCAACCTGTCTGTAGCTGAGATTGGCCTGCAGGAATCGCGATGCGACGCTGAAATTGGCTGTGCGGTAGTCAGCAACGATCCCGGCTTTGCACATAACGTAATCGAAGCGGCCGTGCGATTCATAGAGTCCGATTGCCGGGTGGAAGTGCTCAAGATTGACAGAATTTAGCAAGAAAACATTATGAAAGCATTGCGCGATCGCCACCAATAATGTAAAATATAATCAAAAATGGTGGTGATTACCAAATGGAACTGAACCGTCCTGACAAGGTCCTGCTCATCTTAATTACATTGGCCTTGGGTGTCGGATCCGGGTGGCGTCTATGGCGGATACTGCGCCCGCCCGGTCTGCAGCTCGTGAGCGAAGCGGTCACGGAGGCTGCGACTGTTGATGATAATGATAATGATAATGATGATGGAGCGCCGCTTGCCGCGCCCCCGCGCACGGTTCTCTACTCTGCTCCGGCGACTGCCGCTGCTGCTTCTGCGAATGTTTCCTCTGTTTCTCCCAGTGTTTCTCCCAGCCCCGATATGGTCTCCTCAAAAACTGAACCCACAAATCCGAAACTGATTAATCTGAATAACGCTCCACAGGAAGAATTGATTTCATTGCCGGGAATCGGGCCGGCACTGGCTGATCGCATTATTGCCTATCGCATTGCCAATGGGCCATTTCAATCCGTAGATCAGTTAATGGCTGTTTCAGGAATCGGCCCCAAAAAGCTGGCTGCCATCGTTGAAATTGTTTGTGTGCAATGAAAAATGTGCCGCTAATCTATTGGGCTGCATTGGCGCTGATCGTGGGAATTGCGGGTGGGACGGCATTTCCCTGGCCATCCGCAGTAGTCATGGGCGTTTGTCTCTTAGCGATCATGCTGGCAGTCTTCATGCTCTGGAAACGCAATCCCAACCGGGGTGCTAAATCATTGTTGGCGGTCATTTTCCTGTTTGGGCTGGCTCACAGCAGTGCGCAGCTTTCAGACGCAGGCCCTGCCTGGATTTTGCAGAAAAGCTACAATCCCGTGACGGCACGTGGCCAAATCGTCAGTATTCCCGAAAAGGTTGCCGGTCAATGGGGCAGGTTTATCCTCAATATTATAGAGATAGACGGTCAGGCTGTTCCGCAGGCGCAAGCGGAAGTATACTGTCAATGGCCGGAAACAGTGATGAATGGTAGCTCGGAGGTAGACACGGACGCAGGTACGGGTACAGACACGGAGTCAGGCATAAATCTGGAAGAGGGCTCTTTGATTTACATAACAGGCAAGATCCGCACGGCGCAGGCACCCGCTAACCCGGGAGAAACCGATGAGCGGCTTAGACATCGTATCGCCGGAATTGAGTTGCGCTTGGAAGCTTGGGACTCTGTCCCGCAGTTGCAGGGAAGAGGACGCGTCAGCAGGCTATGCCAGATAGCCATTAATCTGCGGACACGCCTCAAGAAAGTAGCTGCCGATACGATGCCGCCTTTAGAAGCGGCATTGCTGAACGGGATTATGCTTGGTAGCAAAGATATTCCTATAGCTATCAAAAAAGCGTTCGAAAAAATCGGAGCGGTTCATATTTTATCTGTCAGCGGCTTGCATGTGAGCCTGGTGGCCGCCGCAGTCGGCTGGCTCCTAAAAAAAATGCGTACCCCCAATATGTTAGTGCTCCTGGCTGTGGCAGGCTGTATTTGGTTGTACATCCTGATGTGCGGGCTGCAACCGCCGGCGTTGCGTTCCGGAATTATGACTGTTGCCGGTTTGACGGGCAGTGTCTGCGGGCAGAGCGGCACTCCGGGCCAGGGCGGCGCTTCGGGCCAGGGCGGCATTAAAATCTCCGGTGCTCGCCGCTTGGTGTTGGCTGCTATTACCTTGCTCTTGGTTAACCCGCTATTGTTGTGGGACGTTGGCTTTCAACTTTCGTTCTTTGCCACGGCTGGAATTTTCATAGTGGGCCCGGTACTGTTGGCGGCGCTGCGGATTGCGGCGCAAAAACTTAGCACGCTGCGCAGAGGGATTAGCGCAAAATCGGCAATCCCGCCCAGACTTCCGGGCACTGGCGCGATCGCTTGTTCGCTGGGCGTTTTTCTGACAGTCTTGCCTTTGAATGCGCGCTATTTTAACTGCGTGGCTCCGATTGCCCTAATCAGCAATATTATCGTGGTACCCTTAGCTTCGGCAGCGCTCTATCTCGGATTAATCGCCGCATTGGCAGGTATATTGTTTTTGCCAGCGGGGCTATGGCTGAATTCCGGTACCATGGTGCTACTAAAAGCGCTGGAAAGTTCCGCAGGAGCTTTGGCACGGATTCCGGGCGGTATGATGGTCTTGGCTGCGCCGGATTTCCTGATGACAGTGTCTTATTATGCGATTTTGGTTTGCGTGCTTTATGCCCTTTACCGCAAAATCAAACCCCTTCCGGCGGAGGTCGTTTGGCGCAAGCATACTCCTAAGCGGCTGCTAATGGCGGCCTTGGCCGTTAGTGCGGTTCTGGTGGTGCGTCCTGTCTTGGCAATCTCGAAAACAAAAGTTGTCGTTGTTGACGTAGGGCAGGGCTGTGCGGCTCTGATCCAGTGCTCTTCCGGAGTAACAGGGCTAATTGACTGCGGCCCTGTCAAAAGTAATGGCGCATCAATCATAGCCAATTTATTGCGCCATTATGGGGTGCGCAATCTGGATTTTATCATGATTAGTCACGGACACGCCGATCATTGCGGCGCAATGCCTGCTTTGATGGATGAGTTCGGCATCAAAAAAATCATTCTGCCGTCTGATTACAGGCAGCGTCCAGTTCTGAAGCAACTGGCCAATGACGCTGCCGCGCTTGGTATATCAGTATTGGGGGCTGAATCTGGCAGTGTATTTGGAAGCGGTAAGGCACGTGTCGAAGTGCTTTGGCCAGCGGAGACGCAATATTCAGGCGCGGCGGGTGACGAAAACAGCGGATCTTTGACATTGCGGATCAGCGATCAAGGCCGCACACTACTGTTGCCAGGCGATCTAGGAAGTAAAGAATTGAACGCGCTGGTAGAGGCATCTCTGCCCGACTCACTTTCGCGCAACTCCCTTTCGCACAACTTGCCTCATTCCGGCTTAAAAAGCGACGCTTGGGTGGTGGCACATCATGGCAGCGCAGGTTCCTATTGTCCGGAGTTTTATCAAGCGGCGGATCCTGACCTTAGTATTGTCTCGGTTGGTAACAACGCCTATGGTCATCCGTCTGGCGCGGTTTTAGAGGGATTAACGGCCGGCGAAAGCCGCATATTGCTCACCAGCAATTCCGGCGCGGTTACACTGACTTTCAACCGGGACGCGCTGACTCATCATGCTTGGCGCGCGAGAGGGTTATTTGGATTATGGCGCTGGAGGAATAAAGGCGCTAATTGACGAAGAGAGCTCATTGAGGATGAAACAAAAAGCGGGGCGATTGCAGCGTGAGTATCGCGAATATCGGACAATTCGACAACGCCGTTCAAAAGAAAAAAGACACAAATCAAAAGAACAGTCTGAAAGGCGTCTATATCTTTGTGGGGCCAGAGCTTTTCTCAGCCGCAAAGTCGATCGCCGCTGCCGTGCAAGGATTGCTTTCCGAGAATATCCGGGACTTTAACTTTGTTAAGCTCCATGGCGGCGATGTTGATCCAGAAACGCTGTCAAGTTTTGTCAGTGGTCCGCCATTTATGTCCGAATTACGAATCGCACATTTGCCAGCCTTCGAGGAACTGCCGTCAAAAATGGAAGAGGGCGTACTGGCTGCTTTGCAGAACTGTGCCCCAAGCACGTTAGTCTTCATTGAAATCCTCAAGGAAAAGGCTCAAGTCGACAAACGCACAAAGTTGGGTAAATGGTTCGACCAAAGTCCCAATGCGCAAGTAATACCATGCCCGGCTTTGTGGCCTAAAGAAGCCGCCAGTTGGGTTCAGCAAGAGTTGCGTGCGCGGGGAATTAAGTATGAGAATGGAGTACCGCAAGATCTGATTCGTCTCCTAGGCACTGACCAGCGTACCCTGGCAGGCGAAATTGAGAAACTCTCATTATATATGAATCCGGAAGACAGTTATGTTTCCAAAACGGACTGCGCGCAGGTTTGTTCATCGACTCTGGAAGACAATAGCTATGCCTTATTAGATTCTGTGGCTGCCCGTGATTTGGAGGGCAGTCTGACTTTATTGCGTTCTCTACGCCTGGCCGGGCATCCGGAGCAGCGGTTCTTGTACAATCTGGCCCAGCAGTTCCGACGGGTATACTTGGCTGCGTTCCTCCGGGAACAGGGCAAAAAATCTGCGGAAATTGCTAAGGAACTCGATCTAAAAACCCAATATTATGAGAATATAGTGCAACGTTATTTAAAGCAGGCTCAGGCATATAACCAGGACGAGTTGCGCCTGGCTTTGCGTCGGATTCGCGATGGCGATGCTGCAGTAAAAGCAGGCCTGCGAGCAGCCAAAATCGAAACGGAAATGATCCTATTCGACCTTTGTACACCGGGACGACTGGCCAAACAGCAATGGACGGGCTGTAATAAACAGTAACCAGCAGTCGCAAAAAAGCGCCACAATAAAACCCGGCTCCGCGTGATTGCGGAACCGGGTATTTATTTGTGCGATCGGGCATTAGGCTTTAGGCCTGTGCTTCATTATTGAGACGCTTGGCCAGACGGGACTTTTTGCGAGCGGCTTTATTCGGATGAATAGTTCCCTTGGCGGCCGCTCTGTCGAGAATACTGGAGACTACAGATAACTCTGCTGCAGTATGTTTCTCGTCCTTTTCGAAATTCTTGACGGCAGTACGGAGCGCCGATTTAGCGGAGGCGTTGTTTGCCCGGCGAACTTTTTCGATTTGAACGCGTTTTTCGGCTGACTTGATTCTGGGCACGGTTTTCACCTCCTCGGTAATATGAAATACGAGCACTCTTTGATTATTTTACCACGCACGCTTTCCTAAATCAACAAAAATCAGCGGCATCGGTTTTTTTCAGTTCGGACACTATTATTTTGCTGAGAATACCAATAATAACACGGGGCAGAATATTAAAAAGACAAGCTAATGGAGGGATGAAAGTTGTTACGTGCTATAGTGAGATTTATCGTGTCTGCCATAGTACTGCTCCTGGTCGGATACCTGATTCCCGGTTTCTCAATGTCCGGCTTTGGCACAGCACTATTGGCAGCCCTGGTTATTGCCGGTCTGGGCTGGGTGGCAGAGAAGCTTTTTGGGGATCGTTATTCACCTCAGGCGCGGGGTGTTGTCGGCTTTTTGGTAGCCGCTGTGGTGATCTATCTGGCGCAGTTTTTGGTCCCAGGAATGCAAGCTTCCATTCTTGGCGCGCTGCTGGCAGCACTGGTAATCGGATTCGTTGACGCCATAGTTCCTACCCAGCTACGTTAGGAGTGTTGAACCATGGACGGCTGGAATGAGCAGGAACATTCAATCCGGACCGATTTGGCAATTGAGGCAAACGAGTTGGCTATGGCCCGTCAGGGCCAAAACTTACCTGGGGTAGAGGTGTTCACAGAACAGACACCGGCGGCCCTAAAGACCAGAATTCTGGTGCAGGATCCGCATTCTGGACAAATGATGGGAAAAGTCCCCGGCCGCTATGTAACTTTGGAGGCTCCCAGTTTACGGGATCGCGATCGCACTGCGCAGGAACAGGTAGGCCTGGAACTGGCCAAAGAACTGGAAAACATGCTGAACCTGAATACCAATGCGGGCGATGAACGCACCTGTTTTGTAGTAGGATTGGGGAATTGGAATGCTACGCCGGACGCCGTCGGCCCCAAAGTGGTTAATCAGATATTGGTTACCAGACATATGTTTCGGAATGCGCGTCCGGATTTAAAGGGAACTTTGCGCTCCGTGAGCGCTTTAGCCCCGGGAGTACTGGGCATTACCGGCATCGAAACTGCAGAAATCATCCAAGCGGTGGTTCAGAAGATTCGGCCGGATTTTGTTATTGTCGTGGACGCATTAGCTGCCAGAAACACAGCGCGTCTGGGAGTGAGTATCCAAGTTGCCGATGTTGGAATTCATCCAGGTTCCGGTATCGGGAACCGTCGCTTTGGAATCACCCGTGAAACGCTGGGAGTGCCGGTAATCGCGATTGGAGTACCGACCGTAGTTGAGGCAATTACAATTGCGGCTGATGCGATGGATGCCTTTGAAACTAGTCAGGGACGGGCCGCAGTTTCGACTAATCCCGCCTTCCTAAATACCCTGAAAAGGGGGTTAGGTGAGCAATTCGGCTCTTTAATCGTGACTCCTAAAGAAGTGGATGTTTTGATCGACGATATTGCCAAAGTAATTGCCGGAGCATTGAATGTAGCGCTGCATCCCGGGGTCGGGCCGGAAGATGCTTGGAAATACTTACACTGAACCTGTTAATCATAAGCCGTCCCGCCACCGGGCGGGGCGGCTTTTTGGCGACTGTGGAGGTGACACCTGAGTTGCGCGAAAAGGGGCGAACTAGCCGGGCGTGCCGGACATCTTTAAAAATCTTAGTAATCGGTATTGCTTTCGCTGCGTTTCTGATTTGGGGTCTGACGATTACTGAAGAAAGCGTTAACCATCTCATGGGACGGGCGGCTGATACGGCGGTGTTCCACATTGGAAAATCTCCTGGTGGGCAGCTGGAACTGATTTTATTAGGTGAGCGTCATTTGGGGCCGTCCTTCACCGAAACAATACAGACTTGGAAAAGCAAAGTTACGGAGCTACTTCGCCTCCGTCCGACGACACCGGCAGGAGAAGGGGAAGAGGTGTTGAAATAAATACATTTGTAACACTAGAGAGAATCCAGGAGAGCGGGGGTGCCTGATGGCACAAAGCAAGAATCCGGCTCGCGCCGCCGGGATGATTATGATCTTGATTTTATTAAGCCGGGTATTGGGTTTCGTAAGAGAAACCCTAATGGGACGGCTTTTTTCGCGGATGGAGACCGATGCCTTTTTTGCAGCATTTGTCATACCGGACCTGATGTATTATCTTCTGGTCGGCGGCGCCCTAAGTGCGGCCTTTATCCCTGTTTTCTCAGGGTATTTATCCAAAGGCGAAGAAAAAGAAGCTTGGGAAGCCGGTTCCACGTTTATTAACACCACAGTCAGTGCCCTGATTATCCTGACTATTCTGGGAATGATATTCTCACCACTGCTGCCGGCAATCGTTGCTCCGGGTTTTGAAGGCGAAAAGCTATCGCTGCTGATCCGGCTGACCCGTATGATGTTTCCGGCGGTTTGTTTTACAGCAATGGCCGGTTTGTTAATGGGCGTACTCCATTCATACCAGCACTTTTTTGCTCCGGCGCTCGGGCCTAATATTTATAACATTTTTATCATTGCCGGAGCAGCCCTGCTTGGCAGACAATATGGCGTCGGCGGTATGGCGGTTGGTGTGGTAGTTGGCGCAGTTAGCAACTTCTTGACGCAGCTTATCTTTCTGAAAAAGAAACGGCAATTTTATCGTCCGATTTTTAATTGGTCGCATCCTGGTTTTCGGCGCATGCTCGCCCTGATGCTGCCGGCTGTAATAGGTTTGTCGGTTACTCAGATCAATCTGGCAGTCAATAACGCGCTCGCTTCCGAACTGGCGGAAGGCAGCATTACCGCCTTGCGCTTTGCCAACAGACTGATTCAGCTGCCGCTGGGCATTTTCGCGACGGCCATTTCGACCGCCTTTTTTCCAACGATGACCCGGCAAGCAGCTTCCGGAGATATGACCAGCTTCAAAGATACATTTGCGCGCAGCCTACGCTTCATTTTCTTTATCACCTTACCGTCGGCAGTGGGGTTGATTGTGTTGCGCCAGCCAATAGTGGCCCTACTCTTTGAAGGTGGCGCTTTTACAGCCGAGCACACCGCCGCAACTGCCTACGCCTTAGTCTTTTACTCGGTTGGTCTGGCGGCGCATGCTGCCATCCAGATCATACCCAGAGCTTTCTATGCTTTACAGGATACAATCACGCCCATGTTCGTCGGCATTGGGGCGGTAGTGATCAATATTGTTCTTAACTTCGCCTTCCTTAAGTTCAGCAATCTGGCCCATGGTGGGTTGGCACTCGCCTTTTCGATTAGCGGTATTTTGAATATGCTGGTTGCCATGTGGCTACTACGCCGGAAACTGAACGGTATTAACGGGCGTGGCATCGTGATCAGTTTTATGAAGTCATTGATAGCCTCTGTCATCATGGGCTTTGGCACTTATCTGGCCTACCGCTTCAGCCGGCAGATTCTCCAGCCATTTTTCACTGGCCGTATGCTGGATCTAATTGTCGTAGGTTTAGGAGTCGTAACTGGCATTCTGCTATTCCTGGTGGCAGCATACCTGCTGAAAATGCAAGAGCTGAAGCTAGTCGCCTCGATGGTGAAACGCAGAGGGAAAGGCTCCAAACAGGCATAATTTTCGCAACTGGTCATACAATGACAACAAAAAGACGTAGCTGCGACGACACGCTGACGTAATTGCCGAAGGGGTGTTTTGCATGTATTATACGACACACTTACTGGCAGGAGCAGCAGTCGGACACCTGACTGGCAATCCGATCATGGCTGGGGTCTTGGGATTGGTTTCGCACGCCTGTCTGGATGCGGTTCCCCATCATGATTATCATAATCTTAAACCTGGACTCGTAGACTGCACTCTTGGTACGGCGCTATGGTTTGGCGTACTGCTTCCGGTCGGGCTGCCGGCTGCTGTAGGCGCGATCGCCGGGGCCATTCCTGATTTGGAGGTAGTGCTGAAACAGGTATTCCGTAACTGGCCACAAATATTCCCCAGTCACAGCGGACTATCGCCGCATAGGCGTCTGAAACTGCCTTGGGGTATTTTGGTGCAGGCGTTTACGTCCGTGATTTCCCTGGCGCTGATTTTGCTGTGACCTGACGTTCGTTATGCCTGCCTGTCTTTATGCTTGTCTGGCATTATTTGGACAGGTTTTGTTGAATTTCCATGAAAAAGCAAAAGCGCCTGCCGGGCGTTTTTGCCATTTTTCGGGCAGTCCGACCGCTAATTGCGCTTTGGCTTGCCCGTGCTTCTAATTTGACCGCTAAGCGTGTTATTGTTATAATTATAACAATCCGTTTTTTTCGCAAAGCCACCTCATTTAGCCACCCCACCCATTCAGAACAGGACACGCATTTCTGCATCTATGTGAGATATTCTCATAAATAGTAGGGAACCTAAGACAATGTGATTTTTTAAGAAAGGGGGTTACCAGATGAATGATCCTGGTAATTTGCCGCGTTTTTGCGTATTAGGCGCAGGTCATGGGGGGATGGCCATGGCCGGACACTTAGGTCTGATGGGCGTGAGTGTCAAATTATACAATCGCAGTGAACCACGGCTCGAGCCGATTCGCCTGACTGGCGGTATTGAAGTTACTGGAGAAATTGAAGGGTTTAGTCCGATTGGGGTGGCCACTTCGGACATTGCCGAAGCTATTGATGAAACAGATGTACTCATGGTGGTTGTGCCAGCCAACGGTCATAAATTTATGGCTGAAAAAGTGGCCCCGCACCTCAAGGATGGCCAAATAGTAGTACTCAATCCCGGTCGAACCGGAGGCGCGTTTGAGTTTAGAAATATTCTTAAGCAGTGTCATGTTGAGGCGGATGTCATTGTTGCTGAAGCTCAGACTTTGATTTATGCCTCCCGGGCCATGAATCCTGCCCAGGTTAAGATTTTTGGCATTAAGAACACCATTCCGGTGGCGGCCTTGCCTGGCCAGCGTACCGTAGAAGTATTGCAGACACTCCGAAAAGTCTATCCTCAGTTTGTTCCGGGAGATAATGTACTCAAGACGAGTCTCGATAATATTGGTGCCATTTTTCACCCCGCCCTGACCGTGTTGAATGCCGGTCGCATTGAATCCACCAGGGGCGAGTTCCAGTTTTATATGGATGGTATCACACCTTCACTGGCCAGAATTCTGGAAACGCTGGATGCGGAGCGTGTCGCGGTGGCCGCGGCGATTGGCATCCGGGCTATGCCTGCACGCGAGTGGCTCTACGTGGCCTATGACGCTGCCGGAAAGACGCTCTACGAAGCCATTCAGAATAACCCGGGTTATGAGGGCATCGGAGCGCCAGCATTTGTTGATCACCGCTATATCTGGGAGGATGTCCCCATGAGTCTGGTGCCGATTGCCTCGATCGGCGATGTGCTGGGCGTTGAGACTACGACTATGGATGCCATGATTCATTTGGCTTCGCTGCTTAATGATACTGATTATTGGGCGGTGGGGCGCACTGCCGAAAGAATGGGACTGGAGGGACTGACGGTCAAAGAAATCAGACATCTGGCTCTGGAGGGAGAGATCTGACTTGGGCAAAAGAATCCTGGGAGCCGCCATCGGTCAATGCGTCCACGTTGCCGGCGTGCTGAATTTTCTGGGATTGGCGCGGGAATGCGGCCATGAAACTGAATTTTTGGGAGCGGCCGTCTCAATTGATGAACTGATTGGCGCTGCCCGTGAATATGCTCCGGACTTGTTGGCCGTCAGCTATCGCTTGACGCCGGCCACCGCGGCCGAGTTATTCGACGAATTGCGTCAGGCCCTAAAAAACAGTGGCTTAGAGCATAGCAAAGCTGTCTTCGGGGGAACGCCGCCGGTTGTCGAAGTGGCTGTCAAGAGCGGGCTTTTTGAAGCTGCTTTTTCCGGCGAAGAGAACGTGCAGGATGTGGTAGCCTATTTGCGCGGGGTACCGGCGGACGCAGAAACAATTAAGAATCCTGGTACTTTGACTGAAAGGGTTGCTGCCCGGTCACCTTATCCAATTCTACGGCATCATTTCGGGTTGCCCTCTTTGGAGGAAACCATTCAGGGGGCCACCCGGATCGCAGAATCCGGCATGCTGGATGTATTGTCAATCGGGCCGGATCAGAATACGCAATTCAGCTTTTTTAGGCCGGATGAGATGGATCCGCGGCAAGATGGTGCCGGCGGTGTACCTTTGCGCAAAGCGGAGGATTTGGAAGCGCTCTACCAGGCAACCCGCTGCGGCAATTACCCATTATTACGGATTTATGCCGGTACCCGCGACCTGATCCAGTGGGCGAAATTAGTACAGGACACCATTAAGAACGCCTGGGCCGCGATTCCTTTGTTTTGGTATAGTAAATTGGACGGACGTTCAAATAGAAGCCTCGTGGATGCTATTCGCGAAAATCAGCAGGCCATCAAGTGGCACGCCGATCGTAACATTCCGGTGGAAGTTAATGACCCGCACCATTGGAGCCTGCGGGATGCTTCCGATGCGGTCGCGGTGGCGGATGCCTACCTTTCAGCGTACAACGCCAAAGCTTTAGGAGTGACAACCTTTGTCGCGCAGTTGATGTGGAACACGCCGCCGGCCATTACGCCAGCCATGGATTTGGCCAAAATGCTGGCTAAGATGGACTTAATAAAGACTTTGACCGATCCATCGTTCCGTGTGCTTACGGAATGCCGCGCCGGATTGGCCAGTTTTTCGCCCAAGACGGATTTGGCTAAAGGGCAGCTGGCGGCTTCGACCATGCTCAGCCTGGCGCTCAAACCGGATATCATCCATGTGGTTGCCTTTTGCGAAGCCAATCATGCAGCCACTCCGGATGATATTATTGAGAGCTGCGGCATTGTACATGGCGTACTCAAAAATGTACGGGTTGGCATGCCGGACTATACCCTGGATGAGACAGTGCAGGCGCGGCGTAACGAGTTGGTGCGCGAAGCCCAGACAATTGTGGATGCGATCGGGGCCTTAGGACAAGCAGACAGCGCCGATCCGCTGGCGGATCCGGCGGTTTTGGCCAGGGCGGTTCAGACAGGCATTCTGGACGCTCCGCATTTGGTAGGAAACTCGGAGGCACGCGGCCTGATGGCGACTAGAATTATCGACGGAGCCTGTCGCTCCGTTGATAGTAGCGGTCGGCCGATATCAGAGCAAGAGCGGTTGAAAGGAAGCGGCGCAAAATGAAGTATGATTTTGATCAGCCTCTGAATCGTTACCATACGGATTCTGTAAAATGGGACGGGGCGGCGTCAGTTTTTGGCAGCGACGATCTCCTGCCGATGTGGGTGGCCGATATGGATTTTCCGGTGGCCGCACCCATTTTAAAGGCTCTGCACCAGCGCATTGATCACGGAGTATTCGGCTATACGATTGCCGGTGCCGGTGTGCGTCAGGCGGTAATCGATCGCATGCAAAACAAATACGGATGGAAAGTGCAGCCCGAATGGTTGGTCTTTACTCCCGGTGTGGTATCGGGGCTGTCCTTCGCAGTGAAAGCCTATACTAAAGTAGGCGATCACGTGGTAATTCAAAGCCCGGTATATTTTCCGTTCATGGACGTGGCGGTCAATAATGGCTGCCAAATTGCGAACAGCCCGTTGCGTCTGAATGGTGCCAGATATGAGATGGATTTCGACAGTCTGCAGCAGGCATTTGAACCTCAGGACGGGAAAACGGCCCGCAGTAGTCTCTATATTTTGTGTAGTCCGCATAACCCGGTTGGTCGGGTCTGGAGTAAGGATGAACTGATGCGGGCCGGCCGGATTGCCATTGACCATGGGGCGATCATCATCGCGGATGAAATCCACGGCGAACTGATCTTTGAAGGAAGGCAACACGTTCCGTTTGCTGGCATATCTGAAGAATTCGAGCAAAACTCGGTCGTTTTTATCGCACCGAGTAAGACATTTAATCTAGCCGGTCTGGCTGCTTCTGTGGCAATTATCGCTAATGAGAAACTGCGGCAGCAATTTCAGCTGGCCGCTTCCGGGTTTATGGGCGGCGTAAACACCTTGGGTTTGACTGCCTTAGAGGCCGCTTTCCGTGAAGGCGATGAATGGCTGACCCAGTTGTTGGATTACCTTCATGGCAACGTACGTTTTACACTGGATTTTCTGGCACAGCGCATTCCGGAAGTGAAAGCGGTTGAACCAGAAGGCACTTATTTGATGTGGCTTGACTGCACTGGACTGGGTATGGATATTCGCAGCCTGCGCGACTGGATGCGGCATCAGGTAAAGCTTGGCCTGAACGACGGATATATGTTCGGACCCGGTGGCGAGGGCCATCAGCGCCTGAATATTGCCTGCCCGCGTGCGTTACTGCGCGAAGCGCTGGGGCGGCTGGAGCAAGCCGTCAGCTGTCTGCGCTGAAACGGCCCTTGGCCTTTCGGCGCTGAGCCTGCTCGCGCTATGGCTGTTAATGATCAGCGCGGGCCGTAATCAGGCATAGTTCGCCGCCGCTGTACGGCTGGCCGTGATAGTCGCCAGCCATTTTTGTTACCGAAAATCCGGCCTGAGCAAGCAGTTCCTGCATATGCGGAGCGGAGATCGAAGATTCTTCCTCGCATGAAACGACGATCTTGCCTTGGTTTTCAGTATTAAGCCAGGTGATCTGCGCAATACAGCGGAGGTTGGGGCTGATGCCATGCATCTGAGCAATGCGCAAAATAGAGCGGCCTTGATCTTTGTCGATTGCCTGAAGACTGATCCATGGCTTGCTGATGCCAATTTCATTCTGCCCGGCGTCGAAATCAAACGCTAAGATACCACCGTGTTCGAGTAGGTTGTACACTCCCCGGAACACTGCCAGGCGATCGCTGTCTTCCAGCATATAAATCATCGAGGCGTAGGGAATTATCACAAGATGGTATTTGACAGTAAGCCCGAGGCTGTCCAATGTCCGCATGTCACCCTGGTACAAGGCGGTTTCCAAGTTGGCAGCCTGCAATTTCGCCTTTGTCAGGGAAAGCATCTGCGCGGAAATGTCAAGGCCATCAGCCTGATAACCATTGCGCAGCAGTTGTAGCAAAATCCGCCCGGTTCCGCAGCCGATATCCAGGATGCGTCCACCCGTACCGCAGTGCTGTCGCGCCAATGAGAGATAAAACGGAATATCGTCCGTTTCAGTAATCGTGGTATCATATAATTCGCTCATAGCGCCATAGAAAGTATCGGTCACTGCCAGGCCTTGGCGCACCAAATCCTCGGCCATGCCAAAAAGTTTCACGCAAATTCCCTCTTTCTTACAGAATGGCTCTATTCAATTGTACAGCAGCAGACTGACGTCTGAAAAGGCCCAGTTTGCCCGGAACTATGTTTTCCGGCTGATCGCACAGGAACTATGCCTGAAATGCGGAACTATTGCATAGGGAAGATTAGTAATTGATAAAAGAAGTTAAGGGCGGAGGGGAGAATCGTGGCGAGAGCAGATTCGGCAGCTAGTTTATTAGTGGAAAGAGTGCGATAGGCTGATTTGCCTTGAGCGGATAACGGATCACCGGAAAACGGAGGTAGAAGGAGATCATGAAAGAAGAACAGCGGTTCTATTCGAACATCGTGGAAGTAGAGAGTAATTTGTTCGACTTTATCTTGCACTTTGGTAACCGGGATCGGGAACAGGCTCAAAAGGGAGAGTTTGATTCGCTTGCCACTGTGTTTATGAGCCCCCAACACGCCAAATTACTAGCCTCTATCCTGCAAAATCATGTTCAAATGTATGAAAAGAATTTCGGGGCCTTGCCTGCCATCGAACTGCATGCCCAGAAAGTAACGGGTAACCCAAAGCAATAAGTCAGTCAAACCCATAAAATGACTTTGGACTGTGCCGTTCTTGTACCACCGGGCGTATATTGAAACGATCCCATTGCAGGGGGTGATTAATACGCCAGTATTAAGCGGTAGCTTTGTATCTTCGGTAAATGTAACGCTTTCCGCGGCGGCCAGTGCCATTGTAAGTAAAAATATGGTTGTTGCCAATTTACAGTGCGTTGCTATTGAAAATGCTATTATTTTCAGCCTGACTTTTCAGGAGCAGATCACCTATATGAGGACCAGCGATGCGGCAATTGTGACAGAGGCGTTTGCTATCCCGTATGCTAATGTACTCTCGCTGCCAGGCACTGTGGCCGGAATGCGCTGTGAAATCGCCGCGATTATAACAGCGTTGACCGTTTCGCTTACTCCGCCGTCTACTGTGACTAATAATGTCACTTTTACGATTACGGCTTCGACAGATTTCCCGCCGCCTGCGGCGCAGGATGTCGATAGCAATACATTTACCAATTTCACGCTGACCTAAGGCGTGCCTATACAGTGTCATTCTGATTACGATGTGCGCTGAAAAAACAGCCGCTCATTTTCATATAGAATTCAGGGGGTGATTAGGACGCCTCTTGCAACAGGTAGTTTTACCTCAACATTTAATACGACGTTGTCGGCAGTGCCGACAGCCGCCCCGGCCATCGGCGCAACGGCCACGATTAAAAATTTACAGTGTGCCACGCTGACTGACCAGGTTGTCTTTAGTATGACTTTTGAGCTGGCGATATCATACCAATCCGGAGCTACAGTGACTAATACATTTTCGGTGCCTTATGCCAATGGGTTGGCGGTTCCGGGAACTGTGGCCGGGATGGCTTGTGATATAGCCGCTACAATCACAGGCGGCACTGTTAACATTAATGTCGGTTCCACGCTTGCTTCCTGGAGTATTGCTTTTACTATTACGGCGAACACTTTCTTCCCGCCGCCACAGGCGATTGATGTAGACAGCAATGTAGCCCAGAAAGTCTAGCCGCCACAGGCAGGCGACAGGCAGGCCACAAGGGCCACCAGAAGACTAAAAATAAGCGTTTGGGCGCTTGACATAGAGGCTGTTCCGGCCAATTACCGGGCAGCTTCTTTCTTTGGCGCACTGCTTTCTGCGCTGCTTTTCTGCACGTCTTTTTGCGCATGTCTTGTCGGAGACGCAGTGGGAATGATATAATAAAAAATGGCGTAAAACTATTGTTATGTTGTAATGGAGGTTCCACGGTGAAGCAGTCCCACATCCGCAATTTTTGCATCATAGCCCATATTGATCATGGAAAGTCCACACTGGCTGACCGGTTGCTGGAGCATACCGGGACGGTCTCTTCGCGTGATATGGTCGAACAGGTTCTGGATAGCATGGATTTGGAACGTGAGCGCGGTATTACCATTAAAGCGCAAGCGGTCAGACTGGATTATAAAGCCAAGGATGGTGAAGTCTATCATCTCCATCTGATTGATACACCTGGTCATGTCGACTTTACTTATGAAGTTTCCCGTGCTTTGGCTGCCTGTGATGGGGCGCTCTTGATCGTTGACGCCACGCAGGGTGTAGAAGCTCAAACCATTGCCAACTTTTATCTGGCTCTCGAACATGACTTGGAGATTATTCCGATTATTAATAAAATGGATCTGCCTTCTGCCGAACCGGAGCGCGTTAAGAAGGAGATTTTCGAAATTCTGGACTTGTCACCGGAGAGCGCCGTGCTGGCTAGTGCCAAAACCGGGCTGGGGACAGAGGATATTCTGGAGGCCATTGTGGAGCGCATACCGGCACCGCAAGGTTCTCCGGACGAGCCGCTGCGAGCGCTCATTTTTGATTCACTCTACGATCCTTACCGCGGAGCAATTGCCTATGTGCGTGTTATGGAAGGCACGATGCGGCAGGGTATGAAAATCCGTATGATGGCGGGTCAAAACGATTATGAAGTTGTCGAAGTCGGCACATTCCGCCCCAGAGCGGTAGCAGTGGAAGAACTAAGCGCCGGGGAAGTCGGGTATGTCATGGCCAGCATTAAGGAAGTCAGTGAGACTAAGGTTGGCGATACGATTACTGAAGCCGAGCGACCGGCTGAGAAACCGCTTCCCGGATACCGACCGGCGCTGCCAATGGTGTTTTGCGGTCTTTATCCGGTTGAAAATGAAGATTATGGGGATCTGCGCGATGCGCTGGATAAACTGAAGCTGAATGACGCCTCTTTGGTCTATGAACCGGAAACATCTGTAGCGCTCGGGTTCGGCTTCAGGCTGGGTTTCTTAGGGTTACTGCATCTCGAGATTATTCAGGAGCGCCTGGAGCGCGAGTATAACCTGAACCTGATTGCAACCACCCCGTCAGTTGTTTTTTATGTTTATCTGTCGAATGGAGAGATGACCAAAATCAGCAACCCGGCTGACATGCCGGATCCAGGCACGATCGCTTATATTGAGGAGCCCTACGTCAGGGGTTCTGTCCTTGTGCCAACTGAATTTGTCGGATCGGTCATGGACCTTTCCAAAGAAAAACGGGCCGAATTTGTCGATATGAAGTATCTCACGCCCACCCGGGTGGAGCTAATCTTTTATCTGCCACTTTCCGAAATATTGCTCGACTACTTTGACAAGCTCAAGTCCCGTACCAAGGGACATGCTTCGTTCGATTACGAGTTCAAGGAGTATCGACGGTCGGATTTGGTCAAGATGGATATTCTCCTGAATACTAAAGCAGTGGACGCCCTTTCAGTAGTAGTGCATCGTGAGAAGGCCTATAACAGAGGCCGTCAGATCTGCGAAATTCTGAAAGAAGCGATCCCGCGTCAAATGTTTGAGATCCCTATTCAGGCGGTTATTGGCGGAAAGATCATCGCACGCGAAACCATCAAGGCATTGCGTAAAGATGTTTTGGCGAAATGCTATGGCGGCGACATTAGCCGCAAAAAGAAACTGCTGGAAAAACAAAAAGAAGGCAAGAAGCGCATGAAGCAGGTTGGCAATGTGGAAGTTCCGCAGGAGGCCTTCTTAGCAGTCTTGAAGATCCCTGATTGATAAAGGAACTTTGGAACTTTGGGGACGGTTCTAAAAGTGCATTTTGCCTTTTTGTGGGATTTTGCACTTTTAGAACCGTCCCCAAAGTTCTTTCTGAAAGAAGGCTTTAGATGCGAGCGCTTGGCGTGTATCTCCACATCCCATTCTGTCGCTCCAAATGCCGCTACTGCGATTTTACCTCCTTTGCCGGCCAAGAAGAATTGATGGCGTCTTATGTGGCCGCCCTGATCAAGGAGATCAAACTGCAATCCGCAGCGCTTTCGGACTACGTAGTCGACACAATCTTCTTTGGGGGCGGTACGCCCACCCTGGTCGGTGCCGCCATGGTACATGAAATACTGGAGGCACTGGCGCGGTATTATCGGATTGATCCGCAGGCGGAAATCACTGTAGAAGGCAATCCGGCAACTGTGGAACAGGGCGAGCCCGCTTTGCTGAGGCGCGCCGGGGTTAGCCGGTTCAGCCTGGGCGCGCAATCATTTAATGAGAAACTTCTGCGGGTGCTTGGCCGTATTCATAATAGTGATGATGTGTTGCGTACTTATGAAAACCTTCGTTCTGCGGGGTTTGCTAATATTAACCTCGATCTGATATACGGCGTCCCATACCAAACCCACGCGGCCTGGCTTGCCGATCTGCAAAAAGCAATCTTGCTTAAGCCGGAACACTTGTCCCTGTATGGACTGCAATTAGAGGAGGGGACACCGCTGGAGCGGGATGTCATCCAGGGGCGGTTAAGCGAGCCTGATGAAGATGAAACTGCACGGATGTACATTTCGGCGGACGCGTTGGCAGTTGAGAGCGGTTATCATCATTATGAAATATCAAATTTTGCGATGCCAGGTCGCGAATGCCGCCACAATCTGAAATATTGGCATTACCAGCCCTATATCGGATTCGGGTGTGCAGCCCATTCTTTTGTGGCAGGCGTTCGTACAGCCAATGTGGCCTCCCTCGCGGATTACATGGAGCGCATGGCCAAAGGGCAAACGGCTGCCATTGCGCAGGAGCACATCTGCGGGAGCGAAGAAATCAGCGAATACGCCATGCTGGCTTTCCGGACGTCGAAAGGGGTTAATGAAGCGGAATTCCGTAGGCGCTTCGGGACAGAACTGAATTTGATGATGCCAAAAGTGGAAGACTTTTTGCATGAGGGATTGCTTGTCAGAGAAAACGGCGCGGTCAGAATGACTCCGAAAGCCTGGCAAATATCCAATTTTATCCTGGCACGGATACTTCCGGATTAGCGTTGCTGGGTGCCCTTGACAAACCGGTTATAGCATGTTATTTTTTACTTAGATTCTTAGCACTCTTTTAAAGCGAGTGCTAACAAAAAAAGGAGGGGCGATGATGGCCTTCAAACGTATGGATGAGCGTAAAGAGAAGATTTTGCGTGCCACAACTGATGAGTATATCGCGAGTGCCGAACCGGTTGGATCCCGTACCATCGCCCGGAAATACGATCTGGGGTTGAGTCCGGCGACCATCCGCAACGAAATGGCCGATCTTGAGGAAAGCGGGTACCTGCAGCAGCCCCATACTTCCGCGGGCAGGATACCTTCCGTACTGGGTTACCGTTACTATGTTGACGCGCTGATGGAGCAGCGGTCGCTGACTCCGCAGGAGGAATCCGCAGTCCGGCAGGAGTTTGAAGATCGCCGGCGCGGTATTGATGAGTTGTTGGTGCGGACTTCGCGGGTGCTGTCGCAGCTGACGCATTACCCGGCGATGGTGCTTGCTCCGGAGATGGATAATGCCATCTTCCGTCATGTTCAGCTGATACCGATTGATCCAACGGCGATCATGGTGCTGGTCGTTAGCGGTTCTGGACGGGTGGAGCACGGTGTCATGAAGCTGGAATCAGCGATTTCTGAATCAGATATCGAAAGCGTTTCCAATAGTCTGAACAGGGCTTTAAAGGGTCGTACGTTTTCCGAAATCAAGTCTACGCTGTTTAATCAGATGAGGTCAGAAGCGATCGCCAATGACTGTTTTACGGAAGACATTTTGCGGCTAATCACGAATAGCTTGCGCTCCAAAAACGAAGAAAATATGCGGGTTGACGGGACAATTAACATTATCGAACAACCGGAGTTCAAAGAAGTAGATAAGCTTAAACCGTTTCTGTCATTACTGTCGGAAGGATCGAATCTGCCCAGGTATCTGTCCGAACTGACCAATCAAAGCGGATTGCAGGTCATCATCGGCGAGGAGAACAAGCTGCCGGAAATGACAGACTGTAGTGTGGTCACCGCCACTTATGATGTTGGTGGCCGGGCAATGGGTATCATTGGGGTACTCGGGCCCACCCGCATGGAATATAACCGGGTTGTAACGGCGGTGGAATATGTAGCCGCTTGCCTTAATGAAATGCTCCTGCTATTCAGCAAGGAGTAATGAGATCGGTTGGCACGACCCGGAACCATAAAGCCTGGAGGGATGGAGTTGACTAAGCAAGCAGAAAAGGGATGCTACGCACGGACTTGTGACTGTGGCAACACCTGTAGCTGCGGGGAAACAAACCAACAGCCTGATCTGTCCGGTGAGGAAGCGGTTGAGACCGTAGCAGATGCGGCAACCGTGGCAACCGCAGAGACAGTGGTAAATGGAGCAACAGCGATGGCAGATCAACCGGATAAAATGCAGCAGGAGCTGGAACAAATACAACAGCAGTACCTGAGGCTGATGGCCGACTTTGAAAACTACAAACGCAGAACCAGAAATGATTTGGCAGCGGCTGGCAAAATAGCGCTGCAGGATTTTATGGGTACTTTATTGCCGGTATTGGATAATTTTGAAAGGTCGCTGGAGGTTGGCGGCGATTCTTACGAAGCGTTTAAAACTGGCATAGATATGATTTACCGCCAGTTAACCGAAGTGTTGCAACAAGCCGGTCTGGAGCAGGATAATCCGCTTGGCAAACCCTTTGATCCGGCGATCCATGAGGCAGTGTCCTTAGTTGAAGGAGAAAGTGATCATCCTGTAGTCAAGCAGATGTTCCGTAGAGGCTATCTTTTTAGGGGACAGCTGTTGAGGCCCAGTATGGTCCAGGTTGGGCCAGACAACCAGTCCACTGAAAATTAATTTTTGAAAAATCAGTTTTAGAGGGAATCGAATGGTAATGGAGGTTGATGAAAATGAGTAAAGTTATCGGAATTGACTTGGGAACAACTAACTCTGTAGTGGCAGTGATGGAAGGCGGCGAAGCTAAAATCATTCCCAGTACTGAAGGCGGAAATTTGACACCGTCAGTCGTGGGATTCAGCAAAAACGGTGAGCGTTCTGTCGGTCAGATTGCCAAACGCCAAGCCGTGGCAAACCCCGCCCGCACAATCGTCTCGATCAAACGCTACATGGGTACTGATCATAAAGTGAAAATTGACAATCGTGACTATATGCCCCCGGAGTTGTCGGCGATGATTCTGCAGAAACTGAGGGCTGATGCCGAAGCTTACCTGGGAGAAAAAGTCGAAAAGGCTGTTGTCACCGTCCCCGCGTATTTCAGTGATTCACAGCGGCAGGCCACGAAAGACGCAGGCAAAATTGCCGGTCTGGAAGTATTGCGTATTATCAATGAGCCAACGGCGGCCGCTCTGGCTTATGGCCTTGAGAAAGGGCACGATCACAAAATCTTGGTCTTTGACTTGGGCGGCGGAACATTTGACGTTTCGATTCTGGAACTGGGCGATGGCGTTTTTGAAGTCCGCGCTACCAGCGGTAATAACCGCCTGGGTGGCGACGACTGGGATCAACGCGTCACGAATTATTTGCTTGATCAATTCCGCTCGGAAAACGGCGTAGATCTCAGCCAGGATCTCACCGCCATGCAGAGACTGCGCGAAGCTTCGGAGAAGGCCAAGATTGAGCTTTCGACGTTGACTTCTGCTACGATCAGCCTGCCGTTCTTAACAATGAAAGATAACGCGCCCTTGCATCTGGAAACGACGTTAACCAGGGCAAAGTTCGAGGAACTGACCCGCGACCTGTTGGAAAAAACCATTCAGCCGGTGATGAATGCCTTGAAAGACTCCGGGCTAAAGCCGGCCGAAATTGATAAGGTGATTCTGGTTGGCGGATCGACCCGTATGCCTGCTGTGCAGGAGACGGTCAAGCACATTCTGGGTAAAGAGCCGCATCGCGGTGTTAACCCCGATGAAGTCGTGGCGCTGGGCGCTGCCATTCAAGGTGCCGTATTAGCCGGAGAAGTGAAGGATATCGTCTTGCTGGACGTTACGCCGCTTTCCTTAGGTCTGGAGACATTGGGAGGCGTATTCACCAGACTGATCGATCGTAACACGACTATCCCGACTTCGAAGAAACAGATCTTTTCAACAGCTGCTGACAGTCAGACGGCGGTTGACATTCATGTGCTGCAGGGTGAGAGACCCATGGCTGCCGATAATATCACTCTGGGCCAGTTCCGTCTGGATGGCATCCCGCCAGCACCGCGTGGAATCCCCCAGATCGAGGTTGCCTTTGATATTGACGCCAACGGCATTGTGCATGTGTCTGCTAAGGATCTGGGCACCGGCAAAGAACAGAAAGTGACGATCACAACCTCCAGCGGTTTGTCTGAGGATCAGATTAACCGCATGCGGGATGAAGCCGAAACCCACGCGGAAGACGATAAGAAGCGCCGCGAGGAAGCGGACTTGCGCATTGAGTCCGATTCCCTCATATATAGTGTAGATAAGGCACTGAAGGACTTTGGCGAGAAAGCTGAGCAGACCAAAGTGGAATCCATCAACCAGGCCAAGGAAGAATTGCGGTCGGCACTGGCGAGTACAGACTTACAGGCGATCAAGGACAAAAAAGATGCCTTGGAGAAAGCCTTGCACGAATTGTCGGCCACCATTTACAGCCAGGCCGCTGGTAGCGGGGCTGGGGCTGGAGCCGCAGGCGGCGCTGGCACAGCTGGCGATATGGGCTATGGTGCCGGACATCCGGGAGCCGGGGCCGATTCTGTGGAGCATGGTGATAAAAACGTTAACGACGCCGACTATCGCGTAGTCGACGAAGACGAATCCAAATAATTGCGCACTGCCTAATGAATGGGCGACGTGAAACGGCCATCCCTAGGCAGCTGTCTCAAAAAAACAGATTCCGCGATTTAGAAAGCGGGGGTATCATATTTTGGCCAAACGAGATTTTTACGAAGTATTGGGTGTCTCGCGTGAAGCGAGCGATGAGGAGATCAAAAAGGCTTACCGTCAACTGGCGCGAAAGTTGCACCCAGACGTAAATAAAGACGATCCCAAGGCCGAAGACAAATTCAAAGAAGTTAACGAAGCCTACGAAATTCTCTCGGATAGTCAAAAGAGAGCTGCCTATGACCGCTTTGGCCACGCCGGCGTGGATCCCTCACAGGGAATGGGCGGCGGGGCGGCTGGCGCGGGCGGTTTCGGCGGATTTGGTGGCGGATTCGAAGGTTTTGGCGATATATTTGATATGTTTTTCGGTGGTGGCGGCGGTGGCGGTATGGGTGGCGGCCGTCGGCGCACTGGTCCACAGCGCGGTGCCGATGTACGCATGGAAATGAATATCAGTCTTGAAGACGCAGCGGCTGGCGTCAAGAAGCATCTGGAAGTCCCGCTGACCGAAATCTGCGATACTTGTCATGGAAATGGTGCCAAACCTGGCACGCCAATTCGTACGTGCAGTACCTGTGGCGGTACCGGGCAGGTTAAAGTAAGCCAAAACACGCTTTTTGGACAGTTTGTCAATGTCCGCACTTGTGAAAAATGCGGCGGGGAAGGGAAAACGGCTGAAACGCCTTGCACCGACTGTAATGGTCGCGGTGTGGTTCGTAACCGCAAACGGATTGAGGTTAATGTTCCATCCGGAATATCCCATGGCAGCGGTCTCCGTATTCAGGGAGCTGGAGAGGCCGGCCTTAATGGCGGCGGCACCGGTGATTTGATTGTGGTTGTCAAGATTCGACCACACAAAGTGTTTAAGCGTGAAGGCGACGATCTGTATCGGGATCTGTCGATTAGCTTTACGCAGGCTGCTTTAGGAACCAAACTGACAGTTGACACTCTGGACGGTCAGGCTGAACTGAACGTGCCGGAGGGCACACAGAGTGAGACTGTTCTCAAGCTCAAGGGGCAAGGGGTACCTCATCTAGGCGGCAGAGGGCGTGGTGACTTATTTGTACGGGTACAGATTACCACCCCGTCGCAACTGACCGCGGAACAGCGTGATCTTTTGAGAGAATTAGCCAAGTCATTTGGAGAAGAACCTCCGGAGGAAGGCGGCTTTTTTAGCAAAGTCAAGAACGCCTTAGGCAAATAGAGTTGAGGTGTTGCCATGAGATGGGTAGAAATAGCAGTGGAAATCGACCGCGAAGCCATTGATGCCGTGGCAAACCTGCTGCAGAATGCCGGCGCCAATGGTACTGTAATTGAAGATGAAAGTGAAACCGGCTCGGGGGAGTTTTTTGAAATTCCCTTGCCTGTTCCTGCTGAAAAGAAGGAAACGGCTATCGTAAAGGCCTATTTGCCCCAAAACGACTTGATCGGCGAAAAAGTGAACTTTATCAAAAGCCAACTGGAAGTCTTTCGACAATTTCTGACGATCGGCCCAGGGGAAATCGCTTTGCGGGCTGTTCAGGATGAAGAGTGGGCGGACGCCTGGAAACAACATTTTAAATCGCAGCAAGTCGGGCGTAAATTGATGGTGGTGCCTTCGTGGGAACAGGCTGATGAAAGTACGGGGAATATTAACATCTACCTGGATCCCGGGATGGCTTTTGGTACTGGAGCGCACCCGACCACACGCCGCTGCCTGCAGGTTTTGGAAGACCATATTAATGGTAATGAAGTGATCTATGATGTCGGCACAGGTTCCGGCATCTTAGCGATTGCCGCTGCCAAACTTGGGGCAGCCAAGGTTACCGGGATTGACCTTGATCCTGTAGCGCTAGGCATTGCCTGGGAAAACGTAACCTTTAACAAAGTTGGCGACAAGGTTACGATCCGAGAGGGCGATCTGCTGTCGGTCGCCGGCGAGCAGGCTGACGGCGTAATTGCGAACATTATCGCGGATGCAATCATCATTTTGGCACCGGAAGTCCCCGACTATTTGGTACCGGGCGGCTTTTTCCTGGCTGCCGGTATTATTGAGGGACGACGTGATGAGACCTTGCGTGCCATTGCTGATGCCGGCCTCAAGATCCGGGAAATTCATCAAGATGGCGAATGGATCACGGTCTATGCCACGAAAGGCTGATTAGTTTGGCCAGATTCTTCATCGACCAAAGCCAAATAAGCGGAGACAGCGTTGCCATAACCGGCGCGGACGCCCACCATCTGCGTGATGTTTTGCGTTTGAAGCCGGGGGATGTTATTACCGTCCTGGATGGAGCGAACCGCGAATACTGTGTTCGGCTAGATACAGTTGACAGCGGACACGCGGAAGGTTCAATTTTAAGCAACTGTTTGCGACAAACGGAGCCGCGTGCTTTACTCACCTTGGCCCAGTGCCTGCCCAAAGGCGATAAAATGGAACTGGTACTGCAAAAGGGTACTGAAATTGGCTATACAGCTTTCATTCCAGTAGTAAGTGAACGTAGTATCGTAAAGTTGGACGCAGATCGGGCTGCTAAAAAGGGCGAGCGGTGGCGCAAAATTGTCCAGTCTGCGGCGGAGCAGTCGGGACGGGCGCGACTACCAGAAGTGCACTCCCTTCATTCCTGGCAGCAGCTATGCGACCGGTTTACCGATTTTGATCTGGTGCTGCTCCCCTGGGAAGGGGAAGAAGCGGCCGGATTGAAGGAGACGCTCAAAGCTAAGAACATTGGCGCAGGCGTAGGTGCGGGCGCAGGCGTGGGCGCAGGCGCTTCAAATGGCACCTCAATTTTGGTAATCATTG